>Ga0307373_10006785_pt1 | contig 18089 bp, 16 predicted proteins | sample OX2MG_FD_202534 | JGI IMG/M metagenome (GOLD analysis project Ga0307373, IMG submission 202534) | Soil microbial communities from Risofladan, Vaasa, Finland - OX-2 | ecosystem: Environmental > Terrestrial > Soil > Coastal area > Acid sulfate soil | place: Finland: Risofladan, Vaasa | collected...
TTTGCCGTCGAGCGGGTAGGGCTCTGTGCCGACGCAATTGCGCGCCTGGCCGCTGAGCCTTCGCTCGCGTCGGCGAGCGGCGGGGCGATCGATGCGGTGGTCGTCAATCTCACGCTGCCCGACAGTGCCGGCATCGACACCTTCGAGCGGGTGTTTCGCGCCGCACCACACATTCCGATCATCGTGCTGTGCGCCGCCGCGGATGAGGCTCTCGCCAGAATCGCCATCAAGCGGGGGGCTCAGGACTATCTGCTGACGGAGCGCGTGGACGGCTATTCCCTGGCAAAAGCCGTGCACGTCATGGTCGAACGCGCAAGCACCGCGGACGCGCTCTTCGAGCAGACGGAACGCGCGCAAATCACTCTCGATTCCATCGCCGATGGCGTCATCAGCACCGACGTCGCCGGACGAGTGACCTTTCTCAACGCGGTCGCGCAGAGATTGACCGGTTGGTCGGCGGCCGAGGCCGCCGGCCGTGCGCTCGACGACGTTTTCCACATCGTCGACGGCACGGCCCGGGTGATCGCCCAGCAACCGATGACCCTGGCGATTCGGCGCGATGCACCCGCCTCGCTCGCGCCGAACTGCGTTCTGATCCGGCGCGACGGCCAGGAATTTCCCATCGAGGACTCGGCCGCTCCGATCCACGACCGCAAGCGGGAAGTGACCGGCGCGGTCATGGTGTTTCGCGACGTCACCAACGCGCGCCAGCTGGTGCTGCGCATCGCGCACCAGGCTCGACACGACGACCTGACCAATCTGCCGAATCGTGCACTGATGAACGAGCAACTCGTGAAGGCGGCGGCGCTCGCGCATCGCAACGATCACATGATGGCGGTGCTGTTTCTCGACATCGACCGATTCAAGTACATCAACGACTCGCTCGGCCATGACATCGGCGACCGCCTGCTGCAGTCGGTGGCGCAGCGCCTGCTCTCGTGCGTGCGCGGTTCGGACACCGTCAGCCGCCATGGGGGCGACGAGTTCTCGATCCTGCTCGCACAGGTGGCGCAGGCGCGGGACGCCGCCGTTTTCGCCGACAAGATCCTGCGGCAATTGAGCGAACCCCATCGCATCGACGAACATGAATTGCACGTCACCGTGAGCATCGGCATCGCCACCAGCCCCGCGGATGGGCTCGATGCGAGAAGTCTGCTGAAAAACGCGGATCTTGCGATGTATCACGCCAAGAACCAAGGGCGCAACAACTATCAGTTCTTCCGCTCGGAGATGAATACGCGTCTGATGGCACGGCGATCCATGGAACTGGAACTGAGCCGGGCGATCGAAAACGACGAATTTGCGCTGTTCTTCCAACCGACCATCCAGCTCGCGACCCGCGCCATCACCGGCGTGGAGGCACTGCTGCGCTGGCGCCATCCAGAACACGGGCTGTTGCTGCCCGAACAGTTCTTGCCGCTCGCCGAGGAAAGCGGCCAGATCGTGCCGATTGGCCGCTGGGTTCTGCGCGATGCGTGCCGCCAGGCAAGGTCTTGGCAAGATGCCTGCCTGCCGCCGATGCGCATCGCGGTGAACGTTTCGGCGCGGGAGTTGCGCGGCAAGGACTTCGCCGCCGGGGTCGAGGCGATTCTTCGCGCCGCCGGCCTCGAGCCGAATTGCCTCATGATCGAACTGACCGAGACCATGCTGCTGCGGGACCTGCAAGCGACGGCATGGGTACTGCATGACCTCAAGGCATTGGGCATACAGATCGCACTCGACGATTTCGGCACCGGCTTTTCGAGTCTCAGCCACCTGCAGAAGTTTCCCATCGACGCATTGAAGATCGATCAATCGTTTCTGTGGAATCTGACCGCCGACTCGGGCGATGCCAGCATCGTCGGCGCGGTCATCGGCATGGCGGACGGCCTGCGCATGCGCGTCATCGCCGAGGGCGTGGAGAACCGGACGCAGCTCGCCGTCCTCGAGGAGCAGTCATGCCCGGAAGCGCAGGGCTACCTTTTCAGCCGCCCGTTGCCCGCGTCGGAGCTTGCGGAATTTCTCCGCCACGCTCATTTGACGCAGGACATGCACCGCGAACCAGTCGGCCCGACGGCCTGACCGCGACCCGGGCGACGGCGTTGCACCGCGGCATCGGCCGCTTGCGTCCGCGAATTCGCCCATTCCGCACGGCGATTTCGTACGGTAACGTACAGACTCGCAGAACGCGCCGCCATAGGCTGCGGCCCATCCTCGTGCGTACAGGTGGGTAGGTGCGATGACTCAGGGGATTCATTCGATCGCGACCAAAGCGGCGCAGATGACTCTCGATTCCATCGGTGACGGGGTGATCAGCATCGATGTTGCGGGCCTGATCACCTACCTCAATCCCGCCGCCGAACACATGACCGGCTGGTCCTCGCGTGCTGCGCGCGGCCGCTCTCATCTCGAGGTTTTGCGCATCGTCGACGCCGCCAGCCGCGCGCCGGTGCTCGATCCGCTCGCCTTGGCGATTTTGCACGACAAGCCGGCGACGCTGAGCGCGAACAGCGTGCTGATCCGTCGCGACGGCGGCGAAACGGCCATCGAAGACACCTGCGCGCCGATTCGCGACGCCAAGGGCGTCGTGGTCGGCGCGGTGATCGTCTTCCACGATGTCGGCGCGACGCGCGCGCGATCGCTGGAAATGGCGCATCGGGTCCAGCACGACGCGCTCACCGATCTGCCCAACCGCTCGCTGCTCGCCGAGCGGCTCACGCAGGCCATGATTCTGGCGCGACGTCGCCGCAGCCTGCTGGCGGTCCTGTTCGTCGACCTGGACCGCTTCAAGCGGATCAACGACTCCCTGGGTCACGCAATCGGCGATCAACTGCTGCGCTCCGTCGCGCAGCGCATGACGGTCTGCGTGCGCGAGTCCGACACGGTGAGCCGCCAGGGCGGCGATGAGTTCGTCGTTTTGCTGCCGGAGATCGCGCGTATCAAGGACGCGGCGGCCATTGCCGCCAAGATCCTCGCGTCGCTTGGCGCACCGCATCGCATCGAGAACCGGGATCTGCATACCACGGCGAGCATCGGCATCGGCGTCTACCCCGGCGACGGCACGGACGCCGATACCCTGCTGCGTCATGCGGATATCGCGATGCTCGACGCCAAGACGAGCGGCCGCGCGCGGCATCGCTTCTTCGAGCCGCGGATGAGCGAGCGCGTCGCGCAACAAATCGCTTAAGTTCGGGCAGCTGCGGCGGCTTTTGCGGCACGGCGTACCGGCGCGGGCGGTACGGCGGATCCGTGCAATGCGCGCCAGGCGACGGCCGCGAGACGGATCGCGTCCGACTGCGCCGGGTAGCTGTGCAGGATGTCGGCGAGCCGGCGCATGCCGATGTTGCCGTGCATGATCACCGACAATTCGTTGATCATATCGCTCGCGCGGGTCGCGACGACGGTTGCACCGAGAATCTCGTCGCTGCCGGCTCGCACGTGAATTTTCACGAAGCCGACGTCCGTGCCGTCGATGATCGCGCCGTCCACGTCCTGCATCATGATCGTGAAACTGTGCACGGCAATCGCGCGCTGGCGCGCCTGGCGGACGTGCATGCCGATGTGCGCGATCTGCGGGTCGCAATGGGTGCACCGTGGAATCAACCAATGCGGCTGGCGGCGGCGCTTGGCGGCGAACGCGTTGGCCACGGCGAGCCTCGCGGAGGCCTGGGCCACGTTGGTGAATTTATGGCGCAGGCAGACGTCGCCCGCCGCATAGATGTGGGGGTTCGTGGTTCGAAGATGCTCGTCGACCTTGATGCCCTCGTGTGCGGCGTAATCGACCAGCGCCGCCTCGAGACCCAGCTCTTCCACGTTGGGCGTGCGGCCGATGCCGAGAAAGATCGCATCGGCGGCGATCGAATTCTTCGCACCGTTGCTGACGGTGTCGAGCCACCTGCGACCGCCGCATTCGCGCACGCCGACCACGGTGGTGTTCAGTCGCGTCACCACGCCGTCGCGGGCGAGGGACCGGGACAGGATTTCGGCCGCGTCCCGCTCCTCGAGCGGCAGAAATTTCGGTTCGTTCTGCACGATGGTCACCTGCGAACCCAGGCGCGCCAGGGTCTGCGCGAGTTCGCAGCCGAGCGGGCCGCCGCCGACGATTGCGAGGCGCCCGGGAAGGGCGTCGCCGTCGAATATCGTCGCACTGGTGAGATAGCCGATGCGCTCGAAACCCGGGATGGTCGTCGCTTTCGGCCGCGCGCCGGTCGCGACCAATGCCTTGCGGAACTTGAGCTGCTGCGTGCCGCACTGCAGGCGATTTTTACCGGCGAAGCGCGCCTCCCCGAAGAACACGTCGATGCCGCACGCCCGTAGGCGCTCCACGGACTGAACCTCGGCGATGCGCGAGCGGATTCGCCGCATTCGAAGCATGACCGCGCCGAGGTCGGCCTGTGCCGTGCCGGTGTGCGCGACGCCGTACCGGACGGCGTCGCGCATCCCCGCAAGCAGGTTGCCGCTACGCACCAATACCTTCAAAGGCACCGAACCGAGATTCAACGAGTTGCCGCCGATGCACGCACGTTCGACGAGCGCGATGCTGAGTCCCAGACGGACCGCGGCCTCGGCTGCGGCGAGGCCCGCGGGCCCGGCGCCGACGATCACCAGGTCGTATTGCGCCCGTGGCGTCGGATTATGCCATCCGGCCGGATGCACGCGGCGCAGATAGTTATCTTGATCGCCTGCCGCTGCACCCGTCTTGACGCGCTCAAGCGACATCGTCGAGCCAGCCGCCGGCGAAGCCGGAGCGGCGTAAGCCGCGGCGAATCGGTGCGCAACCGCGCATGAGCTGCCAGATGAGGCCGGTACGCTGATTTTCGATCATCATCACCAGCAATCCTTGATCGAGCCCGTAACAACCCTCGGACAGCCAGCCCGTCGCTTGCTCCGTCAGGCTTGGATTGAAGCCGCTCGTGAACTGATCGTCCCTCAGGACCTGTGGATAGCGTGCGAGCAAAGAGCGCGTACCGCGCAGCGCCGAGTCGGCGTCGAAGGGTAGCGTCGCCGCCATCACCCACGGCGCGATCGTGCCGTCGTCCGGCCCGTAGGGCACGCCGCGCGACATGTAGCCGAAACAGCGGCGATCCCTGCCGCTCGACTGCATTTCATCCGGGCCGGGGCCGTCGCCGGCGGTGACCCCCCACAGATCCGCGCCGTAGCCGGCGAAACCGCGTGGGTTGCGAGCCGCATACTCGCGCTGAATCGCGATTGCACTCCTGGTGTTCTCGAAATAATCGCTCGCCGCTTCGCGCATGAACTCGTCGCGTATCCCGCGAAAATCGAGCCACGCGTGCGAGAACAGATGCGTGAACAAGGGACCCGAGTACAGGATGTTTCGGCCGAGCAGGTTCTCCCATTGGTACGTGATGGTCCATGCCGCAAAGCTGCTCGGCGGCAGCGCATGGGTCGGCGAGCCGCCGCCCAGCACGTAGAGGATGGTCGCCTCGTTGTAGCCCTCCCAGCCGTAGTGCAGGAACCCGCCTTCCGGCTTCCAACCCTGCGCGAGCGTCCCGCTGTCGTTTTGCGCCCAGCGCCAATCGGCGCGCCGGTAGAGGTCGTGCACGAGTCGGCGAATTTGCGCCTCTGGTTCGCTGTCGGCGTCGAAAAAGCACGCGGCACACAACATTCCGGCGAGCAACAAGGCGGTATCGATCAAGGACAATTCGCACTGCCAGACGCGTCGCCCGCTATGCATGTCCAGGAAGTGATAGTAAAAGCCCTTATAGCCGGTCGCGTCGGCCCGGTCGCTGTTCGCGCTGCGCCAGAAGAAATCGACGGCCTTCAGCGTGCGCAGTGCGGCGTCTTCGCGCGACAGCCAACCCCGGCGCACCGCGACCACGTAACAGGACAGGGCAAACCCCACGACCGCGATGCTGCACGGCGAATCGACGCGCGAGGTATCGGCGATGAGGCCGTTTTCCGGGTTGGCGTAGCTCGTGAAGTAGGCAAACGCACCGCGCTGCAGGCGTTCGATCATCGCGGCATCGTCGAGTATCGTGACATCATCGGGCATGGCGGCAGCGTCGGGCATGGCGGCGTGGGCCGCAGCGCGCCTAGATCGCCAGTTGCACGGCGGCGACCGATTGGCACGGCATGTGCACGTCCACGCGCACCAGGCCGCCGTCGACGGTGAGCGCATGCTCCTCCGTGCGCAGGCGCGACGCGGCGTTCAGCTCCGCCACCGCCGCCGCCGACAAATACTCCGGTTCGCCCATCTCCTGCCACCGCCTCTTGGCGTTCGCGTGCTGCGAATCGATCCGCTGAATCGTCGCCTGGCGGGTCGATCCGGCGCCCGCGAGCGTGATGCTCACGTCCTCGTCGCCAATCGGATGGCGCGGCAGAGAGAAGTTGCTCAGCATGATGGTCGCGGTCCCGGTGCCGCGGACCAGCCACGCATCGACCGTCGGATGGGCACCGGCGAGCGGCAAGGACTCGCCGCCCAGGGCATGCAGCAATTCGAAGGCGCGGTACGCGGGCTTGGCGATGCCATGCAGGTTCAACAGACCGAAACCGCCGTGGAACGGGATGGACGGAAAATAATTCTCCTCGAAGATGTCCGAGAACGTCCAGTAGCTGTAACCCTGCACCAATCCGCATGCCTCCAGCACGGTCTTGACGATGAAGGCCGCCGCGTACGGCTCGTCGTGCAGATGGTCGCGCGGGTTCGACGAGGTACACCACTCCGTGTAATACACGGGCAGGGAACCCGCCTGCCGGCGCACGCCGCGCGCCTGTTCGCGCAGCACGCTGCGCGTGCTCGCCGCCAATTGCATCTCGGTGTCGTCACCCGGTTTGCCGAACGCATCGGTCGGATATTGATGGGTGCTGATGAAATCGAGCGGTAGGCGGTTCGTGCGGCAAAACGCGATGAAATCCTCCACCCAGGCATTCGCCGCGGTGGCGGGGCCGCCGACCTGCAAGGCCGCATCGACGCTCTTGATCGCGCGGGCCGTATGTCGGTACAGTTCGAAATAATCGCCTTGTTTGCCGCTGCCGAACGCCGTCAGGTTTGGTTCGTTCCACACTTCGAAGAACCATTGACGCACTTCCTCCGCTCCGTACCGCGCCACCCAGTGGGCGGTGAGCGTACGCACCAGCACGGACCAGTCCGCGTAGCTCGCCGGCGCCGTGACGTTGGCGCGGTAGTGAAATACGGTTTGATCGCCGGAACTTAAGGCCGAGGGCATGAAGCTCAATTCGACGAACGGCTTCATACCGATTGAAAGCAGGAAATCGCATATTTGATCGGCGTTGAAGAAGGAGTACAGCAGCTGGTCGCTCTGGCATATCAGCGTGCCCACGTCATCCGACAGCAGGCCGTGAAAGCGCACGTACCGCATGCCGGTTTCGGCGTGTGTGCGCCGCATTTGGGCGCGCCAGTCCTCGCGCAGCGCCAAGGTGGCATGTCCGCTGCCGACCGTGTGCTCCCAAAAGTGCGGCATCGCCGTCGACGCGGCGGCAAGATCACCGCTGAATTGCGCGGTGGCGCTCATTCGGTCGCGGCGGGAGGCTCTCTCGCCGGTCGGCTAGGGATCGTGCGCATGATCGCTGAGCCTAGGGACATCGACGGCCGCGTTCCGTGTGCTGGCGCGCAGACGGCGCCGGCGGTCGCCGACGTGTGTGTCCGTTGCCGCACAGACGCGCGGCACCGCCGACAGCAGCATTGAGCCTCGAACGGCCCGCGGCCGCGGCCGATCGCCGGTGTTCGCGCCGCGCCGCGAGATGCAGCATGAAACACACGAAGATCAAGTGGCTCGATTGTCCGCAGAAGCACGATTACCCGGCGGCGCAGTCGTACCTGCAACTCAGCATGGAGCCGCGGGCGGCGAAGAAGCTGATCGAAAAGCTGCGGCACGCGAAGCTCACGCATTTTGCGGCGAAGGACGTCTTTCGCGCCTCGGGCCTGTCGTTGCTCGGTGTCAGCGACAGCCATGTCCAGGAGAAGAGGACGCAAATCATCGAAGCTCAGGCCCTGTCGCCGATCTTGCTGCATCGGAACCGGCGCAACGGCCGGCTGATCATCGCCGACGGCTATCATCGTCTATGCGCCGTCTACACATTCGACGAGGACGCCATGGTTCCCTGCAGGATCGTCTGAGCGGATGGGTCCGGCCATCCGCCGCGAACCCCCATGAGATCCGCCGCGCCGCGGCCGCCGCGCACGCCCGTCGGGATGCGCATGTTGACTTCGCACGCCGCGCCGGATTTCCTCGATTCGGCGCACGAGTGGCGACGGCTGTTCGCAGAAGCCTGGGGGACGTTTTTGCTGGTGGTCGTCGCGGCCGGCGCGACGGTGGTCGCCGCCGGGAGCGGCGGCGCGATCACGCTCGGCATGCGCGTCGTCGCCCCCGGGTTGATGGTCATGGCGATCATTTATTTCATGGGCGCCGTCGGCGGCGCGCATCTGAATCCTGCGGTAACCTTGGCGTTCGCGGCACGGCGCAATTTTCCCTGGCGCCGGGTGCCCGGCTACCTCGGCGCACAGTGCGTAGGCGCCATCGCGGCGGCGGCGTTCCTGCGCGCGATGTTCGGCAACGTCGCGCTGCTCGGCGCGACCGTGCCGGCGGCGGGTACGAGCGACCTACAGGCGCTCGTCATGGAAATCCTGCTGACGACCGGCCTGGTCGGCACGATTCTCGGCACGGCCTCCGGGGCTCGCAATATCGGCGCGAACGGCGCGCTCGCGGTGGGCGGATACATCGCGCTCGCCGGCCTTTGGGCGGCGCCGATCAGCGGCGCGTCGATGAATCCCGTGCGCTCATTCGCGCCGGATTTGCTCCGCGGCGATCTGACGACGACGTGGATCTACGTGCTCGGACCGTTGCTGGGCGCGGCGATCGCGGTGGGTTTCGAGTGGATCTTGAAGGGCCACGCAACCGCGAGCGGGACCTTGGCGGCTCAAGGGGAGCCGCCAGGCGATGAGGAATCGCCAGGTGGGGGATGAGGCGGGTGCGCCTTCGACGGCCGCGCCGCCCGCGCCGCCCCGGTGCCCGTTGCGCCGGCCGTCGCGTCGCCGATGACCGCGGACCGCAGCGCCCGGTTCCAGATGCGCACGAACGAGGTACGCGCGGTCACGAACGCCGCAGCTGCGTCGGCGGTGCCGGTCGCGGCGGCCGGCTGCAGCGGCCCATGCGCGTGCGCAAGCCATAAACCGGCCGCGGCCATCAGGATCAGCATCGCCGCAACGGCGGCGGGGAGCGCGCTGCGGCTGCGCGGCGACGACGCCGGCAAGAGGGCGGACAGCGCCGGCAAGGGCGGCACGGTCACGCCTGCGTTCAGCCGGCGTACCCATCGGCCGATGTCCGCCGGGCGGCGGTCGCGCCGCAATTCCAGTCCTTGCCGCAACGCCCGCCAATGGCGCGCGCTCAAGCCGCGTGGACGGCTCGGGCTGAGCCCCGCGGCGCGGGCCTCGACGGCGGTGCGATTGGCAAAGGGATGTTTGCCCGACAGCAATACATACGCGACACAGGCGAGCGCAAACAGATCATCGGATGCATTGGCGCCACGTCCTTCGAGCACCTCGCAACTCGCGTACCGCAACGTCGCCATCAGCAGCGGCTGGTGCCCGGACGCTGCGGCGATCGAGGGATCGATCTTCACGCGCTGGGATGAGCCGAAGTCCAGGACGCGCACCTCGCCGTTGGCGGTGAGGAAGAGGTTTTGCGGGTTGACGTCACCGTGCACGACGCCGCGTGAATGCGCGTGCGCCAGGGCCATCCCGACGGCGTGAACGATCGCTCGCGCATGGCCGCTCGCCAATGAGGCGCCGCCCTGCCCGCTGACCAGATGGCCGAGCGTCGACCCCTCGAGCAATTCCATCGTCAAGAACGCGGCGTCGCCATCGCGATCGAAATCGTGCACCCGCAGGATGTTCGGGTGCGATAGGGACTGCAAGTTCAGGAATTCCGTGAGCAATTCGCGCAGCAATTCCGGCCGCTGCGTCACTTCAGTGTGCAGCATCTTGACGGCCAATCGTCGGCTGCCCGCGCCGATGCCGCTCAAGGTTTGGTCGACGACTTCGTAGATCGTGCCCATACCGCCTTGCCCGACGATCCCGGTGACGCGGTAACGGCCGCGCAGGGTGTCGCCGACCGCCAGGCAGCGTGCGCCGATCGCCAAGGCGCGCGCCGCGGTCGGCGAGCCGGCCGGCGGCGCGGCGACGCCGCCGGCGCTCGGGCCGGCGGGGGGCGCATCGGGTGCCGGCCCGACCGGCGCGGTCACATCGGACGGCGCCGCGGGATCGCGCCATCGCGGCGGCGGCGCCGTCCGGGGGGTATCGCGCTCGCCGTTCACCAACAAAGCGCCCAGGCGCGCTTTGAGCTGCCGATAGTCCTCGGCGCGGATCTTGCCGCGTCGAAAATACTGATCGACCGTCGACAGAATCTCGCAGACATCATCCGGCGCCGTCCGCGCAAGGTCGTACGCCGCGCGCAACAGCACGGCCCGATCGTAGTCGCCGATCGTCAAGGGGTCGAGGCGCGCCTGGATCGCCGCCGCGCCGCGCGAGACGATCGCATCGTCCAATTCCGAGCTTGCACTCATGACGGCAGTTTCACGCACCGGGACCGGTCACCGACGATACCCCATGGGATGGCCGCGGCAAAGCCCCGCACGGGACGGCCGATGGGCGCAATCGGCAGGACCGCGCCTCCTGCGCAAAAACTGTGCATCACTCGGCGTGTCGACGCCTCAGCGCAAATGCAGGCCGCCCGTGCCGCCGAACAAGCCGAGCAAACCCATGACGATGAGGTAGATCGCCACGATATAATTGAGCAGGCGCGGGACCAGCAAGATCAACACACCGGCAATCAGCGACACGAGCGGGCCAAGGCTCAAGTGCAAGTTCATGTTCATGAATGACTCCAACTCGGATTCCACGCCGCGCAAACTCCAACCCGGCCCGGCCAATATAGGCCATCGACGTCGCACCACCGTGCGCTGGCACACGGACGCCACCTGGTGGGCCGGGTCAATGCGGCTGAGGACGAGCGCGCCGGCTGCCGCAGGCGCCGATGGCTCCTGCCGGGGTTCTTTGCGGTGACATCGCCGAAATTCGCGGCGCGGGCGGGCTCCGACTTGGTCGTGGCCGGGGGATTGCGCGCTCCGCTGCGCGGCGCGCGGGATTTTGCACCGCCGCGCTGGTTGCGCAACCCGCACCTGCAAACCATTCTCGCCTCGGCCGGACTCGGCGGCCGCACGCTCGTGCGCGATTCTTTGCTGCTCGAGCGGCAGACGCGCGCCGAAATACTCGAACTCGACGGCGACGTGCGCCTCCAAGGCTTCCACACTGCGCAGCGCGCGCTGCCCGAGCGCTTGGGCCTCGTGATGTTGCTGCACGGCTGGGAGGGTCATGCGCGGTCCAGCTATGTCGTGGCGGTCGCCGCGTGTTTGGTGCGCGCCGGATACGATGTGTTCCGCTTGAATTTTCGCGACCATGGCGACAGCCACGGCCTCAACGCCGAGCCGTTTCACTCCTGCCGGCTGGAGGAAGTGGTGGCCGCAGCGGCGCGCGTCTTCGCCCGTCCGGGGCCCGGGTTGCACGCAATCGCCGGATTCTCTTTGGGCGGCAACTTCGCGCTGCGCGTCGCCGGCGCCGCTCCGGCGCGCGCAATTGCGCTCGACTACGCGCTCGCGGTATGCCCGGTGATCGATCCGGCCGCCGGGCTGCACCGGCTCGAGCGCGCCCGCCTCTACCATGCCTACTTCATGCACAAGTGGCGCGCTTCCCTGCGGCGCAAGCAGTCCCTGTTCCCGACGCGCACCGTGATTGCGTCGCAGGAACTGCGCCTGTCGATGCGCGAGTTGACCCGCGCGCTCGTCATGCGCCACACGGACTTCGCATCGCTCGAGGCCTACCTCGACGGTTATTCGGTGGCCGGCGACCGCTTGGCGGGGCTGCGGGTTCCGGCCACGATCCTGGCCGCCGCCGACGATCCGCTGATTCCGGTGGCCGACTTTCGCGCCTTGCGGCTGCCCGATTGCGTGGAGCTCGACATCGCGCCACACGGCGGGCATTGCGCATTTCTCGGCGGTTGGCGCTCGCGCGGCTTCCTCCAGGAATACCTGCTCGCGCGCCTCCAAGCGCGCGCGGGCGCAGGCCGCGTCGATCAATGCCATGAGTTCCCATGTTCGTTCCCAGCCGAACCGAGCGTTCCAAAGGCAGACCCATGTTGACCGTCCATCACCTGAACGATTCGCGCTCGCAGCGCATTCTCTGGTTGCTCGAAGAGCTGGCCGTGCCGTATGAGATCGTGAAGTATCAGCGAATGAGTCCCGTGCCATACGCGCCGCGGGAACTGAAGGGGGTGCATCCGCTCGGCAAATCGCCGGTCATCACCGATGCCGGCAGGACCATCGCGGAATCCGGCGCGATCGTCGAGTATCTGCTCGATCGCTATGGCGGTGGCCGATTCCGTCCCGCACCGCAGTCGACGGAATACTGGCCCTATGTGCAGTGGATCCACTTCGCGGAGGGCTCGGCCATGCTGCCCCTGCTGCTTGCTCTGTATACCTCCCGTCTCGGTGATGGCGCGGCGGCCCTCAGGCCGCGCATCGATGCGGAAATCGCCAACCACCTCTCATACATGGAACAAGCGCTACAGGGCAGGGATTATTTTGTCGGTGCCGGACTCAGCGGCGCCGACATCATGCTGAGCTTCGTCGTCGAAGCGGCCGGCGAGCGCTTGCGGCCATACCCGTCCCTGATGGCCTACCGCGACCGGCTGCAGGCGCGGCCGGCTTACCGGCGTGCGCTGCAGAACGGCGGTCCCTATCGCTTCTCGCAGCACGGATGAGGCCCGCCGCCCGGAGCAAAATGCCGGGATACCCGGCGCAGAGGGTGTACCGTGGGCGCACGAGTATGACGCCGAATTCGCTTGCGAGGATTTTCCCGCGCTGCGGCGTGATGCGATGCGAGGCGCTGGATGGACCAGTATTTTGTCGCCAACCGTGTGTTGGCAAGTCTTCCCCCGAAGGATAGCCGGCGCCTGCGGGGTCTACTCGAACCGGTCACCCTGAATTTCCGGCAGGTGCTCTACGAACCAGGCCGGCCGATCCACCATATTTATTTTCCGATCGACTGCTTGATTTCCCTGCTCACTTCGGTCGACAAGCGCCGCAGTCTCGAGGTGGGCATGGTCGGCAATGAAGGCATGGCGGGAATGCCGTTCATCCTCGGGGTCGGCATATCCGGCGTTCGCGCGCTCGTCCAGGGAAGCGGCACCGCACTGCGCATGCCGTCGGCGCCGTTTCTGCGCGAATTCAATCGCAATCCGCCGCTGCAGGAAGCCTTGTACCGATACACGTTTGCGCTGATGAGCCAGATATCGCAGACCGCCGCTTGCAACCGCTTCCATGAGGCCGAAGAGAGGCTCGCCCGCTGGTTGCTGATGACGCGCGATCGCGTCGGATCCGGCGAATTCTTCCTGACACACGAGTTTCTCGCCCACATGCTCGGACTGCGGCGCGAGGGAGTGACGCAGGCCGCAAGCGCGCTCAAGCGCCGGGAAGCGATCGAATACCGCCGCGGCAAGATCCAGATCTTGAACGAACGAAAACTCGAGGCGGCCGCCTGCGTTTGCTACCAGGCGGTACAGTCGATATTTGCGCGGGCCCAGGGCCGATTGCCGGGCTGAACTCCTGCGCATGGTGCGCATGGTGCGCATGGTGCGCATGCGGGGCGGACCCCGCGGGTCATCTTCCGGTTGGCGTGGCCGCGAGTTCCGGTTGGAGTGGCCGCGAGCCGCCTAGATCCGCGGCGTCGATCGGCGCTGCGACGACACGTGGTCGTTCCAGTAGCCCTTGCGCCGGTGGTGGCCGAACACCGCCATCTCCTGAGCCCGATCCACAGGCCGATCCACGAGGTACGGCGGCGCGCTCTTGACCGCAGCGCGGGTCAGATTGACGACCACCTGTTCCTGCGCCCAGCTGACGCTCTCGATCCACTGCGGCGAAATGAGTACCCGGTGGCCCATCCACCAGTTGCTCGTATCGGCGATCATGTAGCGAATCGCCCAGGAATCCTCATCGATCAGCAACTCGCGCACGTGTCCCAGGTCGCCATCGCTCGCGTGCATTCGATAGCCCACCACCGCTTTGCCGCTGCGCAAGTGGTGATCGTCGTGCGAATGCCGCTCGGCGTCCGCCTCCGCATCCGCGCGCGCGCCTCGCGCCTGATCCTGCCGGTACGCGCCGTCCGTACCGCCGTAACCCACACCGCTCAACAGCATTCCCGGAAAGGCGCCGCCGCCCCAGAGCCCCGCCCCGCCCCAATAGTAAGGATAGCCGTAATAGCCGAGATAGCTCATTTCGTGCTGGCGCGAAACCGGCCGATCGGTGTCGATACCCGGACTGTCCGCGACTTGCTTCTTGGTGATGGCGACCGGTAGCGATTTTGCGGACCAGTCCGGCTTGCCGACCGCAATGGGCGAGATCAATACGCGCCGGTTGGCGAGCCACACGCCGGTCTCGACGACGAAATAGCGCAACACCCAGGATTCATCGTCGAAGTAGCAGTCCTTGACCCGGCCGATCTCGCCATCGGTCGCGCCGATCGAGCACGTCTCGAGATCCGACAGGCTGCGGAACATGGGCGCCCCTCCTATGAATTGTCGATCCTCATCGCCGAGTCCAGGCATGCGGCTGCGCATGCGGCCGTGCGTGGCAAAGCTCGCTTCGCGGTCGCCCGAGCAGACCGTCCCTCTATTGATGTTCCTGATTATGGCAGTCACCCTGGCGCTGCTGGTCACAATCCCGACGGCGTTGATCCTGTCCGCCGTTGTTATCGCCGCCGCGCCGCTGTTCCTGCACGGCGCCGTGGTCCCGGTAGCCGCCGCCGTCCGGCCACACGCAACCGGAGAGACCGACGAGGCTTCCCATCAGCACCAAAAAGGCAACGCGATATGGCGGTTTCATGAACTTCTCCAGAGCGGTGCCCGGCACCTTGCGAATGTAAAGTCCCGTGAGCCTAGCGCCGGATCATGCGCTCGTCCGTACGCTGCAGCACGCTGCGGTCCGAGGCGCATCTATTGCGCCGCGAAGAAGGATCGGGCGGCCGCGAAACAGAACGGCGCCACCAGCGTCGCGTGGTAGGCCTGCGCGACCGCAAACGCTCCCCCATCGGTCGCACCGGCGGCGATCGCCGATGCGGCGACCAGTTCCTTGGCCAATGCGAAGCCGCTTTTGAGGCTGGCGTAGGGATCGCTTGCGGTCGCCGGCGCTTCGAGGTCGAGGACGCTGATCGCCGCAGTGCTCGGGGCGCGTGACGCCCAATAGTCCTGCATGAGCTGCGTGTTGAACCAGAATACCAGCGGGTCGAGATCGCCGCCGCAGAGCAGGATCGGCGCGGTCGGCAACCAGTCGCGCAGATCGTTCGCACGCAGGGCTTGGCGCATCGGCAAGCCGGGATTCGCCGCGGCAACCCCGGTCGTCACGCTGGGCCAGCCGCCGTCGGGATTCTGCTGCGCGTCGAGCAGGTAGGCGAGGCGGTAGGAGTTCTGCAGCAAGTTGCCGTTGCCAAAGCCGAGCGCGAAAACGGCGGCGAGGTTCGCCGGGCTCGTCGGCGGCGTGATATCGGCCATGGAAGGCTCGGGCGGCGTCGCGCTGAACAATGCATACTCCGGCAACTTGCCCTCGGCATACAGTTGGCTTCGGGGCGTCGTGCTCGGCAACAAGGCGTCGATACCGGCGGCGTACTGCGGCGAGAATACTTCGCCGGGATCGGTGTAGATGTTGCCATAGGCCTTTTGGTAAGACGTGAACAGCAGGGTCGAGGACACGGGCGCGCCGCCGTTGACTTCGCCGTTGAACACCGCGTCGACGAAGGCCGCGAGCGCGTACGGCCCCGACATCGGCGCCGCCGCCGTAACCTGCATGCCTTCGGCCTGCATTTCGCGATCCGTCGCCATCGCCACGTAACCGCCCTCCGAGTATCCGGTGATGAACAGCCTGCCGCTGTCGCTGGTCAAAAATCCCGAAGCCAACGGCAGAGCGGTGCGAGCCGCGGTCAGCGCATCGATCATGTCCGCGGCCGCCTGCGCGGCGATCAGATAGGGATGATACGGCAGCGTCGAGGTGTCATAGCCCGCATAGTTCGGCGCGACGACGATGTCGCCTTGGGAGGCGAACAGCGCCTCCAGCGACAGGGTCTCGGCATTCTGCTGATTGGTCATGTCGAACGAGCGATCGGTCGTCGTGCCGTGCGCGTACAGGACGATCGGGCGGGCGCCGGTGCAATTCGCGCCGAACCCCGTCGGCACCATCAGCGCGGCCGACGCCGTCGTCGCTTCGTTGGCGCCGCCGACGGTGGCGTACTCGATGTGATAGATCAAGATGTCGCAGATCGGCGTGCCGCTGAGTGCCAGCAGCGGCTGATTGGCGAGAACGTTGAGCTCGATCAGCAGATTCGGCGCCGTCACCGTGGCCAAAAGTTGCGGCGGCGTTTGCAGCAAGCTGCCGCGCGGCGGTGTCGTCGCTGCGCCGAAGGGCGAATGCGCGCCGCCGCCGCACGCCGACAGCAACAACAAGGCCGCAAACGCCGCATGACGGCCGGTTTTGCGCCCGCTGGCCGGTCGGCGGCGGCACAGAATCCCGGGGGGCTTTTCCTGGCGAAACATGCCCACCGAGCCTATCCGTCCGGGCGCCCGACGGTCGGTGCGCACTCGCACAGAGGATGAGCGAGTCAGCGGCAGAGGAAAGTCGGGCGACCCTCATGATCGAGAATGCTGCGCTCGGCGAGCCAACGGCGTGCATCTTGCGCATCCTCGAGAAACCAGGCCGACGCGCTGCCGAGACGAAAGCTGTATCCCCAGTCGTCCATGTCGCGAAACATGCGTGCCCGGCCGACATTCGGCAATTGCTCGGCGAGCGTGATCTGCAGGTAGCACACCGCGCTTTCCTCCGCATGATCGCCGCCGGCGTCGGTATCGAGGCCGGTCCTGCGCTCGGCCGTCATGCAGGCGAAGTGGGCCGCTTCGTGCAGGACCGAATGGACCGGCGTGTCCAGGCGCAGGAAGATGCCGCCGCCGAGGAGGCCCGCCTCGCGTTCGCCCCAATATGACCCGGGAATCGCCTCCTCCGGCGCGACCAGCGAGATGCGAAGACCGTAGCGCGCCAGCAGCTGCGCAAGCGCAACGCGATCGATGCCACTGACCAACAAAACGCCCACTTCGATCGCCGCCGCCCGGCTACTTCAGGCTCGCGATCCGCCGCATCGCGATCGCCACCAGATCGCGCGCCATCTGCCGGCGCAGCATATCGGCTTCATGCTCCTTCGCAAGGACCGCCTGTTCGGAGAAGCTGTAATCCTGCGTCAGACTGATCGTCTGCGGCGCCAGCAGTTGCCGCTTCGCATCGTGCACCGAGTAGGTGACGGTGTAGATCAACAGGTATTCGGTCGGGATGTTGCGGGCCGAAACGGAAAGCACCCGCTGTTCGACCGAATCGCGCGACACGTCGACCGTCGCCGTGGCGCCGGCCGCGCTCGGCTGCGCTACGGCACCATCCGCCTGCAGCTGCTGACTGAAGAAGCGCGCGAAGTCCGAATACGGATCGGCGAACGACAGATGCGGGCGCGCGAGCACCGCCGGCAAAGGCGCACTGCCGGCGAGGTGGAACCCACAGCCGCCAAGCACGGCGAGCGCGACGAGCGCGAGCGCCGGCCGCCATGACCCGGGCGCGAGCCTGCCGGTGCGCAAGGACTCAGAGGACGACATTGACGAGCTTGCCCGGAACGACGATGACCTTGCGCACCACGCCGTCGCCGACGAATTTGCGCACGTTCGGGTCGGCGAGTGCCGACGCGCGGACCGCCTCACCGCCGGCGTCCGCGGCCACGCAGATTCGGCTGCGCCGCTTGCCGTTCACCTGCACCACGATTTCGATCGTCGCCTGCTCGAGTGCCGAAGCATCGACCGACGGCCAGCGCTCGTCGATGATCGCCGTGGCGTGTCCGAGCGAGCGCCAGAGCGCGTGCGTCACGTGCGGAATGATCGGCGACAGGCAGAGCACCGCGGCCTCCAGGCCCTCCTGGATCACCGCCCGATCCCGCGCTCCGCGCGGCGCGAACCGGCCGAGCGCGTTCAACAGTTCCATGACCGCCGCGATCGCCGTGT
>Ga0307373_10006786_pt1 | contig 18088 bp, 19 predicted proteins | sample OX2MG_FD_202534 | JGI IMG/M metagenome (GOLD analysis project Ga0307373, IMG submission 202534) | Soil microbial communities from Risofladan, Vaasa, Finland - OX-2 | ecosystem: Environmental > Terrestrial > Soil > Coastal area > Acid sulfate soil | place: Finland: Risofladan, Vaasa | collected...
CGAATCGACCGGCCCGCGGCGCGGACTGTGGATCGCGCTCGGCGTCGCGGCTCTCGCGACGATCCTGCTGGGCCTCCTCCGGATCCAGTCGGTGGTCGGCGGTGTGGCCTTCCTGGTCGTGGCTACCCTCGTCGCGCTGCTCACGTTTCTTGAAGGGCGCCGTGATGCTCCGCCCGGCGACGGTCACGACGTGAGTCTTCACTCATCCGCTGAACAAGCCGTCGCCGGTCCTCCCAACAACCGCTACCAGTAGGGAGTATGAAGCAGTAGGCGTGACCGGGCGACAAGTAGGCCGAGCACCGTTCTCAGGGTGGCGTAGTGCTCGGCTCGCTCGCCACTTTCATGACGAAACGCGCCGAGGGTATTCGACCGCTGGACGAGCAGAAGTGGCGGCCAGCAACGGGCGGATGCTTGCCGCGAGGTCGGCGTGCGAACCGATGATCGTGCTGCCTCGGTCGAGCGGCTTCGTGAGGTCTGTCGCGTTGGGACCATACAACGCGAAGAAATCCCAGGTCGTGTCCTGGCGATGGGTCACGTTGGCGCTGTACCAGTTCCCGACGACCTTCTTTTCGTCCCAATAGTGGACGACGCGGGGATCGGCCATACCGTCGCCGTCCCATTTGCTTCGACTGTCGCCAAAGAGCATATCGAACCAGACGGTGTAAACGCGCAGGTTTGGCGTGGGATTCTTCGCGAGGATCTCGTCTTGCACCCAACGGGCGCCCTGTCGGCACGTCGGTCAGGTGGGCGAGACCAGGAGCACCAATCGAACCTTCCCCGCGTCCTGGGCAAACCGCGCTTGAAGCTGGTTGACGTTCTGGATGTCCTTCAACGGGGTCGTGCCCGGCAACGGAGTGCCCGCATGTGCGACGACACTCGCCACCTGGTTACACCCGGCGAGGGCACCTCCGGCGGCGAGTAAGGTGACCAGTGAACGACGATTCAATGAGTACCTCCTTAAGAGCGGGCACGGGTTTGCTCAACCAAGCAGCCCACCCACCGTAAGCCAATAGAAGACGACGTAGGCGCCGCTCATGACCAGGAGTAGAGCGCTTGTCGGCTCGAGGAAGTGACCGACGACGCTCGCCCGGACGACGAGCGCCCGACCGAACAGGGCAACCAGCATCGTCGCGAGGGAGACGATCACACCCATGCCAAGCGCGTAGAGCACGAACCGGGTCGCGGCCAGGACAACGCCATCCGCGGTCAGCGCGGTGGCGACGACGCTCAGAAAGAGCGGCAACGTGCAGCCGAGCGAAGACAGCGCGAAGGCAACCCCGTAGGCCGCATAGCCGATCAGGTCCGCCCGCCCGGCGCGACGACCGAGGCGACTGGCCAGTCGGGCAACGACGGTAGCGTCCACGCCAGCACCGGCCAGCATCCGCCCACCAAGCAGTGTCAGCAGGACGCCGATCAGCAGGCTCACCCAGGGCAGAAGATCGACGAGCTCAGCCGCGGCAATACCGAGCGCCAGGCCGGCGAGGCCGAACAACGCTACGAAGCCAAGGGTCATCGTCGCTCCCACGACCAGCGCCCGGCTGATTGGCCGTGCATCGCGAGATCCCCCGCTGCTCGTGCCGAGATAAAGGCCAAGATAGGCGGGCAACAGCGCGAAGCCACAAGGATTGACCGCCGCGGCCATGCCGGCCGCGAACGCGTAGCTGCCCAGAGGCAGACCCCGACCTGCGCCCGCGAGCAGCGCATTCGCTTGACTCGCAAGGGTGGAGACGGCCAGCGGGAGCCCGCTGCTCGGGTTGCTCACGATCGCCCCACCCTCCGCGGCGCTCAACGCCAACACCGTGACACCCCACGCCGTCCATGCGTGTGCGGTCGTGCTACCGTCCCGAGTTGGCCAATCCATCGCGACCTCGGCGATTCCGGGAGTGTTGATTCACGTCACGAACATCCGGATAGAAGTATATTGGGTCGGCCCGATAAATGGGTCAATTTGAGACGGCCGCGCATCCGGATCAGGGAGGAGGGGGCGCGTCGCGGACCTGGTAGAGCCGACCCTGCAGGAAGAAGCCGTGGTAGTCCTCGGCGATGATCGAGGGGAACGCGGTGACGTTGGGTGGCTCACCCATCCGCCACCACCCCGGTCCATTGCTCATCGGTCCGTCCAAATCCCAGTCCCAGCCATTGGGCAGTCGGACGATGAGGTGCGCTCCTCCCCCGCGTGCCCGGTGCGCCTCCGAGTCCAACCAGCCCGCGAATTCGGAATCCAACCACATGTCGCCGGACTCGGGCTGTCCGCTGGATGCGGAGAGACGCTCTCCTTCGTTCGCAATCAGACGACCCGCGAGCTCGCCGAGAAGCAGGCCATCTGATCGCATCTGGGCAAGAATCAGCCGGCCGAAAGCCTCGCCGAGCGAGGAGCTTTCCTGGGTCGGCGCGGTCGACGCGCGTGCGCTCCGACGGGTGAGCCGGCGGAATGCCTCGGCAACGGGCAGGATGGCGGCGTGGGGATGCTCGGCCAGCCACGGGGCAGCCGCCTCGGCGGATGCAAAGAGGTTCTGGTGCGCGCAGCCGGTGGTCCGAAGGTGCCGCGGATCGGCTTCGGTCACGAAGGCCACCACCGCGCTCGCGGGCCGCGCCGCGTGGACTCCCGCGGGTCCAATCTCAAGTCCGACCTCGATGGTGATGGTCTGTCCGGTGGCAGCGCACGGCGAGGTGATCTGGGCGCTCTCGCCCATCAGGATCGGGAGCAAGTGCGCATCCGGCGCACACCAGGCATATAGGACGGCGGCGCGCCCCGCCAGCCGGACTTCGTGCGCTGTTGGCACCAGCGAGAGCCCGAGGCCGAGCAGGCGTCCGTCACGGTCGAGCTCGGCGTCGGGGAAGACGTAGGAAAGCGTGGGAGCGATCAGATCAGCAGGCAGGCCAATTTCCTTGGCGAGCCGTTCCATCGAGGCGGGCTGCCCTTCCGCCAGGATGCGAAGGATTGGCGGGAGCAGTTGAGCGCTGGCAATGCATCGCGGATCGTCCGTTGGTGCGTCACTACAGGCGCACGCGGTCATAGGGTCTTTGTCCATTAACAGTTACCTCCAGTGAGCTTCTTGCGGATCCCTGACCAAGAATACTCTCAAGAGTACTGTCATGACTTGGTGAACTCCCGGGTCTGGACGACGAACCCGGACGACTGCCGAGCGAGGTCGCGTTGACGCAGAAAAGGAAACATCAGATCACCTCGGTGGGCTGACGCGCGCCGATTTCGGCCAGGCGGTGCCGGCGCAGCATCACGACCGCAACCAAACCGGAGACGAAGTAAACGGCGCCCGCGAGGTCCATCGTCGCAGAGATTCCAATCACGTCTCCCAGGCTGCTGCTGAACGCCATTCCCGCCAAGGTCACGAGGCCGGTCGTCGTTCCGACCGCGCCAAAGACCCGGCCGCGATAGGTGCCGTCCACGCTCTGCTGGAGCAGCGTATCGGCGCCGACTTTATTCCCCGGAATGGCCGGACCGCCCAGGAGAAATCCGAGGATCACCAGCGAGACCGAGGGCACGTTCACCAGGATCAGCATCAACGCCCCCGCCGCGACCGCACCGACCGCCATGAGCTGATAGGGAGCGACGCTCTTGCTCAAGCGGCCGATCCCCAGCAAGCCGAGCATCTCCGCGGCGCTAGCCGCCGAGACCATCCAGCCGAACTCGCGCGGGCCGGCGTGGAGGACCGAGCGGACGACGGGAACGATCAGCGCGGTCGAGACGCCGTCGGCCAGGACGACGGCGCCGAGCGCGACCAGGGTGGCGACGAGGACCGGCGCCCCGGCGATCAGGCGAACGCCGTCGCGCCACTCGCCCCACACCGCGCGCCAGCCCTGGGCGGCGCGAGCAAACACATCCCGGTCCCCGGCGCTGCGCCGGGCAACCGGCCGGATCAGCCCGACCAATAGCGCCGAGGCGACGAAAGAACCGCCATCCGCCAGGACGGAGCCGCGCAGGCCGAGCACGGCGAAGAGCGCCCCACCGAGCACCGGGCCGATCAATCCGGAGGTCGCGCCAGCCTGACCGTTGAGCGCGTTCGCGGCAGTCAACTGCTCCGAGGAGACCAGCCCGGGGATCAAAGCGTTCTTGGCCGGTCCGAAGAACTGCCCGATCGCCGCTTCGACCAGGCCAACCGTGTAGACGATCCAGAGCGTATCGGTCGAATGCACCAGGAGGAGCGGAAAGAGGAAAAGTGCCCGTAAGAGATCCGACGCGACCATGGTCCGGCGCCGGTCCCAGCGATCGACGAAGACGCCGGCCAGCGAGCCGAGGAAGACCATGGGAATCGTCTCGACGATCATCATCGCGCCGGTTGCTAGCGTCGAGCCGGTCATGTCGTAGACGACGAAAGGGAGCGCGATGTAGAGCACCAGATCGCCCAGGGTTGAGATCAACCCGGCGACTCAGAGCAATCGAAAGTCGCGGAGCCGCAATACTTCGATCATTCCAATCCACTCCTGCAGGGCACTCACTCGTAGATGCCTCTCGCGCGAATCAGCCCATGTGGGTCGTGTGACGCGGTTCGACGACCCTCACCACCCGCTCCTCGCCCGGCTACAGGTTTGGGTAGCGATCCTGGCCGGCGTATTTCTTCGTCAGCGCGGTGATAAACGCGTAGCCGCGATCCTCGTCGACGCGCACGACCTCGCCGCGGATCTCCAGGTAGCGGCAGGGGTTCGCGGGGTCGGTTATCGACAGCGCGACCTTCGGGTTCCGCCGCAGGTTGCGGCCATCCCAGTCGAACCAGACCGGGCTGCTCTGGGGCTCGCCGTGCGGGCCAATCGTCCCGACGTGCGCGATGGCGTTGGCGGCCAGGATGTCGCGGTAGCTCGTGGGGATCACTGATTGATCCTGGTCCATTTCCGTTTTCTCCCTGTAACTTTCTCGATGATGGGAAGACGAAAACGTTCGCCTTCAGTATTGGCCGAGCGTGCCTTCTCGTCGTGCCACCCGCTCGAACCATCGGAAGACGAGAATCCCTGCAATAAGATAGACCACGGCGCTGATCACCAGCCCAAGGAGCGTGCCATCGTTCGTCAGTGTTCCCAGGCTCGCCCCGGTGAGGAGCATCCGACGCAGGGCCTCGAGGCCCGGGGTCAGGGGAAGGAGCCGGGCAAACGTCGCCATCAGCGCGGGCATGCGCGCGACCGGGATGAACACCCCGCCGAAGAGCATCACGACGAGTTGGAACAGCTCCTTGATCAGCTCGACCCGCTTGAACTTCAGCGTCAGCCCCCCGAGGATCAGCGAGTACCCGACGCTGCCGACGACGAGCAGCGCGATGGGCACCAGCGCGTCCCAGCGCCAGGGGATGGTGACGTGCAGCACCAGGGCGACCCCGAGGTAGAGCACGGCGGCGCTGACCGCGGCCTCGATCATCGAGGCGACGGTCATCCCGATGGTCAGAACCCAGGAGGGCAGCGGGCTCAGGTAGAGCTGCTCGAGGGTGCCGTTCTGCGCCTCGCCCAGCAGCCCCCAGAACAGCCGGTTGGTCTGCATGTGGAAGAACATGTAGCCGACGAAGCCGAGCAGCGTGGAGGCCAGCAGCGCGGGCACGAGCCGACCCTGGCCCATGGCGTAGGTGATCACCACGTAGAGGATGCCGAACAGAATCAGCTCCAGGAGCGAGGCGATGCGGCCGCCCCACAGATCGATCAGTCCTTTGGTGATCTCATTCTCAATCACGGTCAGCGCCGCCGGCAGCCCTTGCCGCCGCGGCTCGACGCTTGGTGGTAAGGGCACGCCCGCGAGCGGCCCGAGACCTGGTGTTAGTACCTGCATTGAATCACTCCTCATCTCATCTCTGGATGGGCTTGGTCGCGTGAGGACTGGCACGTCGCGGGTCACCCGAGCGTGCCCCGGCGCATCGCCCGGCGGTCGCTCGCGACGAAGGCGAGTGTCCCGAGGAGAACCAGCACCACCGCATGCACCGTCGCCCAAGGCAACAGCCCGCTCGCCCATACCGCGCCCAGCGATTGGCCGTGGAGGACGACCTGTTGGGTCGCCTCGATCGCAAGCGTGGTGGGCAGGACCTGGGCGACGACCTGGGCCCAGCCCGGGAACAGCGCGAGCGGGAAGAAGGAGCCGTTGAGCGCGAAGACGATGCCACTGAACAGGTGCAGGATCGACCCGGTCTGGGGGAGCACCAGCGCCAGCCCGCAGATCAACAGCGCGAAGCCGGCGATGTCGAGCACGGTCAGCGCCATCGGCAGCAGCGCCGGGACCGACAGCGGCACGCCGACCCCGAGCGCCAGCGCGGTCTCCGCCACGATGAGCACGGCGAGCACGATCCCGACCAGGAGCAACGGGACCAGCCGTCCCACCAGGAGGAGCGCGGGGGACACCGGCCCCAGGTGAAGCTGGCCGAAGGTGCCGGTGTTGATCTCCTCGAGCACGTCGCCGATGACGACGAACGTCGCCAGGTAGAGAATCGGGAAGAACATGAAGGCCAGCAGGGTCGGTGGCACGAGCGCGCGGTCGATCTGGCCGTCGCCAATGATGAACTGGAACACCAGATACATGGGTGGCACGGTCACGAGCATCAGGATGAGGTTGACCGGGCGGCGCCAGAACAAGAGCAGGCTCTTGAACGCCTCGTTGAGGAGGGCGCGCAGCACGAGCCAACCGAAAGGCTGTTCAATCATCGCTTCCGGACCAATCGTCGTTGGCGCCGGGAAGGTGGAGGACGTTGCAGCCATGATCTCAGCCCTCCTCGATCAGGCGGACAAACACGTCCTCCAGGCTCGGCTCCACCGGCTTGACCGACACGAGCGGCAGGTTCCGGGCGCGCAACTGCTCGAGGAGCCCGTAGAGCCGCTCGTGGTCCGGGACCGGTCCCCGGAGCGTGACGCCCTCGTCGTCTGTCCCGATCACAAAGCCATCGGGCGGTTGGGGAACCGCCTCCGGACGACCGCGCACCCGGATCTCGTAGAGGTCCTGGCGGAAGCGCGCCAGCAGCTCGGGGGTCGGGAGATCCGCGACGATGCGCCCCTGGCGGATCACCGCGACGCGGTCGCAGAGCTCCTGGGCCAGGGCAAGCTGGTGGGTCGTGAGGACGATCGTCTTGCCCTGCTCCCGGGCGACTTTGGTGACCCAGCCGCGCACCGTCCGGGCGGCCTGAACGTCGAGCCCGATCGTGGGCTCGTCGAGGAGCAGGATCGGCGGGCCGGCGATCATCGCGGCGGCGATCGCGACCTTCTGCTGCATGCCGCGCGAGAATCCGCCCACCGTCTGGTCGCGGCGCTCCCAGAGGTCCAATTCGCGGAGCAGCCATTCCGCCCGGGGAGCGATCACTCTCCCGGACAGACCTTTCAGCCGACCGAAATACAGGAGGTTCTGCCAGGCGGAGAGCGACCAGTAGACGTTGCGCGCTCCCTCGAGCACCGCGCCGATCTGGCGCACCGCCTGGCTGCGCTGGCGGGCGACGTCGTACCCGTTGAGCCGGGCGGTTCCCGACGTCGGCGTGACCAGGCCAGACATCATCTTGATCGTGGTCGTCTTGCCGGCGCCGTTGGGACCGAGCAGGCCGAACACCTGCCCGCGCGGGACCGTCAAACTGACCGCGTCGACGGCGGTCAGGCGCGCTCCGTTGCCCCGCTCGTAAACCTTGGTGAGCGAAGCGATGTCGATGGCCGGGAGAGCTGCTCTCCCGTCAGCCCGAGCGGCCGGTGGAGTGCCGCTCCGCGTTGCTGGATCGATGGCCATGTTGTCCATCTCCTTTCCTTCCGAAGCGAGATCAGCTACAATCGATCTATATGATCATGGCTACATATTAATTCTACGATGTAGACGTGTCAAGAGTTTCTGAAACGTGGAGGGTCCATGGGAACGACAACCGCGCGCGGCGCCGGCCGGTGGCCGCGCACGGCGACTGGACCCGCGCTGCCTTGCCGATGATCGAGAGGATCCCCGGGGCGTCCGGCGCGCACCACACCCACGTATTAGCTGGAGCTAACCATCGTTGCGGGTGGCCTCCCAAGTGTTCCAGTAGGTGATCTCCTCGGCTGGGCGCCGTACCGCCGGCCTGAAAGCCCGGCCGGTGTAGTAGGCCACCGGGATCAGCCCGACCTGGATGACGTTGTCGGGAATGTCGAGCAGCGCGGCAGCCGCGTGTTCCTGCCGCAGATGCATGGTGGTGAGCACCGTGCCCAGCCCCCGAGCACGCAGCGCGAGCTGAAAGCTCCAGACGGCGGGAAGGATCGAACCGAACATGGTCGCCACCTCGAAGGTATCCGAGTCGGAGGGCGATCTGCGGATGCAAGGAATTACAGGTACGGGCACGTCCTGGAGCCGGTTCGCGAGATAGACCCCGGAGTCGATGGTCCGCGCCACGGCGTCCGGGGTGAGTCCGAGCTCGGCGGCGATCTGAGCCGTGCGAGGCTCATCCTCGGGCCGGGGCGCCCGCTGCGCGTCAAACGTGTCGCGATAGAGCTCCGCCAGCCGGGCTCGCTTGACGGGTCGGTGACGACCAGCCAGCGCCACTGCTGGGCGTACCAGCCCCCGGTGGGCGCCTGGATTGCGATCCGGATGCACTCCTGGATCACCTCCCGCTCTTGGGGGAGATCGAACTCGGCCATGGTCCCCATGTTTGCTGCCGACACTTGCACCTCCGTAAGAGCTGTGTGGGGCGGCCGGCCAGTCGGCCTCGATCCCCCGCTTGACATCCTTGGCCTGTGATCAGCTGTCGAGGTTCAGGAGGGCCGACATCCTCTCACGCCACTCTCGCAAGAAGCTCAGATCCCACGCCTCCCTGACGGGAAAGACACGGCTGCCGGGCCAATTGGCCAAGAATCCTTGCGCCGCCTCGACCGAGGCGTAGAGGGGCACCTGGATTCAAAGGTTGGCGTCGATGTCCTCGATGCAGTGGTTGCGAACGAGTGCGGCTGTGGACGACTGCGGTGGGGGCATCGGCACGACCGTGCTGCTGGGGTCGACACTCTCGACACCGCTCGGGGTGAACACGATCCGGATGGGTGTTCCGGTCGTCGTGCAGGTCTCCTCCAGCAGAAGGGATGGGCGGACCAGGGGCGCGTACATGAAGATGTCGGGCGCGCAGCCGGTCAAGCCAAACCGACGGTCACCGATCTGGGCTCGACGCCGGGGAGCCGATCGTGCGCGCTCGGGGTAAACCGAGATGAGCCCGTCCTCGACCCGCGTCCCGGGCGGGCCCCACTGTCGCGCCAGTGCCTCGGCCTCGCTCACGGACCGGCCCAGGACCTCGGCCAACCGTGTGCTCTGGATGGGTCGCTCACCGAAATTGGTCAACCCGATCACCGCACCCGTCACTGTGACCTGCTCGCTCTCCTCGACTATGCGCCATCCGGCCGTGAAGTCGGCCAGGCTTGCGTCGTTGTCTTGCTCGAAGTTAGTCATATGCTTCCTCCTTAGGCGTGATTGCGAACGATGGCGGCAACCACCTGGTCCTCGGTCGGCAGATCGAGGCGACAGGCGCTGCACTCACCCCACTGATGGCCCGTCACATCCTGACCGTCGATCAGGAGGGTGGGCGAGGGGTAGTCGCCCACCAGCTCCTCGATCTCGGCCCGGACCCAGCACCGGTCCAACGCACGTCGAACTGTCGCCCGAACGCGATCCACCATCGGGCATCCTGGGACCTTCAGGATCTCGATCTTGGTGATCGGGGGCTCGGTCTTCATCGTGCGGCGGTGGCTGCGAGCTACCCGCCCGCCACCTTGATGACCTCCCGGTTGAGGTCGAAATCCTCGGCAACCGTGTGCAGCATGCCCTGGGGGTAGGCAGCCAGCCACTCGGCAGCCGCCTCCCGTGAGGGCCAGAAGTTGCCCTGGGCGCACACTTCGGCGCGCACGTCGTCGAACCGGTCGGGGCGGACCAGCGAGACCACCGCGGTGGACGGATCGGCCCTCACCACCCGCTCCGGCGTCACCTCGACCCGGATCGGCTGGCCGGTGCCCGGCGCCTCCGACTCGATTACTCCCGAGCGACCCAGGATGATGGGGAACATGAGGGCGTCGCTGGCGCAAAACGCGTACACGGTCCGTCCGTCAAACGTGAACTTGTGCGGTGTGGGGCGGAGGGTCGGGCCGGCCCCGACCAGCCGGCCCGCCTCGTCCCAGTCCGTGCCCGGATTGGCCCTCAGCTTGGCCTCCACCTCCTCCACGGTCTGACCGGCGGCGGCCGCCAGCCGGCTCAGCTCCACCGGCTCGCCCTCGGCGACCAGACGGCAGATGTGGGGGATCAGCTCGAAGCCGGGCAACCCCTCCTTCAGTGTGGCCGCCCAGCGGAGGTTGAACTCCCGGTCGGGGCCGGCCGGGGCCGGCGCGGAACCAGGCGTGCAGGAGTCGGAGCTCATCGTCGTCACCTCCTCGATGTCGAGGTTGAGGAGGGCCGACATCTTGTCACGCAAGTCTCGAAAGACGCTCAGTTCCCACGCCTCCCTGATGGGGAAGACACGACCGCCGGGATGATCGGCCAACCATCCCCGAGCCGCCTCGGCGGAGGAATAGAGGGGCGTCTCCACGCACACGTTGGCGTCGACCTCCTCGATGTCGCCGGCCCCCTCGACCTTGACGAGCTCCTGCGCGCCGGGCATCGCCAAGACAGCGCTGCTGGGCTCGACACGCTCGACACTGCTGGGGGTGAACACGATCCGGATGGGTGTTCCGGTCGTCGTGCAGGTCTCCTCCAGGTGCAGGGATGGGCGGGCCAGGGGCGCGTACCCGAAGATGTCGGGCCCGCACCCGGTCAGGCCGAACCGTCGATCACCGATCTGGACGTGACGCCGGGCAGCCGATCGTGCGCGCTCGGGGTAAACCGAGATGAGCCCGTCCTCGACCCGCGTCCCGGGCGGGCCCCACTGTCGCGCCAGCGCCTCGGCCTCGCTGACCGACCGGCCCAGGATTTCGGCCAGACGTGTGCTTGGGACCGGTTTCTCACCGTAGTTGGTCAACCCAATCACCGCGAGCGTCACCGCGAGCCAAGGGATGCGCTCGAACCCTTTGCGCCATCCAGCCATGAAGTCGGCCAGGCCTGTGTCGTTATTGTGCTCGACATTGCTCGTACCCGTGACGCGGGCACTGTCATCGTTCATTCCTGTCGTCCTCCTTCGCTCGCGTGGGGCAGGGTGTGCGCAGGTTCACCCTGCCCTCTTCGGCGTCTGCGCCCCGCCGGTGCACATCCGGGATCGGAGCTCGTGGTACACGGCGTACGGGGGGCGCTCGCAGGTTGACTTCAGTCATGACATGCCTCCTATCGAGGGTTTACTAGTGGGTCACGCCGCATTTCACTGGACATCAGGAATCCGCCAGCATGGATGGCGCGCACCACGGGCGACGCGATGATCGCGCAGCCAGTACGCCAACTCTCTTGTCAGCGGCTCATCACCAGCTATATGCGGAATGACCCACTAGTAGGATCGCCCGCAAGACGGCCTCGAACCGCAATCCTTATACTGCCTGCCTGGCTGCTCTAACTTCGCAGCGAATCTGAACCTTTACTGGCACAGGCTGGACATGGGCCTGGGAACAGGCAACACTCCTCTTGGAGCAGGGCACCTGCTCCGGGTCTCTCACCTCGAACGCTTGTCGCGACCGCTACGGGAACGGCATTGACCTTGGTGAGCGAAGCGACCTCGATGACCGGGGGATCGACTCTCCCGCCGGTCGGAGGAGCTTCCAAAGTACCGCTCCGCGTTGCTGGATCGATTGCCATGCTTTGGCATCTCCTTTCCTTCAGAGCCAAGATCGGCTACAATCGAGTAAAACGATTGCGGCTATATCTTAATTCTACGATGTAGACGTGTCAAGAGTTTTTTGAAACGTGGAGGATTCATGGGGACGACAACCGCGCGCGGCGCAGGCAGGCCTACGCCTTCGGCAGCGGCCGGCCCGGAGCGGCCGCGTCTGTCGCGGGAAGAAATTCTACGCACTGTTCTGCAGCTGATCGACGCGCAGGGGCTCGAGGGGTTCACGATGCGCAAGCTCGCCCAGGAACTGGGCGTCGATCCGATGGCGATCTACAACTACGTCGACGACAAGGGCGCCTTGCTGGATGGCCTCGTCGAGGTGCTCTGGTCCGAGGTCGATCTCGGCCGAGAGGAGGCTGGCTGGGAAGACACGCTCCGATCCGTCGCGCGCTCGGTGCGCGCGTTAGCCCACACCCATCCCCGGGCCTATCCGCTGCTAGTCAGTCGCCAGGTCGTGCCCAAATCTGCTTTGCGCGCCTGCGATCTCACGTTGCAGCGCCTGGAACGCTCTGGCTTCGACCGGCCGCGGGCCGTCGAAGCGTTGCGCGCGGTCTGGGCCTACGCGCTGGGACAGGGGATGCTCGAGCTCTCCGTGTGCGTCCCCGAGAATGTCAACGGGTCCAGCGAGGGCTCGAGCTCGATCGAGCGTCTGCGCCAGGTCTTGTGTCGCATCCCGCCGGATACATCCCCCCGCCTGGCGGAGGTCGCCTGCCTCGTCTGCGACTGCGACCTCGACGCCCAGTTCGCCCTGGGGCTGGAGCTCATCCTCGGCGGCTTGAAGGCGTCGATCGGCGACGGCAAGAACGAGGCGACGCCGTAGAAGATCCCGCTCGAGGCGCAGCAGCTCCGCGTCCGTTGCCTTCAAGGATGACGATGCGATTGATCTTGATTCGGCACGCTGAATCGAAGCATTCCTATCAGGGGATGATTGCTGGCCTGGCGGGCTGCACCGGCCTGACCGAGTGCGGCGTCGCGCAGACCCGCAAATTTGCGTCCCGCCTCCGCGACACGTCGGAGCTGGGCGATTGCTCCGTGGTGCTCTCCAGCCCGGTCCAGCGTGCCCGCCAGACCGCCGAGGGGCTCGCCTCCGCGCTGCCAGCGACGTCCGTCGAGATCGACTGCGACCTCTGCGAGCTCCACTACGGCGCGGCCGACGACCTGACCTGGGAGGCCTACCGGAGCACGTACGGCGAGTTCGATCTGACCGCGTTCCCGGATCGCCCTTTCGCACCGGGTGGCGAGAGCTGGTCCGACATTGCGCGACGCGTGGGCGCAACGCTCGATCGCCTGGCCGGAGGGCGCGACGACCGGACCGTGGAGGTGGCGCTCGGCGCCAATCTGACGTGGCCGCGGGCGCTGCGGCGCGTGCGCGTGTGGTCCAAGGTGCCCCCGCCGCCCGAAATCCAGGCACTCCTCCACTCCCGGGGTATGGAACGGCCGTTCAACCTCTATCTCCGCGTCTAACAAACTACCGCTAGTGCGGTTGTCAGGAGTCTATCAGCCACCGACATGTACGTCTTCCTGGCTCGTTTGGCTCACGAACCCGGAACATGCTCACATCGATACAGGCCGACCTTCGTCGCCATGATTGAACGGGTGAAACTCAAGATAAACACGGCTGCTTGGTTCCCGCACTGAATGGCAAGGCGAGGAAGAGCGCTTTCTGAAGCTGACCGATGGTGTAGCGCCACCGTCATGGGGCTGGCGTGCCACCACGTCCCGTATCTTGTCGCCTTCTCCCTGCACGTCCCGCCCGGAAAATTCTTCCACGATTCTTCAACGAAAGGCCGCATTCGCGACTTTTCGCGCTATTCGTCTCCCGTCGGCAACAAAAAACTGGCGTATTTCAGCCAGTTATTTGTGGTACCCCTGCCCGGACTCGAACCGGGGCGCACGGTTTAGGAATGCGTCGCTCGTTGTTTGGGGGGGTTCGATGGACTTCTGCCTACGTCGGTTTTCTCCTTGACCGGCGCGACTTTCCGCGTTCCAGACGTGCCTATTGGGGGTGTGTTTCTGGTGCCTTTCGGGGCATTTCGGACGGCTTCGGGCTGATTAGATGGCCAAAAGATGGCCGGCGGATGGGCGCATTCGGGGCGTCGGGACGCGGCAAAACGCGGGGCGCGTGGTCACGGGGCGAGTCGACAACTCCGAGGGAGCGACTGCCCGCGCGGTGGTACAATTTGTTCGTGCCGGGTGCGGTCTAGCTAACCGCCGCTCGAAGCGCCGCGCCAATTCGTGGCGGCACCGGCTCCGGCTGCCGCCGCGGCCGGCCCGGACCTCGCCGGAACTTCGAGCGAAGCCGTCTCCCCTTGGGACGCCATCAAGGGCGGCTGGGAGCGCGAGGCGGTCAGAATGTGGTGGAACGGTCACGACAAAGGGCGGATCGCGAAGCACCTGGGGAAGGACCCGAAGACCGTCGAGAATCGCTTCAGCAACCTGCGCCGCACCCTTGGAACCGACATCGTTCCTCACGTCAACGACCCCCGGCGGGCGCACTCCCACAAACCGGAATGAATCGGGAACAACCGGGATAGTTCGGGATATTGATTCCCCAATGTGCCCCCGTGCGATCCTGGGTGTAGCGGCGCGAAAGCGCTGACTTTCACCCGGGAGAAGCGCATGGAGCGACTCAAGCTGACGCTCGACGAGCGGGAGTACCGCGCACTCGCGGCGCTCGCCGACCGCGAGCTACGACCCATCCCCGACCAGGCGCGGGCGATCATCCGCGAACGACTACATCAAGCAGGTTTCCTCGCGTTCGCGGGCAGTCCGTCAGCCGTACCAGGTGAGGCGGCGCAATGAGTGATCGACGTCTTTACGATCTCCGCGCGGTCAGTGTCGAGACCGGGCTGCCGGTCTGGCGCTGGTACGAGCTGATCGAGACCGGCCTGGTGCCCTGTCGGCGCGTGGGACGAAGAATCTTCCTGACCGATGCCGACGTCGACGCGGCGCTCGCAGCGCTGGCGCAACCCGCGCGCGCGGGGGCGCGATGAGCATCGACGAGATTCTCGCCCGGCTCGACGGGCCGAAAACCAACAGTTCAGGCTGGCAGGCGCACTGCCCTGCGCACGACGACCGCGAAGCAAGCCTGTCGCTGGCCGAGGGCGATGACGGGCGCGTGCTCGTTCACTGTCACGCGGGCTGTCCGACCGAGGCGGTCGTGAAAGCACTCGGACTCGATCTCCATGACCTGTTCCCGCCGAAGCCGACCGCGAACGGCCACACGCCGGCCGCGAAGCCGCACGTCGTCGCTACTTACAACTACCGCGACGAGCACGGCACCAGCTTGTATGAATCCGTCCGCTACGCGCCGAAGGGTTTCAGACAGCGACGACCTGACGGCACGGGTGGCTGGCACTGGTCGCTCGACGGCACGCGGCGGGTGCCCTACCGTCTGCCCGAACTGCTCGCGGCGGATCCGGCCGCGATGGTCTATGTCGTCGAGGGCGAGAAAGACGCCGACCGGCTGGCGTCGCTCGGACTCGTCGCGACAACCAACGCGATGGGAGCGGGTAAGTGGCGGGCGGAGTACTCCGAGTCGCTTCGGGGTCGGCACGTCGTGATTCTGCCGGACAATGACGATCCGGGACGCAAGCACGCCGAAGGCGTGGCCGCGTCACTCGGCGGCATCGCGGCGAGCATCAAAGTCCTGCCACTGCCCGGCCTGCCGCCCAAGGGCGACGTATCCGACTGGCTGGACGCGGGCGGAACGGTTGACGACCTCGATAAATTGGTTCGTGAAGCGCCGGCGGAGTCACCGGCCGACGAGCTGGCGCCGGCCGACGAGACGGATGGGAGCGGCAACAGGCCCGGTCGTCCGTTGGATAATCCCTACGTGATGATGCCCAACGGTATCTATCTGCTCAAGGCGACGAACGACGGACCGCCGGTTCGGGTCCCGCTCACGAACTTCACGGCGAAGATCGTGGCTGACCTCGCCGAAGACGACGGAGTCGACATCCGTCGCTCGTTCGGCATCGAAGCGACACTTCATGGCCGCACGCTCCGATTCAACGTGCCGGCCGAGCGCTTCGCCGCCATGAACTGGCCGACCGAGCACCTCGGTCCGATGGCCATCGTTTTCGCCGGCTTCGGCAAGCGTGACCACGCCCGGACGGCGATCCAGCTTTTCTCCGAGAACGTTGCAGAGTCGCGCGTCTACGCTCATTTGGGTTGGCGCAAGATCGAAGAGCGGTGGGTTTACCTGCACGCGGGGGGTGGTATCGGGAGCGATGGTCCCGTCGCCGGCGTGGAAGTATCCCTGACCGTGCCGCTGGGACGGTACCGGTTGCCCGACCCGCCCCAAGGCGTGGATTTGACCCGCGCGATCCGGGGCAGCCTGCGCATCCTCGATCTGGCGCCACTCCATATCACCCTCCCGGGTCTAGCAGCGGTTTACCGCGCCCCGCTTCGCATTTGCGACTTCACGCTGCACCTGGCCGGTCCGACGGACGCCGGCAAGAGCGCGCTCGCCGCGCTAGACCAGCAGCATTATGGCGCTGAGATGGATGCGCGAAACCTGCCGGCCGGCTGGGAGAGCACGGCCAACAGCCTTGAGGGTCTCGCCTTCCTGGCGAAAGATGCGCTGCTCGTGGTAGACGACTTCGCGCCGACCGGCAGCATGAGCGACGTCCAGCGCTTGCACCGGGACGCCGACCGCCTGCTCCGCGCTCAGGGAAACGGGACCGGCCGCGCCCGGATGCGCTCTGACGCCACGATCAAGGCGCCGAAGCCGCCACGCGGGCTGATCCTGAGCACCGGCGAGGACGTGCCCAAGGGCAAGAGTCTTCGCGGGCGCATGCTGATCCTGGAGCTCGGGCCGAAGGATCTGGACTTCACCGCACTGACGGCCTGCCAGTCCGACGCGGCGGCCGGCGTGTACGCGCGGACACTCGCGGCATACGTCCAATGGCTCGCTAGCCGCCGCGACGATCTGGACGCGACGTATCGAGACGACCTGGCCGAGCTTCGCGGCCTGGCCGCCCGTTCCGAGCTGCACCGGAGGACGCCGGAGATAGTCGCGAACCTGGCGATTGGCTGGCGATGTTTCTTGCGCTTTGCCGAAGACGTCGGGGCGCTCACGCAAGCCGAAGTCGATAGCCTCTGGCGCGCGGGATGGGTCGCGCTGGGCGACGCGGCGAAGGCGCAGGCGCGCCACCAGGACGCGAGCGAGCCAACGCGACGGTTTATCGAGCTGCTCGGGTCCGCGATTAGCAGCGGCGCGGCGCATCTGGCCGGGACCGACCAGGACGAGCCACGTGAGCCGGCGGCCTGGGGTTGGCGTTGCGTGATTCTTGGAGTGGGCGAGAATGAGCGCTTCGAGTGGCGACCTCAAGGGCGGCGCGTCGGCTGGACCGATGCCGAGGACGTGTATCTCGACCTCGACGCGGCGCTCGCCGAGGTGCAGACGTTGGGTCAAAAGACCGGCGACGGACTCGCGATTGGGCCCCGCACGCTGGCGAAACGGCTCCACGAACGCGGGATGCTGGCCACCACTGAAGCGGACCGGGGAACGAGCACTGTTCGGAAAATGCTCGGCGGCAAGCGCCGCGACGTGCTCCACCTGCGCGCGGAAACTTTTTCACACACCTCGCCCTCTCTCCATGTAGAAATAACTGCCCAAACTGCCCAGACAGACGAGATACCAAGCGAAAAGCGCGCCGGGGCTGCACCCAGTGGGCAGTTACAAGTGCCCATTGGGCAGTTAGGTTTTGACGAACTGTCCACAAAGAATGGCGTCCCGACGCCAGAAAAAGAGCAATTGGGCAGTTTGGGCAGTTATTCTCAACAGGAGAGAGCAACCTGTGTTGAAAAAGTTTCCGCTCCTGAAAACGCTGGGCAGAATGGGCAGTTATCTCCGGAGTCTGTAACTGCCCATTCTGCCCGAACTGCCCACGACACCGACAGGGAGGAGGTTGACCTGTGACCGCACTCGATCTACTCGCCGACCTCCGCGCGCGGGGCGTCGTGCTCTCAGCCACCGGCGACCGCCTGCACGTGGACGCACCGCGCGGAGTCCTGACCGACTCCGACCGCGCCTTGCTCGCCGAGCACAAAGCCGACCTGCTCGCGCTCCTGGCCGCCGAGACCGTCTCATCGCCTGCGCGCGAGGCAAGCCGGGTTCCGCTTTGGTGGGAATCCTTCGGTCCCGCGATGACCGACGCGAAGTACAACGCCGTGGTCGACGAGGACATTCGCGCCCACGGTTGCTATCGGCCCGATCGACAGTATGAGGCGCCGCTCCTCATTCGCCCCGGCGACCTGGTCGTGGTGATCCGACCGCCTGGGCGCTACGTGGCGCCAGGCGACAGGATCGAGGCCGATCACCCGGCGCGGCGCATCGTGGGACCGGTCGTCGTGCGCGTGATCCGACGCCTAAC
>Ga0307373_10006788_pt1 | contig 18085 bp, 20 predicted proteins | sample OX2MG_FD_202534 | JGI IMG/M metagenome (GOLD analysis project Ga0307373, IMG submission 202534) | Soil microbial communities from Risofladan, Vaasa, Finland - OX-2 | ecosystem: Environmental > Terrestrial > Soil > Coastal area > Acid sulfate soil | place: Finland: Risofladan, Vaasa | collected...
CCTCCAAAAGGGCGTCACGAGAGGCCGGGCTGTCGTCGCGGCAGTCGTCATCGTCGTCCTCGCGATCGGTGGAATCGGGTACGTCGTGGTCACCGACTCGGCCTCGCCCGCGAGACCCCCCAGCCTCTTTGCGAACGGGGGATTCGAGACGGGCAACCTCCAGGGCTGGCAGACCGTCCCTCCCTACCTCCCCACGGTGGAGTCGTCGATAGTCGCGGAGGGGTCCTCCTACGCCGCACGGTTCCAGACGCCCACCAACGACCCCCGGCTCTCGAGCCCGTGCCTCACGGTCGGGGTCGGCTGCGGCCTCCTGAACACGTCCACGATATACCAGAACGTCTACAACCTCACCGTCTCCGAGGGCACCGGGTTCTCGTTCGCCGTGTACCCGGCTTTCCAGTATCCGTCCGCGTTCCAGGTGGCGCTGGAGTTCGGCCTGTCGCCGTCGGCGGTAGGGAAGACAGGCTACAGCGACGTCCTGGTCTACTACTTGGTGCTCGCCTCTCCCCAGCAGTGCTCGACCTACAGCAACGACCTGCTAAAGTCCCGTCCACTGGGGACGTCCGCCGCCACACACTGCCTGTCCACCCAACAGGGCGGCTGGACCCTCTTCAACAGGGACATAGCATCCGATCTGCCGTCCGGGATCAGTCCCTCAGAGCTGGACGGCTCGATGCTGACCCTGAGCGTCTCCTTCGCGGGGGCAAACGCCACCGACGAGGCATACGTCGGGTCATTGTATTTTGGTTGAAGGGTGGGCGCCAGCGGAGGCGCAAAAGACTCCACCCGCCCAAAGGCAGAATCACGGAACCGAAAGTCTCATCGTGTTCCGTTTCTAGGCTTCGCATAACAATCTGGCTAATCCCATCAAAGAAGAGCGATATCACAAGAGCTCTTGCAGACGAGTGTTGAACTCGGGTGGACCTCAGCCTCCGAAGGGTTCTTCGGCGACAGCGCTTGTCAAGATTAAGGCAGTTCCTGGGCGCGACCTCTCGGACGAGGAATTCAGCTGGCGCATGACGAATTTTCATATTTGGCCGGGGGAGCACTGCCCGGCGTTGAAGCGGCAAGCTGACATGGGGCTCGCGATCAGGACCACGGATGATGACCTTGAGGAGTGCCGGACTTCGTGACATCTTCCGGTCTGCAGCTTAGGAAGAAGTGACCAGGATTCGACCGTTCTCTGGAATCGGGCCAATGGTGCCAAGCCTACCTGATGACTCCGGCCTCTTGCAAGATACGTCTCATCCTTGCCTCCATCGAGAACGTTATTTCCTCGGCGGTCTTTGTCCCAAGATAGAATTCCTCATGCCACTCGATTTGAAGAGTTCTACCCGGCCCCAGGGGAACAACCCTTGCGTATCGGACGGAACCTTTCAAGCGATTATCGGAGAAGTCTTCGCCCCTTGTCAGTCTGGCCGCCCGTCAGTTGTTGATTAACTGATGGATATACGACTGCCTTCAAGACTTTCGCTCTTTTTCATGCAAAGCTGAGATGCCCATCTCCGCTACATCTCAACAGGCGGGTGAAATGCCCCGGCGGAGGCGCAACTTACACCTATGCATGGCGTGAGGTCGTCGTGCTATGCCCCGGTCTCGGCCCGTGTCCTTGGCCAGTGCTTGAAGACGCTCCTCCGGCACTCAAGTCCGCTTGTCGGCGACGAAGCCGACCGCGACGCCGCCCGAAAGAACCTTCTCCTCCCTGGGCGTCAGGCCGGAGCGGACCAGCGTCTCCCGGAACCCCTCTTCCCATGAGCTCCTGGAGATTATCCCCGGCAGCTCGGTGAACGTCGTCGAGACGCTCAGGCCCATCAGCTCGAGGAGCCCTCCTACCATCCTAAGCCCGCCGTAGACGTAAAGCGCGTTGAGGGGCCAGAGGCGTCCCCGCGGCCTCGCGAAATCATAGACGACGAGCCTTCCCCCGGGCTTCAAGACCCGCGCCATCTCCGAGACCAGCAAGTCCGGAGAGCAATACTTGACCACGTAGCATGACACCACGGCGTCGAAACTGGACGCCTTGAACGGCAGCCGCTCGCCGTCGGACCTGAGGAGCGACGCCACCCGCGGAATGCGCTTCCTCTGACCTGCCCTTATCATTCCGTCCGTGAGGTCGACGCCAATCGTGGAGACGTCGCCCGACAACATCTCCTCGAGCACGCAGGTTCCGCAGCCCACGTCGAGCACGGTGGCGCCGCCCCGGCCGCCAAGGTTCCCGATGACCCAGCTCTTCCACCGCCTGTCCTGCATGAGCGTCGCATACCCGAGGACCGCGTCGTAGGAGCCCCAGAGGCCGGCAAAGATCCTGAGCGCCGTCGCCTTCGAGGGGGCGACCCCTTTCGATTCCACGCTGTTCCCGTACCGCGCATCGGTTAATAATCGAAAGCGGGGCTTTGGTGGCAGCGAAACCAGGTGCGAACGAAACCAGCGTGGTACTTTGTGAGGTCGTCCTCCAAGCTCGGCGACCTCGTCAACCTCATGCACCTGCCCTACACCGGCATGGTGCTCTCGTTCGTCATAGTCGGCGCAGCGGCCTCGCCGACGGTCCATCCTGACCGGCTCGTGGCGACCCTGGCGGCCTACTTCCTGGGCCTAGGCATCGGCGCCCACTCTCTGGACCAGCTCGAGCCGAACGGGAGCCACTACGTCCAGTCTCTCAGCAGGAGGGACCTCGCCGTCCTCGGGGCGGTCGGCATGGGAGGCGCGGCCGCGATAGGCGCCTACTACGCGGCGACGGTGACGCCCTTCCTCCTCCTCTTCGTCCTCGCGGGGTTCTTCTTCGCCCTGGCCTACGCGCTCCCGACCCTCGTCCGTGGAGGCCTGTTTCACAACAACATCAGCTTCGCCTTCGCCTGGGGGTACCTGCCGTATCTGACGAGCTACTACGTCAACTCGCAGTCGGTACCTCCCGTCGTCCTCCTGGGCGGCCTGCCGCTGGCGTTGGCAGCCTTCGCCGAGATATCGCTCAGCCGTTCCGCCCGGAGGGCGCGAAAGCAGGACCTTCCTCCGGAGGCATACGCCACGGCCGAGAGGGCGCTGAAGCTGCTCGTGGCGCTGGTCTACCTGTTGGCAGGGACGAGCGCCCTTCTGAGGCTCGCCTGATGCGCCACCCAGCCGACGAGGCTCCCGCTCCCCGCCCGCGGAGGCGCGATGAAACCCCCATGCATGGCAAGACTCCCGCCGTTTGGCTTTGAAATCTGACTTGCAGATTAGATTCCTTGCCCGTGGAAGGGTCTGTTCGCGGAGGCATCACAGCGACACAGCAGAGGGGCGACGACAGCGATTACACGAAGGAGCGCGGGGCGTACTCATCACGCAGTTCTTGCATCAACGTGAAGATTCCCGCCGGCGGCACGATGCCCTTCTCCGTCACGTAGAAATCGATGTACTCGGGCGGGGTGAAATCGAAGACGTGGTTGCTGAGCTTCACCTTGGGGTTGCGCTCCATCCACTCCTTCGCAGCGATCTCAGTGGAGTCCCTCTGCTCGGCATCGATCAGCTTCCCAGTCAGCGTCCTGAAATCCACCTTGTAGGTCTCGGCGGCAACGATAAAGTTCACCCGCGCCTCTTGTGCGAGCATGGCCACCTGGGAGACACCTATCTTGCTCACCAGCGCGCCGTTCCCGGAGATGGCGTCGCATCCTACTATCGCCTTGTCCGCGTCTCCCATCATCACCCTGCAGGCCGAGTCGCAGATCAGCGTGGTGTCTATGCCGTAGGCGGCGAGCGTTGCGGCCGTCCTGTGTCCCTGGTAGTTTGGCCTTGTCTCGGTGCAGTAGACCCTGATCCCCTTCCCGATGTCGTGCGCCCTCTTCATGACGCTCATCGCGGCCTCGCTATCCGAATGGGTGATGATGGTGTCGCCGTTCTTGATGCGTCGTGCGCCGATCTCTCCGATGATTCTCACCGCATCCAGGGTGTATGCGATGAAGTCATTCGCAGCATTCACCGCCGCATTCTTTATCTCCTCGACGGGGCCTCCCGATTCGAGGCTCCTCGCTCCCGCGTTGAGGACGTAATTGACGCCGTTGGTCAGCGCAAAGGCCGTCGGCCTCGCCAACTTGAGCTTCTCTCCCGCCTTGAGTATGGGGTCCAAGTATTCTGTCGGGTTCTTCGCCCCGGTGGAATCTTTGGCGTAGTCCCTGAGGGCCTGCACGGCGTACCTAGCGACCCTGCTTCCGCCACGGACCTTCATCGCCCTTAGGTCGGCGCACGCGTCGTCTACGGAGACCTGTGGGAACTCGTGTCTTGCCTTCTTTCCGTCGTCGCTTGGCGTTTCCACATGTGTTGTTACGCTTCCAGGGAACTTAATAATTTGACGCTGCTACATAGCTCAACCTGTGAGTGAAATGCCCCGGCGGAGGCGCAATGAACCCTTATGCATGGCAGACTGCCCCTACCTGTCCTGAGGGAGATGGCCAAGAGAGGCGGTTCACACGAATCCCCAAGAAACGAAGAAAATCCTGAAATCAAGGCCTGGAAGGAGCTTGGTCAACGCTTTCTCGAAGAGAGCAAGATAGACTCCCTTGACCGCCTTCAGCTTGAAACCAGTGGTCCGTATTTAACCGCCTCTCAGCAGCATCTCCCGTAGGTTGGAGAGCCGTTATCTACCCGGCTGGCCGCAACGGCCTCCCGCCTTGAGATACGTCCTAATCACCAGCCGGTCCAACCACTGGGACAGGGTGGGCAACGTCTCCTCGTATCCGTACGAGATGCTCCGCGGCGGCGTGATGAACCCCGAGAGGCTGGCGGACCACACGCCGGCGGTCTTCGTCAAGGTGGACAAGGAGATGAGGACCCCCGAGAAATCTTGGGAGGGCGAGGTGGTCAAGATAACAAAGAGGGCTGACAAGGTCTGGCTGCAGTTCAGGCTCGGGCGACTGACCACGTGCCCGGAGAATTTCGCGGGGTCCCCGGATGGCTGGTATACGGACGGAACGACCTAGACCATATGAATGCGGGAGCCCACGTCCTAAATTCGAAGGGAAATGTCATTTTGAACACGATTATGCCGACCAACGGCGGCGGCCCAACGAACCTCGGGATCCTTGCCTTCGGCTCGCTGATTACGTCTCCGGGACCGGAAATCGCATCGGTGACGGTTGGGCGCATCAAGAATGTGGAGACCCCGTTCAAAGTGGAATTCGCCCGAAAAAGCAAGACCAGGGGATACGCCCCGACCTTGATCCCGGTCGGCAGCGGGGGTGCCCAAGTCAATGCAGAGATCCTGGTCATCAGAGATGGCGTCACCCCCGATTTGGCGGCAGACATGCTCTGGAGAAGAGAGACGCATCAAACCGGCCGGCAGAAATACCGTCGACCGGACGTCATCGGCCGTGACGACGTCATCGTGGAAACGATTCACGACTTGTCAGGGGTTCGAATCGTGCTATACGCCAAAATCGGACAAAACATAGACAGGCTCTCAGCCAAGACCTTAGCTGAACTAGCCATCCACAGCGTGCGAACGGCATCCTCTGGAGATGACGGGATCACATACTTGATGGACGCCATGCGATGCGGGACTGAGACTCCCCTGACGAGGGGTTATGAGTCAGAGATACTTCGGCAGACGAGAAGCAAGAACCTACGAGTTGCCGTGAACCGACTCAGGTCGAGAAATGCGTAGTGCGGCGAGTGGCTTGCTAATCCTCACAAACTTAACGTCACACCAGTTTGTCGTATTTCGCCAAAATCTTAAGATATTCTTCGATTACGTTGTGACAGTCGCGGCAAATCATGATTTTCTTGCCCATCTCCTTGACATGATGTTCAGTTAGTTCCTTGTCTTTTTTGCAACAGGGACACCTGCCAAGCCCGCCCATGCTGAAGAGCTAGGCGGCGTGATAAATGAGGGTTCCCATCATCCTCTTTCGCTTGAGAACCCAGGAATCTAGCCACTTTGGACAGAGGCGCAATGAACCCCATGCGTGGCCTAATCAAATCTCTACCCATCAATCAACTTATTCGCTAGCAATGTTGTAAAGGGGACGGGGAGACAGTCGAGTTCTAGTCGAGAAGACGGGGAACCTCTTCGTATATTCTATACGAAACACGCAGAGACCAGGATGAGACAAAGAAGAGTCACCAAATCTCAAGTTGCCCTCACTCTCAGAAACCCATCTCATCGCTCTCGGCTTCGAGACGAGCCGTTCAAATGGGAATTCAGTCGCGATTTTCGAAATGAAACACTCAATGTGATTGCTTATCGAAGAGGAAAACCAACCCTCATGCAATTTTCAGAGATCTCGCGGAGCTCCCAGAAGTGCCTTGGGTATCTAATTAATGGGCAATGCCGCGCCCAACGAGACAAGAACGGTGCCGACGATCAAAAGGATTGCGGCGAAATATGAGAGCGTCCGCTTTTGGGAGTCTGGCTTTCTTATTATCCCTGACATCCCGGCTATCAAGGCCGACTCGAGAACCACAAGTTGGGAATCAAAAAGTATCTTGAGATAAACTGTATCTGCGCCGCTCCCGCCAAGCATGGCGAGCAGCGTAATCATCGTTGCAGCAGTTCCTGAGACGGCAGCGGACAATACATCGTAATGGGGGTCGTGAGCCGCGGTAACTGCCAATTGTATCGCGATCGATCTTTTCAAAGGATTAGAAGCTCTTCGCTTCGCTTGGGAATATACAGGATCAGAGGCGTCGTAGCTGGACGCTTCGCCGTCGCCTTTCTATGAGTCTGTCCGAAGCTTTTCCCGTGAGCGCCTATCCTTCCACCGAGTATGGCTATCCACCGACCCGAGTACTCAACTTCCGAGGGGTGTTCCGCCAACCAGTCGTGCTCTTCTTGCAGTGAGTTCATCCGTCGTCTGCTGTCAGCGATGACTATCTCAGTAATATTGCTTTCTTTTCGGGTCGGCCCACCTAATGCGACCAGTTCAGCCCGTCCACTACCTATAGCTCAACGTGTGAGTGAAATGCCGCGGCGGAGCGCAATGAACCCTGTGTATAGCGAACAGCCTTTCTTCTTGTTAATTCAGGTGATTCTTAAAAGGAGAGATCTGCACAACAGAATTCAAAGGCAGTCACTCCTGTAATCTTAATTAGACGGGCAAATAATTCTCATTTCATGCGCGGCCCCGGCAAGCGAAGGTCCTATGATGAAATCGCGGAAGATAACAAGACTCAATTTGAGAACATATACAATTCATGGAGTGACAAGGAGAAACTGGAATACCACGAGAACCTAGCTCCGCAAGAGGAAAACTACGGGATTGCTGACCCGAATCAAACACCGGAATACGGCTCGCCTCCACAGAAGATTGCCGATGAAACAACCGCCTATCTTCGAAAGTTCAAGAAGGACGCTGGGTTCTGATAACCTAGGTCATTGAGGCCCAAGCGGTGACGATTTTGCGAGCGACCTGTTTTCTAGATTTAGTCGAAGGCCGCAATTAACCCCTAAGATGGCGAAGACCCACTACATATCACGGTCACCAATGTTCAATGATTAGTAGGTGTTCTTCAGTCGGCGAAGTCCTGAGCCGATAATGATTTAGGAATCATGAATCTGTTCAGTAAGCGCTTTTGCGAATTGTCGATCCTGTTTCTCCTGACCGAGGCACCAACGAGGCATGCTGAACCACCGGATCTCGTGCGAACTCTCGATACTTCTCTGCTATCCTCGAAGGGCGTCGACTCAATCATTCTCGTTTTCAAAGGCATCAAGCCCACCGGCGACATCGCAACATCTCGAGAGCAATGCGGCGCCTTGCGAAAGTCACTTGGCGGGCTTGGGATCCATTATGCAGAGGCTACTTACCTTCGCGACACACCCGGGTGGACTTCTTCCTCATCTCCACCGACCTTGCTGCCCTGCGAGAGCTGGTAATGATCGTCTCCAAGGGGATGCTCACCGATACCTACGATGATGCCTACCATACGGAGATGGGTCGGCTGCTCGGCTATCCGCAGTGCTGCGTGGAAGAGTACAGGCGCCAAACTAGGGTGGGATGGTCTGGATACGAAGGACGGGGTCTTGATAATCACGAGACAACCAATCACTTCTGGTGCAGACATGACTGCCCCGAGTCCGCGAAACTGGAACGCGAATACAAGAAGGTGGTTCAAAAATGGTTGGCGGTCGCAATCAATCATGCCCCGGTCAAGCAAAGGACAATCGTGCCTGAGAACCATGGACCTCCACACGTCCCCACGAAACGATCAATAATTCGCCGTCAACTCCCACTAGAAGATGTCAAACACCGTTAGGCAACGTTGCCCCAACGGGTATCAGTGCACAACGGGCAATACATGAAGGCTCGTCGTGACCCTTCCATGGGAATGGTGACTGGGTAGGATGTCTGTAACGTTTGCAACGGAACCGGGCAGATTAACAGAAGAGTCCCAACATACTGAGGGGTGTACCACCTTGCTGGTAGCGGTAGGCAAGGCAGAACCTACTCCGAGTTTCAGGGGCTTGTTCTCTCTTTCATCAGTTCTTTGATTCTCTTGATTACATCAAACGCGTAAACCGTGGAGCCACAGTGTTCACATTTCAAGACCTCTCCTTCTTCGGGAAGATTAACGGCTGCGCCGCAGCGCGGGCAGTTGAATGTTGTCAGCACATACCCTCCTTTCTTCATGAACTCGGTGAGCCATGAGAAGTCAAGAGGGGCAGCCGTCGCGCCGATGGAGACCTTCTCGGCTCCCTCCAATTCCCTAAGCTTTACTATGAGCGCTGGAACATCGTCCAAGGAAGGCTCTCCAGCTGAACTAGGGCTGAGGATTAGCAGCAGCTTCCGGGTGGGAGAAAGCTGGACCTTGAGAGCGGGGGAGTAGCCTGAGCCGTGCGCAAGGCTCGGCTCAATCGTTACGGCCTCCAACGAAGCGAGGTCGAGCTTCAAGTCGCCTTGAGAAGAGAATGATTGGTTCGCCCTGAAGATTAGGCGTTGGTTCGTGAGAAGCAGGGTTCCATTCCGAGACCGCGTCCCAGATTGCACCAAAGACGCGCTGAATAATGCCTTAATTTCTTCTCCTCGCTGTAGGAGCATTCCTCCGCCAAATGGATTGGGCAGCGACCGGTTGATGAAACGCCTCAAATCATGCATCAGGACGTTTTCACCCCTCGTGTTCGGAAGAGAACTGTCTGACCCAGGTGTGCTGACAGAACTTGCAACTGAAGTTGCGCAAGAACGTTTCTCGGACGAAGCGAATCTGTTCGGGATAAGTGGTGTAGCCGCTCAAAGTTCCATCGGGATTGTGGTGTTGTACCTTTCGAATGACTGTTCTGAATGTCTCTTGTGAATTAATCAGTTCTTTTACGCCCTCCCTTCTTCCGAAGTATCTTCCGCATCTAGGACAACGCGTTGAAATTCCCGCGGCAAGATAAATCACGGCGACAAGGACAATGAAACCAACAATCTCCTCTCCCAAAAGGGGGCTGACAATCGTTATGGCCGTTAAGACAGTGATCGCCACAAGCAGAATCCAGATGCGCGGAGGCCTGGACCATTTATTGCGCGATTGCGACATGCGAAGATTTCACACGTAACCATTTTCCCTCAGAAGGGCAAAAGCATCGTTGACTCTTTTCAATTTCTCTTCAATGACTTTCTTTTGGATGGGGTTGCCGACGTTATTAACGTCAGAATGCAGGGCCTTTTGAAGGCTGCGGTATTTCTCCTTTATCTGCCCTCTGGACGCGTTTGGCGGTAGATCGAGCTCTGCGAAGGCTTCGACTATAGAATCGGAGTGGGGAGGCGGCGTCTCCGGTGGCTCCTCGGTTTCGTCGTTCGGCTCTTTCCGCCGACCTTCCTCGTGCGGTGGGCGGTATCCTCTGTTGTGTCTGTTGATGATGAAGGCGGCGAGTACGAAGGCGACACCTAGAATTCCAAGTTCCACGATTTGATTTTCGCTTAGCCCAACAGCAGAAGTCACAGTCGCAGAAGATTTCTCGGCTGGGGCCGCGGCAGGATTGGTTGTGGTAATCGCGGCGGTTTGCGACGGAATTGTACTTGTTGCGAATGCTACCGAGAAGACACCGTTTGATCCGTTATCCGTCACGTAAACATAACCTGAGATCGGATTGAATGCGACTACAATCGGGTTTACGCCAACCGTTACGCTTCCCAGGTCGGACATCGATGTCCCGTCGTATTCATGCAATGAGCCGGGAGCGTCGTTGACTGAAAAGCCAAATCCACATGCGACATAGATTTTGTTCGAGCTTGGATCAACGGCGACTCCCGAAGGACCTTGACATACTCCTAAGGTTGTGACTTGATTCGTCTGCCCGTCTATGACCGACAACGTGTTTGATTGAAGGTTCGCGACGTAAATCTTGTTTGCGTTGGCGTTCACGGCTACGGCGTACGGGTTTGAGCCCACCGCGAGAGTACTCGTTACAGAGTTTGATGACCCATCAATGACGGAGACGGTATTTCCCTGCGAGTTGGTCACGTAGACCCTGCCGGTTTGGGTGTTCACCGCCACCGAATACGGGGACCTCCCTACCGCAATCGTTGAAATCGCTTTGTTCGAGGAACCATCTATCACGGACACCGAGTTGTCTTTGAGATTCGCGACGAATACTCGGTTCGAATTGGAATCTACCGCTATTCCTTCGGGGGTGTTGCCTACAGGAATGACAGAGAGAATGGAATTTGATGAGCCGTTTATCGCGAATACCTCATTTCCGAGGGGATTTGTGACGTAGATCATATTGGTGTTTGGATTGACAGCTACTTCCAACGCTCCACTCGTCCCTGGGACGGTCGATATGACTTGGTTTGATGATCCGTCGATTACAGAGAGGGTGCCGTCGCCGTTATTCGCCACGTAGATCCTGTCGGTTTGGGTGTTCACCGCCACGCCATACGGATACCCACCCACGTGCATCGATTCTACTGTTGCAGGGAGTTTGGTGGTCGTCGTGGTCGCCGGAAGCGTAGTAGAGGGATTGTTTGTCTGTATGCTGACAGGTGTGGATGCTGGAATAAACGCAACTCCAATTTCGTCCCATTGAGATGAGGACGAGACTGAAAACGGGAAGGTGCCAAATCCTGAGCCCGCCGATGCCATGTATTGTGCGCCGACCCACTCAGCCGCTGACTGTGAAACGTAAGTGAATCCAGGTCCTGCGGTTACTGTTGGAAAGGTACAAACTGCTCTCACCGCACCGACTATGAAGTCACCTGCCGTGTAGCTGAGATTCGGGGTCTGACCTGCACCGGAGGTACCCATTCCGACAACACCTGTTCCGTCCTGGTGTCCAATACCAGATACTTCGAGAAGTAACATGCCCCCGCCACTTGCTGACATAGTAACACTATCGGGACCTGTTGACTTTGCAGTGGCGTAAAACACGAAATCATACCAGGTGCCACAAGAGGTCGCGTGCGAAGTGCTTCCTGCGACGGCAAAAGTATTCCCCTCTGAATCCGAAACTTTGGTGCTACTATCGGATTGCGCCACGAACACTATCATTGTATCTCCAGCTTGAACATTCGAGGTGAAAGCTGCTGATTGCAAGCCTGAAACACTCTGTATCACTGACTGAGGACTCGGACTGCTGGCGATTGTAGGCATCGGAATCACCCAGAGCAGAAGCAAGATCCCGACATAGAGGACGGTTGAGGCACGGATACGTCTCAATCGCGCGGAAGAGAGAGAGCCTGCGGGATATAAGATTCGCTGCCCATCAGCCCTTCGTGGACGAAGGCACACGCGATCTAGAGGCCGGATTTCCCCATGCCGCGCTCCCGAGCCTTCCTCAATCTGTTTGCCATCTTCTCGGGCAGTTCTCGTCCTCTGATCCAGCTCGGGTGTTTGATTCCTATCAAGAATGTTCTGGCTTCTAGAAATGGGAACCTGACAGACCCGAACTTGCCTCCTGACGCAGTCTGCCTTTCCCCGGGGCTGTCGAGAGTCATCTCGTGATATGTGCCGTTGGACCATTCCTTAATGAGGCTGAAAGAACTCAAGCTTTCGCTAGCACCTAGACAGAGAATGGACCTGGGCTGGATCACCTCAAGAAATCTCTTGTGAACCTGCCAGCATGCGTCTTTGAAATCTTGAAACCTGGGATAGCGTCTTAACGTTCTTGCATCTGGCTGGGCGTTGAAAATTGCGTTTGAAACTGGAACATCGTCTTCTTTGTCGTACCCGAGAAGGTCAAGAGCCTGCAAGGCGTGTCGCTGATACGGATGTTCTCCAGGCTGATACTTGTCTTTTCCAGAAGGGCGGTCCCAGCGTTCGTCTTTGAGGGCGGAATACCCTTTGCGAAACATCTCTTTCCGCTCAATATCTTCATCTATAGTCCGGTGTATTCCCGGGGTTCCGCCTGGGTCAAGGCCGAGAACATACACTCCGGTCGGCCATTTTCTAAATGAATGGACGCTGCTGTAGAGGACAAGACCTTTCTCTCTGAGTAGATCTTTCGGACGAAGCTCCGCCCGGACAATTTCCTGAAACTCAGCGAGGTCCATCAACTGTTTCTATCCGCCGAACCTCTTAATCCACTTTGCGCCACTAGTCTCGTAGGGCTTCAGCCGCTCGCGAAGCTTCCTTTGAACGCCGAGTCCAAGTATACTTCCCTCTTTTTCCAAGACTTCCCTGTCTTCCCGCTGTCTTTCTTCATCGCCCGGACAGTCCGCAATGGCCCGTCATGCTGCTCCAAGGCAGGAATCCGAACTAGGTCGAAACAGTCTAAGCCATTGCCAAACTCTTTCGCCTGCGAGCGATAAATGTCTCAGTATTCTTAAAGACCCTTGATTTTGCGTGGAAGAAACTGAACTATCGAGAGAACTGGCGGAACGGGTGAAGATTCTGGACGAGGCGATTGAGACGTATCATAAGCTTCGAAGCAAGGCACTGGAGAGGATTGACCGAGGTAGGGCGAAATCTCTGTCATTAACCGCCGAGCCGGGGGAAGTCAGCTCAACTGACGATTCAAGCGACATGACGGAGCTCTACCTCTACAACCTTGCCCTCATCGTCTCAAACGAGCTGAAAGTTTCCCACCGAGTGAGCATGGGCCTCGTCGAAATCATTGACCATCTCGTTCGAGTGTATCCAAAGGAGGTGCAGGAACAAATTCAAGGGAAACTCGCAGAATTGAAAGCGAGTGTAGCGGAGATCCCGTTCTAAGAGATTCACTTCTGCTTGGTGATTTAGTGGTGAGTGACGCCGAAGACTACTATGGCTATGAGGAAGTTGAGAGATGGGCAGAGGATGGGTGGCCCCTGGATCCGCCGGACGACCAAGAAGCCTAAACTGCGAGAACCATTAAAGACGGCGCCAACTTATTGGCACCCGAGATTTAGGCGACCAGTTTAGCCAGTCCACCACCTATAGCTCAGCGTGTGAGTGAAATGCCCCCGACGGAGGCGCAATGAACCTCAGCTATTTTTCCAGGTGCGAAATACGAATCGATTTTTCTGGCGACTTCAATCTTGGCTATTCTATCCTATCGTGCTTCTCTAAGTTGTGTCTGATACAAAGCAATTGAATGTTCTTGGCGTAAAGCGAAGTGCCACCCCGTGAATACGGGATTATGTGATCGAAATGAAGATTATTCTTAGAACCACACTTGACGCATTTTCCGCTATCCCTTTTCCAAACTTCCAATTTTATGTGTGAGGGAATGATTCTGGTATCCTCTAATTCTTGTCTTCCTGACTCAATTGCTTCCACGTTCCCCACCAATTCCAAACGAAACTTGAACACGCGTCTTCCTTCAGCGACCACCGTAGAAGAGTCAAGCAACTTGAATAGGCCGTTGTATACCCATATTCCGGTTCGAATTTTCTCGTACACCTTGACTATCTCAGGAGACGAATTTCCAGCGCTGTACCTCTGTGCAGCTTCATAGAATTGGCCATTTTGGGTAAGACCTCCCTCAGGTGTTCTCGCCTGTTGGTCCACCTCCTTTGGCCCTCTTCCGTCTTCTGGCACGGGGTTGTCATGTCCCTCGTAAATCAGAACTCTACCATTCTCCTCAACTCGATCTTTGTATGGGGCACCCGGCCTAGTACTCATTAGAATCACGCTCGGTTTTCCTTTCCGACCGAAATTCATACCTCTTCGAAAACTCGTATTCTCTTCCGCACACATTTGAAGATACGAGATTACGTCTCCGGCCTTGACCATCGACCCAAAGCGAGAAAAATTCCAAGATTTAGAGGATATTCTGTTAATTCTTTGTTAATCGTCTGATAACTAGATCAATATGATCTGTTAACTGCCGCTCGCGTGATGTCGTGGGAGGACGTAAGCTACGTCCTGCGCAGTAAGACAAGGAAAGCTGTTCTAGCCAGGTTGGACACTCCGAGTACTCCTACACTTCTTGCTCAGGAGCTCCATACCAGCATACCAAACATAAGCAGGGCACTTCGCGAGCTTCTCTCAAAAAAACTCATAGAGTCACTTACTCCAAAGGAACGATCTGGAAAGCTATTCGTAGTTTCAAAGCACGGTCGACTGGTTTCTTCGAAAGTGAAGGAGATCTCGGAGGACAAGGTCTAGCTCAATGGCTAGGCAACTTCTCTCGCCAGCTGAGATCGACCAGTTCATCTTCCTACTCAAGGACGTTTTCACCTATATTTCAAACCTGAAGGAGAAGAACCCACTCGCTGCCGACATCCAATACCCGAAACTCCCGTCAAAACTAACGGAATCGCTTGCGATTCACTTACTTCGACGTGACCTAATCCCCGAACTGGAAAGATACGATTTCCGCTTCGGGGGGAATGAGGCCGATATCATTGCTACTCGAGGAACGGAGAAAGTTCGAATTGAGGTAAAGGGTACCACGAAGGGTTTCGAGTACTTCGGGGAGAAGGATATCAGGGCCAAGTACTTGATGTGGTTTGATTTCGAAGAGCTACTCAGGAAAGGGGGTAATCACTTCACACTCTACGTACTCCCTCATCGAGAGTCTCGATTTGGTGGTCCTCTCAAGATAACAATAGCTGGTCTGAAGAAGGTCACAGGCGTCGATCTTCAGCTGACACGATACAATATCCAAGATCTGTTACGCAAGATGACATCCCCAGCATGAGATCGATGGCGAATGGATCTCACCCTCCCTCAACCTCAAGCTGAGCTGAAGAGCGCCTCCCAGATTGCGCGCGTCTCGACAGAGCGTTGGGCCGTCGACAACTTCTACTGTGCAGCCTGCGGGACCGGGCTGACCGCCTATCCCACAGGCACCAAGGTCCACGACTTCTACTCGGCCGAATGCAGGGAGAAATTCCAGCTAAAATCGGCTAGCGATGTCTTCTCGACATCGATACTCGGCGGCGAATACAACACGACGCGAGAGAGCATCTTGAAAGACGCGTTCCCCTCGCTAATCCTGCTTCACTACGACCGCGCGAGGTGGGCAGTGGAGGACCTTTCCCTCGTGCACAGGGCTTGCATCACGACAAGCTGCATCGTACCCCGAACGCCGCTCTCCCCCACCGCTAGGCGCGCCGGCTGGCAAGGCTACACCATCATGCTAAGGGAGATTCCCGCTCAGGGACAGATTCAGGTGGTCCGTAAGGGACAGGTCAGAGAGAAGTCTGAAGTGCTCGCCCAGTGGAAGCAGACTGATTCCCTTCTCAAGTCCAGGCCGGAGACGAGAGGATGGCTTGCAGACGTCCTCAGATGCGTCGAGAGGTGTTTCACCACCTTCACACTAACCAACGTCTACGCTTTCGAGGGGGAGCTCATGGCCAAGCACCGCGACAACCACCACGTTAGGGCGAAAATCCGGCAACAACTGCAGGTCCTCCGCGATTTGGGTTTCGTTGAGTTCATGGGCGAAGGGCTTTATCGACGCCTGAAGTAACTACAGTCTTTCTAGTGTGGCACCGGTGATCCACAATATTTGCAGAAAACCGCGCCTTCGTGCAGTTGCTTCCCGCACTTGATGCAGTATTGTCCGGCAATATTGCCTGTGGAAGCCTGTGGGCCCTGGGACCCGTAATGAGGAGTCGTCTGTGCTACGCCGATGGTCAAGTCAGGCGAGCCCTCTTTGTAGGTAAGTCCGAGCACCGAACCGACCAGGACGAAGACGAAACCAATGAAGAACCCCCCGGCGTCGGGGACGGCGCCCAAAACCATCATCACCAGCGCCAGGATTCCGCCGGCTTTTCGTCGAGAACCGCTATCTGAATTGAGAAGCGCGCCTCCGACGATAATGAGCATCGCCGCAAATAACCCGAAGACGAAGATGCTAAGCGCTGCGGCACCAGCCTTTGCTAGGCTGTTGCCCACTGCCGGTACGGCGGGGTTAGAGAAGCTCCGAAAAGCGTTCGCGAATCCGAAGAGTGAACCAAACAAAAAACCACCGACGAAACTTCCAAAGAGATAGAACACTCCTCCTAGTATTGCAAAAACCGCAGCAATCTGCTTGCTAACCAACGGTTTCTATGATTCCCAGGCATGTTTTAGTATTTAACTGCAATTAACCTGCAAATCTGATTCGAGTTCTAGCGCAAGAAAGCTTCGGCGACGGCGCGACTTCTCGAGTGTTTGCAAAAGACAATCGACTACAAGTAGCCTATACTTCAAGCCGCGACCTGAAGTACTCCTCCGTCGCCTTGTCCAGGAAGCACACGTAGCAGCCCTTCATCCCTCGCGTCAGCAGGACCCGGTACGTGTTCTTCACGTTCCTGAGGAACTGCTCCCTGTCCCTCTTGACGACGCTGTCGTATGATTGGCTGGGGTCGCCCACCCAGGCCCTGCTCCGGGCGTCCCACGTCAGGTCCCTCCCGAAGATCACCCCCACGTAGTCGAACTCGAACCCCTGTATCGTGTAGATACAGCCTATCTGCCCGACCCCATTCGCGTCGTAGGCCCACAGGTTGCTCCGCGGTATCCCCGGCGCGAGCCTGCCAGAGTCTGCCTTGGCGTTCCACGGCCGCCGGTACTCCCCTATCACGACGTCGTCCACCAGGGTGCCGTCGCCGTTCGGGTCTGACCAGGGCCAGCAGAACCCGGCCACCATCCTCGCTGAGTTCGCGCTCTCCGCGTTGTTCCTTTCTATCTCCCTGTGCAGCTCCTGCGGGCTGCCGAATATCTTGAACTCCATCTTCTCGTCCTTCGTGAGCAGGCGGTTGGCGGTCTCCCTTATCCCCAGCACGTCGTCGACCCAGTTGAGGTAGCCGTCGGACCCGCCACACCTGAACTGCGCCTTCAGCTCGAACTCGAACACCTCTTCGGTGAACCTCCTCGCCGCCTCCCTGATCAGCTGGGAGCTTCCTATCTCCTCGGGTCTGACCACCTGGTTGTCATCGATGAAGAATATCGTCACCTTCGCGGCGCGCAGGAGCTCCTCTACCTGGGGCACATCTGACCTCGCCTCTCTCCTCGTGTACCTGCTGTTTCTGGTCTTCCGTATCCTGTGGGCCTCGTCACAAACGAGCACGCCTATCTGGTCTTCGCCGTAAGTCGAGAAGCTGTTGAAGTACTTGAAGAGGGGCGAGGCCCTCTGCCCGACCACCCTGCGCAGCGTGGTCGTGAACGAGGCCGAGCCCGTGGCATGGTAGACCTCGATTTTCTTCGAGAGTAGCTCGGCTATCACGTTCAGGGCGATGGCCGACTTCCCCGTCCCCGGGCCGCCCCTGACGATTATCACGGACTTCTTGGGGAGCTTCGCGCTCCTCTTGGCCCTGTCCAGTATCGTGTTGTAGGCGGCTATCTGCTCCTCGAGGAGGTTGAAGACGTGCTGGCCCTCTATCATGTTCCGCGCGTGCTCCAGCAGCTTCTTCGACGGGGCGATCCTGCTGGAGGAGAACCTGTCGAGGATGAGCTTCCCACCCCCTCCCGCCAGCCTGGCTCTCAGGTAGTCAGCGAGGCTGCCGAGGTCCTCCCTCGCGAAGAGCGGGTATCTGGCCAGGATTTGTGCGAACCTGATATCGAAGAGCACGGCATCATCCCTAGGGTAGTTGTGGCAGTAGCAGGCCGACGAGAGGTTGAGCGGCGGGCTCTCCTCGAACACCTCGACAAAGTCCTTGAGATACATTAACCTATTTCGATACTGACCCGTTTGTCTAATCTTCCTGTCCTCCCTTTTTGATTATGGGCGAGGCAGCTTCTCATCCCGTTGAAGTTCAATGGGATGAGCGACGAGCTGTGGGAATTTATCCAG
>Ga0307373_10006793_pt1 | contig 18078 bp, 11 predicted proteins | sample OX2MG_FD_202534 | JGI IMG/M metagenome (GOLD analysis project Ga0307373, IMG submission 202534) | Soil microbial communities from Risofladan, Vaasa, Finland - OX-2 | ecosystem: Environmental > Terrestrial > Soil > Coastal area > Acid sulfate soil | place: Finland: Risofladan, Vaasa | collected...
GTCCCTCTACGGACTCGCCAGAGGCCGCCCGCCGGCATTCTTTGAGGGGGACGCTCGAGCCTTTACAGGCCTGCATTTCAACGTTGATGACGAGGCTTTTGAGTTCTACGCGCAGATGAAGATGCGGGGTGATCCGCACTGGATCGACGTCAGTGACCTGTTCGCGCGTGGGCTTGAGCCTTACATCGAGAAGTTCGCCACTGACCCCCTACTCGCCACCTACCTCGCACGGCTCAACCGCATATACGAGATCCTCGAGCGCCCAATTCACGCCGAAGCACTCATGGGCCCGGACAAGACGGTGGATGTCGTCGTCGACATCTTCAACCGTGTCAACTCCGGTGGTACCAAGCTGTCGCAGGGCGACCTCGCGCTCGCCAAGATCTGTGCTGACTGGCCCGAAGCTCGCGCCACGATGAGAACGAAGCTCAAGAAGTGGAAAGAATCGGGATACGAGTTCACACTTGAGTGGCTATTGCGTAATGTCAATGCCGTTGCGACAGGGCGAGCGTCCTTCAGCGCGTTGGACAAGTTCGCTCCCGACGCGCTGCAGATCTCGCTGACCCAAGCCGACAAATACATCGGCCTTTTCCTCGATGCCGTCGCCGGGAGGCTCGGCTTGGACCACGACCGAGTGCTCATGGGGCGCTACGCGATCCCGGTAGCTTGCCGGTACCTCCATCTCAACGGCGGCAGCTTTGCGGATGCCCGCGAGAAAGACCGCTTCCTGTACTGGTATGTGCAATCAGCTGTATGGGGGCGCTTCTCCGGGTCCACAGAAACAGCGCTCAACCAGGACTTTGAGAAAGCCGCCAGCGCTGGCATCGATGGCCTGATCGACACCATCGCTCGTAGCCGCGGCGGTAACCTGCGGATCGCTGCGCAGGAATTCGGGGGCTTCGGCATGGGATCCCGCTTTTATCCGCTTCTCTATCTGCTGACACGTGTGGGAGCAGCGTGCGATCTTGGCTCCGGAGTACCGCTGAAGGCGCAAATGCTCGGTCACCTGTCCGCCCTTCAGGTACATCACATCTTCCCCAAGGCACTGCTCTATGAGGCGGGCTTCAGCCGCGGCGAGGTAAACGCCGTCGCGAACTTCTGCCTGCTGACTCAGAACACCAATCTGGTCATCGGCAAGCGCCGCCCCGAAGAGTATCTGGCTGAGGTCGAAGCGAAGCACCCTGGCGCCCTTGCGTCGCAGTGGATTCCCACAGATCCAAGTCTCTGGTACCTCGATCGGTATCCCCACTTCCTCGAAGCCCGGCGTGAGCTCCTAGCACAGGCGGCGAATGCCTTTCTCAACGAGCTTCTTCAAGGGAGAGGCGCAGCGACGGCTGATCTGCTTCCGCGGGTTACGGAGGTAACCCCCGACGAACCGGATGAACGGCAGCGCTCGGTGCAGGCCCTTGTAGATGAGTTGGTTGAGACCGGCTACGCAAGGCCTCAGATGGACGTCGAGGTCTCTGATCCGCGCGACGGCCGATCCCTCGCCAGAGCCGAGGCCTTCTGGGCGGAAGGTCTCCAGACCGGGCAAGGCAACCCAGTCATCTTGGAGCTTGACCCGCGCGAAGCGGACCTTCCTCGGCTCAATGAGTTGGGCTACGAAGTCTTCGAGTCGGTAGATGCGCTAAGGCGGGCTGTTGAACGACGAGCCGAGGTAGCTGCCGGAGTTCGTAGCGCCGAGTGAGATAATCGCGGCCGACGTTCGATACCGCGTTGTGCTTGCGCACGCACATCACGGGTGTCTTGCGTCTCTTGTTCACCGGCCAATCTGGGCCGGACGAGTGGAACACCGACATCCTGACGGTTGACGGCGGCTCGCCGACCTCCGGTCACTGAGCGACGCCCGACCCACTCGGCGGAAGCGCCGTGCCATCCAGGCGGGCGCGGTTGATCACCGTGGTGATGAGGACCGGCTCGCCCATGTTCCAGTACTCCCAGCCGTCAATCTCGAGGTACGTGTGGTGGTAGATGGGCTTGGCCGCGTCGCGGGGATAGGGCTTGATCACGCCAATCCCCCGGACGAGCACTACGAAGGTCAAGAAGTCCCGGAGCAGGTCGGGCCGCCGGCTACGAACGGTGTACCAGTGGGGCGATTTCGGCATCGTCCTCGCGAATTGCCAATACACCTTGGCGATATAGGCTCGGGCGTCGTCCAGCGTCCAGCGCGGCAATCGGGACTCCACCGATGCAAGCTCGTCGACACGTGCCAGCAGATCTCGCAGCTAGCTCTGTGCCTCCTCGGCGCGTTGCACAGCTTCGCGTAGCACTGCCAGCGTACGGCGCAGCTCCAAGTCATCCGGGGATAGTTGCATGTGGACCTCCTTTATCGCCGCTGGCGAAAGCGTCCAGCACGGAGTTTGCATCCACTAGCGCCAGATAGAGGGCGCCCCAGCGCCACGGCCCCGCCTTGACCAGCCGCAGGCCGTCCTGCACGAGATCGACCAACTCCTGCATTTCGTCATGTTCCAACGCCGACGGTTCATCCATGCTAATCAGCGCTCGCGGCCTGGGCCGTCACGAGCGCCTCACGCATCCGCTGGGCAGTGTCGAATCGCTCGCCTCGGTCCGAAGCGCACGCCTTCACGAGGAAGTCGGCGAGCGACGGTGGCAGATCGGACCGAATAGTGCGCGGGTCGATTACGGACTCGCCAACCATTGGCTTCGAGCCGGGATACGGGTGATGGCCCTTGCAGAGAAGTTCGTACAACACCACCCCAACAGCGAAGAGGTCTGTCGAAACGTCCCACCGCGTGAGGTCGGCATCAGGAGCCTGGTAGGGCGGCGTGCCGGACTGCGTGTGGACAGGGTCACCAACACGCGAGGAGATGTTGAAGTCGAGCAGCTTCGCACCGTTTCGGGTGAGGATAACGTTGCGAGGCTTGATATCGCGATGAACAAGGCCTCTCTCACGAATATTCATCCACTCGTCATACTCAGCCTCTGAAAGGTTGCCCTGATCCTTCTTCGCCGAAAGCTGCTCTAGCCTGGATGCGTCAGGATGGATCGCAACCAGCGCGTCGAGGATGTCCAATGCGACATCGACTGCTTTCCGATCACTAAGGTGGCATTTGCCATCCACGTAGTCGGCGAGCGACTCGCCCTCGATGTACTCCGTGATGAGATACCAGTCGCCCGCATTCGTCTTGCCGGCCCAATAGACCTGCACGACATTGGGATGGTGCACTCGTCGAAGCGCGGCGATCTCGCGGCGCACGGCTTCGTAGCCAGCAGCGTTCTCGAAGAGTTTGAGAGCACGCTCCTCACCCTCGACGTCGTCGCGGACGCGATAGACGGTGGAGAATCCACCTTGTCCCAGCACGTCACGAATCTTGAACCGGCCGTCGATCATCTCACCAATCGCGTACTCAGTCGCCTTCCTACGTGATGGTGAACTAACCTCGGCTGGATCCGGCTCGGGCAACATTTCGCTGACCGGCAGTCGGTGCCCTGCTGGCGAGCCGACGCCCTCGGCTCTCAGGCGATGCTGGACGGACTCGTCGCAGTACACAACCCGCTCGGGTAGATCCCCGATGCGGTAGCTCAGATCGACCGTCCCGAACTCAGCAGTGCCGATCGATGCTTGCTGCTCCTTCACACGACGGCGAAGCTCAAGCGCCAGCTCTGCCGCCCAGGACAGCGCGTCGTCAGGCACCTCCATTTCAGGATTCGGCCAAAGCAACTTGAGCAGGCCGTTGACCGTGTTGTTCGCGGCCTTGCGGTCGCGCCCGCTCAGTTGGCTGCCCCATTGCAACCGACCCTGTGTGACTTCGAGCCGCGACGCCCGCCGGAGTTGGCTCCAGCATTCGGCGAGGAAATCGCTTACGAATCCGAAGTGGGCGCTGAAGTATGAGGGATCAAGTTTCGGAACGTCCCAGCCTGGTAGGTAGGCATGGATTCGGTCGTGGAACGCTGTGTCGTCGCGCATCTCCTTTGGCATCGGCCCAAACAGGTGCCCTCGGCGGAGCTCCTCGGCGACGTCCACGTCGAAGTTGCCGACCATGACAACGCCGCCGTCGGCGCGGATGCTCTCCTTTCCTCGACTGAACTCGCCCGACTCCATATAGCCCTTGAGAATATTCACGCCCTCCTTGGTATCAAACGACACGCCGGAGATTTCATCAAAACAGACGACGTCGTACTGCGCAACAAGCCCTCGCCGGCCAGTCGCGTTGTTCACGAACATGTTCGCGATGGTTGCCTTGCCGCCTGAGACGAGGTGGGCATACGGCGATACTTGCTGGAACAGATGCGACTTGCCTGTGCCCCGGGGGCCGAGCTCGACCGCATTGTAGTTCGTGACCACGAAGGGGACCATGCGTGCGATGAGGATGTCCTGTTCCCGCCGCGAGAAGCGTCCAGGCTCGAAGCCCACGCTCCGTATCAAGAGATCGCGCCACTGATCGAGCGTGAACCGGACGCGGCCCCTTACAAATGTATCGAGCGCATCGCGCGTCGACATCTGGATCGGGCGCACCGATTCGACCACGAACGGCTGGCTGCCAGCTTCGCGGGCGAGTGCGGCGACGTACTCGAGTGTCACCTCGGCGTAGAAGCCGCCGGTCAGCATCCGGTCGTGCTCGTTGACCAGCTCGTCGGAGATGTGGATGTCGCTCAGCTGAAGGCTCGGAAGCTCGGCTTTGTAGGCATCGGCCTTGGCGTCGAGTCGTGCCCGCAGCAGGTCGATGATTTTGACCCTGCCCTTCTCGCGAGCGCGTGACTTGAACAGCTCTTCCTCGCCGGCCCGCACGGTCCGTTCCTTCATCGACCGCTCAACGACGGCGAGCCCTTCGGCGATCTCGTCAGCGTCGGTCGTGGCGCAGTAGCGACCGAGAAGGAACTCGCCGACGTAGGTCGGAACGGGGTACTGGCTTCGGAACTGCTGAGCGAGGTCCTTGCGCACGAGGTAACCCTCGAAGACGTCAGCGGCTAGCTGGTCAAGCTCGTCGAGGGCCATTACGTATTCAACCCAACCACTACCTCGCGCTGAGCGAGAATGCGCCCGTCGGGTGCAACGAGTACAAGGTGGACGCGTTCACCCTCGTGTTCTTCGTCGACCACGACGAGCGACACCTTGCCCGCACTCGACGTCTCTTTGACCCTCTCAGCGATACTCGACTTCGGTTCTGCGGGCTTTCCGCGGAGGTCGACGAGGACCTTATCGGTCACGTCACTGAACTCGACACGACACTGCAGCCCGAACCACCTCACCTTGGTGAACTCCGGGCGGCCGTGCGCAGTGGCGCCGGCAGTGACGCTGATGCGGGGGACGATGCACTCCTGCGGGCTCACGCCGCCGTGCTCGTATTCCTTGTTAGCCTCGAAGCACGATACGCCGGGGGCGATCGCGATACGAACGTCAGGGTCCCAGAACCACGGCACCGTCGGGACGTCGACCACGGCGCCGTCTTTGAGCCGGGCGCAGCGGCCCTTCTTGTACTCCGCGGTCGCCGGCGGGAGTTCCACCTTCTCCATGCCCCCGGGCAGCAGTGCCCAGCCATGATCTGTGACCACATCCACTTGCTGCCACCCGGCTTCGAGCAGCTCTCGGATGCGTCCCGCTATCTGGCCCACCTCGTCGTCTAGGTGATCTACCAGCCGAATGCCCACCTCGTGCCCGTTGCGGTCGATCTCGCCTGCCTCCGTCCAAGCCGTTCCCGATGTGTCGCCTATCTCCGTCGGCATGAGCGTCTGCACGCCGTTTTCCGCCATAAGGCCGCGTAGCACCTGGATCGATGCTCTGGTGCCGGTAACTGCGTTTGCGGCATCGAGGTCAGAGCCCCCTCTCAGAGCGCCCGCCGCCGCAGGGATGAGCGTGGGCTTGGAAGTACTGGTAACGGTCGGCAGGGCTGCAAGGCTCGGCGTGACGACGACGCCAAGCCCAGCGCCAGCGAGCCGTACACGCAAGCGGTGGGCGATGTCGAGACGCAACCCGTCGACGAACACAGTGACGGTACCGGGCGTCGTGGACGCCGGTGGGCCTGGCTCGTACGTGCGTGCGTTGGCTAGGGGGCCGATTGCTTTCTGCAAAGCCTCGGCGCCGGTGTGGATCCAACGACGGTACATCGCCGTGGTTGCTGCCGATACGGCGTCCCGATCCGCAGCCCTCGTCGCCGCGGCGAGGGCGCGCAGAGCGGCGTCGTCGGCGCGCCAACCGCGACCGGCATAGTCGGAGACGAGCGAATCCAGGTCGCTTGTCGCGAGCGGCTGCATCGTTATCTCCGCCAGCGTGACCAGCTGCTCGAGTGCGAACGCCAGTGGCGTCTTTTCGAGTTCCGCCCAGACAGTGCCCCGCCGCCAGCCGTGCTCATCGTCGAGTTCGGCTACTTGGGCGCGGGCTGCATCGGGGGTGAGTGCCTCGAAGTCTCGTAGCCGGTTGCGCAGCTGATCCTCGGCCCTCTCGTTGTCCTGTGGCCACGCGTCGAGGTTGTCAACAATCAGCTCGTTGGGGCGAGCCTTGCGGAGCTGGCCGGCGATGCCCGGGTAGCGCTCAGGTGTGTCGGCGAACCGCTTCCAAACGTTGGCCCACTGGCCGTGGCGGCCACCAAGCTTGCGAGCTGCAGTGACCTCACCGTCCACTGTCGGGTCAAAGCCGTAATCAGCCTTGCATTGCTGAACGAACGCTGCCCATCGCACATTGTCGGTTCGACCGCGGTACCCACTAGGATCGTCGAGCCAGCGGAGTAGGGTCCGGACGGGATCCTGGCTGACCAATTCCAGCAGGTAGTCGGCGTCGAGAACCTGCTTCGCAGCACGTTCAACCCGCTCGTCGAGCAGGCGATCGAGCGCGAGGAGGAGAGCAGCGCCCGTTTCAATGTCCTCAGCAATGCGCAGCCCGAGTCCACGCTCAGGGTGGGACAGCAGCGTCCGGACGGTCCAATCGCGATTGTTCGGGTGTGAGAACCACTGGCTTCGGTATTGCAACTCGGCGATCGGCGAGAGCGCCTGGGGACAGCTGTCGGCTGCGCGCAGTGCGCCGCGACTGACGCCGGGTAGGTACACGATCGGAGTGCCATCCGGAAGCCCGACGGTCACTGTCCGGGCTACAACACAGCGGATCCAGTACGCCGGACCGCGGCGAGCTGCCGGATCGTAGTCGCCAAGCGAAACGATCGGCAGACGTTCGCCGATCCGTTCCATCACCTTCTTCCATTGCGCGCCCTCATCGGGCCACAGCAGCGCTACCGGTGCCACCCGAACGTTTTGGTCGTATCCTAGGGCAGCGCCGAGACACGCGACAAGGCGGTCGAGCACCGTGTCGGTCATGCTCGCTTCATCCTTTTTCGCATATCGATCTTATCGGCGAGCTTCAGGTGCTTGTCGTTCTCGCGCTTGGAACCGTCGGGGTTCTTGCCCCGGTCCGTGCGCCAATGAACGTTGAACGGAGCCCGCAGGACACCGGCCTCAACAAAGGGGCGCACGTTCACTCGGACGCCATCATTCAGTTCGGGCTCCCAGCCGATCGGCTGCTCGTGGACCTCCTTCCAGCGCACATAGATGTCAAGCGGCGCCTCACCCTCGAGGATCGCCTCGAGCTTCTTCTGCAAACCCAACGCCGCCGATAGGCGCGCCTCTGCGCCTGCAATCTCGTCGCGCACTTGAGCGCGCTGACGCTCCACCCAATCCTGACCCAAGTACGTGTAGGTCAGCCTTTCGAGGGTCTTGCGATCGAGTCGGTGGTAGTTCACGAGCGCTGAGAAGCCGTCTCGATGTCCGTCCCAGATGTGCCACACGAACGGCCGGTTCCCGAACAGGGCACAGTGCTGCTTGAAAAACTCATCCCGCAACCAATCGGCGAGACTCTTACTCTTGCTATCCGCCTGCTCCAACAGCTCAGTCGCCTTTGCGGGTGACCACTTGTTGCCGAACGCAGCCACTAGGATCTGCCGGATTCGATCCGCAGCTGGCGACTCGCCCGCCACCGCGGGTAGGCACACGATCCCGTCGGAATCCGCCAGGGCGTCGAGGTCATCGGGCTGGGACTGTTCGGGCCACTGATAACCGACAAGCCGCGCGGCGGCGACCTGAAGTGCCGCCAGCGACGCCTCTGGCCGGCCGTCGAAGAGCCACTGGGTCGGGTCATCGGACCACGGCTCAGGAAGCGGGCCTGCGTCCTGAGAGACTTTCCGCCAGCGCTGTGCATCGAAGGGCACGGAGGCCACCGTCCCGCTCGTCACCTTCAGCGACGTGTCGATGCTACGAACGGCACCATAGAGCTCGCCGGACGTGCAGAAAGCCCACAGCGCGGGCAGATCCTTCGGGTTATGGGGAGTTACCACGGTCCCTGTGCCGTCGAAGAGGTCGCCTGAGTAGAGGGTCGAATTAAGCTCGCCCATCTCGGCCACGACGACGCCGGATCGACCCCACGCCGCTTGTCCTCTAAACAGTGCTCCCTCTTGGCAGACAGTCGTCATCACACCGAGACCGTCTTCCCAGAACGCTACCTCAGAGCGCCCAGTGTAGGGGCTTGTCTTTGCGGGCGCGCTCTGTATCCGTCGCCACCCCCCGTGATGGCTAGCGAGTTCCCATATGAACCGCACGAAACGCGCATTGTCGCTTGTCTTAATGCCCTGGTGCGTGTCCGCGATGTCGCCAATCGAGCCGCTACTAACCGCGCTTGGAAGGATTCTGGAGTCTGGATTCGTCGCCTGGTGGCGCTGCCGCACCCGGCTGAGCGGCGAATGCTTGATCGCCTCTCCCTTTTCTCGCGGGGCTCGCGCTTGTTGGACATCACCCGTCAGCATCGTGTGGTCGTTAGGTGGTTTGGCCGCTCGGATCACGAACAGTGCTGCGGTGACTACCTCGCCCGATATGGCCTCGAACGCACGCGGTCCAAGCCACATCCCAAGATACATCGTGGTATGTGCAAGCATCCTCCGGCGAAGATCTCTATAACGATGCAGTTGTAGCCAGGATTGGGGTGATACCACCGCGGCGACGCCCGTATCGGCTGCGAGGCCAAGAACGCGTTCGAGAAAGACAATACCAAGGTCGTTGCGAGACTCAGGATACTCACGCTCGCAAAACCGCATGAGCACGTCGCCTTGCTTCGCTCGACCGAGGAATGGAGGGTTCGTGACTACAAGGTGATACGACCTGCTAAGCAGTGAGGCAGCGCGAACAAGGCTCGCGGCGTCGTGCCCCAACACTTCGGTTGCCGGGTCAACGGTTTCCCGACCCGTGGCGGCATCCAAGGCGCTCGCGATTCTGTACCAGTCGATATCAGCGAATGTCATCTGTCCAACGCGCCGGAGGTCAGCAGTTGAACGGGGGTCGATAAGACTGCCGAGAGAGTCTGCGTCCCGGAACTGCACGTGCAGCCTGATGAGCGCGCTCTCAAGCCGCTCGTCACCGCGCGCAAGCGCCTTCCACTCGTCAACGGATGCTTTCACTGGGATGCCCGAGCAGGCAATGTTCGGCATGGGCAATTGCCGCCAGCCGCCCCCGATCTTCCAAGCCTGTAATGCCACCGCGAACATCGCGATCTGCACGCAGCGAGGATCAAGCTCAAGACCGTAGAGGTTTTCGGACAGCACTGCATCCTGTGCGTCGACGGGTGACGAGCCCTCCTCCTCGACGCGCATCTGCCACAGCATCGAGAACGCTTCAACGAGGAAGTGACCCGACCCGCAACACGGGTCCATCACCGTGACCCCGGCGACGCGTGCAGGCCAGCCATCGAACCCGCCGGCAGCGGGACGGCCATCATCGGCGAAGCGCAGGTAGTCGAAGCTTTTGACGAGCGGGCTGTCGGGGTGCCGGGCGGCCCACCATGCGCCGAGCGAGTTTTCCAACAGGAACCGCACCATGTAGTTCTCGGTGAAGAGCTGGGTGACCGGTCCCAGGTCTGCGCCACCGATCTTGCGCTCGGATGCATTGACCTCATCCTTCTTGTCCTTCTGCCAAAACTGGTACACCCAGCCGAGTGCGTCGTCGGCCGCGAATGTCTCCGCCGGCAGAGCGTTCAGGATCTCCTCAAGGGCCTGGCGGCCTTCGGGGGCGAGCCGCAACCGCACGCAGGGATCGTCGAGGCGGAAGATTCCGGGGAGGATCGCCGCCGCGAACCCGGCGGCAACTGCCCACGCGTCAGGTTCGTCGAGCTCGGCGGCCAGCTCCTCGCAATCGGCAAGAGTGACTGGTGCTCTGTACTGCGGATGCAACAGCAGTCCGTTCTCGGCAAGGAAACGCGCGAATAACAAGCGGTGCCACTGCTCATAGGCGCACTCCGCGACGAGGAGGTTCCGGTCGCCACCGACCTGGCGCCACTTTGCGCGAAGCCCGTTGCGAAGCACCGCTTGGTGCGCATCGAGATGCTCAGGCCGACGCTCGGCGAATACGCCGAGCCCATCAATTGCGGCCCGCGACGCGCTCTCCGCGGCGCGCCGGGCGGCCAATACCGCGGTCTCAAGCTGCTTCCGAAGCGGAGACGACAGGGCGCGCACGTCCAGCCTCAGATGATCACGGTCTTGTGAGCGTCGAGATGTGGCTGGACGCGGGATCGCAGCTCTGCTACGTAGTCGTCAAGGTCCGTCTTGTTCTTGATCGTGGCAGACGGCGCGGTGACGGCGACGCTCTCGGGTTCGAGCCCCTTGGCGGCGCGCTGGCGTGCTTGGTCGCGGCGGCTCGGGACGAGACTCAGACGGTCGCTCCAGGCGCTGAGTGGCACGGCGTCGAGCACTTCGAGCAGTTTTGCTTCGGTACTCACGTCGGGCGCGGCGTCGGCGAGAAGCTTCGCATTGGCGATTATGCCTTCACGGTCGGCTGCGTCTAGCTTGTTCCAATCGTCCCAGGCCTCCAGTTCGGCGACAGCCTCGCGCTGCGCTGCAGCGAGTTGGTCGGCACGCTGTGTGATTTCATCACGGAGCGCCGCCACTAGATCGGCGAGAACGGGCGTGATCGGGTCGGGTTCGTTGAGGAGCTGGCGCCCGTCACGTATGGCGACGACGGCGGGAGACACTTTCGCCGCTACGGGCAATCCATCCGCGTGGCGAAGAAGGCGCTGCACGTCGTGCCATTCGCTCTCGCGCTTCTCGCGCTGCTGGCCCGCAACTCTCCAGCGGTCGAGTTCGTCATTGAGGCGGTCGCGATCGTCCGCCACGTCGCGGAACCGCTGGTTTCCTCCGAGCGCGAGGAGGGCGTCGAGGTGATCAGTGTTCGGCGCGTCGGGCAGGGGCGGCACGCCACCCGCACGAGCAGCGAGGCCTTTGAGATGCTGCAGTAGCGCCGAGATTTGCGCTCCCTCCTGGCCTGGCTCATACGCGATAGCGGCGGAGGTCAGGAGGCCCCGCACCTTGAGGCGCTGCTCCATGTTCGGCGGAGTTTCGTCTCGGTAGAGCGTGACTTTCCCAATCTGCGTTTGTGGCAGCTCCTTGGGGCCGGTCAGCTCTCTACCGTCCTGTGCGGCGCGAATATTCCCGGCTGCGAGCAGGGTCAGGACGGCACCGCTCAGCGCGTCTTTTGGCCAGCCGAAAGGCGGGGCTGCGAAGCGTTTCTGGAGCTCCGCCCCCTTGATGCCCGCGGGACTTATGGCGGCAAGGACCTCTTTACAGACAGCATTTGTGGCTGGTTCACCGTGATGGCCGACGGCTTCGAGTGCGTCAGGCGAGCCCTCGCGGGCCTTGATGACGACCTTGCCCCAGTTGGCGTTGTCCCCCAGCGCGAACTTCGGGAACAAGCGAATGAGCGAGCGGTTGGCGGCCGTTTCGACAGCGTCGCGCGTTGTCGAGGTCGTAAGTTCATTGCCGCCACCTTGGTAGACCCTAGCGCTCGCAACGATGTCGCCGAATAGCGTATTCAGCCGCTCATCGTCGGTGGTGAGGCGTGTACGCATGGCCCGCTGGGCGGACCTGCCCTCATCCGTCTGTGGTTGCGGCCGGCGCAGCGTGTCCTCCGCGGCGACGAGGCTGGCCAGGGTCTCCTTGACTTGGTCGCTCTCGCGCTTAGGAAGCAGGACGAACACGGTCGGGCTCTCGTCGCCGGCTTCGGCCGCGGCTTTCTTCACGGCTGACTCGTTGACGGACCACTCATCGCGCACCCAGACCGGAATGTCGCCCTCGCTAGCCAAGGGTTCTTCCTGACCCCATTGCACGTCAATCCTGCGAGGCGTCTTACTCGCGCCCTGGGTGAACTTGAGATTGCCGAGCGCAGCGTCGACGGCAGCGATGAGCCGCTCGCCGCGGAGTTGGCTTATGCGCTCTGCGTCGTCGCGAACGGCGGCGAGTCTGCCGCGATAATCCTTCTCCCACTCCGCGTCCTCCTGAGTTAGGAGGCGATACTCGTCGTCCACGCGCACAATTCGGCCTTCCGCGACGAGAGCCTCTAGGAGGTCCGGAATCCCCTTGCGGAGCCGCGCACCGTCGCCAGCGAGGTCCTCGACCAACAGATCGGCAAGGAAGGGCGCCGTCGCCCGAAGCCCGCTTTCGCCTCCGATCACCGGCTGGGACATCTGCGAAATAAGGAAAATCAGCGCACAGAGCCGACCTTTCGTAGCGCCGTCACCCCCCTCGCTGACCATGCCTTGGATGAAAGCGTCCACCTCACGGAGCAAGACACCGCTCATCAGCATGTCGACGTGCGCCTTATCATCGAAAAAGAGGTAGTCAGCGCCGATGACATTGCCAACGGGTCGATTCGCGCAGGAGCGAACACCGCCGTGGATAAGACCGAGCTGCGAGCGTACAAGGCCTGACTTCCCGGCGCGGTCCACTGCGCGAAGCATCTCCGACCACAGCCGCCACCGGTTAGGCAGCACCGGATAGTCCGGGACCAGTTTCGGCTTCTCCTCCGCTCTAGATGCGTATCGCGTTCCGCCTAGTTGTCGGTCAACCTCGCCTACAGCCGCGTCGATGGTCGTCCCGAGCAAGGGCACATACTCAGGCTTCTTACGGAGCACGACCTCGCGTACGACCGTCTCCACGTCGTTGTCCGACAGTTCAATCGGGAGCGGGAATCGGTCAATCAGCTTCTGTAGGGTCGGCGTCGCCGTCAGCGCGCTCTGACCGGTCGCTATAAACATTACCCGGCTCGCGAACCGCGCCGAGCAGCCTTGGACGATGTTCTGGACGATGAGCGCTTTCTCATTGTCGTCACCGAGATACTGCTGCATCTCGTCGAGGACGATAAGAGTTAGCGGCAGCCTACCTGGCGTCGTCGACTGCACGGATAGGACGTCGTCCATAACGTCGAACAGCTCCTGGTCGGTGACGTCCCTCGTCGTGGGCGGGAACTGCGTCCTGAGCAGATCGCGCACATCCTTGATGGAGGTCCCGAGGGTTGGGTCGGCTTCGAGTAGCGCTTTGGCGATCACCGGTGACACGTAGAGATCGTGGATCTCCTTGCCGAGCGTGCGGCCGTTGGCGGCGACGGCGGCACGAACGGTCTCGAGGTAGCCGTTCTTCTGAGCCCAGATCGTAAATCTGGCGCGCGAGTACTCCCCGGGGAGTCCCGCGCTTTCGAACAAGATCGACAGGAAAGCCAGACGCACAGCGTCGCTCTTGCCAGATGCCAGAGTGCCTGCGGCGGACCATAGGCCACCGAAGCGTTTACCCGCGGTTGAGAGCTCAGTGAGATGGTCACGTACCTCGTCGGGTAGGGTCGCGAGCGTGCGGGCTCGGTCGCCTCCGGGCAAGGCGACGTCGCACCACAAATATTCGAGAACGCGGACGAGGTGCGACTTGCCACTGCCGTAAAAGCCGCTGACCCAGGCTGCCGGCTGCTGGTCCTGAGTGAGGTTCGAGAGAAAACTGTCAAGGATCTTCGCCAGACCTTGTGCGTACTGGCCCTCGCACACGAAGCTGCGCAGCTCCCACCTCAATACGTCCCACTGCTGTTCTGTCTCCGGCCGCACGACCTGGGTGACGCCGTCGTTTGGGATTTTCGTTTGGGTCGGGTCGTGGTAGAAAACCTCTCGGTTTGTCAGCGTCATCGACTGCTCCTATTTGGCGTAATCGGAACCGCCTGGTAGTTCCAACCGTCTCGGGCATCCAGCAGGCGGTAGTTGCTCCCTTCGTGCTCGCCAGGAAAGAAAACGAGCAGCCTCCCTGCGACTGCGTCGCTGACTGCATTAATCAGAGCCGAGACCTTTACGGCACCGCCTAGCCCAAACAGCGCGCCGCCTCCGAGCAATGCGACCACGCCGTCGGGCGCATCATGGTCGCTGAGCTGAGCCCGAACGTCAGTTACGAGCTGATCGAAGAACGCCGGGAGCGCCGTTTCAAGGAGCTCGGGGTTCGCGAAGTACTCGTCTCGGTATTCGTGGGCCGCCATCCAGCCCTCGAATGTCGTCGTGATGTCGATGAGCGCCCAAGGATGATGGCGCTCGTTGGTTGCAGCCTGAAACGCGGGTAGGTGCAGTCGGAGCCGGCGCTCGTGCTCCGCAGGGTAGACAGCCATCCACACGCGCTGCGGCGGCGCGAGGTTTTGAGGCCACGCTATGCCTACGAATTTGGCGTAGGCCACCAAAAGGTCGTCGATGTAGCTCAAAGGAGCTGCCCCTGTGCCGCGTGAGGCAATGGGCGCAGAAGTTCGCGGAACCCGACGTCGACGACGCCGCCTGCCTGACGCAATTCCAGCATTCCGAGCTGGGACGCATCCCCCGCGAGATCGAGCAGCTTCGAGTGCGGCTGATCGAGTGCCCGCGCCCAAAGCGTGTCGAACAACGCGCCTCCCCGCACACCCTCGATATGGCCGAGGAGCAGAGCGTAAGCAACGGCGGAAGGGCGACACGTTGCTCTGGTGCGGACCTTGCGAGTCCGTCCCGCATGCCTGAGATGACCCGTCTGCTCCCACGAAGAAAACGTATTGCGCCCAATCTTGGCAAGAGTGCTGTCGTTGTAACTGCTGGGAAAGTGCTCGGCAACGGCGCGTGCGAGGTCAGTGGCCGTCAGCATGTCGCCGGGCAAGGCCCGAAGAATCGCGGTGAAGCTGGCACGAAACACCGAGTCGCGGGCCAGAGCACACAAACCGGCGAGGAGCGGACGCGCGTCAGCATCGTTCGGCCACAAGTCTCGAAGGGCGCGAAACAAGAGTGAATTCGGGCGGAGGAGGTACAGCTCTTTTAGGTAGCGGAACGACCGCCGACGAGCGCCGTCAGTCTGTTTGCCAAGGACGTTGTTGTCGATGGCCGCGCGCTCATACGTCTCAGCCTGACTGTCAGCTGGTACAGCGCCAAGCAACAGGGACAGCGCGCCTACGACGATCGTATGGCTGGTGTTGGTGCCCCCGCTGTGGTCTCCCGAGACGATGCCGGCGGGGCCGACCTTGCCCGTGATTGCCTCCATCGCGATCATGGCCGGGGCCTTGCTCGGTCGCGAGACGCGGATCGTCCGGCCCCTCGCAAGTAGCCGAGCAGCTCGGGGCGAAGGAATCGCCAAGCACGTCCGACCTTCTCCCCGGGAAGCTCGCCTTCGCGGGCAAGTGCAAGCAGTGTCTTTGTGCTAACCCGCAAGAGGGCTGCCGCCTCTTCCGCCGTGAGGACGTCCGGATCTTCCTTCAACTTCCCTCTGCCACCCGGCGACTCTAGTGCATCCGTCGACGACTGGTCCCCGATGGTTCCGGCCGCTCGACGCCGCCGGACACGTATCGCAGGTTGGCGTGTTTGTCCATCCCGAGCCACACGCCTCTCATTCTTTAAGACCTGGTTACTGCAGGCAATCTCCAAAATTCCGCGGCCCGCGAGGCAGCTGAAGGCGACAAACGCTTCATCGTCTGAATTCACCGGACCCCTGAGAACCGGTCAGATTCACCTCAAATCCGCGTTCGTAAACTGGGGCCGCTGAGCCTTGCCGTCCCCGGCGTCTCAGGAGAGTGCAAGCCCGTGGATCGAGCTCAGGCTACCTGCTACAACGGCGCGAGTTACCTGCCCGCGGGAAACGGCGCCGGCACGCCGCGAGGCGCCTGGATCAACGTGCGCTGGCCGTCGCTGTAGGTCCGCATCCAGCCGCCATCAGCCCACACATCTGCGGTCGTTACTGCCGTCGCGCCCCGTTGCAACCGACACGTCTCACGGCTGCCGTCTGCACTCACCTGGCACACCCCTACCCAAGCGCTTCCGTCCACCACCGCGGACCCGGCAGCGCGAATCCCCCGGCCGTCGCTGCGGATCACGAGGACGCCGTCACCGCTGTAGACGCCGGGCGCGATGGCGTGGAGCACCGCGTCGCCGAGACGGTAGGTGCTAGCGCTCATGCTCACGGTGACCGTGGTCGGCGCGAGGACCAGCGCGATGCCGGCGCTGGCGCAGCCGATGGCGGCTACCGCGCACACCGCAAGCAGCAGGCGCCGGCGCCGCCACCCGCCTTGCACGTGCCAGGTGCGCCCAGCCCGCTCGCGCTCGCCGAGCTCGAGCAGGTGTCCATCGGACAGCTGCTCGCTCACCCAGCGGGCGTGGCCGCCGGCGCTCACGCTGCGCTCACGACCAGGCTCGTGATTTGCGTGCATCCGGTGTCCAGCTCAACTTCGAGGAGCCAGCGGGCGAATGGCAGCGGGGTTCGCCCCCCTGTCGGCGCCCGCAGCATGGAGCGCTCGTCGACGAGCAGCTCGACCTGCACACGCTCCTCCGTGTCCGGCAGGTAGGCGGTCCCCTGCACGCGCTCGCCGTAGTCGGCTTCGACGACGTTCCCGTCGCTGATGACGGCGTCGAGGGAGCGCAGGACCTCAGTAGCACAGGGCGGCGTCAAGTAGTCGAGGCTGGGCTGCTCGCCATACCCGCTCTGGGCCAGATCGCGCAGGAGGCGCCCGGCCAGCTCCGTGATGCGCCGCACGCGCTCGTCCTGCTCCACGCAGGCGCTTGCCCGTTTCTGGCTACCGGGCACGGCCCGTCCCGGTCACTTCCGCCTCCCGTGCCGCCACCACCGCGCTCAGCACCCCGGCGAAGCCGCGATCCGTACGCCGGGAGGCACCGACCAGCGGCGTCCGACGGTGGCTTGCTGTCTGCACCTCGACGGAGTAGGGGACCTCGACGACTGCGGCGCCGGCGCCGCGGAAGTGGTCGAGCACGTCAGCGATGACGGGGAGCGCCAGCGCCCGGCGGCCGTCCGGGGGCAGGAGGAGCGGGATCACGAGCCCCGGCATTCGCTGCTCCTCGCCCCCCTTTACGACCATGAGCTCGAGGGCGTCGAGGAGCTCGCCGGCGGCGATGAACGACGCCTCACCGAGATCGATGGGGATGACAGCAACGTCGGCGTGCTGCAGCCAGTGGGCCACCAGCGCTTCCGTGGGGCCGGCGGCGAGGCTCGGCCTGCTGTTGGGCAGGTCGACCACGATGAACGTGTGGCGCAGGCGGAGGTGCCGCGCCAGCCTCGCGATCTCGTGGGCGCCGTACGCGACGCCTCCCCCCCGGCGCTCTGGGAGTACACGGAGGCGCTCGCTGCGGGCGAATTCGCCGTTGGGCACCACCACGCCGCGGTTGAGAGCGTCGACGATCTCCCGCACCGTGATCGCGTCGGAGGGCACCCCGAGTTGGCGCCACGCGTCGGGGTTGTTGAGGTTGGCATCGACGAGCACCGCGCTGCCGCCGTGCGGCTCGACGGCCCGCGCCCCGAGGACGCCGAGGGCCGCGGCCTCGGTGGTCTTGCCGGGACCACCCTTCGGGGTCCCCACCGTGACCAGCGTCGAGTGGGCGCGGAACAGCGACTGCCCGAGTGCGGCCAGGTCCGGGTCCGCTTGCCTTGGGAAGGCAAGGCCGCCGCGCCCGACGAGATCCCGGACACGATCCAGACCACGCCAACCTCGGTGGTGCACGGCGTGATCCAGCACGGCGCTCTGTTCGCGGCCGGCGGTGTCGGCCCGGCTGGCCCGCAAGCTCTGCGCCATCGCCGCCAACGGCGTGAGCGGGATAGGCGACGCCAACGGTGCGATGCCCCCGACTCCCGCTCCGGTCCCCGTGGAGGGCGCCTTCTTGACTGCATCGAGGCGGTCGCGGGACACCTCTTGAGGTGGCTCAGCAACGCTGGGCGGCTGCAGAGCGGACTCCTCGGACCCAATGCCTTGCGCCCATTTCGGGGTCGGCGGCAGCCGGCGCTCCAGAGCTCGAGGGACTCGGATCGATCGCTCGGTCTCCGAGGCCGGACCCACCTCAAG
>Ga0307373_10006796_pt1 | contig 18076 bp, 12 predicted proteins | sample OX2MG_FD_202534 | JGI IMG/M metagenome (GOLD analysis project Ga0307373, IMG submission 202534) | Soil microbial communities from Risofladan, Vaasa, Finland - OX-2 | ecosystem: Environmental > Terrestrial > Soil > Coastal area > Acid sulfate soil | place: Finland: Risofladan, Vaasa | collected...
GTGCCGGCCCAATTGATGGCAGGGGCTAGAATCTGGGTTTTGATGTAGTTCGGGTCCGAGGCGTTGTTGAACTTGCCTACATGGATCGACGAATCGCGGACATCCATGCCTTTCGGGGCGAGCAGGTCTTTTAGCTTTTGCAAGCCGTCATCGTCTTTGTGGACGTGACTAATGAATACGTTCTTGGTTTCCGCCATAGCCCCCTCCCGTCCTCTTATGACGCATGATGCTACATCACGCCCTGCGGCGCCCACGGCGATCGACAAGCTGGCTGTCCGGTACATCGACGCCAATCGCTTTCAGCCCCCGCAAAACGACCGTGCGTATGCTTTCCCCGTTCTCGACGCCGATCAGGGCAACCTGCTTGTGGATGTCGGAAGGCACCATGACCTGAATGGGGACCTCCTTTTCGGCCTGCTGACGCTTTGACACTCGGAACCCTTGGATGGGCCGCGATAGCGGCTGACTCGATCAACTCGAGATGTGCTGCTATTTTTCATGATTTCATGTCTTCATGCAACCCAGATGGTAGGGGCAAAATCCACCTATTGAGGCCATTCGGCGAAAAGACCGAGGGCGGGTGACCGCTCGTAGCACGGGGAAAGGCCTTCCCCCTGGCCTGCGCTGAAATCGCCGGCGCACCCCCTTCTGCGGGGGAAGCCCTCGCAACGCCCCCGTGCCGCCAGTGGTACCTCCTGACGCGCGCGAACACGCCCATCTACCGTCCCACGATGCGATAGCGGTCGGCGACGCTCTCCTGAACGCCCAACAATCCGTAGCACCGCCGGCTCCGCCAATCCGGCAGCCCCTCTGCCGGCGAACTTTTGTTCCGACGGACCCTGCTGACACGCTCCCTATCCCACTTGTCGTTGAGCGTCGCCCAGTTTGGCGCGGTCGCCCACATGTCAACGGCTGCGCCGTTCCCGCGGCGGTCGTCGAGCCGACCTCCTGCGTGACATGAGGGCTCGGCATCGCGCCCCTCCCGGCCTCCGCCGCTCACGAGGCGGGAAACGGAGGTTCAGATGTGCAGGCTTCTCAACAAGCACGCGGCTGGCAGGCACGACGGCGCGATCTACATCGGGCGCGGCAGCAAGTGGGGCAATCCGTTTCGGATTGGCGCCGACGGCGAACGTGCAACTGTCATCGCGAAACACGCTTGCTGGCTGCGCGACCGACATCACTTGCTGCGCGCGCTCGACGAGCTTCGCGGGAAGAATCTGCTGTGCTTCTGCGCACCCGCGGCGTGCCACGGCGATCTGCTGCTACGGCTCGCGAACGCGACCCGCGAATAGCGCATCGCCTGGTGGCGCTCGGCGGCGTGACCGCCGCCAGCAGGCGCAAACCCGCCCAGGCCGACCGCCCGATACCCGGTCCGTCACGGTACAGCCGGCGCCCGCGGTTTAGAGGGAGAGCATGGCCGGGTCGGCCGTGACGGGTTGGAGGTCGCGAGAGAGGCTCGCGGCGCCCGTCGCGGAGACCCGCGATGTCACGTTCAGCCGCTCGCGCTCGCGCCGGCCACGACCGGACGAGCCTCTATTCCGAAATCACCGACAAGATCATCGCCGAGCTGGAAGCCGGCCGCGTGCCGTGGGTCCAACCCTGGGGGACATCGGCGGCCAAGGCGCCGATCGCCATGCCGAAGAACGCGGCGACGCAGCGCCGCTACTCCGGCGTCAATGTCCTCATTCTTTGGGGGGCCGTCATCGGACGGGGGTTCGCCGGCCAGAGCTGGCTAACGTTTCGCCAGGCCTTGAGCCTTGGCGGCAACGTCCGCAAAGGCGAACACGGCACCACCGTCGTCTACGCCGACCGCTTCATCCCTGACGAGGAACGCAAGCGGGCAGAGCGCGACGGCGAAGAACCCGGGGCGATTCCGTTCCTCAAGCGATTTACCGTGTTCAACACCGATCAGTGCGAGAACCTTCCCGGCGAATTGGTGACTGCCCCGCCGCCTGTGCCCGAGGGCCTGATCCTCCCCCAGGCCGAGGCGCTGATCGCCGCGACCGGCGCCAATTTTCGCATTGGCGGCGACCGGGCCTTCTACAGCCCCACTCAGGATTACGTGCAGGTGCCCCGGCCTGACGCCTATTTCGAGCCGATCAACTGGCACCGGACGGCACTCCATGAGCTCGGTCACTGGGTCGGCCATCCCTCACGCCTGGCTCGCGACCTGTCGGGCATGTTCGGATCGGCTCTCTATGCCAAGGAAGAGTTGGTCGCCGAAATGACCAGCGCCTTCGTGTGCGCCTCGCTCGGCATCGTGCCGACGGTGCGCCACGCCGACTACCTCGGTTCCTGGTTGACCTTATGCCGAGCTCGGCATAAGGTCAATAATCGCGAGCAGCTGATAATGTGAAGGAACGCCGCCGTTCCGCGGTTTTCACCGGTTCGTGGCGAGCGTCCTTCGCATTATTTTAGAGCGCGTCGAGCCAAGCCAGCACACTGGCGTCTTTCTTCCAGGGCGATGGTTTGGTCGATGCGGACGGGGTGCCAACCTGTTCAAGCGCCTTTCGCTTGGCCGTCAGATCGGCCTGGGCGTAGTGGTTGGTGGTATCGAGGCTCACATGACCGAGCCAACTGCGGATCACGGTAATATCGACGCCCGCAGATACCAGATGGACGGCAGTGGCGTGGCGGAAGCTGTGTGGGGTGACCGTCTTCGATCGGAGCGAGGGTGTTGTTTTCGCCGCGGCCTCCACATAGGCAGCGAGCTTGTATCGGACCCCGGACGCGCCGAGCGGATCGCCATAGCGGTTGACGAAGAGCCGCTCATGATCGGCTCGGGGTTGCCGCTCCAGAAGCCCTTTGAGCAGCATAATCGTCTCGGGCCAGAGTGGGCATATCCGCTCCTTCCTGCCCTTGCCGAACAGCTTCACGCACCTTGGCGCCTCGAACCGGATAGCAGCTGGGCACAGATCGAGCGCCTCTTGGATTCTCGCGCCACTATTGTAGAGGAACGATAGCAATGCGTGATCGCGAGCACCTTCCAGGTTCGATCGATCGGGCTGAGCGAGGATCGCCTCCACCTCCGCCGGCTCAAGATAGCAAGGAGCCGGCACCGATCCGCGCTTTACCGGCGTGCTGAGGATCGCGGTGCATTGCGCGATTGCCGCCGGCTCCTTGCTCGCCACGAACGTGAAGAAGCTGCGGATCGCCGCGAGCCGACAGTTACGCGTACCGATCGTGCCATGCCGATCATGCTCGGCATGATGCAGGAACGCGATGACCTGAGCGGCGGTAAGGTCGGCCAGTCGTAATCGCACAACCTGGCGCTTCTCACGCCCGGCGACGAACCGGAGGAACAGTCGCCAAGTGTCCCGATACGAGCGCACCGTGTGGACCGAGGCGTTACGCTGATCGACCAACCACTCGTAGAAGAACGACCGTAGCAGCGCTGGGAACGGATCGGCGTTGGTCATGACCGTCCCTCCTGCGTCAGAGTCAGGCACGGTGCTCCCAAGACCCGGAACCGCTCGCTGGCTTCCTGGAGCAGATCCTGCGTGACCGTGATGTAGACCAGCGTCGAGTGGATATCGCGGTGGCCCATGTAGGTCGCGAGGAACGGCAGCCGATCCTGGGGATTGATGCCGGTCCGGTACCATTCGAGGATCCGGTTGACGACCATTGAGTGGCGCAGATCGTGGAGACGTGGACCGACCTTGCCCCGCCAGGGCTTGAGGTCAGCTCGGCGAAGAATGTCCACTAGCAGCCACGCGGTGGCCGTGGGCGTATACCGGTGGTCGCCTTGCTCGTGCCAGAAGAGCCCAGATCCCTGATCCTGCGAGCCGCCGCCGCGCCGCCGCGCATCCATATAGGCGACGAGCTCGGCCATGACGCTTTCGGACAACGGCAAGATTCGGGTTTTGAAGAACTTGGTTTCCCGGATCGTGATCGTGCAAGCGCCTAGATCGACGTCACCCAGGTCGAGCCGCGCGATCTCGCTGCGCCTAAGACCCGCACAGTAGGCGAGCAGCAGCATCGTATAGATGGTGAGCGGTCTGAGCGGCGCGCGCGGCGACGGATAGGATCGGGCCAGATCGAGCATGCGCCGGACGTCGGCAGGACTGTAGATGTGCGGACGACGCCAGTGCCGGGCTACCTCCTGAAGGGGCTTCGGGTTGGGCCGGCGGGCTTTGAGAGCCGGGTCTTTGTGGCGCAACGCCTTCGCCATTATGCCTTCTAGGCGCTCGCACTCGGCAGCATGGTTGCGGGTCGATCGCGCTGCGCGCCAGCTCTCGAGCACCACCTCCATCGGCTGCGAGGCCAGATCGGGATGAGCTTGGAGGTACCGGTCGAACCGCAAGCACCAGGTCGCCTGCGTGGTGTAGCGATAACCTCGGTTCCGCATCAGCGCGATATGATCGCGCATCATGGCGCCGAGGACGCTGCCGAACGGCTTGGGCCGACGAAGCGCCGCCAGCGCTGCATCCGGGTTGGTAGTCGCGAGGGCCCGCCAGATCGAGCGGCGCGTCCTGATCTCATAATCGGTGCGCAGAACGTCGATCGGATTGGCGGCGATCACCGCTTCTCCCGCCAAGTAGCTGAGGAAGCGGTCGACGACCCTGGCGTGATGATCCATCGTCGAGGGCGCCCAGTATCGTGTTCGCTCGCTGAGCCACGCCTTGAGGGTCGATCGGTCGATGATGGCATGACGCTCCACCACCGTCTGGAAGCTGTCCAGGATCTGCCGATAGACCGTGCGGGCAAGCTCTGTCCGCATGCCGAGGTCTCGCACATAGTCCGCGATCACGCGGCGTTCGCTGTCGGGCCACGCGATCATGACAGCGCCTCCCGGCCCGGCACGTCGAGTGCGATTGCACGCAGATCTTCCGTTGCCAGCTTGAGGTATGGGATCGTTGCTTCGGTCGATCGGTGCCCCAGCAGGTCACCGATCATCTTTTGGGAGACCGCCCCGCGCAGCAACTCGACAGCGCGCGCGTGTCGGAAGATGTGGGGTCCGCATTTGCCCGCCGGATAGACGCCCGCAGCCCATCCAGCAAAACGCCCGCGTCGAGATCCTGAGATCGTGTGAGGTTCCGGCTGCCAATCCAGAGCTTCCAGCGCGTTTCCCCTTTGGGGCAGCTATAGGCGACCAGGGCAATCTTCGGATGCCAGCTGCGCTCTCGTTCATCGTAGGGTTGCTCGACGATGAACTGATCGAGGATGCCCGCGATACGGGGGAGCGCCACCGGGCGCGCGATCCGCCCGCGCTGAATGATGATCCTGACGTGATCGCGCAGCCTGTCGATCGCTTCGGCAAAATCGACCGCCGTTCCGCTGCCCTTGTCATTGTTGCGACCAATCAGGGCTAGCAACGCCGCCGCGACCGCAGACAGGTCGACCGAGTAGGTAGCGAACAATGCGAGCTTGACCGTATCCAATCGCCCAGGCCGCAGCTCGTCGAGGTAGGGCTGGCCGTGCCAAGCTTGGCGATCGCTCATACGACGTCTTCCAGATCTCGCAGGAGCCTCTTCACATTTCCCCAGCGATAATGGAGCGGCTCGGCGCGACCATGGCGCTCGCCTTGCCATTCCATGCGCCGATCCACGCCAAACTGATTGCTGGCGAGGCGCGCGCGATCATTCTTCCTGCTGACCTCCGCCCGCGCGTACACGTCGAGCAACTGCATCGGATCCCTGCCATTCGCCCGAACCCAGGCCGCAGTCTCCTTCAGCACGCCTTCAACCGCGGCCGGCAGGTGGCCGATTTCAGCGAGAAACAGGTTCATATCCAGCCGAGCGGCCAGCCCGCCCCATTGCTCGACCGCGTCTTTCAGCCCGGCGCGATGCAAATTTGGCTGCGGCCGCTTGTCGCGTGTTTCCTTGAGCGTCTCGACCTGGGCCGCGTAAAGCGCCCTGCCAATGGCCGATAGCGCCGCCGCCTGGCCAGCTCGCCGCAGCATGGCGGCTTCCTTACCGGCGAGCGCGAGAATTTCGCCGTTCCAGCAGTGATCCACCTCGCCGAGCGGCTTTCCGACCAGTTTCGACAAGAGCGACGGCTCGCCGGGATCGGTCGGCGAGCGAACGGCGCGCAGCTTGGTCGCCAGATAGATCTGCTCCGGCGGTGAAAGGTCGAGCGTGAGTTTTCCGCCGCCATCCCAGTCGCCGGGGGCATCGATCAACCCCGAGATTGGCCAGGCCACCGTCTCAAAGGGCTTCCCGTCATCGTCATGGAGGGGGCGCTTGCCGGCCGCCGCCAAGAGCTTCGCCATATCCGGGCGGCTCCACGGCCGGCCATCAGGGCGGGTGCCGATCAATCCCCACTTAGCGAGGGCCGTCCAATAGACATAGGCTGGCGGCTGGCTGATAACTCGGGGGAAGACTTCCCCGCCGATCACGCCACCTTTCTCGCCGCCCACGCCGTCGACAAATTTGAGACGGCCGGTCAGTTCGTGCTCGAGATCGGAAAAGGCTTGGCCAAAATCCTTGGGGACAGGGCGCTTCGTCCGCAGGCTTTGGTAAAGCCAGGGGATGAGAAGCGCGTAGCGCAGTCGTGTGTGCAGAACCGATGTGCCGGGGAAGAAGTGATCGGCATAGCGCTGGTGGACGATGAGGAACCCGACCTCATCGCGCACCCCTGCTGCGCCGCCGAACATCATCTGCTCAGCCTGGCCCAACGCCTTGCGCGACAAAAAGGTGAACCCGAAAGATGACACGAAGACTGCCCCCCAGGGCGTGGTCGAACTTGCTGATTAAGAAGATTGCCGATGCTGCACGAAATCATTGACTGCTAATAACTTTCAGCTTCATGGCGCGAGTCGCTCCGCCACTGTCTACGGCGAGGGTGAGACGGCAATCACCGTTCCCCTCGTCATCAGAACGATGAGTCCCCGCTCGGCGCCGGTCATGTCGAGATAGGCGCGGACCTGAGCCCGATAGTGATCGAGTGTCTGAGCCTCGGGGTCCACGTCGCTCTTCCAGTCGACGACCACGTCGGGCCGGCCATTCTCGCCAACAGTCAGCGCGTCCGCGATCCCGGCCGTTGCGGTTTCCACGTCATCGGACGCCTGTGCTGCATAGACGGGAAATTCGGCCAGAAGACCCGGCCGCAGGGCCGCGATGTCGGGCAGAGCCAGGGTCCGGGTGACACAGGCCGCCAGTTCCTCGGCGGACAGCCCCGTCGCCGGGTCGGCGACCGGAGACCGGCCGAGGGCGCGGATGAGGTCGGCGGCGCGTTCCGCCAGGGCGGCCTCGGCCTCTTGGGTTTCGCCGGTCAGCACCTCTTCCATGAGCTTGTGCAGAATCAGCCCGCGCTCGCGGCCGCCCTGCACCGGGGCGGCGGCGTCCAGCTCGGGGGGCTGGTCGTCGGCCGATCCTGTCCAGAGGGCCGCCTCTTCTTCCCGCAGCACGCTCCCGGCGGCGTTTTCGTCGCGGCTAGGGGCGAGCCAGGTCAGCCGTGTTTGCCCGGCAGCGATGGTTTCGGCTTCGGCCGCGAAGCTCGCGCGCGTCTGGGCGTTGGCCGCTCCGGCCGCCGTCGCCGTGAAACCGGCGGGCAAATGGGAGACGTCCAGTCCGGGCAGCGCGGCGAGCGACAGATCGACGAGACCGATCCAGGCGGATTTAGAAGGCGTGGCGTCGAGCCGGGGCAGGACGAGAAGTTCGCGAGCGCGGGTGGCCGCGACATACCAGAGCCGGATGCGTTCGCGGTCCAGCTCGTCCTTTTCCGCGTCACGCGCAGCGTCGTAGCCCTCGGGCGGGACGCCCAAGACCGGGCAATAGAAGGTCTCCGTCTGGCGGTCGATGACCGCGCTCTCGGGCGGCATGACGCCGGTCATGGTGTTGACCGGAATGACGATCGGCCATTCCAGCCCCTTGGCGGCGTGCATGGTGAAGAGCGCGACCGCTTCCTCCTGCGCGTCGGGCCGTCCCTCGACGGCGCGCGCCTCGTCGGACCACGCCGCCGTCATCGCCTCGGCGAAGGCGCGCAGGCCGCGCACGGCGTAGCCGGTCGACAGGCTGAGATAGAGATCGACATTGGCGAGCGCGCGCTCGGCCTGGCCGCGATGGCGTTCGAGGAGGAGCGGACGCACGCGCATCACGTCCACGGCCTGCGACAGCAACTCGTGCGGGGTCGTGCTGTTGCCGCGCCGGGAAAGCGATTGCAGCCGCTCGATGACCTCGCGCGCGAGCGGATGCCCGATGACGGCGGGGTCGATGCTGAGGTCCAGACGCGGAATCCGATCGGGCTTCTCCTCCGAGCGCGGGAGCCCCCACACGATGTCCAGGAGTTCTTCCTCGGTGAGGCCGACCAGAGGCCCGCGGAGCAGCGCGCCGAGCGCCAGCGTGTCGCGGCGATCGGCGAGGACGCGGGTCAGCGCGATCAGGTCCTGGACCTCCTGGCGGCGGAACAGCCCCTTGCCGGCCTGGGTCGCCACGGGGACGCCGCGGCGCTCCAAGGCTTCCTCATAGCGCCACAGCTCCCCGCCGGTCGGCGCCAGCAAGGCGATGTCGCCCGGCTGGCAGGGGCGCTCCGCGCCGCTGCGACGATCGATGATGGGGTGGCTTTCGATCAGCCGGGCGCACAGATCGGCGATGGCGTCGGCTTCGGCGTCACGCTGCTGCTCGGCGGTGGCCTTGCCGTTTTCATCGGCCACGGCGATGTCGAGGGCCGCCACGCACAGGCCGCTGCGATCGTCATGGAACGGGTCGAGCGCGGTGAAGCCCGGCTGCCCGCCGGCCGAGAGCGCGACCTCGAAGCGCTCGTTGACGAAGGTGAGGATCGAGGCGCAGGAGCGGAAATTGGTGGAGATCGACAGGAAGCTGCCGGGGTCCTGGTAGCGGAAGGCGTCGCGCGCCTGCACATAGGCGCCGACATCGGCGCCCCGGAAGCGATAGATCGCCTGCTTGGGGTCGCCGACCAGGAAGAGCGCGCCCGGCCGGATGCGGAACCCGGTCCAGCCGTCCACGCCATCGGCCGGCTCGCCGCAAAGGCGCCAGAAGATCTCGGTTTGCAGGGGATCGGTGTCCTGGAACTCGTCGACGAGGACGTGGGCGAAACTCTTCCCGAGCGCCCGGCGGACGTCGTCATGGTCGCGCAGCAGATCGCGCGCGGCGAAAATCAGATCGTCGAAATCGAGCTGGGCGCTGGCGCGCTTGTGGTCGCGATAGCGTTGCAGGATCGGACGCGCCTCGTCGATCAGCGCCGCCAGGGTGTGACCGGCGGCGGCCTGCACAAGCGAGACCCAGGCACCGCAGCAGGCGGTGTAGTGGACCTCGGCGGCGTCGTTCAGCCGATCGCCGTCGGCCTTGGAGAGGCCGACCTCTTTCGCCGCGGCGGCCCATTTGCCCTTCTTGCGGTAGGAGGCGAACGCGCCAGCCTTGGTGCAAAGGTCCGGATGGGGACGCGAGGTCAGGAGCCGGACGAGGCCCACAGGCGTTGCGGGATCGGGGCCGTTGGCCAAGGCGGTCGCCATCTCGGCCAGCCGCTCGACGATCGCCGCCGTTTCTGGTTCGGCCGCCGCCGCGCCATCCATGAAGCCCGCAAAGTCGGCCGCAGCCTGGCGGAACGCTGTCAGGTGGCCGCCAGGCGGGGAGACGGGCGGAGCCGAGAGCGTGCGGCGGCGGCGCAGATTCTCGGCGATCTTATGGACGAGCGCCACGGTCTCGCCGGGGCTGTGCAGCACCATCTCGGCCAGGATGCCGCCCTGGCCGCCGGACAGGCGCTCGCGCAGCCAGCCGTCGACGATTTCGAGGAAGGTGAGATCGGCCTGGTTGCGGTCCATGACGCCGGCGCCGGGATCGATGTCGGCCTCCGCCGGATAGGGTTTGATCAGCCGCTGGCAGAAGCCGTGGATGGTCGAGCAGGTGATCTCGTCGATCGCGGCGCTGGCGGCGGCGAGGTTGTCGCGCTGGGTCTGGGACAGACCATTGGGCAGCGCCACGCGCAGTTCGGGCGCGATCCTGCCGGCCGTGAGGTCGGCGACAAACTCCCGGACGCGCGACAGCAGCTCGCTCGCGGCGAGTTCGGTGAAGGTGACGGCGGCAATGGCGCGCGGGGAGACGCCTTCGGCGAGCATGACGGCGATGCGGCCGGCCATGACGGCGGTCTTGCCCGAACCCGCGCCAGCCTCGACCAGGATCGACCGATCATGGAGGCTGATTGCATCGCGGCGCGCGCCGTCGTCCTTCAGCACCTTGGACACGCTGCTCATTATTCCGCCTCCCAGACCTGAGCGACTTCGCCCAGCCGTTCCGTCGCGGCCGGGAGCTTGCGTTTGCAATATGTGGCGCTGGCGTTCGCCGGCAGGGCGAAGGCGAGGTCGTCGTAGTCGCCGCCGGTGTCCGGGCCAGGCAGGGCCGCGCCGCCGGAGAGGCTGGTCCTCGCCGCACGAAGGTAGCCGGTGATCTCCGTCAGCACCGCCTCGGGATCGTCGAGCTGGAGGTCGATCGGCTCGCGAGGGTAGAGCAGCGAGGCGCTGATGGCGACGTCGTCGCCGAGGAGCGCCTTCACCGCGAAGGCGTAGAGGCAACGCTGAAGCTCGCGTCCGCCGTTCAGCCGGATGTCGCCGCGCGGCGGCCTGCCTGTTTTGTAGTCGCGCACGAGCGCGCGCTTGCCATCGCCCGAAATGTCGAGCCGGTCGATATAGCCGGCGATGTTGAAGCCGGTGTCGGGAATCGTGACCGGCGCGCTCGCATCCCAAGGCGTCTGCGCGTCGGATTTCGGCTCCGAGCCGCCGAACGGCACTTCGCCGTATGCGCGCGCGCCGGGCAGGACATCATCGCCATAGGTCAGGGCGCGGCCCGCCATTAAGCGGGCGTCGTCGAGGGTGCGGCTCCAGATGACGGCCGGCGGAACCGGACGCTCGCTTTCCCAATCGCCGGCGACGGCTTGCGCGGCGCGGGCCACCGCCGCTTCGACGGTCTCCGCGTCGGCGGCAGCGAGCCCGCCTCCGGCCTCAAGGTCGCGCAAGGCGCGGTCGAGAACCATGTGGACGAGGTCGCCGATCCCGAGCGCGTCGAGCACGAGCGGTTCGGCGCTGCTCTGCGGTTCGCGCCAGCCGAAAGCATAGACCCACACGAAGCTGAGCGGATTGCGCAGCAGGCGGCGAAGCGAGCTGGCCGACTGGGTGCGGCCGAGGATGGCGAGAACGAGCGGATGATCCGCCCGCACGAGCCCGTCATGCGGAGTGATCTCCGCCTGCCGCCAATCGCGCCAGCAACCCTGCGCGCAAACCGCCTGCGGATCGGCGGCGAACTCCTGGGGCCGGGCCATGAGCCGGTCGGTCTCGCTGAAGGCGTGCGCCGGCGTCGCGTTGCGGCGGAGGTAGGTCTCGTCGCCACGCCCGGCGAGCAGCGGGCTGCGTCCCAGGAGACGCCCGTCGCTGTCGCGCCGGGCGCGAGAGAGAACGATGGTCTCGGCCGTTGTGGCGAGGATCGTCTCGAAGTCGCGGCGGTCGGCGAGGTTGACCGGCAGCGGATCGAGCACCGGGGTCGGGATGATATGGTCCGGGATCAGCCGGTCCTCGGCGATGCCGCGCGGCCAGCGCGAGGAGTTGAGGCCCAGGAGCCGCACGAAGCGTCGGGGCGACGCTGCGAGCGCGCTGGCCGGCATCCAGGCGACGGAGACGCACGCTTCCAGCCCATCGTCCTGCTTCAGGGTCTCCAGCGTCGCGTCGATCGAGGCGGCGGGGCCGGCGAGCAGCGCCTTGCGCCAGATCGCGAGCGCCCGCCCCTTGAAGAAGGCTTCGCCGATCTCGGCTGCGGCGTCCGGTCCTTTCGCCAGGGTCTCGACCGCTGCGCGCAGCGCTGGCGCGTGATCGGCGCCGTCTGGCCAATCTTCGGGCGTCAGGCCGGCGAGCAGGCGGTTCCATGCCCCCGGTGTCGAAAGCGGCGCATCGGTCGGCAGGACGCGCAGCCAGCCGTCAGGCAGGGTCTCGAAAGGCCCGCTGTCCCGGCACAGCGCCGCCACGCGGCGGAGCCGCGACTGCGACAGGCCGCGCACGACGATGTCGGCCAGTGCCGCGGCCGCCTGCCTGTCGCGCGTGATGACAGTTCGCACGCCATGAACGAAGTGCAGGTCGATATTGGCGTCGGCGCGAAGGGCCTGGAAATGATCGTCATAGTCGGCGGGCGACGCGGTCGCGATGGCGATCTCCGAGGGCGAGACACCCGAGGCGAGCAGGCTTCGCACCCAGCGCATAGCCTCGATGGCCTCGTGATAGGCCGTCGCCGCGCTCACGGCGCTGATGTCCGGCGTCTGCGCCGGCGCGCGCGCGATGGTGACGCCGGCGCCGTCCAGCCATGCGGGAACGCTTCTCGGGCCGGCGGTCCATTGCACCGGGATATGGGCGGTGAGGGCGCGGAGCAGCGGCCGCCAGCAGGGCGAGAGTTCGGTGAGGCCAGTGATCTCCATCGGACCGAGGACCGCCGACGCATGTCCGATGCGGGCGGTTGCGGCGGCGACGATGTCCAGGGGGCGCATCATGCCCGACGGAAGCTGGTCGAGGACGGCCGCTTCCAGGCGCGCGATGGCGCCGAGACGCGGATGATCGGCAGCGCGCGCGGCCAGGTCGATGCCGGCGCGCCAGGCTTTGTGGAGTGTGTCGGCCGCCGCGTCGATCATGCCGGGAAGAGCCTTGATGCTCTCCAGCTCGCCCATCGGCGTCGCGGGCAGCGCCGCCTGGATGGCGGCGCGCAGGCTCTCATCGTCGATGGGGCGGATGAAGCCGCCGGCCAGCCGGACGGCGGCCTGCTCGAAGGACATGACCTGGAGGCCGTGACAACCGTCACGGCCCGCCGCCAGCCGGCCCTCCCGCATGGCGAGGCGGCCGTGAACGACCAGGGTCGATCGATGCGCGATGGTCATGGCCGCTCTCCTTCCGGTGTCGCTTATTTTTGGGTCGCCGCGCCGGCGACTGCGGCCTGCCTACTGGTGATATGACGTTTCGAGCTGTGTCGTTGCATGTCTTGCCCGCTTGTCCGTGTTTGATCGCCCATTGACGCAAGCCTCTAATGGGAATAATAATTACACGGATCGTATCGGTATGTCCATATAGTTTCTATCCCTATCGGAGCGCGGAGGCGAAGGGCGATGTCAGAGGCCGTTGCGGCTTTGAAATGGGGAGTGGAGCGCCGGCTTGAGTTCATCGAGTTCCGGCTGTTTTGGGAGGGCGGGGTCAATCGCTCCGACATCATCGCCATGTTCGATGTGTCCGTGCCCCAGGCGTCGAAGGATCTCACCCTCTATCAGGAACGCGCGCCTCAAAACGCGGTCTATGACAAGAGCGCGAAACGCTATGTCGCAAGCTCACAGTTCTCCCCGATTTTCTTAAAGCCGGACCCTGATGGCTATCTCTCGCGTCTGCGGTCTCTGGCGGAAGGGCTCGCCGATCTCGGCGACTCGTGGATTGCGACCCCGCCTGAGACCGACATTGCGCTAACGCCGCGCCGCAAGGTGGATGCGGACGTGTTGAAGGCGGTTCTCCAGGCTGTGCGCGAGAACCGCTCGATCGAAGTCTATTATCAGTCCATGGGGAGCCGGCGAACCGATCCGACATGGCGTCGGATGACTCCTCATGCCTTCGGCTACGACGGCTTCCGATGGCATGTTCGCGCCTATTGCCATATCGATGAAAAATACAAGGATTTCCTGCTGCCGCGCATTCTCGACGTGCGCCACATGGATGTGCCTGGCCCAGGCGGTGATCAGGACGCCTTGTGGAAGAAGACCTTCGACATTGAGATCGGTCCGCATCCGAGGCTAACCCCGAGTCAACGCGCGGTAGTCGCGAAGGACTATGGCATGACGAATGAGCGCGCCGTCCTCTCGGTTCGCTACGCGATGCTGTTTTATGTGCTGAAGCGGCTGGGTCTCTTAGGCGACGCAAGCCAGCAGAACCCGCGCGCCCAACATATTGTCGCGCTCAATGCTCATGAAACTGAGCGTGCGTTGCGGCGCGCAGATTTTGAGTTCGGCGAGGTCGAGCAGACTCCAAAACAGGTTGGAGATGCTTGATGGAGCACCGGCGGGAACAGCCCTACCTGATGTCCTTCGGGACCGGCGGTCTCTACATCAACGAAAGTGTGGCCATCGCCCGTTTGCACGTCGCTGACCGCGATTGGGAATCGACCATGATCGATGCCCAGGAACGAGGGGCCTTCCCGGTTCGTAAGGCCAGTTCGGCGCGCCGCTCCATTCGGGAAATCGTAAATCGCCTGAAGCATCTGTCCTCCGACGAACTGGTGTTGCTCATTGAGGGCGAGCGGAGCGAACAAGCGGCGCTGCTGTGGCTTGCGGCCTGCCGCGCCTACAGGTTCATAGCGGAATTCGCCGTCGAGGTGCTCAGCGACAGGTTCCTGTCGCTGCGCACGGCCCTGACTTACGACGATTTTGACGGCTTTCTGTCCGCGAAGGAGGAATGGTCCCCTAAGCTGGCGACTTTGTCGATCTCCACGCGCGCCAAGCTTCGCGCGGTGCTGTTTCGCCTGATGCGCGACGCCGAGATACTGTCGCGGGATAACCGGATACTCGGGGCGATGTTATCGCCGCGTGTGCTGACCGTCATCGAGGCCGGAAACGCCGATGAACTTCGATACTTCCCTGGCGCTGAACGACAGGCGGGGAGGAAGGGATAATGGCGCGGCTGAGTAAAACGGCGACCGCCAAGGACCGCTTCGACCATCTCCTCAAGGTGATCGCGAGCGACAGATTTCTCAAGAAACAGGGCCTCGGCAATGAGGTGCCGTTCTTTATCTGCCCCTATCCGGCCGAGGAAGCGGTCGGCATGGAGGCGATGCGCACCAGCCTGGTGAAACAACTCGAAAATCGCGGTGTACGCGTGGTCGAGATCAACCTTTACGACCTCAGCGTTGCCCTGCTGCGCGAGCGCGGCATCTGGGATGACGTTCTCGCGGCGGAGCCAGGGATCGGGAAGGACGAACTCAAGGAACTGCTGCAAGGGGTTCTCGATCCGGAAACCCATCTCATCCCGAAAATTGGGGCGCTTCTTGCGGGGCAGGAATTCGATGTCCTGTTCCTGTCGGGGGTCGGCGAGGTTTATCCCTATATCCGGTCCCACAATGTATTGAATAATCTTCAGAGCACCGCCAAGGAAAAGCCGACGGTGATGTTCTTTCCGGGGAAATACACGCAGAGCCTGGATACCGGCGCGTCGCTCGATTTGTTCGGAATTCTGCACGACGACAAATACTACCGGGCATTCGACATAACGCATTATGAGATCTGAGGGGGGCATGACCACACTTCGCGACATCTTCGAAAAGCCCGTCGATCGCGCGATCGAAGGGGTCATCAAGGCCGATGACGAAGCCAGCCTCCGGGTCGAACTCGAGGAGTACGTCATCACGAACGAGATCGAGCGTCAGTTCGAGAAGTTCCTCGATGCCTACAACAATTACGGCACGGCCAACGGGGTCTGGATCTCCGGCTTCTTTGGCTCGGGCAAATCGCATTTGCTGAAAATGCTGGCGCTCCTTTTGGAGAACCGGGATGTCGGTGGAAGCCCCGCCTATGAGCTTTTCAAGCAGAAATGCGCCGACAATGAGATCCTCGCGGCCGACCTGCGCAAGGCCGTGTCGATCCCGTCGAAGAGCATCTTGTTCAATATAGACCAGAAGGCCGACGTCATCTCGAAGGGGCAGACCGACGCGCTGCTTTCCGTGTTCCAGAAAGTCTTCGACGAAATGGGCGGCTACTATGGCAAGCAGCCGCACATCGCGCAGTTCGAGCGCGATCTAGACAGTCGCGGGGTGCTCCAGGCGTTCAAAGATGCCTATCAGTCTGTCGCCGGGAAGCCGTGGGAGCGCGGACGCGAGCAGGCGCTTCTGGAGAATGCGAATGTCGCCAGAGCCTATTCCCAGGCCACCGGCGCCAAGCCGTCCGAGGGCGAAGGCATCCTGACGCGGTATCGTCAGGATTTCCGGTCGTCGATCGAGGACTTCGCCGAAAAGGTGAAGGCTTACATCGACGCTCAGAAGCCGGGCTTCCGGCTGAACTTCTTCGTCGATGAGGTTGGCCAGTACATCGCCGACAACGTCAAGCTCATGACGAACCTTCAAACGATCGCGGAGAGCCTGAACACCAAGTGCCGAGGTCGGGCCTGGATCATGGTGACGGCGCAGCAAGATATGGCGTCCGTCATCGGCGATATGAATCAGCGGCAGGAGAACGACTTCTCCAAAATTCAGGCGCGCTTCGCTAACCGGATGCCGCTCAACAGCGCCGATGTCGCCGAAGTGATCCAAAGGCGGCTGCTTAAGAAGACCGATTCCGGCATCAGCATCCTGTCCGAGCTCTATCGTCGCGAGTCGAACAACCTGAAGACGCTGTTCGATTTTTCGGACGGCTCAATCCGGTTGGAAAACTTCCGCGACCGTGATCATTTCATTCACAGCTATCCCTTTATTCCTTACCAGTATCCGCTGTTCCAATTGGCGATCCAGAATCTGTCCCAGCACAATGCTTTCGAGGGAAAGCACAGCTCGGTCGGTGAGAGATCTATGCTGGGCGTCTTCCAGGAGGTCGCGATCCGGCTCGCAAATCTTCCGGTCGGCGGCCTCGCGACCTTCGATCGGATGTTCGAGGGCATTCGCACCGCACTAAAATCGAATGTTCAGCAATCGATTCTGATCGCCGAGAAGAACCTCGGTGACGAGTTCGCCACGCGGGTTCTGAAGGCGCTGTTTCTGGTTAAATACGTCAAAGCCTTCAAGCCGACAGCTCGCAACGTCGCGATCCTGATGCTGGAGGGGTTCGACACCGACCTGACGAAACACAAGCGGCGGGTCGATGAGGCGCTAAGTCTGCTTGAGCAGAACACCTACATCCAGCGCAATGGCGAACTGTACGAGTTCCTGACCGATGAGGAAAAGGACGTCGAACAGGAGATCAAGGCGATCGAAGTCGACACGACCGAGATCGCCAAGGAACTGGAGACGCTGATCTTCGACGGCGTCATCAAGAGCCGCAAGATCCGTCACGAGGCGTCGTCGCAGGACTACGCTTTTGCGCGCTATCTCGATGATCGGCCGCTCGGCCGCGACTACGAGCTAGCGATCAACGTCATCACGCCATTTCATGAGCAAAGCGGCAACGTCGGGGCGATTGCCATGCGCACGATGTCAAGGGATGAGCTCGCCATCGTTCTCAATGCCGACAGCCGCTTTGTTGGCGACCTGATGATGTTCAAGCGGACGGACAAATATGTCCGTCAGGCGCGCTCCGTGACGCAGCAACCGAGCATCGAGCGCATCGTCCGCGAGAAGGGCGAGCAGAACAACGGCCGACAGCGTGATCTGACGCTCAAGGCCCGCGCCTTGGTAGGCGATGCCCGGCTTTTCGTGCGCGGCGAGGAAATCGAAGTTCGTTCGGAGGATGCTCAAGCCAGGATCGAGCGCGCGTTCCAGACCCTTGTCGACAAGGTTTATGTCAATCTCGGCATGCTGCGCGGCGTCGCCTATTCCGAAAACGAGATCGGCCGGTTCCTCACTCAGGGCAATGACGGCATGTTCGGCGAGGACGGCGCCAATCTCACCGAGGCAGAGCAAGAGATTCTCAACTTCGCCCAGGCGAACGCGCGCAATGGCATCAGGACGACGGTGAAGGCCGTCGCCGAGCGGTTCGAGCGCAAGCCCTATGGCTGGTCCTACGCCGCTATCCTCTGCACCACGGCCAGCCTGCTTGGCCGCGGCAAGATCGAAGCGCGTTCGGACGGCAGTCCGTTGGAAGGCGAAGCCTTGCTGCGCGGCCTCCAGAACGCTCACGCCCTCGGCAACATCGTGCTTGAACTCCAGGTGGAGTTCACGCCGGCACAGACGCGCAAGCTCAAGGAATTCTTCCGCGAATTTTTCGATGAGCAGCCGGCCGGCGCCGAGGGTAAGGCGCTCGGAATCGAGACGGCCGAGGCCTTCGGCAAGGTCAAGAAGGAATTCGCGGACCTAGAAGCGCAGTCGTCGCACTACCCCTTCCTGTCCACGCTGGGCCAGCTCCAAGACGCGCTTCGCGAGGTCACGGGCAAGCCCTATGGGCCCTTCAATCGCGCGATCTCCTCGCGCAGCGCCGAATTCTCCGCCGTCAGCCCCGCCACCTTGCCGAGCGCATCGATCAGCAGGCGGCGCAA
>Ga0307373_10006797_pt1 | contig 18076 bp, 22 predicted proteins | sample OX2MG_FD_202534 | JGI IMG/M metagenome (GOLD analysis project Ga0307373, IMG submission 202534) | Soil microbial communities from Risofladan, Vaasa, Finland - OX-2 | ecosystem: Environmental > Terrestrial > Soil > Coastal area > Acid sulfate soil | place: Finland: Risofladan, Vaasa | collected...
TCGGCGCCCCCGAGATGATCTCCTACTGGACCGACGTGCTCAACCGCTATCCCGTGATCTCGCTCGAGGACGCGATGGCCGAGGACGACTGGAGCGGCTGGACCGCGCTCACGGCGGCGATCGGGGAGCGCGTACAGCTGGTCGGCGACGACGTCTTCGTGACCAACACCGAGCGGCTGAAGCGCGGGATCGATTCGCACGTCGCCAACTCGATCCTGATCAAGGTCAACCAGATCGGCACGCTGACCGAGACGCTGGCGGCGATTCAGATGGCGCGCGAGGCGGGCTACACCGCCGTCATATCGCACCGCTCGGGTGAGACGGAGGACGTGACGATCGCCGACCTGGCGGTCGCCACCGGCTGCGGCCAGATCAAGACCGGCGCGCCCTCGCGTAGCGAGCGCGTGGCCAAGTACAACCAGCTGCTGCGGATCGAGGAGGCGCTCGGCAGCGACGCCGAATATCCTGGCCGCAAGGCGTTCCACGCCGCGAACCATTAGGGCCTGTAGGGGAATTAGTTGTGGGAGTTGACGCGTGGCTGGGCGTGACTGGGCAGACCGTCTCGCAAGGCAGGTACTGGTGGTACCTGCCGCGAGACGGGCGCAGCCAGGCGCGTCCAGACGCCGTCAAAACCGCAGATAATTCCCCTACAGACCATTAGCTGGGACGCGCCTTGCAGCGCGTGAGAGATCCGTTGCGGCAGGAAGGACAACGCGGGCGGCGAAGAAAGGCAGTAGGGGATGCCGCCCGCCAGTCACAGCTCCGCCGCACCGACGCGCGCCACGCGCTCGCACCAGCCGCGACAGCGTCCACGTCCGGTCAGCCATCGCCTGCCGATCTCCCGGTCCGGCTGGGACCGCAAGTTTCGCCTCGTGATGCTTGGCGTGGTCGTGCTGGTCGGCTGGATCGGCCTGAAGGCCGGCCTCGCGCTGATCTCCGCCCGCAGCCAGGCGGCGCAGGAGACCAGTCTCGTGAGTTCGCTGCAGGCGCAGCACCGGCACCTGGTCGCGCAGGAGAAGGCGCTGCACCAGAGTGCGACGATCATGCGCGACGCGCGCCAGCTCGGGATGGTTCGGTCCGGTGAGCGCTCGTACGTCGTCACCGGCTTGTCCTCGCACTGATCCCGGGCAGGTTGGGGGTTAGTGGCCTCCGACTTTGATGTTCTGATCGGGCTGTGGGAGGAGGGTCAGCGCCGCGTCGCGGATGCTGAACCGGCGCAGCGTCGTGTGCTCGAGCGCGTTGTCTCGGAGATCGTGCTCGAGCTCCGCCGCCGGCTGGGTGGCAAGTTCACCACCGGCGAACTCGCCGCGTACTACCTGCGCGAGGGCACCGACTGGTGCTTTCGGATCGCCTATACGAGCGCGCCCAGCACGCCTGAGGCGTGGGATCTCGGCACCGTCGCGGGCGCGGCGTTCGCACGCTATGTGCGCCAGGCCGCCGACTACGGTGGCGGCGTGAGGAAGGTGGGGGACGAGACGGTCGGGGACGAGACGGTCGGAGACGAATGACCGCTGGGGTTGGCGGGCGCGCAGCGCCCGCCAACCCCAGCGCCTTCAGTGCTTGAGTCAGTCTTCCGAGTCCTCGGACTCGTCGCCGCCCGCACGGCGGATCAAGATCTGGTCCTCCTCGATCGTGACCTCGACGGGACGGTGACCCGCCCAGTACTCGGCGTAGACCGGATCGTCCTGGACGGCGGGATCGAGCCACAGCCCGATCCCCTCCTCGCCGTGATCGAAGGTCGCTTCGAGCGGACCGTCCGCCTTGCGCTTGCCGCGCGTGGTGCGACCGCCGCGCCGGCCACGCCGGCGCTTGGGCTTGTCACCGTCTTCCTCGCCCTCCTCGTCGGGGTCGGGCTCCGTCTCGGCGGCTGCCGCCTCAGCATCGAGCTGGGCGGCGATCAGCGCATCATCCTCGGCACGCAGGTCGATCTCGTCGTCAAAGTCGACGAGCGCGACCGTCGTGTCCGGATCTGCGTCTGGCTCCAGCGCCTGTTCGCGCTTGAAGGCTTGGATTTGTTGGACTGTGACCTCGAGCTGGTGCGCGATCCAGGCGTCGGTGCGTCCCTGACGCACCCAGCCGCGGATCCGGTTCAACTCTGGTCGCAAAGATCGTCTTGGCATAGACGGGCGAGCATACAGACGGACGGCGCGCGGCCTCTCGCGGCCAGAGCTCGGAGCACAATGTCGCAATAAGCACTCAGAAATATTTGAAAGCGGTGTGGCGCGCTCGCTATTCTCCCCACGGGGTTGGACCAGCTTGCCCGGAGCTGGGGATTCCGCTTAGCCGGACCTGGGGCGATCCCAGACAACCCCTCTCAGCCGGGGAGGCACTCGAGGATGCTTGTACTCACACGGAAGTCAAACCAGAGCATCATGATCGGTGATGACATCGAGGTTTCGGTGCTTGCGATCGTGGGCGAGAAGGTGCGTATCGGCATTCAGGCGCCTCGAGACGTGCCCGTCTTCCGCAAAGAGGTCTACCTGGAGATCCAGGACGAGCGCGCTGACGCCGCCAAGCCTGACGACCCGGTCGCCGACGTTGACGCGGCGCTCCAAGGGCTCGGCGAGCCCCAGGAAAACTCCTGACGTTTCCCGACCGCCGGTGCTCTAGGTGAGCAGCAGGTAGAGCGTGGCGAACATCGCCACGGTCACCAGCACGCCTGTCAGCACCAGCGACAGCGCGAGCACATAGAAGCGCATCGAGCCGCGCTTGCGTTCGCGGGCATGCCAGCGCTGGCGTGAGCGCTGTGCCGCGGTGCGCTGCAGGTACCGGCGCCGCTGCTCCTCGATCTTGCTGTGCTCGCGAAAACCCTGCTCGAGCTCGGCGAGGCTCTGGCGCATCTTCATCGCGGACATCGGCGGAAACCCTAGCGGGAAAATCTAAACGTCGCGGACAAACGTGAACCGGTGCGTGGCCCGCGGCGCGCGGCGAGCATGGGGAAGGGCGGCCCAGCGGGGCCGCCCCTGCAGGATCAGCGGACCAGGCGTCCTTCGTAGACGGTGACGAAATGCAGGTAGTTATCGGCGATCACGGTCACGGCCTCGGGGCGGGTGAGCGCTTCGGCAAGGAAGCCCTTGAGCGCGTCCCACCAGATCGAGCGGCCGATCGCGAAGCCGATGAAGCCTTCGACGGGTGCGGCCTCCTCCAGCCACTGCTCGACCTTCTCGGTGGAGGCGCCGCGGCCGAGCAGCACACAGGTGACGAGCTCGCGCCCGGCGCCGGTGCGGGCCTGCCTGGCGAGCATCTCCGCGTCGGACTGCTCGTCGACCCCCTCGATCTTCCAGATGTCGACCTCGATCCCGGCGTCCTGGATCGCCACGATCGCGCGGCGCATCAGCTCGGGGCGCAATTCGGCGTCGTAGCGCTCGGCGCTGCCGCCGACGAAGGCAAGCTGGGTCTCGGTCGCGGGTACGAGTAGCTCGAACAGGAACATGCGGTCGCGCGCGTGCAGCCAGTCTGAGAGGCGCTTAAGCTTCTCGAACTGGCGCGCGTTCATCGCGGTGTCCGGGTCATCCGGGTTGTAGCGCACGAGTACCTTCGAGAAGTCAGGGTCAAAGCGCTCGATGTGGGCGCCAAAGTCGTCGCCGTACTCGAAGTCGAACTCGTTCTGGCCCGACTTCTCGACCGGCATCGCGAGGCGCAGGCCGGCCTCCTCGGCACGGGCCGGCACGTCTGAGCCGAACTGCTCGTCGACCAGAACCCCGGTCGCGCCTGGCTCGGCGCCGCGTCGGACAGCCTCGAGCATGCCCTCGAAGATCAGGCGCTTGGCGTCCTCGATCGTGGCGGTTTCCTCGGGTGTGGGGTCACCCTCGATCCCGAACATCTTCTTTTGGAAGGAGCCGCGATGGTCGAACGCGAGTATGTACAGCTTGCCTTGATATCCGAGCGCCATGTAGTCCACCTTTGCCGGGTTCCGTGGAACTTGCCTCCTGCGAGTCTAATCGCGGCCGCAGCCCGGCCAAGTGGCCGTATGCGACCCCTTTTGACGGCTTTACACTTGATGACGTGAGTACGGGTGGTCCAGATCTCTTCGTCGTATGCAAGAACTGCGGATCTGAGGTCAGCCCGTACATAACGGAGTGTCCGTACTGCGGGACGCGGCTGCGCAAGCGCGCGCCGAAGATCGACCGCGACGGGCGGATCGCCGAGCGCGTCAGTCGTCGCCCGACGGTGACGTCGCTCCCGCGCCTGCGGCGTGGGGAGATCCCCGGCATCCGTCCCGAGCGGCACCCGTACGCGACGCTAGTGATGGTCGCGCTCGGCCTCGTCGGGTGCCTGATCTGGCGCACCAGCGTCATCAACATCTCGGATCTGGTCGTGTCGGGCAATCTGGCGCGGCATTGGTGGCGCGTGTTGACGGCGCCTTTCGTCTACGACAACACCGGCTATGCCGTCGTGGCGCTCGCGATCATCGCGATCTACGGGACCCTGATTGAGCGCCGCCACGGGGCCGTGGTAGTGATCGTGCTTGCGGTGGTCGGCGGTGCCGGCGGGATCGCGCTCGCGTCGCAGACGAGCAATGACCTGTTCCTGGGCGGTAACGGCGCCGCGCTGGCGTTGCTGACGGCGTGGGCGGTTCCGGATCTCATGCGGCTGCTGCGCAAGCGCGACTTCGACGGCGACCTGATCGCGACCGGGGTGCTCGCTGCGGTGATCGCGCTGATGCCGCTTGCGACGAAAGACGCGAGCTGGGTGGCGGCGGGTGTCGGGACGGCGGCCGGGCTCGTGCTCGGCTTCCTGTTGGTGAGCCTCCATCGCGGCTGAGGCCCCGGCCGCGGACGTCACGAATCTGCGAAGCTGGCATCGGAGTGAGCTTCTCCGACGCCGAAATCGACGCCGCGATCGCGGCGCTAAGCGACCCCGGTCGGTTGGACGCTGCGCAGAGTCTCGTGAGCCGCGCGGCACCCAGCCTGCAGCGGGTGCTCGGCAGCGCGCTACAGGAGGGCGGCTGGTTTGACACCGCCCATGAGGCGGCGGTCAAAGAGGCGATCGGCGCCGAGCACGCGCAGGACCGGATCGTTGCCGTCCGCACGCTGCTTGCCGAGGAGACGCGGTTGACGATGCTCGTCGGGGTCGCCGTCGGCTTCGAGCTCGCCCGGGAACTGGGCCACGCCCCCGCTGATGCGGGCTCCGCTGAGGCCCACTCGGCCGGGGCCAGCTCCGATACAGCCACCGATCAGGAGGACCAATAGACATGGAAATCAGGTACTACGGCCACGCCACTTTCGAACTTGCCGACGGTGACACGTCCGTGCTGATCGACCCGTTCCTGACCGGCAACCCGAAGGCGACGATCGCTGCTGACGACTTGGCGCCGACGACGATTTTGCTGACGCACGGCCACGTCGACCACGTCGGCGACACCGTCTCGATCGGCACGCGCACCGGCGCGCCGGTGCTGGCGATCGTCGAGATCGCGCAGGAGCTCGGTGAGGACGGCGCCAACGCCCAGGACGTCAACATCGGCGGGACGGTCCAGTTCGACTGGGGCTGGGTCAAGATGGTGCCGGCGTGGCACACCTCGACCACGCCCAAGGGCACCGTCAACACTCCGGCCGGCCTGCTGATCAACTTCAAGGACACGATCGTCTACCACTTGGGCGACACCGCCCTGTTCTCAGACCTCTCGCTGGTCGGCAAGCGCCATCCGATCGACTACGCGCTGATGTGCATCGGCGGGCACTACACGATGGATCGCGTCGACGCTGTCGACGCCGCCGGCCTGGTCGGCGCCAAGACCGTGATCCCGTGCCACTACAACACGTTCCCGGTGATCGAGACCGATGCGCAGGCGTTCAAGTCGGACGTCGAGTCGGCCACGACCTCGCACGTGATCGTGCTCGATCCGGGACAGACGCACCTCGTTTGAGAGGGGTCCGCATGTGTGCCGTCTTTGTGACAGACCACGTCACAAAGTCGTGACATGTGCCAAGCCCCGTTTTGGGGGCCCGGTGTCGTGCATCCTAATTCGCTGCCGCTGCAACGCGGCGGTCAGCCGATCCGGGAGCCGATCTCGGCGTCCTGATCGGGTCGCAGCAGCACGACGCCAAGCGTGGCATCAAGTGCGCCGAGCACCAGCACCTCTGACATGAACGGGCCGATCTGGCGCGCCGGGAAGTTGACGACTCCCACGACCAGCGTGCCGAGCAGCTGCTCGCGCGTGTAGGTCGTGACCTGGGCTGAGGAGCGCTTGCTCCCGATCTCGGGACCGAAGTCGATCGTGAGTTTCCAGGCGGGGTTGCGCGCCTCCGGGAAGTCTTCGACGGCGGTTACGCGGCCGACGCGCATGTCGACCTGCAGGAAGTGCTCGAAGTCGATCAAAGTGGCCGGATACTAAGCGATCCGCGCCGGCGGACCGCCGCCGTCCGCTGCGTCAGGAGGAGGGGACTACGAAGCCGCTGCCGGTACTGGTGGGCGTGGTGCTGGTGGTGCTCGTCGGCGCCGTGGTGGTGCCCGTGGTCGACGTCGTCGACGTGGTGCCGGTGGTGCTCGTCGGCGTCGTGGTGGCGCCCGTCGTCGAGGTGGCCGGCGTTGTGCTGGTGCCAGTCGCTGACGTCGTGGTGGTCGGCGCGAGCGGGGAGACGCCGCCGGTCGTGCCGGTGGTCGTCGTGACAGTGCCGGCGGTGCCGCCCGGCGTCGTCTGCTCATACGCAGGCGTCGTCACGACCAGCGCGGTCGGGCTGGTGCCGGTGACGGCGACCGTCTTCCTCGTGTGCGTGCCCGTCGTGGCTGGCGGCGCGGTCGTCGTCGAACGTTTGGTGAGCGTCGTGGCCTGCATGGGTGTGGTCTTGACACGCGAGACACTCGCGGTCGCGACAGCCCGGTGGGCGCTGTGCCCGCTGCGTCCCGGCACCAGTCCGACCGAGCCGCCGAGCTTGGCGCTGCCCGTGGCCGCCTGGTTGACGCCCGAGTTGACCGAGCGCGAGACGAGCGTGGCGGCTGACGGGCCCTGGTGGTGGTGAACGATGGTCCGGGTGACGGCCACCGTGCCCGCGGTGACGAGCGCCGCCGCGGCGAGGCCGGCCGCCGCCTTGGTCGCGACCGCGCCGACGCCGGCGGTGATCAGGCCGCTCGCGGAGCCGCCGGCCGCGCTCGCTGCTCCGGCCGCACCCGCTGCGCCGGTCGCGCCCGCTGCTCCAGCCGCGGCGCTGCCAGCGGAGCCGGCACCGATCGCGCCGACGCCGGCATGGGCGCCAGCGGAGCCGGCGGCAGAGTGGCCGGCGTGCGCGAACAGAAGCTTGCGGAACAGCGCCAGCGGACCGAACGGCGCCAGTGCGGCGAGCGCCTTGTTGGTCCTGCGCATCTCGCCCTGGAAGACCTCACAGTGACTGCAGTTCTTGACGTGACGGCGCACCGGCGCGCTCATCTTGCGACGCATGCCCTCAGCGATTTCGGCGAGCTCCTCCCGGACCTGGTCGCAGCTCAGCAGGCGCGCTTGCGCAGCCTCGGTGAGCGACACGCGCGCGCGCACGAGCAGCGACTTGACGCTGGAGACGGTGGTCTCCATCGCCTCGGCGATCTGCTCGTAGGAGAGTGCGTCCATCTCGCGCAGGATCAGCGCCGTGCGCTGGGTCTCGGGCAGATCGCGAATGTCGTCGAGCAGCTGGCGAAACTCCTCGCGGTCGTGCGCCTTGTCCGCGGTGCTGGCGCCGTGGTCGGCGAAGTGGATGTCCATCGAGTCGACGCCGACCGCCCGGTTGCGGCGCAGATGGTTCAGGCAGCGGTTGCGCGCGATCCGGTAAAGCCACGGACGCACGTTGATCGTGCGGTCATCGGCCAGCATCGCGTTATAGGAGGCGGTGAAGACATCCTGGAGCACGTCCTCGGCGTCTTCACGCGAGCCCAACAGATGGCGGCAGAAGGACTGCAGGCGGCTCTGGTAGCGGCTGACCAGCACCTCGAACGCGCTCTGATTGCCACGGCGCGTGAGCGTGACGAGACGCTCATCGGACTGGAGTCTGAGCAGCGGAGAGCGGCCATGCAGGCCTGTGCCCCCGGGATATCTGAGTGCTGAGACTTCCATTTCGGCCTTCAACTCCATTCGAACAACCTATCAGCGGCAAAGTTGCGGTTCGGTGTCCATCGGTCTAAGGCTTCACCTACCCAATCCATCGCGGATCCACCCTGTTTGCAGGGTAAGATCGCCCAGGAACACGAGCCCGGGTAGACAAATTGGCAAAGTCGGCGCTCTTAAAAAGCGCTGCCCGCGAGGGCACTGCGGGTTCGATCCCCGCCCCGGGTATTACTCGCAGACGATCGCGCCGGCGGCGGCGTCGACGCCCTCAGGCGACGGCCCGGTCCGAGGCATCGACCGCCCCAGACTCGGCGCGCCCAAGCTGCTCGATCAGGTGCTCGGCGATCGCGTTGTCACCGCTGATCGTCAGGCCGCCCATGTGTCCGCCAGGCGCAAACGCAGACACCCACGCGCGGGTGTCACCGGTGATCCTGGCCGCGGGAGCATCGCTCGCCTGTTCCACGACGTCGCTGCCGCGCTCACTGAGCTTGACGGTCAGGGTCAGCGGACCACCCTCGCGGTGCCCGTTCGTGATCGTGCACTCGACCTCTCCCCGCCGGCCGGTGGCTCTGAGCAGGCCGGGCACGAGCCGGAAGATCGCACCCATGTCGACGCGCTCGCCGGCGCGCGGCATGCTCCACGCCCAGCGGTAACCCCATAGCGCGAGCTCGGCGAGCACGGGCATCAGATCACGTGCGCGCGGAGTCAGCTCGTAGTCGACGCGCGGCGGCACCTCGCGGTAGCGCTTCCGAGTCAGCATGCCATCGGCGACCATGCGGTTCAGGCGCGAGCGCAGCTGCTCGGTCGAGATTCCGGGCAGCACGCGTTGCAGTTCGACGAAGCGGCGGGGGCCGGCGGCGAGATCCCGCACGATCAGCAGCGTCCACTTGTCGCCGACGAGATCCAACGCTCGCGCGTCGGGCGACCACTGGTCGTAGGGGTGACGCTTCGGCGGTGGGACTTGCGGCATCTTTGCGCCTCCATCCGGTCGAAACAGAGCAAATACGAGTGTACGCCGGGAGCCATATCTGCCAGATAAGAATGTGAAAGCGCACTAACTAATGGAGGTTCTAATAGCCAACCTTCCGGCCTGATGCGGCACCTCGTCCCGCGACGGCGGCCGAAGTGTGCATGCGCTCACAGAAGCGCGGATTCGGTCCGAGACCCGCCGATAATGTCGGTGTGGGGGAAATCATCTTTCTGTCGGAGCGGATGGCGGACCGCTCCCGGCCGTCCCCTGACACTGCACGGTTCTTCTTCGCACTCGACTGCCCTCTCTCGTATCTGACCGCCGAGCGGGTGGAGCGTGCCCTCGGTGAGGTCGAGTGGGTCCCGGTGTGCGCTGAGCGCGAGGCGCACGCGCGCAACCGCATGCGACTCGCCGAGCGCGAGGCGCAGATCCTGCAGCTGCCGCTGGTCGAGCCCCACCGCTTCCCGATGGACAGCAGGAGGGCGGCACGCGCAGCGGCCTTTGCCGCGGATGCCGGCGTCGGCTCCACGTTCGCACTGGCGGTCGCGCGGCTCGCCTTCTGCGGCGGGTTCGACATCTCCAGCGACAGCGTGATCGAGGAGGCAGCCGCGGTCGCGGGCTTGAACCCCGCCGAAGCGGTGTCGGCCGCGCGCGATGCGCGCCTCGACTTGCGGCTCGATGCCACCAGTCGCGGACTGCGTGCCCGCGGGATCATCTCGCCGCCGGCGATCAACATCGCCGAGAGCTGGTTCGACGGAACCGACTGCGTGATGGCGGCCGTTTCGTTCAGCGCCGCGCGCGGTCGCGCGCAAACGCCGCGGCTGCCGGCCAGCTGACGCGGACTAGGGGAGCGTCAGACCGGCGAGGATCGACTCGTCGAGCGTCTCCTCGTGGTTTCGGCCGGTGATGAGGAGTGTCGGGTGCGTGGCGCCCGGCGTCAGTTCGGGCAGGTGCTCGTACTCGTCGAGTTCTGAGCAGAGCGAGCGGAAGTGATCCGACTGCGGGATCCGTTCGCTGGTTGTTGTCTGCGGAGGCTGTTGGCTAAGCATGCGAGCCTTCCTTCACGTCGCGGTGGCCGCGGTTTATGCGCGGCATCACAGAAACTACGCGCGTGAGGAGCGCGCGTTGCCGGCTGCGGTGGGCGAACCCCCCGCGTGGGGGGTCGGCCCGACACCAGCGCCGACCCAACCAGCCCCGACCCACCCCCGGCGCCCGGTTGCGGCACGGGCTGTTAGCTTGCGGGCGGTAATGCAGGCCGCAGACGAGTTCCACGGCGGGCGCCTGATCGCCAGGCGCCTGCGCGCCCACGGCGTCAGCAGATTGTTCACGCTTTCGGGCGGGCACCTGTTCTCGATCTACGACGGCTGCCGCGAAGAGGGGATCGAGATCATCGACGTCCGCCACGAGCAGACCGCCGCGTTCGCCGCCGAGGGCTGGGCGAAGGTCACGCGCGAGCTCGGCGTGTGTGCGCTGACCGCCGGTCCCGGGGTGACCAACGGGATGAGCGCGCTCGGCTCCGCGCACGAGAACAACTCGCCGATGCTGGTGCTCGGTGGTCGCGCGCCGGCCTTCCGCTGGGGGCAGGGATCACTGCAGGAGATTGATCACGTTCCGTTCGTGCGTCCGCTCGCGAAGATGGCCGCGACCGCCGATTCGCCGGGCGAGATCCAGGACCTGGTCGACGAGGCCATCGCCACGGCCCTCGCGCCGCACTCGGGCCCCGTCTTTCTCGACTTCCCGCTCGATCACGTGTTCTCGTCAGCCGCCGACAGCGAGGCGGACGCCCCATACGCAGAGCTCGCCCCGTGGCGCGCCGGGAGTGCGGACAGCGACGAGCTCGAGCGGGCCGCGCGGCTGCTGGGCGAGGCCGAGCGACCGGTGGTCATGGCGGGAACCGGCCTCTACTGGGGGCGCGGCGAGGCCGAGTTGCACGCCTTGGCCGAGGCGCTGCGGATCCCCGTGTTCGTCAACGGTCTCGGGCGCGGATGCTTCCCCGCCGATCACGAGCTCTACTTCTCGCGTGCGCGCAGCGAAGCGTTCAAGCAGGCCGATGTGGCGCTGGTCGTGGGCGTGCCACTCGACTTCAGGCTCGGTTTCGGGGCGGCCTTCGGCGCCGAGACGGCGATCGTCGCGATCGATGTCGCTGAGCCTCAGCGGGCGCAGCCGCGGCCGCTGGCCGCCGAGCTCTACGGAGCCCTGCCCGCTGCTCTCGATGACTTGCGCAGTGGCGCGAGCATCGCGGACGACGTCGCCGCCGAGCGGCGGCAGTGGCTACAGGCGCTGCGCGCAGTCGAGACCGAGCAGCGGGGGACCGAACGCGAGGCCCTCGCCGACGAGCGCATCCCGATGCACCCCATGCGTCTCTACGCCGAGCTGATGCCGCTGCTCGACCGCGACGCGATCATCATCGGCGACGGCGGTGACTTCGTCTCCTTCGCCGGACGGCTGGTCGACTCGTTCGAGCCCGGCTGCTGGCTCGACCCCGGTCCCTACGGCTGCCTCGGCTCAGGGCCGGGCTACGCGCTCGCGGCGAAGCTCGCGCACCCCGACCGGCAGGTCGTGCTGCTGCAGGGGGACGGCGCCTTCGGCTTCTCGGGGATGGAGTGGGACACGCTCGTGCGCCACGGCGTGGCGGTGATCGGCGTAACGGGCAACAACGGCATCTGGGCGCTCGAGAAGCACCCGATGGAGGCGATCTACGGGTACTCGGTTGCGGCCGACCTACAGCCGGAGATGCGTTACGACCAGCTGGTGCAGACGCTCGGAGGGCACGGTGAGCTGGTGCGCGCGCCGGGACAGCTGCAGCCGGCGTTCGATCGCTCGCTCGCGTCGGGGCGCCCTTCGCTGATCAACGTGATCACCGACCCGAAGGTCGCCTACCCGCGGCGTTCTAACCTGGCCTGAGCGTATGCGGAGCTTCTTCACATTCCCCAATCCGGTCAACGACAAGGCCGCGCGGACGGTCGCGGCGGTTGTGCTCATCGGCGTGATCGTGACGCTCGCGACGGGCTGGTACTGGCTGCTGATCCCGATCACCTACGGCTTCTGGGCGCGCGTGCTCGCCGGACCGAAGCTCAGCCCGCTGGCCTGGACCGCGATGCACGTGATCGCGCCGCGGCTCGGTGAGAAGGTCCCCGTCCCGGGTCCGCCGAAGCGCTTCGCGCAGGGCATGGGCACGGTGATGTCGTCGCTGGCGCTGCTGTTCGGCCTGATCCTCGGCGACCACACGCTCGCCGACATCGTCCTCGTCCTGTTCATCCCGGCCGCCGGGCTCGAGTCGATCTTCGGGATCTGTCTGGGCTGCAAGACGTTCGCCGCGCTGATGCGCGCGGGCGTGATCCCCGAGTCGGTCTGCGTCGAGTGCGCCGATATCAGCGGCCGGCTCGGCTCTGTCAGCTCCTGAGGGCGCTTTCAGCAGTGCCGGTGGGCCCGCTGGCCCCCGGCACTGGCACAGCGGTCAGTCCGCCGAGTAATGCAGCGCGGCGCCGCGCAGGATGTCGTGCTCGGAGACCTCGATCGCGTCGAGCTCGAACAGGTTCATGATCTCGGTCAGGATCACGATGCCGGGCAGGATGGCGATCGCGCGGTCAGGGTGCAGGCCGGTCACGTGCTTTCGCTGCTCGAGCGGCATTGCCGCCAAGTGCTCGAAGATCTCGTCGCGCTCGGCGGCGGTCAGCCTGTAGCCGTGAACCCGCTCCGGGTCGTAGGGGTCGAGGTGCTGGGCGATCGCCGCCAGTGAGGTTGGGGTGCCGGCGACGCCGAGCGCCCGGTCGGTGTGGGCGCGATACGCGTTGGGGACGGCGTTGGCGAGGATCGTGCGCACGTCCTGCGCGATCGCGTCGAGCTCGGCCGCCGACGGTGGGTCGTTGGTGATGTGCCGGTCGGCCTGACGCACGACCCCGGCCTGGGTGGAGACATGGAAGTCGAGCCTGTCGCCGTGGCCTATCACGAGCTCGGTCGAGCCTCCGCCGATGTCGAACACGAGCGTCGGGGTGCCGTCGGGGTCGTGGTCGATCGTGTCGGTGGCGCCGAGGTAGGTGAGGCGCGCCTCCTCATCGCCGCTGAGCACGTGGGTCTCGAGGCCGAAGCGCGTGGCCACGTCGCGGGAGAAGTCGCCGCCGTTGGTGGCGTCGCGGACGGCGCTGGTCATCACGGCCACCGCTTTGTCGGGGTGAGCCGTGTCGAGCTGCCGGCGGTACTCCTCGAGCACCGTGTATTCCCGCGCGAGCGCGTCGGCGGCGAGCCTGCCGCTGGCGTCGACGCCAGCGCCGAGTCGTGTCACGCGGCTGATCCGCGTCAGCTCGCCGACGACACGGCCTAGTTCGACGTCGACTACGTACAGTCGCGTGGTGTTGGTGCCGACGTCGACGACCGCGATCCGCACGGTCAGTCGAAGAGCTGCGCGGGGACCTGGTGGGGGAGCGGTCTGCCGTCGAGGCCGGCGAGGATGTTCTCGACGGCCATGTCGGTCATGCGCTCGCGGGCCGTCCACGTGGCGGAGCCGATGTGCGGCACCACCAACAGGTTCGGCGCCTGCCACAGGGGGTCGTCGGGTGGCAGTGGCTCCGGCAGCGTGACGTCAAGGGCCGCACCGCCGATGCGGCCGGTGTGAAGCGCCTCGGCGAGTGCCGCCGCGTCGACGATCGCGCCGCGCGCGGTGTTGATCAAAATCGCCGTCGGCTTCATCAGCGCGAACGCCGCGGCGCCGATCAGGTTGCGGGTCCCCGCTGTGAGCGGCAGGTGGATCGAGACGAAGTCCGAGCGGCGCAGCAGGTGCTCGAGGTTGCTCTGGTCGCGGGTTTCGGTCGTGAGGATCTCCATCCCGAAGCCGGTGGCGCGGCGTGCGACCGCCTGGCCGATGCGTCCGAGCCCGATGATCCCGAGCGTCGCCCCTGAGATGTCGGCGCCGAGGAACGCGCCCGGGTCCCAGGTGTGCCACTCGCCGCTGTGTGCGAACGCGGACGCCTCGGTGATCCGCCGGGCCGCGGCCATCAGCAGCGCGAAGGCGAGGTCGGCCGTGGCCTCCGTCAGCGCATCCGGCGTGTTGCCGACCGGGATGCCGCGCGCGCTGGCAGCGTCGACGTCGATGTTGTCGTAGCCGACCGCATAGTTGGCGATCACCCGCAGCTTCGGTGAACCGGCGATCAACTCAGCATCGACGCGGTCGGTCAGCAGTGAGAGCAGCGCGTCGGAATCGGCGGTGTACTCGCGAAGCTCGTCATAGCTGGGTGGGTGCGTGTGCGGCCACACGATCGTCTCGTGGGCGTCGTTGAGTCTTGCGAGCGCCGGGCCGGGCAGCTCACGCGTTATGAAGATGCGCGCCATGACGCGCATTGTCGCTACATCTCGACAGCGACGGCGCGCCGGGGCTCCGCCACCTGCTCCGCCACCCTGGCGCTACGCGTGCTCGGCATGCCGAACGTGGCCACGAGGATGCCGAAGGCGGCGATCCCTGAGGCGATCCAGAAGGAGAGCTGGAAACCACTGACGAGCGCCTGGTTCACGGTGTGAACCGCCAGGGTCGGATGACGCAGGAGGTCGTTTGAGTGGGTGGTTGCGAGCGTCGCGAGAATGGCCAATCCGAGTGCCCCGCCGAACAGCCGCGCCGTGTTCGCGACCGCCGAGGCGAGGCCTGCCTCCTGCGGCCTTACGCCGGTGGTCGCGCCGATCGTCGCGGGTATGAACGCGAAGGGCAGCCCGAACGATGCGAGCAGGCCGGGCACGAGCATCACACCGACGTAGTCGCTGTGGACACCGATGCGGCTGAACAGCGCGAGGCCGACGGTGAGCAGGCTCATGCCGAGGATCAGCACTCGCTTGGCTCCGAACCGCAGCGTGATCCGTGACGCGACCGTCGAGCCTATGACGATGGCGAGTGTCATCGGCAGGAACACGATCCCGGCCTTCAGCGGTGAGTAGCCCAGCACCTCCTGCATGTAGAGCGAGAGGAAGAACCACATCGCGAAGGTGGAGGCGCCGACCACGCCGATGCTCAGGTTCGCGGCCGACAGTTGCCGTGAGCGGAAGATCCGCAGAGGCATCAGCGGCGCCTTCGCGATCCAGCCCTCCTGCACGATGAAGATCGCCAGCAGCACCAGTCCGGCGCCGATCGAGAACAGCGTCGTCGGGTCACTCCAGCCGGAGCTGTCGGTGCGCACGATCCCGAAGACGAGCGCCGATAGTCCGACCGTCGCCGTCAGCGCGCCGGGGATGTCGAAGTTGCGGGTCGCGTGCTCATTACGGCCCTCGAGCAGCATCCGCCGCGACAGGTAGGCGGCCACCAGACCGATCGGCAGGTTGATGAAGAGGATCCAGCGCCAACTCAGCGTGTCCGTGATTACGCCACCGAGCAGTACGCCGGCGCTCCCGCCGGCGCCGCCCATCGCGCCCCAGAGGCCGACGGCACGGTTGCGCTCCGCTGGTGCCGTGAAGGTGCTCGTAAGGATGGAGAGCGACGCGGGCGCGACGACGGCGCCGCCGACACCTTGGGCGAGGCGCGCGACGATCAGGACCGTGCGGCTGTCCGCCAGGCCGCCCGCGAGCGAAGCGAGGGAGAAGAGCAACAGCCCGAAGACAAACACGCGGCGGCGGCCGAGCAGGTCGGCGGCGCGACCGCCGAGCAGCAGGAATCCGGCGAACGTCACGGTGTAGGCATTGACGACCCACTGCAGGCCATCCTCGGTGAAGTTCAGCGAGTGCTTGATCGAGGGGAGCGCAACGTTCACCACCGACACGTCGAGAATCACCATGAACTGCGCGAGACACGCCAGGATCAGGGTGGCCTTCAGGTGCGACTTCTGTGGCTGCTCAGTTGTCTCGTTTAGCGTTGGCTGCTGCGTGGTCTGGCTCATCGGGTGCTCTCCGGCCGGCGCGTCCCGGCTGCATTCTCGGTTCGACGGTTGTCGAATCGTATCACACCGTTCGACGGTTGTCGTACTATGCTTCGCTCTATGACGTCGCTCACCGATACAACGGATCTTGCCCCTGACGCTGGGAGATTGGACGCGCTCGGGCTCGAGCCAGAAGTGGACGTGGTCGGGCTTGAGCCGGTCGATTTGCCCACCCGCACGTTCGACCCGCTGGTCCCGCCGAGCCTGGACGCGCTCGATCTCGGGACGGTTCTGCATGCGCTCAGCGACCCGATCCGGCTGCGGATCGTCGCCCAGCTCGCCGACGGCAGCGAGCACACCTGCGGCAGCTTCAACCTCCCGCTCGCGAAGTCGACGTGCTCCCATCACTTCCGTGTGCTCCGCGAGGCCGGTGTCGTCGCGCAGCGGATTGACGGCAAGTGCCGTCTCAACCGCCTTCGCTCCGACGAGCTCGACGAGCGTTTTCCCGGTCTGCTTGCAGCGGTGTTGCAGTCCAGCGAGGCGTGAGCGGCGAACTCGCGACAGCGCAGGGGCTCGAACTCGTCGCTCGGATCGAGGCGCACAGCGTGCGCGCGTGGCCTGCCGAGACGATTGAGCGCATCCACGACGGCTGGGTGCTGCGCGCAAGCCCGGGTCTTCCTGGCCGCGGCCGCTCCAACCACGCTTTGACTCCGGGAAGACCGCTCGCGCGCGCCGAGTATGACGGCGCGCTGGCTCGGGTCGGGGAGTTCGCGCGACAACACGGGATCGCATGCGGCGTCCAGGTCAGTCCGCTTGATATCCACGCACCGCTGGTGGACGAGCTCGCCGCCCGCGGGTGGGAGGTCCATCAGCCGGTGCTCGTACTGACCGCCGACACTGGACCGGTGGCCGCTGACGCGCAGCCGAGTGTTCATCTGCAGGTGACGGACACCGCAACCCCCGAGTGGGTTGCCGCCTGGGCGCGCTGCGATCAGCGAACCGACGTCGAGGACCACGTCCAGAGCGTGTTCCCGCGAATGGCCGGCACCGCACGCTTTGCGCGATTCGGGGACCGCGCCACCGGGATCAGTGTGGAACTCGACGGCATCGTCGGCCTTTTCTGCGTCGCGGTCGCCCCGGACGCCCGCGGCCGCGGCTTGGGCAAGACGCTGGTCCGAGCGATGCTCGCTCAACACGACGCATCGCTCACCTACCTGCAGGTCTTCAGCGACAACACCGCCGGGCTCGCGCTCTACGCCAGCCTCGGGTTCCACGAGGAATACCGGTACTGCCACTGCAGCGCGCCAAACGGCGCCGGGGGCGGCGTGAGCGTCCCTGCTCACGCCGTAATCCCCGCTCGCGTGTAGCCGCCGTTGGCGTCAACCTCGCCGAACTCCTCGAGTTCGACAATGACGGCCACTTTTCGATCGAGCCAGAGGAAGCGGACGCAATGGGCTCCGTATTCCACCTCGTCTGGCAGCGGCAGCCCGCTGTCCTCCAACAACGCCAGGATCCGGCGCTCAGCCTGCTGCTTGTGATCGATGGGTGCCACGCATGCAGCATGCGGCAGCCACCTGTGACGAAACAAGACACGTTTGTGTCATCTCTGCAACAAATCTGTGCCGGAACTGTGACGGGACGGCGCTCGCGAGGTGGCCGGCGCGCCGCTGTCGTTCGTCCTGCTGCGGCCGACGCGCAGCCTTGCGTAAATCCCAGCCGTCGCGGGCGATCTGCTATCACTATTAGTCCGCCGCGGGGTGGAGCAGTCTGGTAGCTCGTCGGGCTCATAACCCGAAGGTCGCAGGTTCGAATCCTGCCCCCGCTATAGAAAGAAAGCCCCGCTCCGACGGGGTTTTCTGCTTAAGCGGCAACCTATCCCTCAGGGCCTTGCCGGGCACGGGTCAAGCCCTGGGTCAAGGTCGTGCAATAACCCCGTCTAACGAGGCGAGTAGGGATCGACTCCGATGAACGCCATTACGCCTGCCCATTCACTCGATGAGCGAAGCGGCCTCTGGCGGCAACTTTCAGACGGGGAACGTGCGACTCGAAGCACGTGACGACGACGGCCGGCAAGCTCCGGGTCCGCGCCGCAGGCGCGACCGGCGCCCGTAGTGCGGGCTAGATCGCCTCGCGCTGTCTCTCGGCGGAGGCAAGGTTCACCCCAAGCGCCTCCGCGGCAAGATCGTCGGCTACGCCGTAGCGACCATCCCCGCGAAGCGAAAGAGCGTCCCGTTGACTGCGGCAGCGAGTAGCTTAGGCCTG
>Ga0307373_10006798_pt1 | contig 18076 bp, 15 predicted proteins | sample OX2MG_FD_202534 | JGI IMG/M metagenome (GOLD analysis project Ga0307373, IMG submission 202534) | Soil microbial communities from Risofladan, Vaasa, Finland - OX-2 | ecosystem: Environmental > Terrestrial > Soil > Coastal area > Acid sulfate soil | place: Finland: Risofladan, Vaasa | collected...
AACATGGGGTATCCGCCGGTAAGTTTACGGAGTAGGGTTCTCTGTTGATCGATTGAATTCAGATCCATTTCGATCGCCGGAACCGGACGAAAAAATGCTGTTCATGCAACACAAAAAAGAAACGCGTTTTGCGTTACAGAAGCCAATATGCCAGGAAAACGAATCATAGTGTTTGGATGGATGCTCGGGCTGTTTTTGGTACCACTGGCCCGAGCGCAACAGCCGGATTCTTCCACAATCAGCCCACCTCTCCCAACGCAACAAGGCTATTTCTCCAGTTTGCCGACCCAGCCCATCGGCCCAAACGATTTGATCGGCGTTTCTGTTTACGATTCGCCGGAACTGAGCGGCCCTATCCGTGTCGATGGCAGCGGGATGATTCGCCTGCCCATGCTGCAAAGTCCGATCAAGGCCGGCGGGCTGTATCCAGCGCAGCTTGAGACGGTGATCGCCAAGGCACTCGTGAAGGGAAACGTGCTGGTCGATCCGGTTGTGACGGCAACCATTATGGAATATCAGAGCCGTCCCGTGAGTGTGATGGGCGCCGTGAAAAAACCTCTGGTGTTTCAGGTGAGCCAACCAACAACCTTGATGGATGCCTTGGCGCGTGCGGGCGGCATTGCGGACGGTGCGGGCCCGAACATACTGGTCACCCATACCTTGGTCGACCAAAGTGGCAAGTCTGTGCAGACGACCCAGACCATTCCAACGCGCTCGCTCATCGATTCAGCGGACCCTTCGCTGAATATATCGCTGCATCCTGGAGACGAGATTCTTGTTCCGCAGGCCCGCAAGATTTATGTCCTGGGCGACGTTAAAAAACCAGGAGCGTTCCCGGTCCAGGAGAATGGCGGCACCACAGTCTTGCAAGTGCTAGCTCTTGCAGAGGGGCTAACACCAGACGCACATAAAGTCGCTTACATCTACAGAAAAAATGAGTCAGGTGCGAAGCAGGACATTCCGATTGCGCTTGCCAAGATCATGAAGCGTAAGTCGCCGGACATTCCTCTCAAACCTAACGACATTCTGTACGTTCCAGATAATGGCGGCAGGCGTACGGCAAAACAAATCATGGAATACACAATACCAGCTGTAGCCGCAGCGGCCATTTACGCCGCTTTTATCTATTAACGAGCACAAGAGTATCGAAGTTGATTATGAGTAGTGAAAACCAAGTACCAATTTTGAACATGTCAAGGACAACCGCAGACCTTCCACCGGGAGTGGAGCGAGTTTTCGTCTATCCGCAACAACCCGAAGAGAACAATCCCGAGGAAGAGGCAACACCCCTTTCCCACTATCTTTGGGTGCTGCACCGCTATCGATGGAAGATCCTGGCTTTCACGGCCTTTTGCGTGATTGCGACCGTGATTATCTCGAAGCGCCTCACGCCTCTGTATACGGCCACAGCGACAGTCGATATCGACAGAAGATTGCCTTCTGGAGTCTTGGGAAGCCAATCGAACAATTCCATGGCTGGTTCCGACGACATCGAACAATTTCTGGTGACCCAGGAGAAGCTGATTCAATCCGATGCCGTACTGCGTCCCGTAGTACAGCAGTTTCATCTTCGCAATGATGCCGAGAAAAAGATAAGCAAGAGTCTGCCGCTTTCACGCATTGAGGATGCTCCAATTGTTCTTAAGCAACTCACCGTGACTCATCCTCCGAACTCTCTCATACTGCTCATTAACTACAGTTCCCCCGATCCGCAGCGTTCAGCGGACATCGCGAACGCAGTCGTAAAGAGCTATATTGCGCATACGTTTGATATCCGATTTCGCGCAGCCGCCGATCTGTCCGCATACATGTCCAAGCAGATTGAAGAACTCAAAGCAAAGATGGAGCGTTCTTCCTCGGCGCTTGCAGCTTTTGAAAAAGACCTTGACGTCATCGATCCAGAACAAAAAACCAGCATTATCTCAGCGCAACTCCTGCAACTGAACACGGATTTGACAACGGCCCAAGCAGACCGGGTTCAGAAAGAGGCGGCCTATAACGCGATTAAGGAGGGCTCCCTCGCTGCGGCTGAGGCATCGGATGAGGGAACGCAATTGCGTGAGCTTGCCGCGCGCCTGGATGTCGCGAATGAGCGATTTGCAACGGCAAAGGCACAATATGGGACGACTCATCCTGGATATAAGAAAGCTGCTGACCAAGTAGCGGAACTTCAGCGGCAAATGAATGCATTGCGCGAAAACATCGCGCAACGGGTTGCTGTGCAGTATCGGGAGGCTGTGAACCGCGAAGCATTGCTCAAGGATGCGGTAGCGAAATCGAAGGGTGAGTTCGACCAAATGAATGCGCGGTCTTTCCAGTACCAGTCCCTGAAGCAGGAAGCGGACACGGACAAGACGCTCTACGAAGAGCTGATTAAGCGAATCAATGAATCTGAAATCAATGCGAACTTCCAAAGCAACTCGATTCGGCTGGCGGACCAAGCCCGCCCGGCGCTGTATCCCTCATATCCAAATACCCGCTTCAATGCTTTGATTGCGTCTATGCTCTCAGGACTGCTCGCCATCAGCGGCGTCTTTTTGATGGATGCGCTGGATAACACCGCGCTGAACAGCGAGGAGCTGGAACGCCGGCTGCATACTGTCGTTCTAGGATCGCTACCCATGACGAAGTTCCTGCCCGGTACCGTGCCGATGCAGGATCCAGTGATGATGCCAGATGCAAACCCAAATGGATCTGGACCTCGAACTTCACCCAAGCCAGGAGACCTGGCGACTCAGTCCATTGCTTTCCAGGATGCGATTCGGAGATTGCGGAGTTCGATCCTGCTTTCAGGGAACACGACCAACCGCATCAAAAGTCTTCTGGTTACTTCCTCCGTGCCGGGAGAAGGAAAATCCACTGTGGCAGTCCACATAGCGGTGGCGCATAGCCAGCAGATGTACAAAACATTGTTGATTGAAGGTGACATGCGCAGGCCTTCCAATGTTTTGGGGATTTCCAAAGCGCGAGGACTATCGAACGTGGTGAACGACGATGCCAGATGGCGCGACGAAATCCAAACCTCCGCCGACTTCCCCACTCTGGACATTCTAGCCACCGGTCCAGCGTCCCGCCGCGCGGCCGATCGCGTAGGCACAGTGCTCAGGAAGATTCTCGATGAGGCCGAACAGGAGTACGACCTTGTTGTCATCGATTCGCCCCCATTGCTCGGCTTCGCGGAACCCTTGCAGATGGCCACGCTGGTGGATGGAGTCCTGATCCTGGCCTGGGCTGGAAAGACCGATCGCAATGCGCTGGCAAGCGTTCTGACGCACCTAAGGCGCGTAAACGCCAATATTGTCGGCGTGGCCCTGAACGGAATGCGCCCGGACATGACAGATCATTACTACTATTATGGTTCCCACAAGGAATATGGTCGCTACTCCAAGTCGGTCAGCGACTAGCGACTGTAAGCACGTAATGTTGCAAAAGAGTCCTAGGTCTCTGACCGTTTGTTGTCGTACCTACTGCGGGTGCCCCAGGTCTCACCTCTGAGACCTGGGATTCTCCAGTCCTCACATACGCAACACGCGGTCACAGACCCCGTGGTCATGATGCTTGGAGTTTGGATCGAATGAATGTCATCGCCGTCTTGCGGGAAACGCGAAAGGACCTACAATCCACCGCGATGCACAGTTCCGATCCAGCATGGCGGTCCGCGGCCCGCCATCGCAGGGCCGCCGTCACTGGAATCACCTCCGGAATCTCGCGCGCCGTGCGCATTGGTGTGTCGTTCATTACGGTTCCGCTGACCCTGCACTACCTTGGCAATGAGCGTTTCGGACTGTGGATGACCATCAGTTCTGTTCTGGCGATGGCAGGCTTTGCGGATTTTGGAATTGGAAATGGGGTCTTAAATACGGTTTCTACCGCATTTGGCAAAGATGACTGGGACGGAATCAGACGGGCAATCTCCAGTGGTTTTGCAGTACTGACAGTGATTGGAGCGTTGATGCTGGCGCTGTTCCTTTCGATTTATAAATTTGTCGATTGGGGCAATCTGTTCCGCGCGACTACAGTTGCTGCCCGCGCCGAGGCTGGTCCGGCGATACTTGTCTTTGCCGTCTGCTTCGCCCTGAATATACCTCTGGATGTTGTGCAACGCGCTCAACTTGGACTCCAGCAAGGATTCCTGACGAATTTATGGCAGGTAGGCTCCAGCATCATGATCCTGGTCGGAATCCTTGCTGTCATTCATTTTCACCTCAGTTTGGTGGCACTCGTGATCGCGTTTGCGGGCGCACCGGTACTGGGCACTGCGATGAACGTTGGATACTTCTTTGGAGTCAGCCGACGAGACTTGCTGCCGCGATGGCACCTCGTTTCACAACAAATAATTGCTCAGATCGCTAAACTAGGAGGGCTGTTCTTTGTCCTTCAATTGGTGGTTGCGGTTTCTTTCTCCGCCGATAATTTCATCATAGCGCGCATATTGGGTGTGGCGGATGTAACGGCCTTTTCTATCCCTCAACGCATGTTTTCGGTAATTTCACTTGTGGTCGCCATGTTCATGATGCCTCTTTGGCCTGCTTATGGCGAAGCAATTTCTCGGGGGGACGTGCTCTGGGTCCGAAACACTCTCTCCCGCACCATCCTTGGAGTTTTTGTATCAACCACTGTGGCTTCCGCAGCACTTCTACTGTTCTCCGGAAGGCTCCTTCTTTGGTGGGTAGGCCCCGGCATTCATCCGTCTTTCCTGTTGCTGCTGGGTCTCGCCGTCTGGGCTGTGTTGAGTAACTGCGGCAACGCCCTCGCCATGTTCCTGAACGGCGCGGGCATCGTCAAGTTTCAGGTTATCGTTGCTTCTGTTTTTGGAATCGGATGTTTGCTAACAAAAATATTACTTACCCATCTCTACGGAATTGCTGGCGTTCCGTGGGCCACCATTATTGCTTATGCGGTTCTTAACGCGTTTCCTTACGTGATATATGTTCCCCGCCTACTTAAACGGATGGACACCAGTATACCTCTCAAAGAAATAAACGCTGATATTGAAAGGGTAAGCTAACAACACAGAGTTAAGTGCCTTCCTGAAGGAATAGAATGATTAAGTAGATTGGATTCACAATGTAGAAATGAATTTCACAGAGTTAAAACTTTAACTACGGATCGTTAAGGATTAATTTTCTATTTTTATGATAAATATACGGATTTGTTACGATTATCAAGTGTTTTGTTGGCAGCAGTATGGTGGCATCTCGCGCTACTTTGTGGAGCTTGCAACACGAATACATCAGTATTCCGGAACACAAGTGCGTATTGTTGCACCACTCTACCGGACTAAATACTTAGCTGCAAAATCGGATGCAATTCCGGTCCTGGGCGTCCACTGTGCAGGTGACTTCATAGGTGCAGCGAGACTTATGCGCAGGTTAGATTGTGAATTGTCTCGTGTGTTTTCCGCTGTATACCGGCCTGACATCGTCCATGAGACGTACTACTCTCCGAATAGAACATCTAGTACGTCCGCAAAGACAGTGATCACTGTCTTTGACATGATTGAAGATGTACTCCCTGAGTATTTTTCTACGAGAACGAAAAACTGCGAAATAAAAAAGGCAGTCTTCCGACGGGCTGACCATTTAATTTGTATTTCAGAAAGTACACGTGCAGATCTAATAAAGCTATATTCTGTGGATCCCCACAAAATAAGCGTTGTCCATCTTGCATCTTCACTCGCTCCCCCTATAGAACCGTTTAGCGGCATCGGAGAACCTTTCTTCCTTTATGTAGGATACCGTGGCGGATATAAGAACTTTTTGGGTCTGCTCGGAGCGTTCGCTAATTCACTGTTATTCAAGACGCATAGATTAGTATGTTTTGGGGGTGGCAAGCTTACAGCACTGGAGCAGGAGCGAATGAGCCAGCTAAGAATTCCCAATGATCGGGTTCTTTTCGTATGGGGAGATGACGCACTTTTGGGCGGTTACTATGCAACGGCAGAGGCACTCATTTTTCCATCGCTGTATGAAGGCTTTGGTTTACCTTTGCTGGAAGCGATGGGGTGCGGTTGCCCGGTTATTTGCAGCAACAACAGTTCGATACCAGAAGTCGCTGGCGACGCGGCAATATATTTTGATGCCAGGGACATTCAGGAGATCTCCAACGCTATGCTGAGAGTGGTGCAATCGTCCGATGAAAGACTTCGCCTCATTTCACGAGGAAAGGTTCGCGTCAAGAAATTTTCATGGGACACTTGTGCACGACAAACACACGCTGTGTACGAGAGGCTTCTATCTACGTAATGAGAGCGCTTATATATGGAATTTCCGGACAAGATGGAGCATATCTGGCGAAGTATCTCTTGGAACAAGAGTATGAGGTCTGGGGGGTTTCGCGCGATGCAGTAGCGGCACGTTTTGACCGTTTAGAGCGTGTAGGAATATTGAGTAGGGTCCATCTCATTTCTGCTTCACTCGGGGACTTTCGTAGTGTATTGAATTCCCTCGCTGTGGCTAAACCTGATGAAGTATACAATTTGGCGGGTCAAACCTCTGTGTCGCTTTCCTTTGATCAGCCAGTGGAAACAATGGAAAGTATCAGTACCGGAACACTGAACCTCTTGGAAGCAATTCGATTTGCGGGGAAAGAAATAAAACTTTACAACGCTGCATCGAGTGAATGCTTTGGGGATATAAAATCAACGCGCGCGAGTGAAGAGACGCCTTTTCACCCACGAAGCCCCTACGCGGCTGCAAAATCTGCTGCTTTCTGGCTGGCCTCTAATTATCGTGAGGCATACGGACTATTTGCCTGCAGCGGGATTCTCTTCAACCATGAGTCGCCTCTGCGGGGTGAACGCTTTGTTACGCGCAAGGTGATTTCTGGCGTCGCTCGTATTCTACGTGGAAATAACGAGAAGATTAATCTAGGAAATATCGACATCGTTCGAGACTGGGGCTGGGCCCCTGAATATGTGCAGGCGATGTGGCTGCTCATGCAGCACCACACAGCAGAAGACTTTGTCATTGCGACAGGTGAAAGTCATTCCCTCCGATCTTTTGTGGAATGTGCCTTTCAGACAGCGGATCTCAACTGGGAAGAATTTGTCGATTACGACCCGTCCTTGCTGCGGCCAACAGACATCATGATGAGTTATGCCGATCCTGGAAAAGCTGCTCGAATCCTCAATTGGAAAGCCCAGATTAAGATGAAGGAAGTAGTGAAGCGGATGCTTGAGGCCGAACTGGAACGATCCTAAATTTATCTCTTAAACTTCTGGGCTCCAAGTTGAAGCCGCAGCCGATCAACGCTTTGGAGTACATCCTGCAAAGAATTTTGGCGCTGCCATCTGCTGTTCCTGTAATCTGTGGAATATGAACTGTGCAATTTGCCAGACTCCTTCGGAGCATTTTGGGCAAGCGCTTGTCCTGGACAAGTATCAGGTCCAGTATTTTCGCTGCCCAAAGTGCGGTTTCATCCAAACAGAAAAACCTTACTGGCTTTCCGAAGCCTACACCGAAGCGCTTGTGGCCGCTGATGTAGGAATCATGCAGAGAAATCTGCAAACCTCAGCAGTCACCTCGGCGGTGATATCGATGCTTTTTCCCGCAGGAAAGAAATTTCTTGATTATGGCGGCGGCCATGGCACCTTCGTTCGATTGATGCGTGACAGAGGCTTCAACTTCTTTTGGCAAGATATGTATGCGAAGAACGTACATGCTCGGACTTTCGAGCACGTAGCGGACACTCGATACGATCTGGTCACAGCTTTTGAATTGCTGGAGCATCTGCCGGACCCTTTGGAGGACATTTCGCAGGCATTTGCCCTCTCCGACAATGTACTGACGACTACGCTGTTAGTGCCCGATCCGCCGCCGATTCCGCCGAACTGGTGGTACTACGTCGTTCGAGGTGGCCAGCATGTTTCGTTTTACACTCCCGCTGCTCTGAAGGAGCTTACCCGGCATTTCGGTCGGCATGTTGCGTCGAGCGGAGGCTTCCACTTGTTTACTCGCGAGCCGGTGAGTGCGATCGGGCTTCGCATGGCCACATGGTCGAGGACAACCTTTCTGATAAACAGGCTGCGTCGCAGAAAATCTCTTGTGGAATCTGACTTTGAAAGACTTAGTGGAACTTCGTTGAATGGCCGTAGATAGCGCTGGTGGTCAATCTATCCCCTTACGAAGGGTGGAGCAGCAGCGTTGCGAGGTAAAGTCCATGGGAAAACAGATCATCCTGTCGGAGATCGCTGTGCATCGGGAGCAGGCAGCGGAGCGCTACGCTACTGTGCATTGCAACGCAGGCGTTTACACAGGGGCTTCACTGGTTATCGATTCGGCTACTGGCGCTACTCGTCTGCGTGGGGCTTGTCTGTTGTTTGAGACTTGTTCGCCCATCCGTCAATCTTCTCCACTCCCTTCTAATCGCGAAAGAGTTCAATGCATATGGTTCTTGTTTGTAGCACGTTTCCTCCAGACAACGGCTGGGGAGGGATAGGATCATACGTTTACCACATGTCTCGCGGCCTTGTGTCGGTCGGCCATCGAGTTACTGTGGTCTGGCGGATTCGGAGGCGAGAGTAATGATTCAGTTGAGAACGGTGTGCGAACATTGCGAACTATTGACACTCGCCCGCCAGTTAAGTCTATCTCGGGGCAGGTGCGCAACATTCTCGAAGAGCTCATTGAGCGGGAGCCCGTCGACACAGTGGAGTTTCCTGAATGCGAATCGCTGGGCCTGGATTTTCAGCGAGCGAATCCTGACTTCCCGGTGGTTGTCAAGCTTCACGGTGACAGTGAGATGTGTCTTGTTGGGGACGCACCAAAATGGAAACGTATTGCATACCGTCTGTACAAGCGAGAGGCAGCAAGGCTCGCTGTCGCGAGGGAGCGCGAGACAGTCGCAAGGGCGCACTTCGTCGTCTCGCCATCCCAATGGCTGCTGAACTCCTGTCTGCACCGCAAATTCAAAATCTCCAGTGGGAGCCTCGTCGTGCCAAATCCATTTTCTGGTTGGCCCGTATCGGATGGTGCGATTGAGAACAGTTTCATTACGTCAATACCGAATCCGCTATGCATTTTGTGGCTCGCGCGCCTCGATCGACGGAAGGGAGCTGATTTATTACCCGCGATTGCGCGTATTGTTTGGCAATCCGTTCCCGAAGCGGAATTTCATATAATTGGGCAGCAGGTCGGCAAGCGACCTTGGATCGATTGGATCCAGGAACAAGTACCCAAAAGACATCGCGCTCAGATCGTCTATGTGGGAGGTCTTCCCTACGCGGAGGTTGGCGGCAGAATTTCGTCGTATTCGATGGCAGTCTTTGCTTCTGTCTGGGAGAATTTCCCCTACACAGAGCTCGAATGTATGTGGGAAGGACTTGCCTGTGTTTCGGCATCTGGCGGAGGTCCCGCAGAGCTTGGATTGAACGGTGTGAGCCATCTCAGGGCTGAGCGAAGCCCGAAGAAGATTGCGGAGTCGCTTATCAAGCTATTACGAGACGAGCGTCTAAGATCGAGAATCGGACAAGTAGCCAGAAATTCTGCTCGCAGCGAGTTCAACGCCGAGAACGTAGCGGCCCAAATGCCGGAGGTATATGAGGTGTCTCGTCGCTTAGCAAGCAATCGTGAGAGGTTTCTATGAACTCATGGATCGCCGCGTGGCTTTTTTCCGCAATTCTTTCTTCCGGCGCATACTTTTTCACCAGAAAAGCTGAGCTACCACGATCGCTCTGTTTGCTATTTGCGATCGCAGTCTTTCCAGCTCCTCTCTTTTATGTATTTCAAGGCTACGCTAGCACAGTGTACGGCGTGGATGCGGTGACCCCATTTGCTGTCCTTCGCGCCGTTCGATGCTGGAAATCCAGCCATCCTCAGTTGCGTGCCGTTGCTATTATGTTGGGAATCAGTTGTGGCGTGTTTCCACTCTTGATAGCAATCGTGTTCTCGCCCGTGTCCCCGGATATTCTTTTCACGGCTATAAATCTATATCGGCTAGTTGGAGCTATGGCTCTGATGATCAGTATGAACGCGGTTTCGAGGCGAGACCCGCATCTCTTGCATAATTGGTTGAACACGTTTTCGTGGATAGCTGTAGTAATTCTGGCTGCAATGCTCGCAAAGCTGTTCCTTGGCTTTGACTCGGACGTCATGAGCTTAGTTGAATCGAGTGTCGTCGGTAAAAATTATGTATATAGTAAATCGAACTTCAACGTTTTAGGCATGTTTCGAGGAGAGATAGGGATATTCTGTATGTTGGCCGTTTGTAGTTTCGCTTCTTATGATTTTAAATCCAGTAAGTTCCCAGTGCTTCCGACGCTTGGTGCTCTCGCTGCACTCATTGCCACTGTGATGTCAGGATCCAAGACTTCACTCGTTGTGGAACTCGTTATCTTATCTATTGTGCTAATGAGATCGTTAAGCACGCGCGTGGGTATGGCATTTCTATTGTGCAGTGTAATCTGTGCCACGGCGGCTGGATCGCGTTGGGGAGAAATACGTGAATTTTTGCCGAACTCTATGGTCGCATTCTTCGAATTGGGATCTGGCAACAACGGATATATTACGCTTGATTATCGCGAGGAATTTAAATGGAAGCCGAGCTTTGAGGCTATTCAAAGATCCCCCGGCCTTCTTGCTGGATTGGCATTTCGCGACTCTATGCCTCAAGACTTTGATGATGTGGATAGTACCTATACGCCTAGCTTTTATCATAACGAGTATATTTCCGTTCTCATGCTGGGTGGTGGTGTAAGCCTATTCCTCTACTTAGCGGGCATTGGAAGCCTACTCTCGTTGATTGTCCCACGCGCCTATGAGAGTAGCGCGGGGCTGTTGGCACTCTGGGCTCTACTCGGGGGAATCATTCAAGGGATGACGATGGTACACATCGAACCAGGCCTCTTGTTTGGAGCGACTGTATGCGCCTCGTGCTCCATTTACGGATACGCATGTCCAAGGGGAATCGTGATTCCCAAACAGAGATCGTTCTCATATCAGAGTCTGCAACCAAGAAACTTCACAAACAATTCGACAACAAGGAGAACTTGAGCTGATGGAATCTAGCATAATACAGCCGCTTATCCCTACGATTACCCTGCCCAGTTCAAGTCTGGAGTTCTTGATTGGGAAGGTTACTATCGGGATAACAACACGTAATCGGTGGGCTGAGCTCGAAGAAACTATTGATCAATTGATTCGCCTTGGCCTCCAAGCTATAAAGGTGATTGTCATTGACGACGGATCCACCGAGGCAAAGGCACAAGAGGTCTGTAGAGGTTTGAAACATTGCCATATCGAACGCGAAGAATACCCCCTTGGACTGGTCGTGGAACGAAACCGTATTGCAACCTTGTGTGATACGGAGTACCTTATCAGTCTTGATGATGACGCATGTTTCCTCAGGATAGAAGGCCTCGTGGATGCAGTTCGTAGGTGCGACGAGGATCCATCGATTGCGGTTCTCGCCTTTTTGATTACTATGACGGGAGCGACAGAAAAAGACTTAGCCAAACAGTACCAAGGGTGCTTCTATGACACAACGCAGTTCATTGGGTGCGGACACATGTTGCGGGTTGCAACCTTCCGACAACTAGGAGGATATCGCGGCTATTTGTATTACATGTGCGAAGAACGAGAATTCGCTTTGAGGGTCTACTCTTGCGGACAGAGAGTGGTGTTGTGCGCCAACGTGTGGGTACACCATCGCCATGCTCCAGGGGATCGAGGATCCAGAGTGCATGCCTTTTATGCAGCAAGGAACACGATCCTAATATGGCTGCTCTATATGCCCGGACTCGCACTTACTAGGAGAGTGGCCAGAGCCATACTCGGACATGTGTACATATCTGTACGAAGACGTCAGTATTTCATATGCACCGTTGCGGGAATTCTCTCCGGAGTTACAGAGTTCGTGCTTCGCAAATCAGACAGAACCCCAATGAGCATTGATACATATAACCGGTGGTTAGCTGTTAGAGCAGTTGAGTTGTCTGGCGTGGTGAAATAGCATATCATGCTCAATAAATCCCTGGAAGCAGGGGCCAGCCCATCATTGCAGGACGATCCAATCTCCTGAGGCGCTAGGGGACAGCCTCAACACTCTGAACTGTAACCCTGTTGAATAAATATGCGAATTTCTGTCGTTATTCCAACCTACAATGCTGAAGATCATATCCGTGCATGTCTGGCATCAATTGCCAAGCAGTCGGTGAAGCCATTCGAGGTCATTGTTGTTGATGGGTTGAGCCGGGACGGCACGCTAGACGCCGTGAGATCCTTCACCGATATTTTGCCCTTAAAAGTGATTTCGGAAAAAGATCGTGGCCAACCAGATGCAGTTACCAAGGGCCTGCGACTAGCCACCGGCGATATTGCTCACTGGCACGCTGCGGATGATCTGGTTATGCCCGGAGCGTTTGACGCGGTGATAAACGCATTCAAAGACCCTGACCTTGGATTAGTCTACAGCGACGGCTGGGCTTTTGACGATCGCCATTTGGTGCGTGGCGGGCCTTGTCGATGGACTCGCTTCGAAACAGCACACCTCTTCTTCGGACGGTTCCAATCTGATTGTGCGTACTGGAGACATTCACTTACAGCGCAGTGCCTTCCACTCGACAACAACATGCCCCTGTGCTGCGATGAGGACTGGTTTCTACGCATCTGGGCTTTATCCAGAAAGGCCAGATGGCTACCGTTGCCGACGGGGGCGTTCCGCATGCGATCGACACAGTTGTCTCAAAATCTTAGTCGGGCCAATCTCAAGCGTGATCGAGCTATTTCAAGAGAACGGGTTCGGGAGATGCTGGGCATATCTCCGGTAATGCAAAGTACGCAGCGGGTGTTATGGTTGCCTCGCTATCTCCTGCTCGATAGAATCATGGGGATGGTTGATCGCCTGTGGAGCAGGTGTTATCGCCGGGGGAGGAAGCTTCGAGAGAGAGAAAGAATCCTGCATTTTCTTCTCAATGATTGGTCCGTGCCCGTTGATACTACTCAGGGAGAAGAAGTCTCTGGCCAGAAACGCGTTTTGGACATGTAACACTCGCAATAAGCAGGAGTTCAAGCCAATTATGCGCATCACCATCCTCCATAATCACCCAATCCACTACCAGCACTTGCTTTTTAGCGAGATGGTAGCGCAAGGTGCACACGTCAATATCCTGTTTGCCGCGAAGTCGAGCACGGCGAGGACTGCCTCGTTACAGCCCATTGGCACCGGCTATCAGTCACACTTTCTTTCCGCGAGCGCATTCGAGGATTTACCACAAATCCGGTCGGCACTGCGCGCAGTGAAGCTGCTGGAACAATGCCGTCCCGACGTGGTCATTATTGGTGGATACTCCTACCTGCCAACATGGACCACTTTGGCATGGGCCAAATTGCGCCACAAGCCGGTAGTGCTTTGGTCTGAATCCAATCTATTCGACCATTCGCGGCAACCCACTAAGGAGCTGATAAAGCGCATTTTTGTGCGGATGTGCGATATGGGCCATGTATACGGGAAGAGCAGTCGCGAGTACCTTGAGTTTCTCGGCATGCCTGCCACTCATATCATCGAAAAGAGAGCGACTTGCGACGCAGGCACATTCGGAAAGCGGAGAGCTGTTTTCCATCCGGACAGGAGGAGGTTCGTCTTTGTGGGCCGCTTTTCCCCGGAGAAGAACCTGCTGCGGTTGTTGGATGCTATTGCAATCGTGGTTGGAAGACTTCCAGAGTTATCAATAGAATTGTTGCTTGTGGGTTATGGGCCAGATGAGGCGATGTTGAGAGAAAGGGTGATCGCGCTGGGACTCGTCGAGCAGGTTGCCTTTGCCGGAGTCAAGACGCAAGATGAGGTCAGCAGTCTAATGGCCGAGAGTGATTGCCTGGTGCTGCCAAGTCTGTCCGAACCCTGGGGATTGGTTGCGAACGAGGCACTTTGCACCGGCTTGCCCATCCTTGTGTCCAATCGGTGTGGTTGCGCTCGCGATCTAATTACCGATGATACTGGTTGGTCGTTTGAGGCTGAAGACACAAACGAGCTAGCGTCGCGCCTGGAAGCGATCAGTCTTCTTCCTGTTGAGCGGCTTCAGGCGATGGGCGCTGCGTGTATACGATTGGCAAGTGAGTATGCGCCGGAGAAGTGCGCGCGTCGAATTTTAGAGTATTGTGAATTTCTCACCCATAGAGACGCTTCCTTGCAGGCAAATGAGACCTGCCAGACATGAAGATTTATGGTTAACGAGAGTGCCAAACTGATGTTAGACAATACGACGATCATCGAATTGACCCCATCGATTGGGCGTGGATCTTTTGGCGTCGGTAACGCTGCGTTAAATCTTGCGGCATCCCTCAACCGGGCAGGGGCTGACGTCTATTTGGGATGCGTAGATACTGCGGATGAGGCGCAAGAGGCATGTGAGCAGTCTGGCTTTCCATCAGAGCGCGTGGTTCGTGGACGATTATTGGGGCATCCGACGCTGCGGTTCTCACCCCTCTTGATTAGGCAACTACTCAACCTCCCTGTCCGTAGGAAAGTTCTGGTCCACTCACACGGTTTGTGGACGTACATGTCACGCATTGCGATGAAGATCAGAGAGCACCACCGATGCCCTTTGGTGGTTAGCCCGCACGGTTCACTGGAGCCATGGGCGCTTCGCATATCGCCAAGGAAAAAGTTGATCGCATCCTTGCTCTATGAACATAAAAACCTATCGACGGCTTCGTGCATATGGGCCTTGTCGGAACAGGAAAAACAGTCCGCGCGAGATTACGGCCTGGACGGAAGGATTGACGTCATAGCAAATGGGGCGAACCGTGCCTCACTCTGTAGTGAGGAAGAAGTGAAAGCGTTCCGCGGGAAGTACGGAATCCAGGGAGACTCTCGAATTCTGCTTTTCTTGTCGCGTATCACTCCAGTAAAGGGTCTTCCCATTTTGCTGAGGGCCTTCGCGGAAAATCTTCGGAGGCAGTGGGGCTGGACGTTAGTCATCGCGGGCAGCGATGAAGGAAATCATATTGAGGAAGTACGGCAGCTCGTCGAATTGCTGGGCATCGGATTGTCGGTGCGGATGATCGGGCCGGTTTTTGGCAGAGAAAAGGCGTGCGCCTTTTCCGCTGCTTCTCTTTTTAGCTTGCCTTCTTACCATGAAGGACTTCCTATTGCCGTCCTAGAGGCAATGGAGTATGGTCTCCCTGTGATCATCACCGACACATGGACATTACCTTGTCCGGTTGACAAACAGTTTGGCTGGCGGGTAGCCGCTGAACAGTCTGCGCTACAAAATGCTCTTTTTGAGGCAATGACTGCGCCTGCATCGCGGCTTGAGGAGATCGGTGCCGGAGCACAATCCCTGGCACGAAGGTATTTTACGTGGGACGCTGTCGCACAAAAAGCTAGTGAGCTTTATGCCTCGCTGCTCTCGGGCATTGAAGGATAGCCTGCAAGAACGAGGGGTTTCCGGGATACCCTGGAGAGAGTTACAAAGCGTGGGTTACACTTGCGCTGACCAGTGTGGCGGCCGGATTCTAAACATGGGTATTTACCTTTGCCACAGATACTATGAATATGAAATTGTTACCAGATAGAAAGCGTGGCTGACGAGATGAATGCAAGCATATTTGCCGGGAAGACGCTGCTGATTACAGGCGGCACAGGAACTTTCGGTAATGCTGTCGTCGACATGGCAGGCAAGGCTGGTTTTGGCGAAATTCGTATTTTTAGCCGAGACGAAAAAAAACAGGATGATATGCGGGGGCGACTGAAGAACGCGTCGGTGAAGTTTTACCTCGGAGATGTGCGGAGCTACGACAGTGTGCTACAGGCGATGCATGGTGTGGACTTTGTGTTCCACGCTGCGGCTTTGAAGCAGGTTCCCTCGTGCGAGTTCTTCCCCATCGAAGCGTTACAAACGAACACGCTTGGCGCTGAAAATGTGATGAACGCAGCACTTGCTTCCAATGTTCTGAAGGTGATCGTGTTGAGTACGGACAAGGCGGTGTATCCGGTCAATGCCATGGGAATGTCGAAGGCGCTGATGGAGAAATGCATGGTCGCCAAGGCGCGGATGTACGGGAAAAGCTCCACCGTATTCTGTGGAACGCGCTATGGGAACGTGATGGCGTCGCGGGGATCGGTGATTCCCCTGTTTCTGAATCAGATACTAGCCGGAGAACCCTTGACCATTACCGATCCGAATATGAGCCGCTTCATGATGACCATTGAGGGGGCGGTGGAACTGGTGCTCTACGCGTTTGCACATGGCGAACCGGGAGACATTTTTGTTCAGAAGGCCCCTTCGGCGACCATCTGCACTTTGGCGGAGGCCCTGCTGAGGCTTCTAGGGTCGGATAATGAGATTCGGGTCATCGGTACGCGGCATGGCGAGAAACTCTATGAAACGCTCTTGAACCGCGAAGAGATGGCCCAAGCCGAGGACCTTGGCGATTACTACCGGGTGCCTGCCGACACGCGGGACCTGAATTACTCGAAATTTTTCACGAAAGGGGAGACCGTGGTTTCCGAAGCCGTTGACTACAATTCCCACAATACGAAGTTGCTGGACGTAGAAGCGATGATGGATCTGCTGCTGAAGCTGCCGTGCGTACAGGATGCCCTGAAGGGCGTGGCGGTGACGGTGTGACGAGGATTCTCATCACTGGCGGACGGGGATTCCTAGGTCGCAATCTGGCGACACACCTGCTTGAACGCAAAGACTGCGAGACCACGATTTTCGATCATAAGGATTCGCTGGATGACCTTAGAAATTTTCTGCTTAAGGCAGATGTGGTGTTTCATCTGGCCGGGGTCAACCGACCGAAAGACCCAATCGAATTTCAACAAGGCAACGTGGGGTTGACGGAGCAGATATGCCAGATATTACAGGAAGGTAGATGTTCTCCGAAAATCATTTTCAGCTCCTCAACCCAAGCGGAATTAGACAATGCATACGGGGTGAGCAAGCGGGAGGCTGAGACGGCTCTGAAGCAATTTGCCCTGGAGACAGGAGCCCATATACGGATCTACCGCCTCAAGAATCTGTTCGGAAAGTGGAGTCGTCCCAATTACAATTCGGTCACGGCTACCTTCTGCCACAATATTGCGAATGATCTGCCAATTGTCATCTCCGATCCGGCCCGTGAGGTAGAGTTGAGCTACGTGGACGATGTGGTAGCTGCGTTTCTTGCGGAGATCGATGGGCAGCAGGATGGGGACGAGGCAGGGGCTGATATCCCAAGCTGCTGCATCCAGCTCGGCGATCTGGCCGGCAGAATCCAGGCGTTTCATGAGATGAGAACCACGCTGACGGTGCCGGATTTTTCGGAATGGTTCAACCGGGCCCTCTATGCGACCTATCTCTCGTACGTTCCGTCTACAGCGCGACAACACAACCTTGAGATCAAGTCCGACCCACGCGGCAGCCTAGCGGAATTCATCAAAGAGAAGCATTTCGGACAGATCTTCGTTTCCAGAACTAAGCCTGGGGTGACGCGAGGAAACCATTATCACCACACGAAAACAGAGAAATTCTTTGTAGTGGAGGGAGACGGCTTGATCCGAATAAGGGCCATCGAGGGCGGCCCGGTCGCGGAGTATCCCGTGAGGGGCAGTGAGTACCATGTGATCGACATTCCTCCGGGATTCACGCACTCGATCACAAACGTAGGCACAGGCGAAATGGTCGCTCTGTTCTGGGCAAGTGAACTATTCGATCCAAATCACCCCGATACCTACTATCTCCCCGTAGATTTCGAGGTACGGAACAGGCTACTGTCGCAGGAGACTGCATGAAAGTCGCGACGATTCTTGGCACCCGGCCCGAAATCATCCGACTTTCGCGCGTGATCGCAACACTGGATCGCTATACGGAACATGTGCTGATTCACACTGGTCAGAACTATGACTACGAATTGAACCAGGTGTTTTTTGAAGAGCTGGAAATTCGACGGCCAAATTACTTTCTACAAGCAGCCGGAAAGAATGCAGCCGAGACGATTGGGTTGGTGATCGCGAAGTCCGATGATATTCTCGCCGAAGTGCAACCGGATGCGGTGTTGATTCTAGGCGACACGAACAGTTGCCTGGCCGCATTAGCGGCGAAGCGAAGGAAGATTCCAGTCTTTCATATGGAGGCCGGAAACCGGTGCTTCGA
>Ga0307373_10006799_pt1 | contig 18074 bp, 15 predicted proteins | sample OX2MG_FD_202534 | JGI IMG/M metagenome (GOLD analysis project Ga0307373, IMG submission 202534) | Soil microbial communities from Risofladan, Vaasa, Finland - OX-2 | ecosystem: Environmental > Terrestrial > Soil > Coastal area > Acid sulfate soil | place: Finland: Risofladan, Vaasa | collected...
ATCGTGAAGGGCTGGTCTTCAGCATCCGTGCGAAGACGTCGAGTTCCTCGAGGCACATGCCGCTACCGAGTGCAACGCAGTTCAGCGGATCGTTGGCGATAATGATCGGCATGTTGGTCTCGTACTCGAGCCGAGCAGCCAAACCGGCCAGCAGCGCGCCGCCGCCGGTCAGCACAATGCCCTGTTCCATCAGGTCCGAGGAAAGTTCGGGCGGTGTTCGGTCGAGCGTGACCTTTACGGCATCCACGATCGCCTGCACGGGTTCTTCAATCGCTTGGCGAATCTGCTCGGTCGAAATGACGACCGTCTTAGGCAATCCGGTCACGAGGTCGCGTCCACGAATTTCGGCGCGCAACTCCTCTTCGAGAGGAAAGGCCGAACCAAGTTGAATTTTGATCTCCTCCGCGGTGCGCTCTCCGAGCGCCAATTGGAACTCCTTCTTCACGAAGGCCACCAACGCTTCATCGAGTTCATCGCCACCGACACGAATTGATTGGCTCGTCACGATGCCACCCAGTGAGATGACCGCGACCTCCGTCGTGCCGCCTCCAATGTCGACGACCATGTTGCCGGTGGGCTCATGAATGGGCAGACCCGCCCCAATGGCGGCGGCCATGGGCTCTTCGATGATGTACGCCTTGCGCGCACCCGCGAACTCGGCCGCTTCCATGACGGCACGCTGCTCGACGCCCGTGATCCCCGAGGGCACGCAGATAACCATGCGCGGCTTGGCGAAGCGGCGCTGGTGAACGCGGTGGATGAAGTAGCGAAGCATCTTTTCGCAAATTTCAAAGTCCGCGATGACGCCATCTTTCAGCGGACGAATCGCTTGAATGTTGCTCGGCGTACGGCCGATCATCCGCTTGGCCTCGGCGCCGACGGCCAGAGGCTTGCCGTCTTTCACGTCAACCGCGACCACCGAAGGCTCATTCAAAATGATGCCGCGCCCGCGAACGTACACGAGGGTGTTGGCCGTGCCGAGGTCAACCGCCATGTCACGACCCAGGAGAGAAAAGCGACTGTCAACCATGAGTTTCCTTTAGTACGCTGGCGCCGACGTCGCCGCGTTTCCCCTAAGGCTAGGCCATGATGGCGGTCTACGACCAGCAAGCTCCCTTAGCCCAGGTGAGGAAAGAAGAGCGCGATTTCGCGAGCGGCCGATTCGGGTGAATCTGAACCGTGCACCAGGTTCTCTCGTAGCTCGCTCGAGAGGTCTCCACGGATGGTTCCGGGGGCGGCCTCCTTTGGGTTGGTCGCCCCAATGGTGGATCGAACGACTCGCCACGTGTGTTCGTCCCCCTCGAGAACGCCCACGAGCACGGGACCCGAGGTGAGGAATTCGACCAGTGGATCGAAGAACGGCTTGCCATCGTGCTCGGCGTAGTGGATTCTCACCGTTGCCTCATCGAGCGTGCGTATCTCAGCCGCCACGAGACGAAGTCCGCGACGCTCGAAGCGCGTGAGGATCTCCCCCATCAGACCGCGGCGTACGCCGTCGGGCTTCACGATTATGAGCGTTCTGTCCACGGCGAGTCAGCCTACTTCGCTTCACCTTGATGACGTGACGCCACGTGGAGCACCTCAGCGCGCACTTCGGCCACCAGATACAAGCTGCCCGCCACGACGATCAGGTCATCGTCACTGGAACGCTCGCGCGCGTGCGCCAGCGCCACCACGCCACTGGGATGCTCGTAGGCCGTGGCCCCGTGTCGACGGATCGCGCTGACGACCTCACCCACGGGCATCGCTCGCGGCGAATGCGGAGCGCAGCAGTGGAACTCCGTGAATCCAGCGCTCAGAAGTGGCGCGACCATGTCATCGAGATCGCGACCCTTCAGCATTCCCAACACGCATCGGCGCTCCCCGCGGATATCGAAAGCTCCGTCCAGGGTGGCCACCAGTGCGCGAACGCCCGCGGGATTGTGCGCACCGTCAACGACGATGGTGGGATTTCTCGAGATGATCTCCATTCGCCCCGGCATGCGAACGTGTGCGAGCGTCGTCGTGATTACTTCATTGCCCAGCGCGCGTCCGAGAAAGGCCTCCGCCGCGACGATGGCCGTGGCGGCGTTCATCCCTTGGTGGATGCCGTGCAGGGACACGAGCACGTCTTCGTAGCGCTCGTAGGGTGTGCGAACGGTAATGACCCTCCCCCCGAGGGCCAAATCGTTTCGCTCCAGCTCGAATTGATTTTCGAGCAACCACAGGTCGGTGCCGAGTTCATTCGCGCGCGCCCGGGCGATTTCCACGACGATAGCGTTCGTCGTCGCCACGATGGCAACGCCTTCGGGCCGAAATATACCGACCTTGTCCGTGGCGATGGCGCCAATCGTGGTGCCCAAGACCGCCGTGTGGTCGAGGTCCACGTTCGTCAATATCGACACGTCGGCGTCGATCACGTTGGTCGAATCCCAAGTGCCCCCCATGCCCACTTCAATGACCGCGACGTCGACACCCTCGTCGGAAAAGTGCAAAAACGCCGCCACCGTCAAGAGCTCGAAACGCGTGAGGATGACCCCGCTGACCTGTTCAACGTCGGAAAGCCGTTCGAGGAGCCCCACGAAGGCCCCGTCGTCCAAGGGCTCGCCATTGATCGCGATGCGCTCGTTCACCGCGTGCAGATCGGGGCTGGTAAAGGTCCCTACGCGCAGTCCGGTGCCGTGAAGAAGCGCGCTGGTGAGCGTCGAGGTCGTGCCTTTGCCGTTGGTGCCGGTGACGTGAATGCTCGGGTAGTCACGGTGAGGATCGGCGAACAACGCCAACGTGTCCACAATGGGGGCCAGTGTCGGTGGCGCTTGGCGATTCGGTGCCACTCGCTCGAAGTCAATGTGGCTCTCGAGCCAGTCCAGGGCCCCGCCGTACGACGTGAATCGCACGACTTAACTCGCGCGACGGGTTCTCGTCGTTTTTCTCATCTCGTACAACGGCGCCGCGTTGGTACGGACCGCTTCGGCATTCACCACGCAGCGAACGACGTCACTGCGGCCGGGCACGTCGTACATCGGCTCGAGCAGTACCTGCTCGAGGATCGAACGAAGACCTCGCGCACCCGTGCCACGCTCAAGGGCGAGGTCGGCAATCGCCACGAGTGCTTCTTCCTCGATTACCAACTCGACGCCATCCATGGCGAGCACCTGTTGGAACTGCTTCACGAGTGAGTTCTTCGGCTCGGTCAGCACGCTGATGAGCATTCCTTGGTCCAGTTGACGTACGGCTCCAATGATGGGGAGCCTTCCAATGAACTCAGGAATCAATCCGAACTTGACGAGGTCTTCGGGCAGCACGTGGCGAAACAGTTCAACGTCACCCGTACGTCGCGACGCCACGGGCTGATTGAAGCCCATGGACTTTTTACCTAGCCGGCGTTCGATGATCTCTTCGAGACCCGCGAAGGCGCCACCACAGATGAACAGGATGTTCGAGGTGTCGATGGTGATGAATTCCTGATGCGGATGCTTGCGGCCGCCCTGCGGCGGCACACTCGCCACGGTCCCTTCGAGAATCTTGAGCAACGCTTGCTGCACCCCTTCGCCTGATACGTCACGGGTGATCGAAGGATTCTCGGCTTTGCGGGCAATCTTGTCGATCTCGTCGATGTAGATGATGCCGCGCTCGGCTCGCTTCACGTCAAAGTCCGCGGCCGAGAGCAATTTCAAGAGGATGTTTTCCACGTCTTCACCGACGTATCCGGCTTCGGTCAACGCCGTCGCGTCGGCAATGGCGAAGGGCACGTTGAGCATGCGCGCGAGCGTCTGGGCGAGGAACGTCTTGCCACAGCCCGTTGGACCAAGTAGCAAAACATTGGACTTGGCGACTTCGACGTCGTCGTCATGCAACGGTCCCGTTTGAATTCGCTTGTAGTGGTTGTAGACGGCCACGGAGAGGATCTTCTTCGCCTCGACCTGTCCGATCACGAACTCGTCGAGAAACGCCGAAATCTCTCGGGGTGTCGGGAGCTCGTCAAGGACGAACTCGGGACGATCGCCGAACTCGTCGGCGATGATGTCATTGCACAGATCAATACACTCGTCGCAGATATAGACGCTGGGCCCCGCGATGAGCTTCTTGACCTGCTTTTGACCCTTTGCACAGAAACTGCACTTGATTAAGTCGCTGCCCTCACCAAACTTTGCCACGGATTCCCTCCGACACGAGCGGACCAGACCATCCTAGGAGGCGCGCCCCACGAAACGAGGCACCTAGACGCGAGCGCTGATCACTTCGTCGATGAGGCCATATTCCACGGCTTCCGCCGCGCTGATGATGAAGTCACGGTCAGTGTCTTTGGTAATGCGCTCGACCGACTGCCCGGTGTCGGCGGCCAGCATGGAGTTCAACATGTCCTTCATGCGCAAAATCTCACGAGCCTGGATCTCGATGTCCGAGGCCTGGCCCCCCACCCCACCCCAGGGCTGGTGCAGCAAGACTCGCGCGTGCGGCAAGGCGTAGCGCTTGCCCTTCGCGCCCGCACCGAGCAGCACGGCCGCGGCCGAGGCGGCTTGGCCGAAGCAGAACGTCGAGACGGCGGGCTTGATGTACTTCATCGTGTCGTAAATCGCGAGCAGCCCGGTGATGTCGCCACCGGGTGAGTTGATGTAGAGATTGATGTCCTTGTCCGGATCTTCTGATTCAAGGAACAGCATTTGGGCGCAAATCAAATTAGAGACGGCGTCGTCGATGGGCGTTCCCAAGAAGATGATGCGCTCGCGCAAAAGCCGACTGTAGAGGTCGTAGGCGCGCTCGCCACGATTGGACGACTCCACGACCGTCGGGACAAGGTAGTTCTGAGCTCGAAAGTTGTCGTTCACGCCACCACCTTAGGCGTCTAGATCGTCGGACTGGTCCTTGTCCAACAGGGCCCGGTCGATCTCAATTCCTTGGGGGTCGACGTAGGTGACGTTGGCCATCAACCAGCGAGAGGCTTTCATTTTGGCGACCTCCGAACGAAAGGTGATGGCCCGCCCCGTGTCACGAAGATTCTCACGCAATATCTCCGAGGTCACGTTCATCGCTTGCGCGGTGGTTTCGAGTTCTTCGTCGATCTCTTCGTTGGTTGGATCAAGATTCTCTACGCGCACCAATGCGCGAAGAGCGAGGTCAATACGCACCGCCCGCGCCGCGTCATCTCGCAGGGTCTCGAGCAACTGCTCGGGCGTTTGGTTCGTCACTTGCATGAAGGTCTCGAGCGTGAGCTTTTGTTGTTCGAGGCGGTGCCCGAGGTCGTGGAGACGCTCGTTCGTCTCGTCGTCGAGCAGTGACTGGGGCAGTTCCACGTCACCCAACAAGTCACTCAGCGCGACGAGCGCGGCGTCACGCTGGGACATCTGAGCTTCAACCACCCTCATGCGACGCATCTGATCGACAATGGCGTCACGCATTTCGTCGGCACTTTGCCATTCGGTGTTCTCTTGCACCCACTCATCGCTGAGTTCGGGCAGTTCACGCTCTTGAACCTTCTTGAGCGTCAACTGGTACGTCGCTACGACACCCCCACCGGCGCTGCCGTTGAGTTTGAGTTCTTCGCCGGCGCGCATGCCAACGATGAGGTCGTCGACTCCTTCAGTAATCACGCCTGACCCGACGGTGTACATGTAGTCACTCATGTCGAGCGGCTCGACGTCCGTGGCGATCTGCTCGACGTGGGCGTCCATCGTCACGAGGTCTCCCGTCACGATCGGGCGATCGACGTCTACGAGGACGGCGTCAGTCTCGCGGAATCGGTCGATTTGCGCGTTGACCTCATCGTCACCCACCACCGGCGAAGGAATCGTTACGCGCAGTTCGTGGTGACCGCTCAGGTCCACCTCGGGGCGAACTTCGACTTCGGCGTCAAAGACTAAGGGGCCATCCTCCTCGCCGCTCGCGACCGTGATGTCGGGCTGAGCGATGGGGTCAATCAGGGTGTCAGCGACCGCGTGGGCGTAAAAGTCTGGGAGCGCGTCGCGAATCGCTTCGGCCCGCAAAGCGCCCGGTCCCCCTAAATGGGCGATGAGCACGTTCTTCGGGACTTTTCCCTTACGAAAGCCCTTAATCGAGATCTGCTTGGCGAGCTTGACGGCGGCGGCATCAATCGCGGATTCCATCTCGCCCTCGTCGACCTCGACCGTGAGCTTGACTTTGTTGTTGTCGACGATGGTGGAGGTGGCGCGCATAGGGAAATAAAGCCTATCGGCTCCCACACGAGCCCTAAATCATGATGGAAAGTGCTTCGGCGAAGGCCCGAGCGACACCGACATTTCCACGCACCTGCGTTGCCGACGCCGCCAAAAAGGCCTCCGCGCTGATGCGACCTGCCGCCCGCCGCCAGAAAAGAGCGACGGGCGTCGTGATCTCGAGGTTGACCGGAGGGGCGTCTTGGCCCCAGACCACCGCGCGGCCCTGCGTGACCCCAATCACGACCGAGCGCGCCAAACGCCCGCTCAGGTTGAGACGAAGTACCAAACCCTCGGGTGCGTTCATCTTCTTGCCAACGACGTAGGGCAGCGCCGCCTCGAAGCGATTAATCACGATCTCTTCACCACTGCCGTGATCGTCGGCCGGCTCGAGCAAAGCGTCACGGACGTCTTGGAGGTGGATCCAACTGTCAAGGACACGCGTCTCCATGAAACGGTGATACGGGCGCTCGCCCTCGGGGCTCCAGCCAACCCGCTCCCACGAGTCGTCGTCGAGGGCGCGCAGTCGCGTCAGCGAGTCACCTGCCGTCTGACGAAAGAGGGCGAGTACTTCAGGTCCCGAGAGCGCGCGAAAGTACTCGACGAAGGCTTCGTTCAGTTCCCCGATGGGATTTCGAACGTAATCGGGCCAAGGCGCTTGGTGCGCGGGTGGTGCGTCACCGCGCAAGAGGAGCTCAAATCCCGCGAGGTGACTGATCACGTCTTGCACGCTCCAGCCCGGGCAGCTCGTCGAACGCTGGTAGGCCGCGTCGGGTTGGGCGCGCATGAGTCGCTCGAGGGACGACCACGTCTCGTCGAGCGCGTCAATTATCCACTCATACGCCACTGGACACCTCCTCGCTGGAGCCTAGGCAACTCTGGGCGCCCTCGGCGTGTGCCAGCATGGATACCTCGGGAAGTAGCGCAGCTTGGTTAGCGCGCCTGGTTTGGGACCAGGAGGCCGCGGGTTCGAATCCCGCCTTCCCGACTCGTATGACTTAACTGAATTGAAACGTCTCTTGCAGCGCGTCGAGCAAGACAGAAGACTGAAAGGGCTTTTGCAAAAATATCGAACGCTGAAAGACGTCGGCGTTCTTCGCGCTCGAAGACACGGTCAGACCGCTCATGAAGATAAATCGGGTGTCACTGCTTCGCTTCGACACTTCGAGCGCCAATTCTTCGCCACTCATCCGGGGCATGTTGAGGTCAGTCAAAATGACGTCGTAGGGCGAAGTGGCCTTGTCCACCAGCTCGAGCGCTTCGAGTCCGTCTTTGGCAACGTCGACGAGATAGTGCTCCGCACGAAGTATCTGTTCGAACATCATCAAAATGGCGGGCTCATCGTCCACCACGAGTAGACGTCGCCCTTTCGTCAGATACGGGTCACGTAACTCCGCGTCGCCGTCACTGTGCGTCGAGCGTACGACTTCGGCCTCGGGCACGGCCGGCAAGATCAGCGCGAACCGAGAGCCGTGGCCTGGCGTGCTCGTCACCTCGAGTCGTCCTCCATGAGAGTTCGCGATGGCCTGTGACGTTGAGAGACCAAGCCCCGTACCCAAGCCGACTGGCTTGGTCGAATAGAAGGGTTCAAATATCCTTTCGAGCACCCCTTCGTCGATACCGACTCCGCTGTCGACCACCTCTACGTAGACGTATCGACGCCCCTCGACGTCCGTCACTATTCTCCCGGCGTCGCTTCCGTACCCATTGCGAACACCGACTTCGAGATAGCCCCCATCGGGCATGGCGTCTCGCGCGTTGGTAATCAGGTTCAGGACTATCTGCATCAACTGCGTCACGTCGCCCAATACGGGCCATACCCCCTCGTCTAGGTGCACGCGCACGTCAATATTCTTCGGCAACGTTTCGCCACTGAATTGAAGTACTTCTCGCACAAGTTTCGCGACGTCGACCACTCCTCGCTCACCTTCAACGCCGCGCGCGTACGCGAGAACCTGTTGAATCATCTGCGCTCCGCGCTTGACACCGTTTCCCAACGAATGAATCAACTCGCGTTTCGATTCCTCTGTCTCGCCATTTTCGAGCACGCCGAGGGTCAACAAGACCGGGGTGAGCACGTTATTGAGATCATGCGCCATGCCGCTCGCCAGCGTGCCGATGCTTTCCATACGTTGGTGTCGCGCTCGGTCCTCCCGCTCTAAATTGATGGCGGTGACGTCTCGATTCACCCCGAAGACTCCAATCGCAACTCCCTGGTCGTCGCGAATCAGTTGCCAACGACAGTCGACGGTGATCAGAGCCCCGCTCTTCGTCTTGTGCTGTTGCTCGCCCGTCCAATTGCCGTCGCGACTGACGTCTGCCAGCGCTAAATACGCGACCGAAGGGTTGTCGTGTAAGAGCTCCGGGGGCGACACTCCGGCTACTTCCTCGAATGTCCAGCCATACATCTCTTCGGCCGCCTTGTTCCAGTAGGTGACGCCATGTTCAAAACTGCGAACGATCATCGCGTCCTTGGACCGATCCACCATCTGGGCCAACAAGTTGGCGCGGGTCTCGTCCTCTTTGGCCTTCAGCCTGTCGTTTTGCTCCGACGTCACGTCGCGCGCGGCGATCAATAAACCGCCCGGCGCCGGCAGCGCACTCATTTCGAACCATTGGTCGCGATCAGCCAAATACACAATCTTCGAGGTGTATCGATTCTCGTCCATCGCGCTGACGTAACTTGAAAACATCTGCGACTCTTCAAATTTCGGGAAGAGCTCGTACACCGAAGCGCCGAGTGCGGCGTTGCGGTCCACGCCGAGGAGGTTTAGGCCCGCTTCATTAATGAACTCGATCTCCCAAAGACGATTCACAAAGAACAGCGCTGAGCCAATGCTGTTGAACGTCTCGGCCATTCGCCGCTCTAAGCGTTCGACAGTTTGACTTTGGCGAATGAGCGTCGTGACGTCGTAAAGAACGCCCACGACGCGCAAGATCTGACCTTCGGCGTCACGCTCGGCTTCGCCAATGATCCTCACGTCGAGGAGATTTTCGGCCCCGTCGAGAACTTTCGAAAAAACGTCAAATGCGACTCCCTCCGCCATACAACGACGAATAAGCACCGCCACCCGTGACGATTCATCGTCGGGGAGCCGCTTCAGCGATTCGTCAAGGTCCAGCTGGCCGCTGCCATCCACTGCAAGAATCTGGAGGAGTTCCTCGCTCCAAGCGACGATTTCACTTCCGGCCTCCACGGACCAACCACCAAGGCGAGCTAGGCGCGCTGCCATCTTTGCGACTGCGGTATTGGTGCGCAGGCGTTCGTTCGCGCGTACCTCTTCGCTCACGTCGCGCGCCCAACCAATCACCGCGACGATCGAATCGCTCGCGTCACGAAGTGGAAGATTCGTGATATCAACTTCGAACACTTCTCCCGATTTGCGTCGCCCTCGACTGCGATAGCGCACCGTCTCGCCCGCCACCGAGCGTTGGAAATTTTCTTCGGTGAGGGGAAGCATTTCGGCATCGATGAACGGCGCGAAGTTCATTGCCGTTAACTCGTCGCGAGTCCATCCCAACATCGTGCACAGATGGTCGTTGAAATCAAGGAATTGGCCGTCGAGGTCAAAAACGTAAATGGCATCCGGATGGGACTGAAGCAAAGATTCCAAGCCACTTTCCCGAAGGAGATTCGCCAGGCGCGTCAATGCGCCCCCTCTCTTCGATAGAGTCTCGCCGTTACGACGAACGCTCACTCGAGAATACCGTTCAACCCTTCAACGTCGACCGAGCGACCGTAGTGAATTCGTATCAATTCACATGGCGAAACCACCTTTTGCACTGCGCGACCGGGCGATCGGCCAGAAACGCGCAATCAGATGATGGCCTCGACGGTCGCGCGCGCTTGGTGCCCCCGGCAGGAGTCGAACCCGCAACCTGACGGGTAGAAACCGTCTGCTCTATCCAGTTGAGCTACAGGGGCGCCAACCAAGCGTACCGAACGGGCACGCAAGGTGCCTGACCAGCGAGTTGTCGCCCCGACCGACCCATCGCTCGTGTGCCATACTGGAGAGCCTTGGTGGGCGTAGCTCAGTTGGTTAGAGCGCCAGGTTGTGGTCCTGGAGGCCGCGGGTTCGACCCCCGTCGCTCACCCCAAGTATCTCGGCCAGCGGCCCCAATATTGCTGAATCTGTGAACGTTCTCGGTCGCCGACTAGATTTCGCCCTAGCGACTCATAGCGAGTCGAGTGGGAGGCTGACATGACCATCGTTCGCGACTCGTTTTACATCAACGGAGAGTGGGTAAAGGCCACCTCTGGCGACGTGCTCGAAGTGACCACCTCCGGCACGGGTGAACTCTACGCCACGGTTCCCGCGGGAACGGTCGAAGAAGCCAACTCGGCCGTGGAGGCCGCGTCCAGCGCCTTTAGCGCGTGGGCCAACACCAGCGCCAAGGAGCGCGGCGAATTTTTGATGCGGATCTCGGAAAAGCTCGCCGAGCGAAGCGACGAGATCGCTTTGGACATCGCCCATGAGGTCGGGATGCCACTCATGCTCTCCAAGGGAATTCAGGCCGGACTTCCCACGATGACCTTCGCGGACAACGCGCAACGCGCGATGGACTACACCTGGGAAGAAGAGGTCGGCAATTCGACCTTGGTGCGCGAACCGGTGGGCGTCGTCGCCGCCATTACCCCTTGGAACTACCCGCTTCACCAAATTGCCAACAAGGTCGCGGCGGCCTTGGCGGCGGGCTGCACCGTGGTCGTCAAGCCGAGCGAAGTAGCGCCGATTAATGCGTTCATCCTGGCCGACATCGTCCACGAGGTCGGCCTGCCCAAGGGCGTTTTCAATCTCGTGACCGGGCTTGGTCCCGTAGTGGGTGAAGCCATCGTCGCGCACCCCAAAACCGACATGGTCTCCTTCACGGGCTCCACCCGAGCGGGCAAGCGCGTTATGCAGATTGCCGCAGAAATGGTGAAGCGCGTCTCACTGGAGTTGGGCGGTAAGTCAGCCAACATCATTCTCGAAGATGCAGATCTGTCTCGCGCGGTAGGCGACGGGGTCTTCAAGTGTTATTTGAACTCGGGCCAGACCTGCTCGGCTCTGACGCGAATGGTGGTGCCGCGCTCTCGCCTCAGCGAAATCGAAGATCTCGCGATCAAGGCCGCGTCGGGGCTTGCACCCGGCGACCCGGTCACCGGGTCGAGCTTGCTCGGACCACTGGTCAGCGCCGTGCAGCAACAACGGGTCCGCGACTACATCACGAAGGGTGTTGACGAAGGCGCCCGGCTTATTTTTGGTGGTACGACGCCGCTGGAGGGGCTCGAGAAGGGTTACTACGTGGCTCCGACCATCTTCTCCGATGTACGAAACGACATGACGATTGCTCAAGAAGAGATCTTCGGTCCAGTTCTTTCGATAATTCCTTACGACAGCGAAGAAGAGGCCATCGCCATTGCGAACGACTCGAACTACGGCCTGGCGGGTGGCGTGTGGGCCGGCTCCGACGAAAAAGCCTTTGAGGTCGCGCGCAAGATTCGCACCGGCCAAGTCGAAATCAATGGTGGCAACTTCAACGTCGTGGCACCCTTTGGTGGCTACAAGCAGTCCGGCATCGGCCGCGAACTCGGCCAGTACGGCTTCGAAGAGTTTCTCGAAGTAAAGGCCATCCAACACAATTAAGCTGCTCGGCTACCGGCGCGTGACCAGATAGACTCAATCCGCGCCGGTAGCTCAATTGGCAGAGCATTTGACTCTTAATCAACAGGTTCCGGGTTCAAGTCCCGGCCGGCGCACCAAAGTAGTCAAACTCTACGGTCTCATGTATTCCAACGGTCCTGCCGACTGGGCATCGGCATGAAGAATTGAAGCTTTGGAACAGCATTGGTAAACGCGAAACCCGCCGCGACTCTCATAACGCACGACGACGGAGGTGATTGTGAAAGTCGTTTTCATCGAGATCTTCTGGGGCCGAAGTCGTGGTGCCAGTGGGGCACTTAATCTCGCCTGTGACCTTGCCCGTGCGCAAATCGGCTAATCAATATTGCAAATTCCAGCACAACGCCAAGAAGGATCATCAACTTCAGAGTTGAGTCTCGACTTTCATAGCTTTCCAACAAGACGGAGTCGAATTGTCATTGGCTCATTCTTGATCGCGACGACTGCTCGAGGAGGCCAGTGAACACATGGAAGGCGTAAGTGGTTCCATCGACGTCACCGGATGCCAACAGATCCAAAAGCAGGCCCCGGGTCACCGCCAGACCGAGGCGGGCAATAGCCCGAGCATCTTTCTCCTCGACTCCTACGGCGACCAACTGGTTGGTGACCGGGGTGATCCAGCCATCGAGCGCTTCTTCCAAGAAGCCATCAGTGCCTGGACGCCCTAGGAGTGCATGAGAATAAATTTCGAAAAACAATCGCTCCTGAGCCCGCAACGATGGATCCGCAAGTCGATTCCATTGTTGGCGTGCGTCTGCGACCGACGGGGTAGTGTCACCGAGCGTTTGACGTTCCCGTCGCTCGACCTCTCGAACAATGGCCACAAGTAGGCCGTCCCGCGAACCGAAGTGGTAGATGAGCATCCGATGACTCGTGCCGATTGCGGCCGCGATCTCACGCAGACTCAGGTCCAAAATCCCCTCGCTCTTGGCTTGCTCCACAACGGCCAAAAGCAGACGATCCTTGGCTTGCGAAGTAACCACGTTAAATTGTACCATTTGGTACAGGTGCCAATGGTGCTAAAGGAGGTTTATTCAATGAGCCAACTAGAGGTGCAGGCGGAAGGTGTCACCAGAGCAGGTCCAGAGATTGTGTGGCCACTCGTGGCCGATGCGAACACCTACTGCCATTGGGGTCCATGGGACGACGGAGGATACCGACCCCCGGCCGCGGGACCATCACGACAGAGTTCGATTCAGTGGTTCCGCTACGGACGGCGCACTACTAGCGTCGAGGAAATTGTGGAGGTAGAGGAGCCTCGTCGTGTTGTGTACAAGGTGGTGAGCGGCCTTCCCGTGAAGAATTATCGGGCGGAGATCACTCTGACTCCGACCTCTTCTGGCGGCACGTCGATTCGCTGGGTGGCAACGTGGGACAAAACGTTCATGGGCAAACTCGTACGGCGGAAACTGCGGCAGATCTTTCCCGAGATTGTCACGTGCTTGATCGCAGCGGCAGATAATCAAGAAGCCTCCAACGATCTATCGTGACACTTCGCTGACGAATTGGTTGCTACCTAGAATCCGGGGAATCCCCCCCCGGGGGGAAGGATCAACTAATGGCAACGAGGTAGACGGGGGCCTTCAGGGCCCGACGTGACACGTATCCAACCTCGCACTCGCGACTTCTCGCGCAAGGCGGTGGTACTTCAGATTGACGGCCGCACTTGCAGGGCCCGGAACACAAAGCCGTCCTGCTCCACTTCGCTTTCAAAAGTGAAACGAACCAGCTGACCAGCAAACAGGAACTTCCGACCGGGGACGTCAATCATCGAATAATGCAACCAACAGCCTCCAGGCGTGTCTAGCGAGTCAATGACACCGACACCTTCACGATCGTCGTATTCTCGGACTACGCCGTCCACCGAACCTTGGTCCATGACGCGATCATAAGACGGGTTGGTGACTGTGCCCCCTTCTCTGCTGACAACACGGCAATGACGATTCTCGGGGATTTGAAGCGAATCCGCACGCCTCCACCCTATTTCCCTCCAAGATTTGCGGCAAGAAAATCCCACAGAAAATCCGACACACCAGCGCAACTCAGAAAGGCCAAACCGACTCAAAACAACACGATTGCCTTGAATTTCAAGACCAAGGCAACCAGAACGACGCTGCAGAATGATAGGGAGCTCGCACTTAATCAACAGGTTCCGGGTTCAAGTCCCGGAGTCTCACAGGCGCACCAAAGTAGTCAAACTTCACGGACTCATGCGTCCCAACGGTCGCGCCGACTGGGCAACGGCATGAAGATTCGAAAATTTTGAGCAACATTGGTCAACGCGAAACCCGGCGCGATGCACCACGTGGAATGCCACCAAGCATTAGATGAATCATCCCGGGCTTTGTGTACGAAGGAATCCAAATATTGAACTCCAAAAATCGGTCCGGTGCGATCATTGATGCTCCTAATGGGCGTTGAGCAGGATGGAGTTTCGGAGGACAGATTTAAGTGACTGAGTCGCAAGGGAATGGCGAGAAAACGAGTCGCTGAGTTTTCACATCAAGTGCAACGTGCCAGAACCAATACATCCCGAAGGCCATCACGTCGACTTTCGGACTCTCTGTTCTCAGGTCGGGGGATTCGAGCCTGGCTTGAAGACCACCGATGAACGTTCGGGATGGTCGGGATCGAGTCGAACGGCGAACGGCTCGTCGTCGGTGGCCTCCCCGTTACCCTCGACCACGATGACGACGTCTTCGTCCTGGTGACCGTAGATTGCCTGCGCCATGCCGAGCATCGCCTGACCAATGACTTGACCCGGCGTTGACTGGACTATTTGCCTCACGATCTTTGAAATGGACTCCTCAGGTTCGTCGGAAAGAACATCGTCTGTCGCCTTCAGCCACCCGAGCCACTGCTCATCGGTCCACTCATCAGGATCCGATGGCGGTTCGATGTAGTCCATCTCGATTACCGTAGCGCTGCAACCCAACTGTCGCGCCGACTGAGCAACGGGATGAAGATTCGAAGTTTTGGAACGACATTGGTAGACGCGAAACCCATCGCGATTCACCACCCGTTATCTTCCCCGTCACCACCGGCGACCACGTTTCCCTGGACGAATTCGCTCGCGATAGTTAATGCAGCGCTCGCGTTTTCCCACACGCGTTAGATAGCCCACTTGCGGCATCTTGAAGATCTAATTGACAATGAGAGACGGGGCAGCGTCACGGACAGTAACGTCACGGATCGCTTTGACCTCGAAATGTTCTAAACGGACCTCATCATGGAAACCACGTCGTCAACGCGATACCCCTCGTTACGGGCGTAATCAAGGAGCTCGCTGATCTTCGCGAGCAGTGCACTTTTTTGTGGAGTCCCAACCACTCGGATGCCTCGACCGCGCGTGAAGTCAAGCAGTCCCTCATCGCGCAGTTGGTGCATGGCACGAATAACGGTGTTCTTGTTCACACCAAGAACTGTCGCGAGATCGACCACCGGAGGTAATCGTTCACCCTGAAGGATCTCTCCCTCGGTGATGGACCGGCGTATTTCGGCTGCCACCTGAACGTGGAGCGCGGTGACTTCGTTGCGATTGACCTTCATAACGAAAATGATACCATTCCTACTAATACCATCTAGGAGCCGAATAGTGAAGTCGCCGACAACAATCGAGCAACTACCTCCGAGCGCCAACGCTCACCTCGATGAGGAGGCTCTTATTAAAGAGGCCCGGGTGCTCGCACGACGTCGACGTCAACGTCGCGGCCTACTTGCCTTCACGCTTCTCGCCGTGGCGGGCCTCATCGCGGTTGGCGTCACTCGTCTCACTTCAGTGACGACGTCCTCTAACTCCAACGACGCATCAACGTCGGCGACTCCGATATGTCAAAACGTTCAAGCGAAACTTCTGGGCGTGACTGCGATACCCGGCGGGCTGGGACATGCAGGCGTCGTCGTGCGCGCCTCGGTCTCTTCTTCGGTGGCGTGTTCAATCAGTGGCTATCCAAAAGTGAATGCCACGCTCTCTAGCCACTCGACAGCGACGGCCAGCGACGTGCGTAACGCGTACCTCGGCGGCGCCGCCAAGACGAACTCACCACTTCCACGACTCTCAATATCGTCGCGTCCACGTCTCGTGTCCTTCACGATCCAGTGGGCCGATGGCAACGGGCCTACCTATCCGGCGATGAAGGCGGTCCAGATTTCGTTTCCGGGTTCGCCAAGTGCGCTTGATGCAAGTTCGATGTATGAGCCTGGAATGGGCAACACTCAATTCATGGGGATTTACCGCAGCAACTTGATTGTGACACCACTGGTCAAAGGTTCGAGCGGGTCGACACAGTAAATGACGAATTGGAGCGTCTCGATTAGCAGGAGCTTGGTCGCTCCAGCCCGAACGGTTCGATCGAAACGGCAACTTGATGTGTTATTCCAAGAAAGTTCATCGAAATCGGCAACGTTGAAATAACCCATGTGTTGTCAGGTGCACTGTCGCATGAGAAGGTCTCTCGAACCACAACCCTCTCAGAACTGTGAGATCCGAGCACGAATGGTTTGAAGGCTCCATCGCGCTTCCAAGAACTTGACTTCCCGATACGAACCTCTAACCGCGACGTGTGGCCGAGGGGCGCAAAATAAACCGACACGGGCGCGCCAACATTGGATATCTCCACACCCATTGGTCCGCGATTCGAAATCGTCGCGACGACTTCAAGCACAGCCTTCCCCAGTGGCATGATCCATGTTCGTTCGACACCAAAATCAGGTTTTTGCGCCACCTGCGAACCGTCAGGCGTCGACACAACGTTCGTGCTAGACCCCATTGCGTCGGTGCTGATTGGTTGGTAGTGAAGGGCGCCGATCAACCCCACCACGACGACCAGCGCGAAACCCAAAGCAGCGATGACTCGCCAGCGCAGCCGCAAAACGCGGCGAATGACGTGCCGCGGTGTGGCCTCCGCGGACGAATCTCGAATGAAATAACTTTGCTTCACCTATAGGCCCCGAACCACACTGTCGACACACATTTTCGGATAATCGATAACACCTGGATGTTGCAAGGAAACACGCGTGGTTGAATCCTGTACCCATGTCGCAACCACGTCGTCATTGGTCCAACTCAGAAGTTCAGGCCGCTTGGGAGTCGTTCGCGATTTGCCAGCGAAGAGTGACCTTCCGCCACACCCATACTCCCTCGGCAACAAGCGCCAAGAAGAGGAGCGCGAACATCGCCTCCGGGGCCCCAATGGACGGTCCAAGGAAAGCTGGCGCCAACACTGAGAGATGCACCAACACCAACAAGGCGAACCAACTCAGTACCTTCTGTGGATCTCCTCGAACTTGACAAAGCCAGACCTTTCCCCCTCCACTATTGCTTCATTTCGCACCTGAACACCATTAAAAATTGGTGCAGTTGAGCGGCAGGTAGCGATTCGCAGTGCCCGACTTCCGGGTTCCGTGTAACGCTGGCTTGGGTGCGGACAGTACTAAGAGTGAAATCCAATGGGGACGAGGCGACCGCTTGGGCGGCCGTTCTGAGCAACGACGGTGATGCCTTCGTCGCCATCTTCGACAAACATCGAGACCGTGTGTTTCGCCACGCTCTTCGCATGACCGCGAACGTGCACGACGCGGAAGATGTCACGGCCGGTGCGTTCCTTGAACTTTGGCGACGAAAGAAGGCCGTTCGGGTCGTCGACGGTTCCGTGTTGCCTTGGCTACTCGTCACGACGACCAATCTGGCGCGAAACCTGACGCGCGGTCTTCGTCGTTATCGGTCACTCATCGCTTCGCTTCCGCGTGCCGATGTCGCGAGAAGCGCCGAGGATGTCGCGCTGGAACAGATTGAAGAACTTCGAGTCGTCGCGCAGGTACGTGAAGCACTGATCGGCCTGTCGCCCTCGGACGCCGCCCTCATCACGCTCACGACGTTCGAGCACTATTCGCCGGCCCAAGCCGCTGCTGCCTTCGGCATCACCGACGGCGCCGCGCGCACGCGTCTTTCACGTGCTCGAACCCGTATGGCCGAGGTTTTAGCAACGTTGGAGAACGGCGAGACCGTAATTACTACAGAGGAGACGAGTCGATGAGCACTCTGGAGATGGATCCGGTCTTCACCGCGGCCCTGCGCGAGGCACTCGTGATAACGGTCAAGGAGACTCCTCGCGTGCGGCGTCGCTGGCGGTGGCGTATGGGAGCGGGAACGTTCCTCGGTCTGTCGCTCGCGGCGGGCGGAGTAGCCCTGGCGTCGGGAGTGTTTTCTGCCCCCGGCGCGCCGGTGAACTCTCCCGTTGGCAATGTCGTTACCGTAACG
>Ga0307373_10006800_pt1 | contig 18074 bp, 25 predicted proteins | sample OX2MG_FD_202534 | JGI IMG/M metagenome (GOLD analysis project Ga0307373, IMG submission 202534) | Soil microbial communities from Risofladan, Vaasa, Finland - OX-2 | ecosystem: Environmental > Terrestrial > Soil > Coastal area > Acid sulfate soil | place: Finland: Risofladan, Vaasa | collected...
AGAGGTGCGGTAGCGGCGCGGTCTGGCCGGTCTTGGGCAGCATGACGCTGACCGGCTGATTCACCGAGGTCACCGTGAAGGTCGTGGTGACGGTCTGGCCGCGCACGCTCTCCGTATCGTCAGCCTGCTTGATCATGTGCTGCGCGTCGATCCAGACATGGAAGTGAACGGGATGGGTGCCGATGGACCGCAGCATCGGGCCGAGCAGCTTGCGCATGTGCGAGGTAAGCCCCGCGTAGGCGGTCTGCGGCGCATAGGTTCCCGCGTACTCGGTCGTGGGAACTCCGTCGATCGTCTGCGTGCCGACGACGCGGACATCCTTGGACGCGGTGAAGAGCCTGGTCTGGTCGAGCGGGTTGCTGCCCTCGAGGTTCTGCAGCAGCGAGCCGAAGCTGATGCCGGACTTCGAGGAGAGCTGGGAGATCCTGACCTTGACCCACGGCTTACCGGCCGACTTGGCGAAGGCGGGGTCCTTGAAGTAGATCGCCTGGCCGGTCAGGATCTCGTCCAGGTGGATGCTCGGCGAGCTGGCGGCAGCGACGTTGAACTTCGCCTCGATCAGGGTCGTCGGCTTCATCTGCATCTGGATGGTGCCGGTCAGGCCGCCGGCATGGGAGCCAACCGAATGCACGGACAGGCTGGCCGTCAGCGAGTTCACGTGCGCTGACGTGTCAGCGGCCAGCTTGATCTGCTTGAGCGCCGGGTTGTTCGCCGCAGTCCCCGTGCTGCCCTTTGAGCAGCCGCTCATCGCGATCGCGGCCGCGCCCGCAGCGGCGGCGACGGTGATCCACCGAGATGGGCGGCGGAAGGCGAGATTGCGGTGAAAGGCCTGATAATGAGTCGACGGAATCATAACGGAATGCTATCAGCGCAGCACGATGCCCATCTGCGTGATTGTTTAACTCACAATATGAATGGCATCGAAGATATTTAGGTCTGATTGATAAGAAGAATTCATTTTGGCCCGGCGGCGGGCGGATCCGCCTGGGACGCCGTGATGCCGCGGCCGGCCGGTCCCGGTACGGTAGGTACCGATCGGAGGGATGTGCACGTGAGCGACGTTCGGCTGGAACCAGGCGACCCCGCACCCGACTTCACCTTGCCTGATGCCGACGGAGGCGAGGTCAGCCTCTCGTCGCTGCGCGGTCAGCGGGTGATCATCTACTTCTACCCGGCGGCGATGACGCCAGGCTGCACCAAGCAGGCATGCGACTTCCGGGACAGCAAGAAGGACCTGACCGACGCCGGTTTCGCCGTGCTCGGGATCTCGCCCGACAGCCCGGCGAAGCTAGCCAAGTTCCGCGACCGGGATGGGCTGACGTTCCCGCTGCTCTCCGACCCCGACCGGATCGTGCTCAAGGCCTACGGCGCGTACGGCGAGAAGATGCTCTACGGCAAGAAGTCGGTCGGCGTGATCAGGTCAACGTTCGTGATCGGCGCCGACGGTGCCGTCGAGCGGGCGTATTACGGCGTCAAGGCCACCGGCCATGTCGCCCGGCTGCGCAAGGAACTCGGCCTGATCAGCTGACCGCGGCGACCGAGAGCGGGCTGAGTTTGGCCAGATCGGGTCAGTCGGGAAGACTGATCACCCCGGGGCCGTAGCCCAACGGCAGAGGCACAGGATTTAGGTTCCTGCCAGTGAGGGTTCGAGTCCCTCCGGCCCCACCAAATTGGTCATTGCGCGAACCCCCGGCCGTGATGACGGGTCTGGCTCGGGCTGCGGGATGCGGAAGACGGGCACGATCCGCCCCGGTCCGGTGATCTTGATCTGGGCGACCAGAGCTTCGATGAGGGCCTTGCGCTGGCTGAGGCTGCCGGCGCCGATGATCTCGTCGATGTGATCGGCGATGTTCCGGAGCGTGGCGGCGGGCGGCATCGTGGGAACGGTGCCGACCTCCCTGGCCAGTTCATCGCGGCGACCGCGTAGCTGCCCGGATCTGGATTTGAGCTGACCGAGTCGGCCCGCGAGATCGCTGGGGTCCAGGGTGCCGATCTCGAACGCGGCCAGATACCGGTCGATCGCGGCACCGGTCTTGACCAGCTCGCGCTCGGCCGCTGCCAGCTCGGCGACCCAGGCGTCGTGAGCGGCAGCATGACTGGCCTGCGCGGCACTGATCGCGTCTGTGATCAGCGCGTCCTGGCTGCGGTAGAAACTCGCGAGCGCGCCGGTAACCGCCTGCTCGATGGCGTCGGCGTCGATCCGCTGCCCACCGCACGTGGTGGTGTCGTACCGGGTGCGCCGGTAGCAGGAGTAGTACCGGTACACCCGGCTCCTGCCGTGCGCGCGGGTGCCGATCATGGCGCTGCCGCACGCGGGACAGCGGATCAGCCCGGTGAGCAGGTAGTCCGATCCGCTGGCGGCGCGCTTGGCGTGGTCCTCGCTGCGCGGCCAGGATGTGCCGCGCCCGGCCGAACACTGCCTCCTCGATGATCGCGGGATGGCAGTCGGTGGCCGTGATGCCGCGGAAGGACAGCTCGCCGAGATAGACCCGGTTGGACAGGACGCGCAGCACCTGGTGCGCCGACCACCGGCCGCAGGTGGTAGTGCGGTGACCCCGATCGTTAAGCAGGGTGGCAATGGCACGGGCGCCAAGCCGGTCCCGGGTGCACAGCCCGAAGATCAGCCGGACCACTCCCGCCTCGGCGGGGTCCGGGCGATCCGCTCCACGCGGACCCGCGCGAGTCGGCGTGGGTGGTTGTCGCTGGGCAGTGCCATGGCTGTCGCCCCGCCGCCGCTGACCCGGTGTATGAGAAATCCGGATCTGAGGCGGCTCTTTGACGCCGCCGGCTGCTGACACTTAAGAAATCCGCTTTCCGGGCGGGCTTTTCACGCGCCACAGCGGACGAAACGCGCCGTGTGCGCCCGTGCGCGCCGCAGCGTTCCCGGCCGGGCATCCAGCGGCGCCCGGGCGCTTGTGGGTCTCATCGTGTGGGCCATGTGACCAGAGCGGTTTCGTCGATCGCGGCGAGTTCGTGACTTCCAGGGTGGTAATGAGTGGGCACGAACCCAGGCACCGTGCCGGTGTTCTCACCGCTCTGGGTGTCCCAGATCTGCAAGCCGCCAGGGCTTGAGGCGTAGAGCCGGTCACGGTCGAAGTGAAGACGACCTACCGGGCCGGCGAAGCTGGTTATCAGGGCCGTTGTCCTGACGTCGTAGATCTCCACTCCGGGGATCATCGCTTTGTCGTCGGCGCCGATACCGGCCATTGCCAACCTGGTGTTATCGAGCCAGCACATGGGCTTGTCCCAGTAGTAGCTGACCTGGCGCAGGCTCCGGGGCGATTCGCCGTCTTCGGCCTCGTAAGGTCCTCGTATCGCCAGCGCCGCACGTCCCACATCCGGGGAATGCCAACCGGGTGCCACACCCATCCGTCGCTGACGACCAACGTGCTATCCGGGGAGGGGTATAGCGCGCCGTAGAAGTAGTCCAGGTAGTGATCTGGCCGCCGCTGCCCTTCGCCCATGTGGAACTCGCGGGCCGTCAGCGTAACGCCAGTGGCAGGATCGGACAGATCCACCCTGTTCCAGGCCGTCGCGTGCACCAGCAGGAGCTGGCCGTCCAGGCGGATGAATGCGACAGGGAACGGCGTCTGCTCCACGTGGTAGGTGCCTCGGTCCAGCTTCATCGTGACGTGGCCGCGGCGCAGCTCGACCACGGCACCATTCTGACGGTAGTCGGCGGCGATCACCGCGAATTCTCCGCCTGGTGAGGCATGCAACCGGTGCTGAACAGGCTTACCTGCCTTCCGCTCCGGGTCTGCGGCCGGCAGCCGGACCTTCCACCTGCCGACGATTTCGCCGGTCCTGGCATTCCAGCGGACCAGGTGCTTCGGGGTGAGCAGCAGCCACTCCCCTGGGAAGGCATACAGCGGCGCCACATCGAGTGGCGCGGCTGGCAGCACCGCAGGCGACAGAGTGCCGTCGACCGGCTCTGGCCTGCGCCGGATCTCGGGCTCACCGATCACCCCGATCACAGACGAGCGGTCATCAGCTCTGGCGACACACCCCTCACGCGCCTCGACCAGCTCCGGGTGCCGACTGGCCCTGCCGCACGCCGCACAGCACAGGTCATACTCCACACCGACACCGCGCAGTACCCAGAAGGTGTCAAGCTCCTCTGCCCGTTCGCTGAGCAGGTGACGGCAAACCTGGCGCTCACCTTGATGAGCGACATGCCCGCAGTGCAGAACCTTCACGGGCACACCGTAAAGCACACGCAGCCGCCGCGGAGGAACTGCAGGACGTCGTCCACGCGGTTCTTGCACTCGCAGGCGACCTAGAGTGCCTGTCGCATCCGCAATGCGAATGCATTACAATGATGAGGGTGTTCAAGGCCGTACGCGATAGTGACTGGTCCGCTAATCACGTTGCTGCGCACGGCGTCACACTCGACGAGGTGCGGGAGGCGATCCTGGAGCGCCCGTACTGGGCAGCCCCCGGCCGAGGTGGCACGATCTTGGCCTACGGCCGCACGTATGCGGGCCGCTACCTGCTGGTCGTGGTGATCGCCGAGGGCGAGGAGGCGTTCGTCGTCACCGCCCGGGACATGACCGATGCCGAGAAGAAGACCTTCCACAGGAAGGCACGATAACCGTGAGCAAGCATTCTGAGCAGCTTCCCCGCCCCGCGGCCGAGCTTGAGCGACTCGCCGGGTACTACGACAGCCACGACACCAGCGCGGAGATGGAGCACGGCGAATGGGTGGAACCGCAGCCGATGGCAACCACGTCGCTGCGGCTGCCCGCAGACGTGATCGACCAGCTCAAGCGGCAGGCCCGCGTCCGGCATGTGCGCTACACCAGCTACGTACGGTCGATCCTGGAGCGTGCCGCCCGCGGGGGACCACCGCCAGAGATCGCCGACATCACCGAACGGCTGGAACGCATCGAACGAGCTGTGACCGGCGACAGCGCCACAAGAGACCACAAGACAGCCTGACCTGATCCAAGGCGCCCCGGCGACGGGGGGCGGCAGCTCGTCCTGCATGCTCACGGTTGACGCCGGTTACACGTGAGGTCCATCGCGGGTGTACGGCGGGCCACTGCGAGGTCTATCGGATGGCGGAGCGCGCCTCAGACGCGGCGCTCCCTCACGACGCGGATGATGATCTCAGGAGTGTCGGCAAGATATCCCGGGTTCGGGTGCTGGCTCGTTAGGCCCACTGTGTCCGTGACCTGTACGTTTCTAGACACGATGCGGCCGTCATGCGAACCTGCCGCCACTGATGGCATCAAGGGCTTGAGCCGGGTCGGATTCATCGCCCAGGACGCGCCATTGTGGCCGCGGATGCGCGTCGGCACTGTGCTGGAGGCCGGCCGGCATCTCAACCCGGGCTTTGACGCTGCCCTGGCCGCCAGCCGCATAGAGCAGCTGGGCATTGCGCAGCGGGCCCGCGTCAGCACGTTGTCGGGCGGCCAGCGAGCCCAGGTTGCACTTACCCTGGTCCTGGCCAAGAAGGCCGAACTGCTGCTGCTTGACGAGCCACTGGCTAACCTCGACCCACTGGCCCGCCGGGAGTTCCTCAGGTCCATGTTCGAGGCCTGCAGCGAGACTGGCGCAGCCGTACTGTTCTCCTCGCATGTGGTAGCCGAACTGGAACGCATCTGCGACTACCTGATCGTGCTGCGGGCCGGGCGGGTACGTCTCGCGGGCGACATTGACGAACTGCGGCAGAACCACCGGGTCATCTCAGGCCCCGCCGGGTGGGAGCACGCCGGAGCCTGGCGGGTGGTCAGCGCCCGTAGCGCCGCGGGCCGAACCACCGCGCTCGTGCCCAGAACCTCCGCGGTCGCCGGACCAGGGCTGGACGAGGCGCCACCCACCTTCGACGAACTGGTGCTCGGCTACCTCGACGAGGTACGTCCCAGCCCGCGGGAGGCACTGGCATGAAGTGGCTCGTCATAAACCAGCATCGTGGCCAGGCCCTGTGGGCACTGGCATTGCTCGCTGCCATATCCGCGCTCATTGCGGGCGTCGGCTTGCACGCCAGCCACGGGCTCGCGCCCTACAACCACTGGCTCGCGGAACTGCAGGCCGCCGGCTGCCCCCTCCCCGGCCACAAGCACACTGGGCCGTCCTCAGCCACCTGCAACACACTCAGCCAGCAGTTGCAGAACTTCCAGTCGAATGCCTTCGCCCCCCGCTACAACTTCGCCGTACCCGTCTTCGAGTACGGCGTCCCGCTCGCGCTCATCCTGATGAGCACGCTTGTCGGCGCGCCGCTCGTCGCCCGTGAGATCGAGCAGCGCACCCAGCTTGTCGCCTGGACTCAGTCCGTGTCCCGGCGGAAGTGGTACGCAGTAAAAGTGATTACCCTCGGCGTCGGGCTGGCCGCCATCAGCCTCATCGCCGGGTACGCGAACGGCTGGCTGCAGCACCCTCTCACCGAGGGGGGGCTCACAAGCTCCCGGTGGCCATGGTTCTTCTCTGTGGACCTTGCCATGACCGGCGAAGTCCTGCTCGCCTACGCCCTCGCCGTCGCGCTCGGCGCCTGGTTGCGGCGCACAGTGCCCGCGATCGGCGGCGCCCTGGCCAGTTCACTAGTCCTGCCTCATCGCGACCGGGCTGACGGTCCGCACACTGACGCCAGCCAGCCACACAGTCGGCCCGCACTTCACCGTGCCCCTCGACGGCTGGATCATCGAGTCCCCGAACGGACACAGCGTCCCTTATCACCCAGCCAGCCAGGACTGGCCCCTCCAGCTCACCTTTCTCGCCATCGCCCTGACGCTCGCCGCCGCCCTGCTGGCATCAGGCTGGTACGCCACCGGTACCCGCGCCATCTAGCTCCGGCCGGGGCCTGGGGCGCCGGTGCGGGCGCGGGTCACTGCGCCGCCTTGAGTACAGGGCGCGGTAGTCGCCGCGCCGGGGTCGTCCAGGCATCGTCAACTGGCTAACCCGCGACGGGCAGCAGGTGCGAAGTCGATTACGTACGGCAGTCCTGGCGTCCTGCGGCTTCACGACACCCTCCTGGCCGTGATCTGTGCAGACGCATCGGAAGCAGGTCACCTTCGATCAGGACTTCGCGGTTCGCATGCTGATACGTCCGGCCCACCAAATTGGCCATTGCCCGAACACCCGTCCAGGGGCTCGTGGCGCGGGGCATCGCATCCGTGGCAGTGCCGTCGGCCTGCGATCCCGACGCGATTGCCGCTGGCTGAGGGATGCGGAAGACCGGGATGAGCCCGCCGGGGCCGGTGATCCTGATTTCGGCGATCAGCGCTTCGACGAGCGCCTTGCGCTGGCTGTGACTGCCGGAGGCGATGATGTCGTTGATGTGGCCGGCAACTTGCCGGAGGGTGGCGGGCGCCGGGACCGCGGGGACCGCGGCGAGCTGGCTAGCGAGTTCGTCGCGGTGCGCGCGCAGCTGCTGTGCCCTGGTCTTGAGCGCGGTGAGCCGTCCGGCGAGGTCTTCGGGTTCGAGTGTGTCGCTGGCCTGGGCGCGCTGGTCTAGTAAGATTGTGCATACGATATTGCTAGGGAGGCGTGTGGGTGGCTGCAAGTACCGTGTTCCAGGCGAGCGACCTGGCTGGCGCGAGGCGCCGGGAGTTCCTCGGGGCTGCCCGGAAGGGTGGCGCGCTGCTGCGCGACACCGACGGGTTCGCGCTGACGATGGTGCCGCTGACGCAGCTGGAGGCGATCGCCGAGGTAGCCCGCACGGCTGTGGCGGCGCTGCTCGCGCTGGCGGCCCTGAGCCGGGGCCCGGTGCGCCCGGCCGAGCTGGGCCAGCTGGCGTGGCTGGCGGCGTTCGACGACGACGACCGGGCAGAGTTCTTCGACGAACTGCGCGACGCGCTGTCAGTGGCTGAGGCGACCCGCGACGCCGCCCCGGTCGAGGCCTGCCTGCGGGAATGGCGCACCACCGCGCGGGCCCTCTCGGATCCGCTGGCGCGGGAGATCCTGACCGGGCCCGGGGACGATGACTATGCCGAAGTCACCCGGCCGAAGGAGTAACCCCGCTCCCGGTGCCTACCGCCCCCACGTGGCCGCCCGCCGTCCTGGCGGACCGCCGCCGGTTAAGCCGGTCTTCCGGGTCCTGGTCCACCACAAATACCTGGCGGTCTGGAACGAGCTGGTCGGCCGCGTCGGCCTGGCCAACGCCCAGCAGTTCTGGGACCACGTCGCTACGACACCAGGCCAGCCGCCCAAAGTCGGCACATCCAGCCTCATGAAGGGCAAGCACAACGCACCGAAGTGGCCCGGCTACTCCAAGACGATCCACTACGAGATCACCGGCGCCGGGCGCATCGACTACCAGTTCAACCCTGCAGCGACCGACGGCTCACGCGGCGACCCACACGGCGTCGTCAAGATCATGTCCATCGATCTAGGCAGCCACTGATGCCGTCATCAAAATCACCGTCAGCGTGGAGCGGCAGAGCGGGTCCGTACAAACCGGATCGCGAGCTCCCGACCAGCGACCAGCAGCATCTGCGGGTTCGGGTTGTGACGTGTTAGGCCCACTGTGTCCGTGACCTGTACGTTTCTAGACACGATGCGGCCGTCATGCGAACCTGCCGCCACTGATGGCATCAAGGGTTGTGGCCGGTCACCGGCCGTGCTTCTTGCCAGTTGATCTAGACTGAGGGCGTGAGTCGAATCGTGCATGTGCCCTACACCCTTGAGCCGGATGAGGACGGGGTGTGGTGCGCGTCCGCGCTGATTCGACCTGGCGCTGGTGCGGTCGGTGACGGTGCCACTCCTGAGGAGGCGGTGGTCGATCTGCGTGACGCACTTATGGCGCTGATCGCCGAGATCGGCGCACCGGAGGAGCTCACGCTCGAAGTCGCCTGATGAGAGCAGCCCCACTCGGCTCGACAGATCACAGCTTGGGCACGATATTTGGCCGGGCAAGTCGTTGCAGATGTGGCTTTAGCGGACACCTGGCTGGCAAGGTTTCTTGCTAGCCAGCTTGCCTGGCCACGTTGGTGCCTGTCCTGTCTGGTATTTCGGAGACAGAGGCTGCCGTCGTGAGTCAGATGCCTGCCCTGCCCGGCGCTAAAGTCGTCAAGGCCTTGGAGCGAGCCGGGTTCGCGGTGGTTCGGGTCAGTGGCAGCCACCACGTCATGAAGCACTCGGACGGTCGAGCCGTTCCGGTTCCTGTCCACGCCGGCGTACAGGTCCAGGACGCGGTCGGCCTTGGCGGCGAAGCCAGGTCGCGGGGGAAGATCCACGAGCGGACCCGAAGGGCTTTGATCGCATCAGCGGACAGCCACCGCCAGATGGTCGTGCCGGAGACCGACGCCACGATGCCTTGCCGTACCGCGGCGCGGCCAGGTCCGGGCAATGGTTCCCTCGGCGAAGGGAGCTACGATGCCGCGCACGAGCCCGTACCGCATCATCCTGACGGAGGACGAGCGCCGCCGCCTGGAAGCCGCCGCAACGCCGTTATACGTCACCGTACCGGGACGTCGTGCGGGCCCGGATCGTGCTGTACGCCGCCCACAGCCTGCGCAACGACGAGATCGCCGCCCGGCTGGACACTCCCCGCCAGGTGGTCTCCAAGTGGCGCAAGCGGTTCTTCGACCAGCGCCTGGCCGGGCTGGGCGACCTGCCACGGGGAGGGCGGCCCCCGGCCTTTCCCCCTGACGTGGTGGTCGCCGTCAAGGCCCTGGCCTGCGAGCTGCCCGCAGCCACCGGCGTGCCGCCGGCCCGCTGGCACTGATGGACGTCTCCTGCAACGGCCCGGTCGGCGCGAAAAGGATCCTCAGCGCCCAGAGCGACTCAGCATCCACGGTCGATCCCGCGGTCAGGCGGCGCAGGTGCTCCTCCAGCTCGGACGCGAGCGCGTCTGCTGACTCATAACTGCTCCAGCCGGTGTCGGTGTCCGGCTGGCGCACCAGGTCGACAGCCTCGCGCAACACTGCCATCAGGTCCGCCCGGTCGCCCACGTGATCATCGTGCACTTCCCACGCTCGCCGGGCTAGTGCGAACTTTGCCCGGTGAGACGACCCGTGACCCAGAATGACCATTCCGGCGTCCCCAACGGTGCTTCGCCGCTGGCCCACGAAGCGCGCCGATCGAGCCAACTGTGCGCGGGTTCGTCGCCGCTGAAATGGCCGTGACCGTGCCGGTAGCGTCCGTCGGTCGCGGCGCCATCGCGTGGTCGCACTCCCGTATCCGCAGTCAGGGATCTTGAGCTGCTCGTCTCCGAAGTCGGCGATCAGCTTGAGGGTGCCGCCGAGCGCGGCGACGAACCGGTTCAGGACATCCTGGGTTGAGACATCGCCGCCCTCGATCTGCGACACCCGGGCCACGGACACGCCCATCCGGACGGCGACATGCTCCTGGGTCAGCCCGCGCCGCTTGCGCAGCTCCGCGAGCCGCCACCCCCGGGCATCATCCAGCATCGCCGAGACGGCCGCGCTGAACGCCTCCTGGCCCCCGGCAGTCTCCACCGCCCGCTCCAGGTTCCCCGACTCCCGCCACCGCAACACCCCGCTCATGACCCCATCTCCTTCTCCCGCTCCGCCAGGTAATCCTCATACAGCTGCTCAGCCAGCGGGATCGCCGTCCGGTACCACCTCGCCCACTGCCCCGACTTATCCCCCGCGACCAGCAGCACGGCTGACCGCCACGGGTCGAACACCAGCAGGATCCGCACCTCGCTCCAGCGCCCGCCAGTCCGAGCCCGGGAGCCGAGGCCCTGCCAATGGATCTGCCAATGACATTCCTGCGAAACGCGAGGTCCGCGGGGAACCGGACGCGATTCCTCATGACATCAGCGCAGGCAGGTGAACTGCTGCCTGGTCAGGGCTCCGCTTCGGCTTCCCGCTCGGGCGTTCTCGCGAGGTCAGCTTCGTGCTCGGGCTGCAGCGACTCGGCCAATGCGGAGACCGCGAGTTCAAGGGCGGGGAGGTCTTCGTCCACGGTGGCTTGCAGGATCGCGTGGGCCGTGTCGAAGTAGCGGTGGGCTAGGTGATCGCGCATGCGGGCGATCTGCTGCCACGGGATGCCAGGCTGAGCCGATAGCAGGTCGCTGGGCAGTGCCTTGACCGCTTCGCCTATTTCCAGCAGCCGCATCCGGACCGCGTCGAAGACCAGCCCGTCAGCCAGCGTGCCGCGTTCCAGGTGGGACCGGATGACATCGATTGCCACCTGGATGTCGGCGAGGCGCTGCGCGTCACGGTAACTCACAAGGCCACCAGGTCGGATTCGGCCCGCTGGCGGACTCCGGGCTTGAGTTGTCCGGCAGGTACCAGGTCCACGCGGGCGCCGATGACGGCCTCCAGATCGTCGGTTACCCGTCCCAGCCCGAGCAATCCCATCCCCGCCGGGATATCGGCAAGCAGGTCCACATCGCTGTCGGCGCGGTCCTCACCGCGGGCCACGCTCCCGAACACGCGCAGGTTGGCCACCCCGTGAGCGGCCGCGGCTGCCACCATCTCGGCGCGGTGCCGGCGTACCCGGCGGCCGACAGGCCCGGTGAGCCTGCCCAGTTTCCCTGGCGGTTCCTGCACGCTGACCTCCAGTTCGTAGCCTGCAGCCTCGATAAGCGCTGCCAGCGTCGGCAGGGAAGGTTGCCGGCGCCCCGACTCATAGGCACTGATGACACTCTGGGTTACACCGGCCCGGATGGCCAGTTCGACCTGCGACAATCCCGCTCGTTTGCGCGCGGCCCGCAGAACTGCCGCAGCACCATGCCGGTCAGCGCCCACTCGACCAGTATAGCTGATCGTCAATATTCTGAAGCATTCGGGCGCCGGGCTGCCGCAAATGTTTGCAGCCGGTACGGGGTCAGTCTTGAGGTACCGTCGACAGACCGTCACTTTCGCGGCCTTGACGTGCGTGACCTGGCCAGACGTACCGGGAGCGGGTCACCTTCGATGAAGATCTGGTGGTTCGCGTGCCCGGGTCCGGGTAGTGGCGGCCAGCACGGGCACGTTCTACGGGCAGGCGACGACCGCCGGCGACATCTACACTGTCGCCGGCGACGGCAACCGGGGTTATAGCGGGGACGGCGTCCCGGCTACCGCCGCCTCGCTCAATGGGCCGCATGGCGTGACCGCGGACGCCTCAGGCAACCTGGTGATCGCCGACCAGTACAACAGCCGGGTGCGGGTGGTGGCGGCCACCAGGGCAGCAGTCGGCCCGGAGAGCATCACGTTCGACGCAGCCGGGAATCTGGTACTAGCCGACACCTTCAACAACCGGGTGCGCGTGGTGGCCGTACGCGACGGCACCTTCTTCGGGCAGAAGATGATCGCCGGGGACATCTACACAGTCGCGGGCAACGGAACGTCCGGATTCGCCGGAGACGGCGGTCCGCCTCGCAGCGCCGAACTCGGGCGCCCAGCGGGAGAGCTCCTGACTCCCGCAGGCAACCTGCTGATCGCCGACCAGAACAACCACCGGGTGCGGATCGTGACCAGCTGATCGCCTGGTCACTGTCTGGTCGGCAGCACGGCGTCTGGACAGCACATGCGTGGAGCACTGCCTGGCTCCACTTGATCCTTGACGGATCGGCGTCGCTGATCCTTCACACGCCCTAGACGCACGGTGTACTCGATCTTGAGCTTCTCGATCAGCTCCTCGATCCGGAGCGTGGAGCCTGGGTCGAGCGCGGAGGCGGGCTCGTCCATCAGCAGAATCTCGGGTTGCACGGCGAGCGCCCTGGCGATGCACAGCCGCTGCTGCTGGCCGCCGGACAGGCCTGCCCCGGGATGACCGAGCCGGTCCTTGACCTCGTTCCAGAGCCCGGCTCGGCGCAGAGCGTCCTCGCCGCGGGCGTGCACCTCGCCCTTTCCCATCCTGGTCCCGAGCTTCAGTCCCGCTACCGCATTCTCCATAACGGTCATCGTGGGGAAGGGGGTAGGCCGTCTGGAAGACCATTCCGATCCGGCGGCGGACATCCACCGGGTCGATGCCGGCCGCGTACAGGTCGCTGCCGTTGAAAAGCACCTTGCCAGTGAGCCTCGCGCCCCGGACTTCCTCGTGCATCCGGTTGAGGCAGCGGATGAAGGTGGACTTGCCTGACCCGGAAGGCCCGATGAGAGCGTCTGACCTTCAGCCTGGACAACTCCTCGGCCAGCGGGGGCATACCCCCTGGTGACCCCGACCTACATCCTGATCACCCAGAAGCAGAAGGACCCGGCTATCGGCAAGAAACTGAAGGCATGGATGGAATGGGACCTGGCGTCGGCCCAGCAAAGCCAGGTCACCAAGCTCGGCTACGCGCCGTTGCCGGCCAAGCTGATTTCGCTCGACCTGGCTGCGCTGAAGACGGTCCACTGAGCGGATTGCTGGTCCGGGCAATGACGACCACCGCCGCGGGCCGCCTGTTTCCAGGCGGCCCGCGGATACCCTGTTCCGGTTCGCCGCGGGCGCATGCGCGTCGATCGTCCTGATCCTGCTCGCGGGAATGCTGATCCGCACCACCTGGGCGGCGTGGCCTGCCTTCTCCCATTCCGGGATCAGCATCGTCACCAGTAACAACTGGAACCCGAACCTCAATCAGTTCGGCGGCCTGTCGTTCATCTACGGGACGCTTGTCACCTCGGTCATCGCACTCGTGCTGGCCGTCCCCGTCTCAGTGCTGATCGCGCTGTTCCTCACCGAGGTCGCCCCGTCGCGCATCGGGACGCCGCTTGGCTACGTGGTCGATCTCCCCGCCGCCGTCCCGAGCGTCGTGTACGGCCTGTGGGGCGTCTTCGTGCTTGTCCCGTTCCTCACGAACTACGTCTGGCTGCCCCTGTCCAACCACCTCGGGTTCATACCGCTGTTCTCCCAGTTCGCCTCGGGCCGGGACTTCGCGACCGCCGGCGTGATCCTGGCTCTGATGATCATTCCCATCATCTCGGCCGTCAGCCGGGAGGTCTTCCGTACGGTCCCGGCAGAAGAGCGTGAATCGGCACTGGCACTCGGTTCCACCCGATGGGAGATGATCAGGCTGGCCGTGCTGCCCCGCTCCAGGTCCGGAGTGGTGGCCGCGGTCATGCTTGGCTTCGGCCGGGCGGTCGGCGAGACCATCGCCGTCGCCTACCTGATCGGCGGTGTGCCCAACAAGATCACACCGGAGTTGTTCCAGCAGGGGTCGACGATCGCGGCCAACATCGCCCTGCAGTTCAACGAGGCCGCGAGCCTTCCGCTCTTCAAGTCGGCGCTGATTGCCCTCGGCGTCGTGCTGTTCGTGCTCACCCTGCTGATCAACATCGGCGCCAGGCTCGTCATCCGGAGGGGAGGAGGGATCGGGTGAGCACGCTAGCCAGCCGGCAACGCCGCCGGCGAGCTCAGAGAGGCGACGCTCGCGCTCGGCGTGCGCCGATGGCGCGCGATCGTCTCGGTGGTCCTGCCCACCGCTCTGCCCGGGATCACGACCGGGGTCCTGCTGGCCATCGCCCGGGCGGCCGGGGAGACCGCTCCGCTGCTGCTGACCGCGTTCGGGAATCAGCTCCTCGTAGGCTGGGGATCCTGGAACGGACCGGAAGCCTCGCTGACCCTGGAGATCTTCGCCAACTCACGGTCGCCGTTCCCGGCCCAGCAGGCGCGGGCCTGGACGGGCGCGCTGGTGCTCATCCTTGGCGTCCTGGTCCTCTCAGTGGTCGCGCGGGCCGTGGTGGGACGCCGCGCTCGCCGTTCCCGCTGACGTGGTGCCGACGGACCTAGGCCGGGAACCCACTGGTACCAGCAGACTCAGTAATCCCGCTGGTCACGGTCTCGAGGGGAGAGCGTCCAATCAGCCGACTGACCGTAGAATGACATGCGTGGTGCATCTCGAAAGCCTGCCGGGCCCAGATCACGGCCTGAACGATCTCGAGGACGTGCCGGCGGACGGCCGTGCGGCCCGATCGCACCGTACTCGCCTGGCCATCCTCGACGCGATGCGATCGCTGCATGCCGAGGGCGACCTGCGTCCGACCGTGCCGCGGATCGCCACGCGAGCCGGAGTCTCGCTGCGGACCGTCTGGCAGCAGTTCGCTGACCGCGAGGCACTGCTGATCGAAGCGGTGAAGCGCGACCGGGAGATCCAGCGATCGCTGGTCGCCAGGATCGACCCGGATCAGCCGCTAGGAGCACGGGTCGAGGCCTTCGTAGCGCAGCGGACCCGGGTCCTGGAGGTGATGACACCCACCTGGCGGGCGGCACGCGTGCATCAGCCGTTCTCCGATCAGCTGCAGCGCGACCGGAAGCGGCGGAACGCGGGCGGCCGGGCCGAGATCGAGCAGGTCTTCGCCCCCGAAATGGACCGGCTCACCGCGCCGGAGCGGGACCGGCTGGTGGACTCGCTGCACGCGATCAGCCTCTGGTCGTTCTGGGAGACGCTCCGCACTGATCTGGAGCTCAGCCCGCTCGGGGCCAGGCAGATTCTGATCAGCACCTTTACCGCCCTGCTCGTGCAAGCCGGGTTCGATCCGATTTCATAGCGCAGCGGTGTCGGTACGAATCGCTATTCTCGGCTCACACTATTGATCTTGCACACATAGTGCAGATATCTTGACCTCGAAGCCTGGGCTACCGGGCGCGTCACCCCTGACAATGGTGAGGTCCGCATGAGTGTGACCGCAGACGAACTGGTCGCTGACCGTTCCGGCGGAGTGTCATGGCTATGGCGCCGCCAGCTCAACCACTACCCCGACACCCGGCCGCGCGTGATGTACCTGGGCATCACGGTGCTGGCCACGATCATGCTGTACTACGAGCTGTATGTCGGCGGCTCGGTCTCCACGTTCATCTTGCCCAGCCTGAAGATGAGCTTCACGTTCTTCGTGCTGACCCTGGCCTTCGGCAACCTGATCGGTGCGTTCGGATCGCTGTTCGCCGGGCTCACCGACCGGCTGGGCCGGGCCAACCTCGTGGTCTTCGGCCTGCTGTTCACCGGAGTGTTCGTGCTCTTCGTGCTTCCCGCCGCGACGAACAAGTGGGTCTTCACGATCGAGGGCTTCGTGGTCGGGGTGGTCGAGGGCATCTGCCTGGTCGCCACTCCCGCGCTGATCCGCGATTTCTCCCCGCAAGTCGGCCGGGCTACGGCGATGGGCTTCTGGACCAGCGGCCCGGTGCTGGGCAGCCTGATCGTCGCGGTCGTGGGCAGTGCCACGATCCCGGCCGCCTTCACCCCGCAATCCGACCCGCGGTTCTGGGGCCATGAATATGTCATCTGCGGCATCGCCGGGATCGTGGTCTTCGTGATCGCATTGGTCGGGCTCAAGGAGCTGTCACCGCAGCTGCGAGACCAGCTGATGGTGACGATGCGGGACCGGGCCTTGATCGAAGCCAAGGCCAAAGGCATCGACATCGAGGCCGCGCTGAAGCATCCGTTCCGCCAGCTGCTGAAGGTCGATGTCGTAGTCTCGGCCCTCGCGATATCCCTGATGCTGCTGATCTACTACACGGCCGTGGGATTCAGCGTCATCTACCTGTCGAGCATCTTCGGCTTCTCGACCAAGGATGCCAACGGCCTGGGTAACTGGAACTGGGGCTTCAACGTCATCGCGGTGATCCTGATCGGCGTGCTCTCCGACCGGCTCAAGGTGCGCAAGCCGTTCATGGTGGTCGGCGGCATCGCCGCAGCGGTCATGACCATCATCTACCTGCTTCAGGCGGGGCTCCAGCCGAGCTACTACACCCTCGCCATCATCCTGGCGTTGCTGTCGTTCTCCCTCGGCGTGGCCTACACGCCCTGGATGGCGAGCTTCACCGAGACGGTCGAGGCGCACAACCCCGCGCTGACCGCGACCGGCCTGGCGATCTGGGGCTGGATCATCAGGGTGGTGGTCTTCGCCTCGTTCCTGCTGCTGCCCACGGTGGTCAACTCGGTCACCCCGCTGGTGAACGACGGCGCCCAGGTTCAGGCGTACAGCACTAAGTACCCCGCGTTCGCCTTCGCGGCCGCGAACCCCAACATCGTCGCCAAGGCCACGAAGTACAGCGTCCAGATAGCCACAGCGCAGAAGTTCGGGCCAGAACTGGCCGCGCTGCAGAAGGACCAGACGAATGTGGGCACCGTGTACCTCAATTGCGCGACGCCGAACAAGGTTCCGAAGGCGGTGCTAGCCAGCGCCATCGCATCCGCTGGCGGCGGCGCGACAGGAAAGAGCGTCCTGTCGACGATGTGCGCGAACGCGGCTGCCATCGCCGGCGTCATCAAGGTGGCGCCGCAGCTTCAGTCGCTTCAGCCCTACGCGAAGCAGCTGACGGCTCTGGCCAGTATCCCCAAGCCGGTGGTCGCCTTCATGACCGCGCACGGCACCGCGGTGGCGAACGCCGCCGCCTCGGCTCCCGGCCAGTGGAAGAAGTGGTACTGGATCTGCTTCGGCGGGATCATCTTCTTCCTGCTCAGCATCCCGCTGCTCCGCGGTCGGTGGACCACGGCCGACGCCCGCAAGGACGAGGAAGAGCACGAGGCCATGGTGGAGGCCGAGCTAGCCGCTATGAAGGCCTGAGCCGCCGCCCCCGGGCGGCCCAGGCACTGGCACTGGCCCGGCAGGTGAGTCTGGCCCGGCGGGTGACGCCGTGACGCCCGCCGGGCCAGACTCGCTCTGTGCCCGGATCAGCGCGGCTGGGTTTGTTATGCCATCGTGGGCAGTCGGCCGAACCAGAGCCCGGGAGGATCACTCGTCATGTCCGACGACGTGCTGGCGCTTGCCGACCGGCTCTGGCGGGGCGAGCTCGGCCCCGGCGACTATCATCCGGTCAGTCACCTGGGCGGCCTGGCCGAGATCTGCGACGGGGTGGTGTTCGTCCCCTCGTTCGCCAACGTCTCGGCGTTCAGCACCGACGACGGCCTGGTGCTGGTGGACACCGCAAGCTCCTTTGTGGCCACCGCCGTGCACGACGAGCTCAGGCGGTGGAACGGCGGCCGGCTGAACACGGCGGTGTACTCGCACGGCCACATCGACCATGTGTTCGGCGTGCCGGTCTGGGAGGCCGAGTCGGCGGAGCGCGGGTGGCCCGCGCCGGTCGTGATCGCGCACGAGGCGCTGCCCGCCCGGTTCGACCGGTACATCATGACCGCCGGGTACAACGAGGTGATCAACCGGCGGCAGTTCGGCGTGGACGGGTTGCGCTGGCCGGTCGAGTACCGGTATCCGGACCGCACCTACGCCAGCGAGCTGGCCCTGGATGTCGGCGGCGTGAGC
>Ga0307373_10006801_pt1 | contig 18067 bp, 25 predicted proteins | sample OX2MG_FD_202534 | JGI IMG/M metagenome (GOLD analysis project Ga0307373, IMG submission 202534) | Soil microbial communities from Risofladan, Vaasa, Finland - OX-2 | ecosystem: Environmental > Terrestrial > Soil > Coastal area > Acid sulfate soil | place: Finland: Risofladan, Vaasa | collected...
TTTGACTATGCACAAAATTGTATAATTATGCAAATATCCGCATAGGAAGACATGGACCGGGGCACTTGGGTCGGAACGATCCCATGTGCTCGGAATGGACCCGTTGATTTCGTGGTGGTGAGAGAGGGACTCGAACCCTCGACCTCGGCATTATGAGTGCGTTTCCATTCGTAGCAAGCTGTGCTAATCTATGACAGGGAAAAGCGGCATTGGCCCTTGTTTTGTCAGGCAATGCAGCCATTCCGGCCGCTGATACTACTTGAGAGCGGCCGCTATAGCTTGTCAAATGGCTTGGACTTGGGGTGGACTTGCATGCTCAGGAAGCTAACCAAGAAGGTGGTGGAGACCCTGAAACCGGCCGGCGCGCCCTACGAGGTACGGGATAGCGACCTAAAGGGCTTCTTGCTGCGTATAGAGCCCGGTGGCACGCGATCATGGTTCTTCGAATACCGGATCAATGGGCGCCGCAATCGGCTGCTCCTAGGGCGGTATAAGGGCCTCTCGCCGGAAGGCGCGAGAGATCTGGCGACAATCGCCGCGGGGGACGTTGCAAAGGGCGTCGACCTCCAAGTCCGCAAGAAAGCCATACGGGCTGAGAGCGATCGAGTCAAACACTCGACGTTAGAGAAATTCCTGGAGCGATACGCCGCATGGGAAGCAACACACCGCAAGGTGCGCCACGCCTCGCGAATCAAGTCCGTATTCCCGCCGAGCTGGCTGACTCAGCCACTTACTTCACTCAATGTCTGGATGCTTGAGTCCTGGCGGCGAGATTCGCGCAAGGCCGGGAAGAAGCCAACCACCATTAATCGCGATATCGCGGCACTCAAGGCCGTGCTATCCAAAGCGACGGAATGGGGAATCATCGATCGCAGCCCACTCGATAATCTCAAGCCGCTAAAGACTGACCCCATAGGCCGGGTGCGATTCCTGAGCGCCGATGAGGAACAAAGGCTCCGCACCGCACTGCGTAATCGCGACCGCACGATGCGTGAGCGCCGCACGCGCTACAACCAACACCTAACCGATCGCGGCGAACAGACGTTCCCACCCTACCCTGCACCCTTTGCCGACCACGTTGAACCGCTGGTGCTGCTTTTGCTCAATACCGGCCTGCGTTTCGGAGAAGTGACGCAATTGCGGCACCGGGATATCAATCTCAAAGAGCGCCTAGTTACTGTGGCTGGCGAGGGCGCGAAATCTGGGCGCACACGCGTAATCCCGATGAACGTCGAGGCTAAGCGCATCCTGAACTCTATTGGCGGAGCTGCGGATGACTATTTGTTCCCAGGGGATGACGACAGGCGTTTGACCACAATCAAGAAGGCGTGGAAAGCGATTCTCAAAAGTGCTGGGATTAGCGGATTCCGCCTGCATGATATTCGTCACACATTCGCCTCGCGCGTGAAGCGTGGCGGCGCGGACCTTTACACGGTTCAGCGACTACTCGGGCACAGCTCTCCTATGATGACGCAGCGATATGCACACCTCCAGCCCGACGACCTGAGAGCCGCCGTGGAGAAGGTCGCGGGATAATGGCGTCTAAATCTCGCCCAAAGTTTCGGAGAAACTTGGAGGCTGCCGAGCGCGATAAGATTTTCCTGGCATTCCCGAAAGGGATTACCCGCCAGCCGATCCTTGAGTTCATCCGGGCGGCGGTGCGCGCAGTGCAATCGTATGATGCATTCCTTCCTATCGGTAAGCCGACGACCCGGGCGCATCGATCGACCGCTAAACAGTCTCACCCTCGTTCCCGACACCGACCGCCGAACGGGCCGCGACAGATCCTAGTCTCCGATCTATTCGACGCGTATATGGAGACACGCGGCGATAACTTGGAGGCGCGGGGCTTCAAGCAAGTCGCGGATGCCGTATTGACAATCTACGGACTCGACGAGATCACCGACCACGATCTAACAACCATACGAAGTCAGCGCCGACCATTCGTAGACTACGTCGAATCCAATTGGCCAGAAGCAAAGAGAAACAAATAATCCGCTAGGGCTACTTATCGCGTCTTAAGCACCGTCTACATTTTGAGGTGCATATACATCGCGCGGTATTGTGCGACCTGTAGTCACACAGGAGCGCACCATGCAATCTGATTTGAAAGCCCCCCGCCGCGCATTGCGTACCACCGAGGCCGCTCGATACCTCGGCGTGTCGGCGAGTCTTCTGCGGAAAATGCGAGCCCGCGGCATCGACGACCCCAGTGCGCACGGTCCATCGTACATCAAGCTCTCCCCGAGTTTGATCGTCTACGAAATTGCGTCACTCGACTCATGGCTCGATAGCCACCGCACCCGATCCGCAGCGTAAACGCGCGCCCACAAAGGACCACAAATGAAGCCCACCAATCGAAATGCAAATGAACCAGATGCGACGCATGCAGCGCCCACCGCACCGCCGCTCAAGAACTGGGTACTCGAAAGCATCCGCGCCGAATGGCTGGCGCAAGGCCAAATGAACAGATACCGCGAGCAAGCACTGCAAAAGATGATCGGTGCGCGGCAGTTCGGAACGAAGTACGGCCGCATCTCATCGCTGCCACCGCTTGAACCGAGCGTTCCGCGGAGAGGGTCAGTTATCGGTCAAGCACGACCTGCCGCAGACCAAGCGTAGATGCGCGCCCAGAAACGACGAAGCCGCAACCCTGGCAGGAAGCGGCTTCTGGTCATCACTCACGGCTTTTCAACGGGATTCGACAATGCGAATTGTAGACTTTGCGCGCACCGCCGCGCAACTCAAAAATAACGAAAGTCCGAACGCTCCCGGCGGCACGAGCATCCGCGGGATGCGTCTTCCGCACATGCCGTTCTTTGTGAACGACTACCTCGGCGCAACCCGACACCTCACGCTCGCCGAACGTGGCGCGTACACCGATCTCTTGTTCCTGGAGTGGAATATAGGCCCGCTGCCACAAGATCCGGCTCGCCTTGCGGCGATGATCGGGTGCAGTCCACGGCAATTCTCGGCGGTTTGGCCCGCGATCCAGGGCAAGTTTGCAATTGTCGCTACCGGTTTGGTAAACGAACGGCTCGAGGCGCACCGCGCCAAAGCGCTAGAGATCTCATCCAAGCGTGCCGAAGCAGGTCGCAACGGAGGCTACGCGACAGCCGCCAAGCACGGTGGGGGTTCGTCATGAGCGGCCTAGCAAATGCCGCAGCAATTGGTGTGGCAATTGCTGTAGCAAACGGCCCAGCTCCATATCCATATCCATGCTTAAGAGGCTTTCCAAGGGGAAGACGGTTATTAGATAGGGATACTGTCTTAGGTCTTGGGCATGCGGATGCGGGACAGAAACGGGGTGGATTGTGAGCCCGCAAGACGGCCTACCGTTTGGCCGGCAATCCGAACGGGCGGACGCGATCGGTGGAAATTGGCTCGACGCTCTGCCGCCTCAAGCGGATTGCTTGCGCGACTACCAGCTGCTGCAAGTTGCCGAGATAGCTGCTGCAATTCGCGGCTCTGAGCGTCGGCTACTCGTGCAGCTGCCAACTGGCGGCGGCAAGACTCACGAGATTTCCGCGATTACCGCGGCGGCTTCGGCGGCGCGCCTTCGCGTGGTGATTCTTGCGACCCGCACTCGATTGGTACGCCAGATCCACGAGCGGCTGGAGGCGTTTGGAATTATGCATGGCGTAATCGCCGCGTCTTTGCCGGAACTGCGTAACTACTCGGCCCTGGTGCAAGTGGCGTCCGCGGATACGCTGTACCGCCGCGCACTCGTCGATGGTAAGCATCCGTTGCCGTCGGCGGATGTCGTCATCTTCGACGAGGCCCACTTGGCTACCGCCAAATCCCGTCAACAGCTTTTGGACAGTTACCCGACAGCAATCCGCATCGGATTCACGGCGACGCCCGCGCGTAAGTCCGGGCGGTCATTGGGCACTGCGTTTGAGCGGATCATACGCGGCCCGTCGATTCGCGAACTTGTTGCCGCCGGCATGTTGGTGCCGTCGCGCATCTTCGCATCACCCCTTGTAACGCAACAGGAACTGCGGGCGCTTCCGACGGACAACGAGAATGATTTCGCGGTGAGCGCACTTGGCGAACTGATTAGCCGTCCGAAGTTGGTAGGCGACGTGGTTACGAATTGGCTCCGCATCGCGGCGGGTAAACGCACGATTATCTTCGCGGTCAACAAAGGCCACGCCGCTGCGCTGCTAGAGTCCTTCAGGCATCAGGGAATCGCGGCAGAAATGCTCACCGATCAGGACGACGAGGCGACGAGGGAGGAAGTCATCGGACGACTGGAAACCGGTGAGACCCTCGTGCTGGTGAACTGCTTTCTGCTGAGCTACGGCACGGATTTGCCGACCGTGGAGTGTATCGTTCTCGCAAGGCCGACGCGCTCACTCACAATGTATTTGCAGATGGTCGGTCGCGGCTTGCGGACCGCGCCAGGGAAATCCCATTGCATCCTGATCGATCATGGGCATGTCGTCGAGAACCTAGGTCTGCCAACCGCAGACCACGAATGGACGCTGGATCCGGCGCGGAACATCAACACCGAGACGCTTCGGGCACAAAGCCGCCGCAAACCGGTCTCTGAATCGATTCGCACTTGTCCCGAGTGCTCGCACCTTTGGCTGGTGAGCGAGGAAGGCAACGCCTGCAAGTGCTGCGGCTGGGCGCCGTTGCCACGTTCACGACAGATCGCGGTCGAGGACGCGGACCTCGAGGAACTAACGGACGGCGACAGACCGGACCCGCGCAATCCGGGCGTTATGCGATTTCATGCCGAGGCGTGCGGATGGTATGTGCGCCGCTGGCCAGACCGCTGGAGGGCCAAGCCGAATTCCGGTCGCTGGTGGGCTTGGATCGCGACGCGAGAGAGATTCAAGTTTCCAGAGGTGCTAAAAATGCCCCCGGCTTACTGGAACTCGTTTGCGATGCCGCCCAGCGTCGAGACCGACGGATGGCTCAAACACCGATTGATACGGTGGGCGAAGTCGAAAGCGAGGGCGGCCGCATGATGCGCGCGAACGACATTCACAGTCAGATCACATGGCCGAGCGTCCTGGCGCAGTTGGGCATTCCCGAATCCGCATTGCGCAATAAGCATGGACCATGCCCGGCCTGTGGCGGAAAGGACCGATTCCGGTTCGACAACAAGAACGGGCGCGGAACGTACTACTGCAACGGCTGTGGCCCAGGCGACGGCTTCCAGTTGCTCGAGCGCGTGCACGGCTGGCCGTTCGTCGAAGCTCGAAAGCGGGTTATGGCAGTCGCCGGGCTCTGTGGCGATACTACGCCGCGCATAAGCGGAGATTGCCGCGTTGACGCAGCATTGTGGCCAGCACCAACGGAAACGGCTGCAAGGCCCTCTCGGCGCGTTTTAACGATTCGCCGCGATAGATGCACCGTGTCGAACTGTCGCGATGCCATCGATTACCTAGACAGTCGCGGTCTATGGCCGCTCCCCACAGGATGCACGCTTAGTGCTCACGCGACGGTCGAGTATTGGGACGGCGCGGAGCGGGTCGGCCGATACCCCGCACTGGTCGCCGACGTAGCCGACGCGGATGCCGACCTCGTGACGGTTCACATTACCTATCTGCGAGACGGCCAAAAGCTGACCAGTCACGAACCGCGAAAGATTCTGAGTCCATTGACCGGGCGATTGGCTTGCGCCGTGCGGCTGATGCCAGCGACCGATGTCCTCGGCATCGCCGAGGGGATAGAAACCGCATTATCGGCCTCGATCCTGGACGGCGTGCCGGTCTGGGCAGCGCTGAACGCAACGCTGCTCGGCAAGTTCGCGCCCCCGCCCGGTGTCTCCCGATTAATCGTCTACGTCGACCGCGACGAAGCCGGGTTAACGGCCGCCTTGCGCATCATGGAGCGGTTACAGGGCCGCGTGGCGCTTGAGGCACGCATTCCGCCCGCGCCGGCTAACGATTGGAACGACATCTTGTGCAACAGACGCAATAACGAAGGTATGACGCGATGAGCAATATGCCCATGACGATTCCGGACCCGGCGAATGCCCATCTACCCGCTAAATACGAGGCCGCCAGAACGGCGATCGCCGAATGCGAACGCATCGATGAGTGCAAGACCTGGGCAGACAAGGCGGCAGCGCTGGCCAGTTACGCCAAACAGGCCCAAGACGACAGCCTGCGCCAGATGGCGGTACGGATCCAGGCGCGGGCAGAACGTCGAGCCGGCGAGCTACTGCGCCAGATTCACCCTGGACATGGCGCTAGGGACGGCAAACGGCGGGACGGTGCCGTCCCGCCGTTGACGCGAGGCCAAGCGGCCAAGGACGCTGGCCTATCGGAACGTCAACGCAAGACGGCACTGCGCATCGCAAATATTCCAATCTCGGAATTTGAGCGCCAAATCGAAAGCGAACGGCCGCCGACCGTGACGAACTTAGCCGCGCAAGGTGTGACGCCGAATTATTCTGCGGTTTCCAGATCACCTTGGCAGGCCATCGAAAGCGAGGAGACTCGCGCAGCTTGCGAGACCTTAGAGCGGTTCGCGCGATTCTGCGAACGATGCGCCACAACCTCGATTAGTCGCGCGGTCGGTGCAGTCGAGGCCGAGGCGGTTAAGGGTTGCATCGCGATTGGTAGCCAATGGCTAGACCGGTTGGCCGCCGACCTTAGCTCGGATAGTTGGTGATAGGCATGAGCGCCGTATTAGCCGTTGGTATTGCTTGTCATTGGTTTCTGATTCGGTATCGGTGCCGATGATTACCCGGGAAATGGCCATTGCGACCGCCCGCCGTTGCGCCGAGGCATTGGCGGGCAATCTGTCGCCAGATGATCGGGATGGCTTGCTTGATATGCACCGGGAAGCCTTGAAGGCCCTCGAGCAATTCGACAATCGCCATAGACCAACCACCGAGAAGCGCATGGCGCGAATTGGGGCGCTGGAAAGAGATACGCAAGTCTGTGGCATGGACGCGGGCGAACGGGCTCGATACATCCAATCACGTATGGGGTTAAGTAGGTCGGGCTATTACAAACTTCGGAAGCTGTTACGCGAGTCCACGAAATTAGTGGACTAGGTCGTGATTGAATGATTGAGGAGGCAATCGAATGGCGAATGTAGCAATTCGGAATGAGCGCAGGACGGCGGCGAATTGCATCCGCAAAACGCTGGCGGTGCACGACGCCGCGGCGATTGCATTGATGCGTGACGCTACACACCACCTAGAGCGAGCGCGGGATCTAAGCGAGAAATTGCAGTACCTCGAACGTAAGGGGCGTCCGCAATGAACGATGATCCGGAAATCAAAATACGCCTGCCGCTGTCGGCTTGGCAGCTTGTCATGGGTAACTTGGGAAAGTGTGCGTACTGGGATGTCGCCTTACTGCTCGAGACGATTTCTTCGCAGGCTGCCGCTCAAATTGAGGCGGCTAACAACTCTTCGGCAGAGACGGCTTCGGGAGCCGTCACCGAAAAATCGCCGCCTGCTTTGCTGAATTAAGGATCAAGAAATGGCAAATATCGCGACTCAATCCCTCGCCCCCTGGATGACAAGCGGGCCGTTCTCCAGTACAGATTACGGCGGCTCACAGAACCTCGGCGCTAACCTCCTCGCGCAATCTGGTCCTACGCAACAGCCAATGTCCACCGGGCAGCGTTTAGGCTTGGCGTTGCTGGGCGCGCAACAGTCTGGCATGGTGAACGCCTCCAATCGGCAAAAGGTCATACAAGGCGGCGTAGACACTCAAGACGCGCTGTTAAAGCAAAAGTTCTTTCAAAGCATGATCGCGCGGTACATGAACGGTGGTCAAGGCGCCCCTCAATCTCAGGGAATGCCGCAGGGCGCACCACAGGGAATGCCCGCAAGCACGCCCGGCGTTGACCCTCGCGCACCTGCTGGAATCGCCGCGCCCCAGTCACCGCAAGGTCAGGCGCAAGGTCAACCGCCAAACGCACTCGGCGCGCCGAACCAGAGCCAGATATTCAACCAACCGGTGGGCGGCTTCGATCCCGGCCTATTGAGCGCGATGACGCTTATCAACGGCGGCGATCCTGTCGCGTTGTCCGCGAAACTGCGCGCCCAGCAGTTGTTACAGGCCCAGCAGCAATACGCGCCCGTCATCGGCAAGCTCGACAGCGTGATTAAGTCCGCAAGTCCCGCGCAGATGGTTGCCGCTGACCCACAGTTGATGGCGACGTGGCAGCAGATGGCGCCTAAGTTGGGCTATGACCCTTCCAAGATGACCGACTCAAACGTGCGTCAGGTGCTTGCGTATGCGCGAAACGGCATAGGGACGACGCTATCGGAACCGGCTGTTGCACCACCAGATGTTTACAAGACAACGCAGCAAGGTCTAGGGCAGTCCTACCAAACGGATCAGTTCGGAAAGATCAGCAAGGGCGCGCCGGCAGTTGAAACAGCGCAGTTCGTCACGCCGAACGGCATTAAGCTCATGTCGAAAGCAGCCGGGATTGCGGCTGGATATACCCCGTTCAACCCGACTACGTACGTCAATACGGGTGCCGCGAACAGCTACGCGAGCATGGTTGCCAATTATCAAGTGCCGCCGCCATCTGCATACATGATGAAGACCGCTCAAGGTATGGCGGTCATGGCGCAAGTAAAGGCGCTCAATCCGACGTATGACGCGAAGAAATATGTCGCAGATCAAGCCGCGTTGGGCCAGAACACGAAGTTGTACACGGCGACATCCGGCTATGCAGAAACGCTGGACAAGAACCTCGACAACCTCGTTTCGTCTTACAAGAAAGTTGACAGTTCAGGCTCCCCGCTTATCAATCGCGCATACCGGGCATGGCAGCAAGGTGGCGCTGGCGACGCGAATACGGCGTCAATGGTTACGTGGCTCAATGCGGTACAGGGTGAGTACGCGAAACTTCGCTCCGGGAGTCTTGGCAATGCGCCTGCGTCTGATGCTTCTATGCGCGATGCGAAGGAAGTTATCAATAAGAACTTCAACAGCGGCGGCATCCAAGCGGTCGCGGCTGCAATGCGCGCCGAGGCGCAGAACCGGCTGCAATCCATCCGAGATCAAAGCGCGTCTCTAACAGGCAGCGGCGGTTCTCCAATGGGCGGAAAGACGCTCACCTATGATCCGAATACTGGCACGTTCAAATGAGCCAAACGGTTAACATTCCAGGTCACGGAACGCTTGTATTCCCCGATGGCATGTCTCAAGCGGACATGTCTGCGGCGATACAAAAGAACTTTCCGACAATTCATCCTGTCAAGAGTTTCGACGCGATTGGCGGTAAAGCGGTGCCGGTCGGATCGCCCGAGGACATCGCAGCGCAAAGCCCGGTTTCGGGTAATTCTGGCGCATATAACACGCTTCTAGGATGGCAGCGTGGCGTGCATGAAATTGGTCGCGGGATCGGTCAAGACCTCGGTCTCGTCTCTCGGCAGGACGTTGCGAACGATCGGGCGCTAGACGCGCCGCTAATGGCGACGACAGGCGGGAAAGTTGGCAATTTCCTGGGACAAGTCAACGCGATTGCTCCCGCCGCTTTTGTTCCTGGTGCAAACACGGTAACCGGCGCGGCAGCGCTCGGCGCATTGTCAGGACTTGCGCAGCCGTCAAGCAGCACGGGCGAAACACTGCGAAACATCGGCTACGGAACCGCAGGCGGTGCTGGCGGTGTATTTGCTGGGCGCGCACTCGGCATGGCTGGCAAGGGTATCGCGGGACTTGTTGAGCCATTCACGGCGCGTGGCCAGCAGCGAATTGCCGCCAAGACACTGCAGGCATTTGCCGGTTCTCCGCAAGACGCCGCGATTGCCGGGCGGACGCTGTCGACCCCAGTCGGCACTTTACCTGGCGTGCAACCGACTACGGCGGAACTCGCCAACAGCCCAGGACTGACGCAGCTAGAGCGCACACTGAAAAGTACGCCGCAGTTCGCGACCGACATGGCGAAGGCCGACCAGGCCAATAGATCGGCGATGGTCGGTGCGTTATCTGATCTAGCCGGTACGCCACAACAAATGGCTGCAACCATTCAATCGCGGGACGCGATGACAGCCCCTATCTACGAGAAAGCTGCTGCGGCTGAGGTGCCAGTTACTCCCGAGTTGAAATCCTTGTTTAATCGAGGATCTGTGAAGGACGCATGGCAGAGCGCCCAGGATCTAGCGAATGAAGAAGGCCATGCGCTTGAAGATCCAGAGACCGCGACAACGGTCAGCGGCAAGACGGTCCAATACCTCAAAATGGGGCTTGACGATCTTGCCGGGAAACTGGAGCAGCAACCCGGCGGCCTGACATCCAATAAGCTCAGGCTTGTCAACAAAACCCGCATGGACCTCGGCAATTGGATCACTGATAACGTTCCCGATTTGCGTCAAGCGGACAATGAGTTCTCGCGATACTCCCAGCCCATCAATCAGATGCAGATTGGTCAGGAATTGTATAACAAGCTTGTCCCAGCTCTATCGCGGTTCGGTGACGATACGACGCTGCACGCGGATGCGTTCGCTCGGGCGCTGCAAAACGGTGATGCACTGGCAGCCAAGCTGACCGGAAACCCGCGAGCAACGCTAGAGAGCGTTTTATCGCCAGATCAGATGCGAACCGTCAACCAGATAGGCGAGCAGTTAGGGCGAACATCGAAGGCGGCGAAGTTCGGCGCCGCAAAGGGATCGCCAACGGCCCAGAATCTGGCAAGCCAGAACCTGATGCGGCAATTGCTTGGACCTACCGGCATGCCGCAATCATGGGCCGAGAACATCGCTCAAAGCACGATAGGCCAAACGCTATTGAAGCCCTATCAAATAGTCGCTGGCGCAGCGGAACCTCGCATCACTGGATTGTTGCAGGACGCGATGCGCGATCCTCGGCAAGCGGGATCGCTACTGCAGATGACGCAGCGACCTTCCAGTTTGGTTCAGGGACTCGGAGAGGCGCGCGGCTTGCTGGGCATCTTGCCGCAGCCGTTGATCTATGCGCAGGGTCAAGGGCCAAAGCAATGACGGGCGATCATTCTGTGACATGCCTGTCACAAACTGAGACCGGGTGCGATGGCGATAGGTAAGAAAACCGGGGGCGGCTCGCGCAAAGGCGTACCGAACAAAGCGACTCGCGATGTGCGGGCGGCTATCGCCTCATTTGCCGAGGACAACGCCGACAAGCTCCAGGAATGGCTTGATGCGATCGGCAAGGACAATCCAGCCAAGGCTGCGGAACTGTACGTGCGCGTCCTCGAGTATCACATTCCAAAACTCGGTCGGACCGAAATCGAGGGCGAGATCGGCGTACGCGGTAGGCTAATCATCGATGGGTGAGAAATCGATATTAGCCGCGAAGGAGTCATTTCAATGAGCCAAACGTCCCCGATGCCCGCTCCTTCATTTGGTCGATCATCTCCCGAAACTCGTCGGCGAGATGGGCGCGCTCCGCATCATTCAGACGCTGAAGCTCAGGGCGCTGATACACCATCTTTTCTAACGCCTGAGCAGCTTCTTCATATGCCGCTAACGTCTCCCGAAGTGCTTCGCTCGTGGTGCAGCGAAGTAGCTCGCGTCTTGCGAGGACGTCGAGTTTGACCACCATAAGTTCAACGAGCGCTAGTCGGCTACGCAGCATGATGCTATCGATGGTTGCGGATTCCATATCGACCCCCTCGTGGTGTATTGCAGAAAGCGATCATTCGAAGTCTATCGCGCGCCGAGCCCATATTAGAGAATGTACCGAAGCCCATGAATGCTGATCCGCTGGAGATCGTGCGCCGGTACTCCTACGCCAGCGTACCGACTGTTAAGCGCTTCAGCCAATCGCAGGCGTTCATTCGCGGGCTGATGGGTCCTTTCGGCTCTGGCAAGTCCTCCGGATGCGTCATGGAATTGGTGAAGCTCGCCAGCCGGCAACCGCTAATGAACGGCAAGCGGCGAGCACGGTTCGCGTGCATCCGCAATACCTACACGCAGCTATCGGACACGACGATCAAGACGTTTCTGTATTGGCTGCCGGATCGGGTATTCGGGACGTACAACAAGGGCGACCACGTCTACCACTTGAATCAACTAGAGGACCTGGACGTGGAGATCCTGTTCCGCGCGCTGGACCGGCCGGAACACGTCGCCAACCTACTCTCGCTGGAACTGACCGGCGCGTGGGTCAATGAGGCGCGCGAAGTTCCCTGGGCGGTTATCAAGGCGCTCAAGGGCCGCGTAGACCGCTACCCGCCGCGTAATGAGGGCGGATGCGTGCAGCCGGGCATCATCATGGACAGCAATCCCCCGGATGATGACAGCTGGTGGTATCGGCTGTTCGAGGAGCGAAACGCCGATGGCGAGGAAGCTGGCAGCGTGGCGATTTTCAAGCAGCCTAGCGGGCGCTTGCCGGAAGCGGAGAACCTGCCGAACCTATCGAAGGCGTATTACGGGAACCTGGCGGCCGGCGCCGATCCCGACTTTATCCGCGTCTATGTCGACGGGCTTTATGGATACGTCAAAGACGGCAAGCCCGTTTACCCGGAATACAACGATGCGACCCACTGCGCCGAGGTTGAGCCAATCAAGGGTGTGACGATCAAACGCGGCTGGGACTTCGGATTGACTCCCGCGTGCGTATTCACGCAGCTGCTACCAGATGGCCGGTGGCTCGTGTTCGAGGAAATCTGCGGTGATGATGTCGGCATCAGCACCTTTGCGGATTGCGTCCTCGAAACGTGCAGCCAGCGGTTCGCTGGTTTCCACTTCGAGGACTACGGTGATCCGGCCGGCAGACAACGATCGGCCATGAGCGCGGACAAGGACGAAAAGACGTGCTTCGATATTCTGGCTGGCAAGGGCATCCGGATTGAGCCAGCGGAGCAGAATCCGACGATTCGCCTGGAATCAGTCCGCAAGCCGCTTAACACACTCCGCAGCGGCAAGCCGCAGTTCCTACTGTCGCCGCGGTGCATGCTGCTGCGCAAGGGCTTTTTGGGTCGCTATCAGTACAAGCGCGTCAAGATATCCGGGGCCGCCGAGCGATTTCACGATGTGCCGGACAAGAACGAATACTCGCATCCGCACGATGCGTTGCAGTACGTCGCCACGCATGTCTTTGGAGATGCGGTACGCGGACGCGAGGAATCGATGCGCGGATTTCATACGCCGTTGGACAAGCTGTATCCCCAATGGGCCGAACGATCACGGAGACGCGTTGTATGAGGCCAAGTGAGATACGGGGCACGGCGACACCGATGGCCGAAGTTACCGAGGAAAAGCTAGACCATCCACGCAGCGAGATCGCGGACCCGGCCATAACGGTCGCGGAAGCGAAGATCGCTCAGGACTCGATCTGCCAGCTGCACAATGGGCTAATCCGCGAGACCGGCGACGTTGATGGCACCGTCTTTCTGTGCCCGATCGGCGGCATGTATTGGCGCTACACCAAGCAAGAGTCTGGGATGTATGCGTCGTTGCCGTATGGCGCAGAAATCATCGTGTAAGGAACGGAAATGGCGACGATCACAGATCGGCATCTTTGGCATGCCCGGACACACAAAAAGACCTGTAGTTGCTACAAGTCGGAAACTCGCAGTCCCGAATGCGAGAAAGGCTGGCCAGACCAATGCCCATGGTGGGCGTTTCAGCTTCACCGACACATAACGGGGAACTTTTCCGGTCGGGCGCCGCAGCCATGACCCTATTTTACTCGATTGTCCCTAAGCGAGTCCGTCGCCAACTCGAAAATTTTGCCAGGATTGCGCGGTATGCCAGTTCCGGAGAAGATACCTCAAGTAAAATCGAGACCAACGGCCTAACGGGACGATCGTATGCATCTATCCGCGATAAGCGAGCGAGACTAAGTGATTCAGCTCGGCCACTTCCTTCCGGGCGGCGAGATTCTCAAAGAGGAGAAGGGCGTTAGTGAAACCTACATCGGAATCATTGAGATAGGCGATAAGCGTCTCAACGCCTACGTAAAATTTTTGTCCGACCGCGAACTCGCAAACGAGTTACTCGGATCGGTGCTTGCGACGTATGCCGGACTTCCGACGCCGGACGCTTTTTTGGTTCGAGTGGGCCGAAACGACTATCCTGCCTCACCGAGATTTCAGACTGATCCCAATCTAACTGCTATTTGCGCGTTTGCATCATCTGCAGTGAGCCTGAAATCCCTTAACCGCCGGGCGGACCTTCGAAGTCCAGATGCTCGCAGAGCCTTTGTTGCCGCGTGGCATGACTGGGCTGACGTGATCGGCTTCGACGACTGGATTGCAAATGGCGATCGTCATGGTGGAAATTTTTTGATTGGCGAAAAAGGCCAAGTCTGGCTCATCGACCATGGACATTCGTTCACGGGACCGAACTGGCGTGGTGACAAGTTAGACCCGGCGATAATCGTCAATTGTAGGCTCTGGAATGACTTGCTACGACCGTATGTCAAAGACGATGAGAAGAAGCCAGCAGCGGGTCGTGTTCGTGGGCGCGTCGAGAAATTCAAAGCTATTGACGCGCGCTCTGCTGTAGGCATGTCTCGCATTTCGACGTTCCTGGACGAAACGGATCAAGAGTGCGTCTCAAACTTCTTAACCAAGAGACCAAGCACAATTATGATGCGAATATGCAGCGTGCTCGGGATTCCCGAACTTCACCTAGGCGAAACACCATGACCAATGCTGTGATCGAATCCTTGGGATTCCCGAGTCTGCGAAGTTCTCATCGCGGGCAATGGTTTCCGTTATATCTTGAGCCACTCGTTGGTTCGGGAGAAAGATTCTGCATAGGCGTTCTCGCGACCGATGGTATTGCGACAGAGGCCGTTGCAGTTCCGAGCTTAAGCCGGTTGTCTGAGATTTATGGTGCCGCAAGCAGATCACTGGGTTGGGCGGCCGAGCTTGCGTTGCGAGAAACTCGTTATCATTTGGAGCAGCACGGGATAGAGTCAATACAAGGGACTAGACCACCCGTAGATGGCTTGACGTTCGGCAAAATTAGGCAAGGCGCTGGCGAGAACTTAGCGAACTTGGCGCGAGTGGCGCTGCTTCAGGTTTCATCGTTGGCCGCCCTTGAAGGAAGCGAATCGGAATTCGCGAGCCATGCTCAACATGATGCGTCAATAGCGTATGCTGTCGATGCCAATCAGACCAGAGTATTGAGCTCCGTCAAAAAGATCGTTACATCGATTAGACCGGAATTGAAGGAATATTTCGGCCTGAGTGTAGCGCCTAGCCAAAGCGCAAGGCCACTCGTCATTGGATTTGTTGGAAAGCGGATTGCTGTGAACTTCGCCGCGTTGACTGCGGCCACGGCAGCGGGGTTGTCTGGCCAAGTAGATAGAGCAAAGGCGCGCGTTTTAGATCTCGAATGGCTGCGCACGGGAAAGCTTGGAGACCAACTCCCGATTCCGAGGCGCAAAATAAAATGTGAGCTACTTGTGCTCCGGCACAATGCGGGACGGAAGGGCGACGATGGCAAAATGCTTCGTGAGGCAGAGCGGTCTCTCGAGGCGCAAGCAGATGAGTTTAAAATTGATTGGCGCCCTTTCAAAAACACCAATGCCATGGCACATGCACTTATCGACCGCGAAGTCGCCGGATTTGCCAGATAGGCGAATTGCGAAAAGAAATGCAGCGTTCGTAGTGCTTGCAAAGCTAATATTAGCCAGCTAATATTAGCTCCGATGGGACAAACGCTCAGACCGCAAGTGGCATTGTATCTCGATCGGGAAAAGGTCGAATTGCTGACCAAACTGTCTGCCACGACTGGCCGAACCAAGCAAGCGTTGCTCCGCGAGGCGGTTGACGCGCTGCTTGCAAGCCACAAGCTGCTTAAGGTCCAGAAGCGTAGGCCCTGAATCGGCGCCGGCCGGTACGTTAATACCGGCAGACGCCTAACCACAACTCACGATAGAGGTGAATCATGGGTAAGTCGAAGTCTATCGCAAAGTCCCCTGCCGGCCGCCGCGCCGCCAAGACGCCAGGCGCCCGCAATGGCCCGCTCGCGGTCTATCGCGAGAACGCCGAGGCGCTGATCGAGCGCGCCATCAGGGAAGCATTCAATGAATCCATGCGCGCGCAGGGGTGCGGGCGTCTCCATCTGGGCCAGATCGTTCCGGCGTTCATCGATGCGCTGCGGCGCTCGGAGAGTGTGCGCCAGTTGGACCGTGAGTGGATGCCGGCGGGAGGTGTGCAATGAGCGCCGCGCGCGATGAGGTCGACGAAACGGTCGCGCGTCGGGTGCGTTTACTCGCAAGCGCCGGCCTCAGCCGGCTACAAGGCAGGGTCGCGAACGCATCAGCGCTCGCCACATCAATCGGCGCGAGTTTTGATGGCCGAGCGTTCGAGACCGGGCCGAGCAGCTTCAGCCCAACCGACGCGTGCAATGGGCTGGCCGACCTACTGAGTTCCATGTGGGACGAGGCCGGGGAGTTACAGGAGGAGATCGACGCGATAGTGAGGATGGACACGAATTCGGCGCAGGCCGAAGGTTAGCCGTTCGCGGGGCTTCTCGCCATCTTTGGGCGCCTGCTCGTGGGGCGCCCTATTTGATTTTATCTGCCGCTGTTATGCTTTAACCCATGGCTTCATCGCACAACCCGAGCAATACGCCATATCACTGGGTTTCGACGGTTTGCGTGCTGCCTGGTATCGCGCTTTTCGTCGCATCGCCATGCATATTGGTGGCGCAGTGCTTATATTGGGTGCGATATGCGTCATGGCCGAATTGGACTCCAATCGCGTTTGGCGGGCGACCGCCAGTCACGCCGCTACTGGGCATCAACGAAGTTATCACATGGTTTTACGATCGGCAGATCTGGCTACTGTGCATTTTCGCAGGTGTGTTCGTCTTCTTTGCTGGAGCAGAGGTAATTGGCGAACTCGAACGCAAGCAGGCGCAGCGGCAAATGCGCTAAGGTATCGCGCAAACCATCTCGTACAATAAGAGTTTGGCTATCACTGCTGGCGGGCTGCCGCCAACCTGGGTGCGCTTCATTTCCATGTTGTATGTGACGGTTACTATCCCTTTCGTCACTTCAAACTTGCCCGTGTAGGTTTTGCCGTCCTTCTCAATTGAAACATCCTGCGGGGCACTACTTAACTTTCGCGGCATGCGGTCACCTTGATACTTTACGAAGTGACCCTAATTCCCACAATGAAAGAGTGCGCAGACCTTCTAATTTCCGCCAGTGCAATTGGTCATGATTTGGCCGCCGGCCGCTGTCGAAAGGCATTGAATAGGAGATTGCACTTTTTGTGTTTGCAGGGGCGTAAAAGTCGTGGTTGGCAACTGTGGTGGTGGCGCCCGCGTACTCGGTTGGGTCAGTATGATTGTCTGGTTAGGCTGGGGCTGCGATGGCTGTGGAGATGGCATTTCGGTCTGTTGCGCGTTCTGTAGCGCTAGGCCGATTCTTTGAGCCGTCGTCATCGGCTGCTGTGATGGCCCGGACGCCTCCATTAGCGCCGAACCGAGCGCGATATTGGCCGCTTGTTGCTGAGCCTGTTGATCGGTCTGAATTGCCTGCTCTCGCGCGACTTCACGCGACGCATAGGTTGAAATTGCAAGGCGTCCATCAGCGTCCGTCATGGCGCCAGCATCAACTCGCTGGGCAGTCGCGCCGATGAAATCCAGGAATTGGTCCACTTGGGGGACGCCCTGCCACTCGTCTCCGTAGTTGGTGTCGAGGCTACTCTTAGTGCAGCTTTCGATTTGCGCCATCGGGTACGTTTCCGAACATTGCCCCGCCAGCTGCCATAAGGAAGGTTTGGGCGGCGTAAGCGCGCAGCCGGAAAGCGCTAAGACAACGATAACGATGATGAGCGATGGCCGCATCATAGAAAACCTCGCAGCCTTAGTCGATACAGGAGAACGTTCCCATGCCATTACTCTACTCTTCTCGGCGCGAGTGCATGTAGTCGGACTCGGCATCGTGGGTCGGCTGCGAGCAGAGCTCGCCCATGCGGATCAGGTGGGGCGCCCCAAAGCTGGTTTGTTGGACTTGCTGTGGACTTGCTTGTGCTATGAGCGGTAGGGTACGGTCGGCAGATTGCGCGTATCCCATTGATTCTATTGGTGGTGAGAGAGGGACTCGAACCCTCGACCTCGGCATTATGAGTGCCACGCTCTAACCAGCTGAGCTACCTCACCATTATCCCTCACCGCGGCGCCGCGGAT
>Ga0307373_10006802_pt1 | contig 18066 bp, 14 predicted proteins | sample OX2MG_FD_202534 | JGI IMG/M metagenome (GOLD analysis project Ga0307373, IMG submission 202534) | Soil microbial communities from Risofladan, Vaasa, Finland - OX-2 | ecosystem: Environmental > Terrestrial > Soil > Coastal area > Acid sulfate soil | place: Finland: Risofladan, Vaasa | collected...
GTCCAGCTTCACGATGTCGGGCTGAAGGTCCACGATGTGGGCGAAGTTGGCGATGCCCGCGCCCGCGTCGTCGACCGCGATGCGGATCGGGCTGAGTTGTTGGAGTGCCTTCCGCACAGCACGGTAGTCCGTTATCACCTCGTGCTCGGTGATTTCCAGGACAAGGGCACGGTTGGCCTGGTCCAGGATGGCCCGGAGCTTGGCCGGCTGACCCAGCAGCTTCGGTGAGATGTTGACGTTCAACCATCGGCCGGTGGGCAGATCTCGGCCCACTTGGATGGCCCGATCCAGGGTGGCGAATTCTAGATCCGCGCCCGATCCCACGCTCCAAGCAGCCGAGAAGCGGGTCCCGGGGGGTTCCCCGTCGGCGAAACGGGTGAGTGCCTCGTAGCCCAAAATCTGGCCGGTGGCGACGTCGACAATGGGCTGGAAGACCGGATCGAACTCGTGGTTCCTTACGATCTCCCCGAGTCTGCTGCGGAGCTGGGCGACCAACCGGTCCGCGTGCAGGTCCACGCCCAGGAGCGCGCTGGCGGCGGGGCCAAACTCGGCAATCACCGGCAGGTCGTCGTGCATGGCGTCGCCCTTGTCGCGGTGTAGGGAGCCCACCGCCAGCAATCCGAGCGTTCTGTCCGCGTACTGAATCGGAGCGTAGGAGAAGCTGTGGACCCCAGCTCTCGCCAACGGCGCGCCGTAGTCGCCATCCTCGGCCCGTTCCTTCCAGAGCTCCACCCAGGGGCCCATGCCTGCACGTTCTATGAGGTACGCGCTTCGGGCGGCTGGCGCCGGCGCTGCCACCTCCCGACGGATGTCATCAGGCGCGTCACTTGCCAGCACCGTCGCCCTGCCGTCCGCGCTGAAGGCAATCACGAGCGCGAGGTCCACCCCTCGCAGGCCGCGGAGTTCTGTGCAGATGGCGAGTGCCGTCTCCTCCGCGGACCCGCCCGCCTGAAGTCTCGCGATGCCGGCGGCCGCGCCCGCTCGTTCCCGTATCTCTCGCTCCAGCTCCATCAGGGCAGCCCGGTCCTGGGTAATGTCCTGACCTAAAATGGCGGCTCCCACGTTGGTTCCGTACTGGTCCTGAAGCAGGGTGGCGCTGACCGCTACCACGAGACTCTCGCCCGACCGGGTTACGAGCCCGGTGGTGAGCAGTCCCTTTAGGTGGCCGGCCCAGAATTCGTCAGAGAGGGACTGGTTCTGGCCTTGAGGGGACGCGGTAGGGAAAAGCTCGCCGGCGGGGCGACCGATCAGCTCATTGACGCTCCATCCGGTCAGGGCGCTGAGTGCCGGATTGGCGTAGGAGATCCGCCCCTCGCGGTCCACGGTCGCCACAAAAAGGTCGAAGCGCGTCAGCATTCGGCTGTACTGGTCTTCCGCCAATCCACGCTGGCCCGCGCTGCGGACCACCGCGAGAATCCTTCCATCCTCAAGCCAGCGCTGTTGTATCTCAACGTCGACGAGAGATCCGTCCTTGCGGCGATAGCGGGTATGGGAAATGAGAGATATCTCAGTGGTCGCAGCGGCGATGCGATTTCGCTGGGCTTTTCTGTCCTCTGGGCGAACCAGCTTGGAGACCGGAGCTCCGATCAGCTCGGCACGCGAGTATCCAAGCAGCTGCACGGCGCTGGCGTTGACGTCGACGATGCGACCGGTTCGGCCATCAGCCAGAAATATCCCATCTCTGGCTTGGTCGGCCAGGACGTACTGGCGGGCTTCCCCGTTCAGGAGATCGGCGATGGACGACTTCGGGGGTGCATGGGTCGAGGGCGAGGGCTTGCCGCTCTTCGCGCCGCCGGAGCGGGATAACTGCCCGACGGTAGTCTGACCGCGGGAGTTGTGCGCGACCGAGCGGTGAGTCGAGTTGCCCATCTGTTCACCGTAGGTGATGCTTGGGCCTTTGGCCGTCGCCAAGTCGTCACGGACCCATCTCAAGCGTGGCAACGCGTCAACAACGACCAGCCTCAAAGGATCCACGTCAACTGCGCTTTCACACGCCGGAGCAGAGGTCGCTGCTTCTAAGGATTTCCTTGGGAATCGCTGCCTCAGCCTCCAGCTCCGATCTCGGCAGCGCCGGGCTCTGGGCCGCCCCCCTTGCCGACCGCTCGCAGCGCCACGTCCACGGGGGGCACCCTGGATCCAAGCGTGCCACACCGCCCACCCCGGTCACGCGGGGACGTCTGTCGATCTCGATGCGTGACCGAGGCGGCGTCGATAGCTCAGCCGGCCCGGGCGCAGCGACCGGCCACGCCATGCGCCCCCTGCGCCGCGGAGCCCGCCGGCGGCCGACCTCCGCCCGGGGTGGCGCCGGCAGTCCTTGGTCGGATGAGATGGTCCCGCACTGGGGCCCCCTGCGGCGCTTTCAGCTGGATTGGCCGGGCTCGATTACCGATCCAAGGCAAGTGGCTCTTAGAGGGTTGGCAGCAGAATCGGGATCGAATCCACGCCCAAGACGCCTCGCGCGGGCCTGAGATGCCCAGATGTGGGCCACCTGTGATCTCAGAACGAGTCGCGGGTGGTGGTTTGACCGAGCTAGGGACGCCAGACGGTTTGGATGTTGGTGAACTCTCGCATCCCGAAGTGGTGCAGCTCCCGGCCGATGCCACTCCACTTCACTCCGCCGAAGGGGATGCGGGGGTCGGAGTGGGTCATGCCGTTGACGAAGACCGCCCCTGTGTCCAGCTCCGCCGTGAGCTCTACTCCGTGCTCCACGTCCCGGGTCCAGATGTTGCCGCCCAACCCGTAGCGGCTGTGGTTGGCCAGACGCAGTCCCTCCGCCTCCTCGCCGAAGCGGGTGATCGAGGCCACCGGGCCAAAAGTCTCCTCGTCGAAGACGGCCATTCCCGGCTCGCTCCCCAACACCACCGTGGCCGGGTAGAAGAATCCCGGCCCCGACTCCGGCTCGCCGCCCAGGGCCAGTCGGGCGCCCGACCTCAGCGAGCGCTCGACCTGATCGTGCAGCTCCTGGCGCAGCTCTTGCCGCGCCATCGGGCCCAGCCGGGTGTTGGAGTCGAGCGGGTCGCCGAGCGGCAGCTTGGCGGCGAGCTCGACGAACCGTTCTTGGAACTGGTCGGCCACAGACTCCGCCACCAGGAAACGCTTGGCGGCAATGCAGCTCTGGCCCGCGTTCTGGAAGCGGGCCCGCACTCCCACCTCGGCTGCCTGAGCCAGGTCGGCATCCTCCAGCACTAGGAAGAAGTCCGAACCACCCAGCTCCAGCACCGCCTTCTTGCACTCCCGTCCCGCCACCGCCGCCACCTTGCTTCCGGCGGCTTCGCTGCCGGTGAGGGTGACCGCTCGCACCCGGGGGTCCGCGATCACGGCCTCGATGGGGTCGGGGCCCACCACCAGGGCGCCCAGACTTCCCTCAGGGAAACCCGCCTCCGCCACCAACCGCTCTAGGGCCAGGGCGGCCCCGAAGCAGCTCTGGGCGTGCTTGAGCACGGCCGTGTTGCCCACCATCAGGGTGGGGGCGGCAAAGCGGATCACCTGCCAGAGCGGGTAGTTCCAGGGCATGATCGCCAGCACCACGCCCAGCGGCCGGAAGGCCACGAAGCTGCGCGGGGAGTCGGACGGGGCCGCCTCGTCGGCCAGGTACGTGGCGGCCTGGTGAGCGAAGTACTCACAGGCGAGGGCGCACTTGTCCACCTCCGCCTGGGCCTCTGTCAGCGGCTTGCCCATCTCGGAGGTGACCAGGTGAGCCAGCGCTTCGCGCTCGCGCCGGAGCCCCTGAGCCAGCTCCAGCATCCGCTCCGAGCGCCACCCGATCGACTCCCGGCGGGTCACCTGGTAGGCCTGCTCCGCCCGGTCCAGGACCGCCCCGATCTGCTCTGGGCCCATGCCCGGGTACTCGGCGACCACCGCCTCGGTGGCGGGATTGACGGAACGGAAGACTTTGGTCGCGCTTTCGGTGACCGTCATCTCACGGAGCCTCCGCTGGCTGAAACCCGCCTGAGGCGGGGGTGAATAGCACCCCCAAGTCTGACACCGAGCGGCCCAGCTCGGCGCGCTCAGCCAGCAGGTCCAGATGGGCGGCGGTCTCACTGACCGCCAGCATCTGGTTGAACGGGTCGAGATCCTCGAACTTGCGGTTGCGCCTGGTCCAAGGCAGTGCCCGGGCAACTTCGATGGCGCTGCCGGCCCCGGCTTGGACTGCCTCCTGACAGGAGCGGAGCCGCTGCCGGTGATGCTCCAGGAGCTGATCCACTCGGCTGGGTAGGTCCGGGAAGGTTGGCCCGTGGGCGGGTAGGACCAGCTTGACGGGGAGGTCGCGGACCAGCTCCAGCGAGCGCAGGAAGTGGAGCAGCGGCAGTCCTCCGTCGGGCACCTCGACTCCGATCGAGGGAGTTATGTGGGGGAGCAAATGGTCCCCAGCGAAGAGGATCCCGGCCGCCGAGTCGAGCAGGCAGAGGTGGCCCCTGGTGTGGCCGGGGGTGGGGAGGATCTCCATCTGCCGCCCCTCAAAGCTCAGCGCGCCAGAGCTGAGGAACAGGTCAGGGACAGGAGAGAGACGGTCGGGCCGGGGCCTGCTGGCCAGCACCGCGTCCAGCGCCTCCACGACTGCGCCCGCCCCATGGCGCCAGAGCAGCTCGCGAGTCCGCTGGCGGGCCAGAGCCGGGTCGGTGGCGAGGATCATGGCGCTCTCCCGGTCCCCAAGACCCAGGGTGACGAAAGCCCGGCTGGCGTCCCGGATCCGTCCTGCCACCCCCAGGTGATCGCCGTGGAAGTGGGTGGCGAATATCTGCCTCACCCCCCGGACCCCGCTCGACAGGCGGTCCAGCTGGGAGCTGAGCACCTCCCAGCTGAGCGGGTGGTCCCAGCCGCAGTCGATGAGGAGGTCCCCGTCGCTCCCCCGGAGCAGATACGCATTGACCGCCTTGAGCCCGTCCCCCGGAAGTGGCAGCGGAATGCGGAAGACCCCCTCGGCCACCTCCTCGGGTCCGCTCGAAGTCCAGTCGATCGCCGAGCTGGCGGCTCCGGTCACGCGCCGGCCCCAGAGCTCTGGGGCTGGGCCGATTCCGAATGCTCGGTGCTGGCCATGATCGCCTGGTTGATCGCCGCCAGGTCGAGCACTCGGTGGGACCGGATCTGGAGCTGGCAGGTGAGCAGGCCGTTCCCTTCGGTGCTGAGGCGGACCGGGCGGAGGATCACCTGCTCACCCGGTCCCAGCTGCAGGGACTGGTGCAACTCCTGGTGCAGCCGGGTCAGGGAAAGCTGGGGCGGCAGCATCAGCTCCATGTCCAACTGGATGGGCACGTGGGTGACGGTCAGTGCCGAAGCAAGCGCGGCGCTGTTGGGGATGCGCACCAGCCGGCCGCCCACGTCCAGGGTGGTGTAGACCACCCCGATCTGGGTGACCACTCCTGAAAAGTCGTAGCCACCGAAGAGGTAGGTGCGCAGGTGGACCCAGCTGCCCACTGCGAAGGGGCGCGCCATCAGCAGCACGATCCCGGCGAAGACGCTTGCCAGCGAGGTCTGGGCGGCCACGCCCACAATCACCCCCAGCACCGCGCCCGCCGCCAGAAGCCCGCCCAAGTTGATGTTGAGCGCCGAGAGCACCCCCAGCCCCAGGATCACGTACAGGCACCAGGTCACTACCGGCCGCCAGGACGAGAGGGCGCTCTCCCGGAAGGGGTAAAAGCTCCGACTGACGAAGGAGCGGATCCCGACGCCTCCGAGCACGACCGCCAGCACCAGCACGCCCAACTGCACTTCGAGGCGGTAGCGGGGAGGGGTCAGTGCCAGCAGTTGAGGGCGGACCGCGAAGATCGCCGCCAGGAGCAGGACGGCCGCTGCCGCGGTGACCCAGGAACCGCGCTTCTCGAGACTCAGCATGGGGCGGGGGGCGATCATTGGCCCATGCTGCCAGAGATAACGGAATCCACGCTGATCAGGCTGCCAGGTAGTTGGGATCTAACCGGTTGCCTCGAGCCGGGCGGTGAGGTGACGGCTTCCGCCCAGGCCGGCGACCAGGGCTGCCAGAAGTGCCACCGCCAAGAGCAGGGCCGCCGACGCCGTGAACCCGTTGGTGATTGAGGTGGCGGACCGAATCTGAGATGCCGTGGTCCCGGCAACCAGGCCGAAGACCAGGCCGGTGAGGGCCACTCCCATCGCGGTGCCCAGGCCCCGGGTGGTGTTGAGGATGCCTCCCGCCATGCCCGAGCGCTGCCGGGGCACCGAGCCCATGATGGCGGCGCTGTTGGCTGGGATGAAGGCGCCCAGCCCCACCCCGATGGCGGCCAGGGCGATCAGCAACCCGGTCCCGCTGGAGTGCCCGAGCACGATCGCCGCCAGGGCGGCTGCCACCAGGAGCATCCCACCCACGGTCAGCGGCCGGGCCCCCAGCCGGTCTGCCAACCGTCCTGCGAAAGGAGCAGCCAGGGCCAGCGCCACCGGTAACACCATCAGCTCGATCCCGGCCTGAGCTACACCGAGGTGTCCGACTCCCTGGAGCTGGTAGGCGGCGACGAACAGAATCCCGAAGAGCACAGTGGCGGAGAGAAGTCCGCTGCTCACACCGGCGGCGAACGCCCGGCTCCGGAAGAAGTCGAGCTCCAGCATGGGAGCGGGCGCGTGCAGCTCCCAGCGGATGAACAGGGTCCAGAGAACGACCGCGCCGATCAAGGAACCCACGATCTGGGGCGAGCTCCAACCGCTCTGATCCCCCAGAGCCAGGCCGAAGAGGAGGCTGGCCACCGACGCCAAGAACAGCGCCAGCCCCAGCCAGTCGAGAGGCTGACGGGGGGCAAGATCGCGGCTGCGGGGGAGGAAGAACCAAGCCAGGGTCATCCCCGCCAGGCCCGCGGGAACGTTGACGAAGAAGATCAGCCGCCAGCCGCCCGCCCCGACCAGCAGGCCGCCCAGCGCCGGCCCCGACGCCAGCCCCAGCGCCTGGGCGGCGCCCTGGATTCCGATGGCCCGACCCAGCTGACTGCGGGGTACCGCGTGCACGATCAGGGCCACGCTGTTGGCCTGAAGCATGGCTGCGCCAGCCCCCTGGAAGGCTCGGAAGATGTCGAGGCTGACGAGGTTGGGGGCCAGCCCGCAGAGGGCGGTGGCCACGATGAAGACCGCGAACCCGTAGACGTAGAGCAGCTTGCGCCCGACCATGTCGGCCAGGTGACCCAGGACGGTGACCAGGCCCACCAGGGTCAGCAGGTAGGCGAGTGAGACCCATTCCACCGAGCCCAGGCTGCCGTGGAGAGCCTTCTGCAGGGCCGGGAAGGCGGTGAGCACGATGCTGGCGTCGAGCTGGCTCATGAAGGCTCCGATGCAGACTGCGCCGACTACGAACCAGTGGGCCTGGGGGTGGGTGCGCAGCCAGACTGGACGCCGCGGCTCAGCGAGGAATCGTCGCCAGCCGCTTGCCGGAGCCGCTGGCGGAGGGGATTGCTGCGGATCCATTCGAGGCGAATATAGCCCGGGCTGTCGCGGCGACCCACTGACTGGGGGCCCCTCCCGCTATATTCGCCAGCGAAGGTCATGGACGAACTGGTCTCGTCAGGGATTCCCGAGGACGGCTTCGACGGGCTCGCGGCCGCGCTGCAGGCCGACTCTCGCGACCTCGCGACCTTCCTCGAGGTGGTGGCCGCCAAGTTCGAGTCCGCGCTTCCCGGCCGTACCCGGATCGAGCGGTCCGGCGGGCGGCTGGGGCGCCATCGCCGTGTCGACCGGGTCAGCCTGGAGCTGGGAGACCTACGCTTCGAGCTGGCCCGCTCGGGAGGGGCGGTGGCGGCCCGCTGCACTCGGGTAGTGCGAGGGATTGCCCTCAAGACCGAGAACCTCAACCTGGACCGCTGGCTGGTCGAGCTCGCCGCGGCCCTGTCCGCCCAGGCCGGCGCCAGCTCCCTGGACCGGGCCGCCCTCGAGCGGTTGTTGGGCTGATGCGCTTTCTGCGCCGGGGCCCGGGCTCGGTTGAGACTCCGGAGGAGGCGGCGGTTCGGCTCCAGCGGGCGGAGCACAGCCGCCAGCTGGTCGAGGGGGGGGGGATTCCCCTGGAGGCCGAGGAGCGGATCCGGCGGCAGATGGAGAAGGGCGGGGTTTGGACCTCGGACCTGTCGGTCGACGAGCTGGCGGCCCTTCGCGGAATCGGCTACCAGCCGGTGGCCCAGGTGCTGGGGAGCTCGCTATACCGACTCGGCTGGATCAATACCGGCTGGAACCCCGGTCTCGGTGTCGGGGGGATGGGCATGGGCGGGATGTACGGCTGGGGCGCGGTCCAGCCCCAGGAGAACCAGGCGCTGACCCGCTCGCTGATGCAGGCCCGGGCCCGGGCGGTGCACCGGCTGGTGCTAGAGGCCCAGGGTCTGCGGGCGGACGGAGTGGTCGGGGTGCGGCTCACAGTGCGGCATTGGGAGTGGGCCCAGGGAATGTCGGAGTTCACCGTCCTGGGCACCGCGGTCCGCCGGATCGGGGCGGCGCCGCCGTCTGAGCCCTTCACTTCCACCCTCTCCGGCCAGGACCTGGCCAAGCTGGTCTTGGCCGGCTACCTGCCGGTGCGGCTGGTGATGGGTGCCAGCGCCCAGCAGGCGGTGGCGCTTTTCGGGCGCGGCTTCGGAGGCTTTTCGGCCTGGACCAACAGCGAGGTGGGCACCTTCAGCCGGGCGCTGCACCAGGCCCAGACGGCGGCGAGGCAGAGGCTGGGGCTGGAGGCCGGGGAGGCCGGCGCCGCCGGAGTGGTTGGGGTCGAATTCAGCTCCAAAGTGGTGGAATACCCGACAGGATCCGAGGCAATTCTGGGGCGGATTGTGGAATGGGTGATCCTGGGTACCGCGGTGGTGCCCCAGGCCAGCCCGGCCGCACTTCCCAAACCCACCCTGGTGGTGCCGCTAACACCGAGGAGGACTGCCGATGTCAGATCTACCGTCCCCTAAGCCGGACATACCTGAGGACGCGGTGCGCCGGCTGCGCGAGATGCGGGGCAGCGAGGGCCACAAGGGCCTGTTCACCAGCGACCTATCCATCTCCGAGTTCCTCCTGGTCAAGGAGGCAGGCTTCGATCCGGTGGGCCTGGTGGTGGGCAGCTCGATCTACCACATTGGAGTGCAGATCGCCAACTACCGCCAGAACCAGGAGCTCCAGGTCCTGAGCCAGGCCATGTACCAGGCCCGGGAGCTGGCCATGAGCCGGATGGAGGAGGAGGCAGACGTCCTGGGAGCCGACGGGATCGTCGGGGTGCGTTTGGACATCAACCGGTACGAATGGGGCCAGGGGCTGGCCGAGTTCATGGCGATCGGGACCGCAGTCAGAAGCCAGCAGGGCAGCATGCGAACGCCCCAGAACAAGCCCTTCACCTCCGACCTCTCCGGCCAGGACTTCTGGACTCTGCTCCAGGCCGGCTACGCCCCCCTAGCCCTGGTGATGGGCTCCTGCGTCTACCACGTCGCCCACCAAGGGCTAGGCCAGTGGATGCGCAGCGTGGGCCAGAACCAGGAGATGCCCAACTTCACCCAGGCTCTCTACGACGCCCGCGAGCTGGCCATGGAGCGGATGCAGACCGAGGCCGAGGAGGTAGGGGCGGAGGGAATCGTGGGCGCCCAGATCCACGAGAACAACCATGGCTGGGGAACTCATGTGATCGAGTTCTTCTCAGTGGGCACCGCGGTCAAGCCGACCAAGGAGGACCACCGCATCGCGCCCCCTCAGTTGGTTCTGTCGCTGGACCAATAGGTGACGCCCGGCGCGGCGGGGACAGCGCCCATCTCGCTGCTCTATGACGACCTCTTCCTGGCCCATCAGAGCTGGGGACACCCCGAGTCTGCGGGCAGGCTGCTAGCGATCACCGCGCGGTTGCGTGCCGAACCGCTGCTGTCGGAGGAGTGCTGGAGCAGCGCGCCTCCGGCCGGCGAGGACGAGCTGCTGCTGGTGCACACCCCGCGGCACGTGGCCCACATCCGCCAGTTCTGCGCCAAGGGCGGGGGATGGATCGACTCCGACACCTACTGCGTTGCCGACTCGTACGAAGTGGCGCTGGCTGCGGTGGGCGCCTCCTTGGCGGCGGTGCGGGCGGCCACCCAGCGACCCTCGGTCCCGGCCTTCGCCCTGGTCCGACCGCCCGGCCATCACGCCACCCCGGACCGGGCCATGGGGTTCTGCCTCTTCAACAACGCCGCCATCGCGGTCCGCTATGCCCAGAGCGTCCTCGGCCTGGAGCGACTGGCCGTCGTCGACCTCGACGTCCACCACGGCAATGGCACCCAGGACACCTTCTACGACGACGGCAGTGTCCTCTACTGCTCGCTGCACCAGTGGCCGCTTTACCCGGGTACCGGGAGCGCCGAGGAGCGCGGGGAGGGCGCCGGCCTGGGTAGCAACCTCAACCTGCCGCTGGCGCCCGGGAGCGGTCCCGAGCTCTGGCTGGGCCGGCTGCGGGAGGAGGTTCTTCCGGAGCTGCGCCGGCACCGCCCCCAGCTGATTTTGGTCAGTGCCGGCTTCGACGCCCTGGGCACCGACCCGCTGGCACAGCTGAAGCTGGACCCGGCCGCCTACGGATCCGCCGCCGCGTTGCTGCGGGACACCGCCGCCGAGATCGGGGCCGGTAACACCGTCTGGCTCCTGGAGGGCGGCTACGACCCGTTGGCCATGCCCGAAGCAGTCAGGCTCTGCGCGCTCACCCTGGCCGGGCTGGCCGAGCGGGGCTAGCCAGAGCGGCCAGCCCTCCGGCGATGTCCCGCTGATGGTGGCGCGGTTCTTGGGCCGCCCGCTGGGCGGTTTCCAGCCCGGTGCGCTCCGCGCCGTCGCGGTGGCCGTTCCGGCTCTAGACCGCACCCCGCAGCTGGGCCAGCTCCGCGGCGAGCTCAGCGGCGGCGCCTGGTCAGCTGCTCCGCCACCGCGCCTGGGTCAAGCCGGCTGTAGGGGCCGGTGGCGACCAGCCGGTCGTGCGACATCACCTGCGAGCGGGGGTGCTCGCTCTGCCGAATCGCCTGAATTCTTCTGGTGAAAGGCAAGAGCAGGTCGTGCACGTGGGTGGCTTACTCGAGCGCCGACCAGAGTTCACCGGACAGGCGCTCGCCTGGCTCTAATGCCGCCTCTAGCATCAAGGAGGTGTAGTCCGCGTCTATCTGTCGCACCGCCTGGCTGGCGTTGGCGTCGCTGAGCGCCGCGAAACGAAATCCGCATTCCTGGCAGTGGCCAGGGACGCTGATCCGGCCGGACTCGGGCCGGCCGCGCCGACCAGCGCCGGCAAGATCCGGCCGATGGGATCGCGGATCACCGCGCTGGCCAGGCGGTCATAGCCGGTCGGCTCGGCGTTGATGATCAAGAGCCGGGCCCCGTGGCGGAGGGCCACCTGCGGCAGCTCGGCGGCCGGGAACACCTGCAGCTTGGTCCCCACCGCCAAGAAGAGGTCGCAGCGCTGGGCGGCAGCGGTGGCCCGTCGCACGTCGGCTGGGATCAACTTCTGCCCGAACGAGATGGTGGCTGATTTCAAGATCCCGCCGCAGGAATCACATTCTGGATCGCGCTCGCCCTGGCGGACTCGATCCAGAATGTGCCCCATTGGACTGCGCCGCTCGCAACTGAGGCACACCACCTCCCGCAAGGATCCGTGGATTTCGACCAGACGCTGAGCGGAGGTCCCGGCTTGAAGGTGCAGGCCGTCGATGTTCTGGGTGATCAGGGTGTCCAACTGGCCCCGCCGCTCGACCTCGACCAGGGCCAGGTGGCCCGAGTTGGGCTCAGCCAGGTGGGCGGCTTGCTCCAGCCGGCTGCGCCAGGACCGCGCCCTAACCTCGGGGCTGCTCAGGTAATGGTCGAGGGTGCTCAGCTTCTCGGCCTCGGGATTCTTGGTCCAGACCCCCTCCGGCCCGCGAAAGTCGGGAATTCCCGACTCAGTCGAGATCCCGGCCCCGGTCAGCACGCAGATCCTGGCCGCGCTCCCGAGCCAACCCGCCGCCTGCTGATTTGAGTCGACCGAGCTGGGGATCGGGACCGGCGCCGAGCTCACGGCAGCAGGAGCGTGGAACCATCGTCGAGCCCAAGACCAAGGGATCGCACCCCGGGAGCTCCCCCCACTGGTCGTACCCCGTGGATGGCCCCGCCGAGATGCGATTCCAGGACCTGCTCACTGCCGCCGACCTCCACGAAGGCGATCTGGCGAGCCGGGGTGCGGTGCACGGCTGGGGCCAGCCCGGGATGCCGGGAGCGATTCTCCCAGGTCAGGAAGAAGGGCAGCTGGAGGCGGCCGAAGGCTTCCTCCACACCGACGCTGGTCCAGCGCAGCTCGCTGCCATCGGCGAGGGTGCGTGAGCCGGCCGCGGGCACTCGCCCGAGCCGGCTGGCCACCGCCGCCAGATCGTCAGTGGCCAGGCAGAGCCCAATCGGCTGGAGCCGGTCGCTGTGAGCTTGAGCCAGGACCGCCCGTCCCAATGGGCTGGTGGCGGCCAGGTCCCGGTCATCGACCGCTACCAGCTCCAGGTACTGCGCGCCCAGGGGCACGATCCGATTGGCGGTCCCCCACCGGAGGTGCCGGCCGCCGGCGGTGCACTCCAGGCCGTAGGCGCGCCACAGCTGGTCCTGGCCCCGGTCGAGGTCAGTGGTGGCGAGCAGGACGTGGTCGATCTGGGTCACCGCCCGGGACGACGGATCTCTACCTTTCCAGCTCGTACCCTGGTCTCGAAAACCGGGATGGCCACGGTCGCCGGGCCGTGGGTGACCTTCCCGGAGCCCAGCTCGAAGCGCGATCCGTGCCATGGGCAGTGCAGCTGGCCGTCCTCCAGGGGCAGCTCGTCGAGCGGGCCCCCGGAATGGGAGCAGATGGCGCTGGCGGCGCAGATCTCGCCCTCCATCCTGGTCAGCAACACCCGGTTGCTGCCAGCCTGCTTGCGGATGAACGAGCCCTCGACCACCTCGCTCTCCTCCGCGACCTCCCGCCATTTGCTAGGACCCTCGCTGAAGGCGTTTCGGTTCACCTGGACCCCCAACCGAAAGACCAGGTCCCCGCCCAGATAAGCGCCGGTCATGGCTGCCCCCAGACCCAGCAGGGAGAACCCGATGGCAGGCCCGCGGGCGCCTCGAAGGCGGAGCGCCAGTGAAGTCGAGCACAGCCCCAGGGCGGTGGTGTTGAGCAGGGCGTGGGCGGTTCCCAAGTCGCGTTCCTTGCCGACCTGGTCTTGCCAGTCGGCGAGCCCGGTGGCAGCGGCGGCCACCCCGCCGGCGCAGCCGACCGCGATTAGGACGTCCGCGGCACGGCCGAACTGACCTCCGGACCCAGCATCGGCCAGGTCGAGCAGGCTGGCTCCCATCCAGGCTCCGATGGGCACGTCGGTGAGGGGGGGATGCAGGGGATGGCCCAGCCAGGTGCCGTTGAGAAGATCCTTGGCGCGCTCGACGGGCTGACCACCGTCGGCGACAAGCCTAGCCAGCCATTCATGGACCAGCTGGCCCAGCGGCCCCAGAAAGCCGAGCCGTCCGGTGATCCGATCGAGCGCGTCAACAGTCATGATCAGGACCTCATGCAGGCTGCCAGAGTTCCGGCATTCCCACCGCCTTCCGTGAGAATGGATCGGTGTTAGTCCCCATCCTAGAGAGCGATCCGGATTACGCGGACGTTGCCATTCACATCGTTTCCCAAACCGCCAATCTCGAGGCCAGGGTGGTCACCAGCATCGACCAGCTCTCCCAGCTGATCCGACGCGAGGCGCCGGCTGCGATCGTGGCCGACCGGGCGCTGCTGCAGGGGGTCCGGGGGGTGGAGGTTGTCCGGAGCATGTCGACGGCGCCCTTGGTGGTCCTGACCGCTGACCCCCTGGAGACGGTGCCTTTGATGGAAGCGGGCGCGGACTATGTGCTGGCCAAGCCCTATCCCCCGGCCATGCTGCGGGCCACCATGCGGGCCATCCTGCGCCGCCGCCAGGTGGAGCGGCGCTCCGCCGGGCGGGTGCTGGAGGTCGGCCCCCTGGTGGTGGAGCCAGCTCGCCGCAGCGCCCGGATCGAGGGCCGCCGGCACTTCCTCAGCCCCCGCGAGGCCGATCTCCTGGAGTACCTGGCCCTCAACTCCGGGGTGGTGCTGAGCCGGCGCCAGATCATCGACGGTGCCTGGGGTGGCGACCCCACCGCCACCACGGCCGCGGTGACCATGTGCGTCCACCGGCTCCGGCTCAAGCTGGAGACCGACCCCAGCCACCCCCGGCTGCTCCGCACCAAGCGCAGCGACGGTTACGTGCTGGAGGCACCGCTGCTCTCCACCGCCGACGCCGTATGAGCGACCGGCTCCAGGGCCCGGTGCTGCTGACCGGCGCCAGCGGCTTCGTGGGAGCGGCGGTGATGCGCGCTCTCCTGGCCTCCGGATACCCGGTGCGGGCGTTGGTGCGTCGACCTGGCGCCTTCCAGGCTCCGATCGGTGTCGAGGCCCGTCTCGGCGATGTCACCGACTTTGAGTCGCTGGTAAGCGCTGCGCGGGGCTGTGACTCGGTTGTCCACTGTGCCGCCGACTACCGGCTCTCGTTGCTTCCCGCCGAGACCTGCTCGATGATCGCGGTCAACGTCGGTGGCACCGCCAACCTGCTGGAGGCGGCCCGCCGGTCGGGGGTCCAGCGCCTGGTTCATTGCAGCACGGTGGGGACGCTGGCATTCCGGCGCTCCGGCCGGGTCTGCACTGAGCTCGACGTCGCCCCCTCCCCGGCGGCCCTGGCCGGCCCCTACAAGCGCAGCAAGTGGGCTGCTCAGCGGCTGGCACTGGACCAGCCGGTCTCCCAGCTCGAGGTAGTGGTGGTCCAGCCCAGCACCCCGGTGGGGAGCGGGGACCTCCGGCCGACCCCCACCGGCGCGACAATCCGCGATTTCCTGGGGGGCCGGATTCCGGCGGTGGTGGACACCGGTCTCAACCTGGTCGATGTGGAGGCGGTGGGCCGCGGCCACCTGCTGGCCCTGGAGCGAGGCCGGCCCGGACGCTGCTACATCCTGGGGGACCGCAACCTCACCCTGCGCCAGCTGCTGACCAAAGTCGCCGGAATCGCCGAGGTTCGGCCACCCAGGTGGCGGGTGCCCCTGGGACTGGCCTACGCCGCCGCCCTGGCCAGCGAGGCGAGGAGTCGGCTGCGGGGCCGCCCGGCGGCCATCTCGCTCACCTCGGTCCGAATGGCGGCCCATCCCATGTACGTGGACGCTAGCCGGGCCCGGGAGGAGCTCGGCTGGGAGCCCGGCGACCTGGACCGGGCCCTGGGCCAGTCAGTGAGGGAGCTGGCAGCGGCGTTAGGACGCCGGGCCGCCTGAGCTCCATGCCGCTGCTCTCGCGCTGGTACGCCTTCGGTCCCTTTGTGGTGGTTCTGGCGGTGGTCTGGCGCCAGTTCGGCTGGCGCCGGGCCCTGGCGGTGGCGCTGGGCGGCTGGCTGATCGCCTTCGCCGCCGAGTGGTCCTCGACCTCCGGACCAAGCCTGCCCTTCGGCGCTTACTCCTACCGCGCGGCCGGGCTGGTCCACGACTGGCGGCTGCTGGGAGTTCCCGTCTTCGACAGCCTCAGCTTCACCTGGCTGGCGTTCTGCACCTATACCCTAGCCGGCGGGTTGGGCGCCCGGGGGGCGCGCCGGCTCCTGCTGGCGGCCCTGGCCATGGTCGCCATTGACGTGGTGGTGGATCCGGTGGCGCTGAGAGGGTCGCACTGGTGGCTGGGGTCGATCTACTCGTATCCAAGCGGCACCGGTTTCTGGTACGGCGTCTCCGCCCTCAACTATGTCGGCTGGCTGGTGGTCGGTCTGGTCCTCCAGCTCTGGCTCAGGCTATGGCTAGTTGACCGCGGCGGCCGAGAGCACCTTCCGATGGTCGTTTCCACCGCCCTAGTGATCGGGGTGATGGGCCAGAGCGCCTACTTGGCCTGGAGCTTTGGAATCGCTACCTCGGCATGGCTGGCCCTGGCGCTCCTGGCGATCCTGGCCGCCTTGGCCCGGCTGTGGCGCCAACCCCGGCCCCACCCCCCGCCGGCCCGGCTGGTGGTCGCCTGCGCCCTCCGCTCTGAGGCTCGGGCCGCCTGCCGTGCCTTGGGTCCAGGGTGGGAGCGGACTCGGCTGGCCGGCATTGTCCGCTGGACCCGGGCCCAGAGCCCTGGGGTGGAGATCTGGGAGACGGGGATGGGGCAGCTGGCGGCGGCCCGGGCGGCCCGCCAGGCTCCCCCTTCAGCCGCCATCCTGGTGGCCGGGGTGGGCGGAGCCTGCTCGCCTGAATGGCCCCTGGGCTCGGTCGGAGTCGCCGCCCGGGTGCTTTCCCCAGAGGGTGAATGGCTGGCCTTGGACCAGGCTTCCGGGTCCCGGTTGCTGGCCGGAGGAGCTGGCCGGAGCGCCCAGCTGGGGAGCCGAAACGCGGCGGTGGACGACGCCGGCTGGCGGCGGGCGCTGGCCGCGCAGGGAGTGGACATAGTGGAGATGGAGACTGCGGCCTGGGTGGAGTCAAGGCCCGGCTCCGCGGCGGCGCCGCTGGCCGCGCTGCGAGCGGTCGTCGATTCCTCGGAGGCGACCCTGGGGCCGGCCGCCCAACTGGTCCCGCTCGGTTCATCTACCCCCAGTTGGGCCCGGGTGGCCCGATTGCTGGTGGGCCATCCCGGCAGCCTGAGCGCGCTGATCTCCGTCGGTCGACGCCAGCGCCTGGCCTTGGCGGCGCTGGCCGCGGCGGTCGCGGCCGCCGTCCCGGAACTTGACCAGAGCACCTCCAGCCCTGACCGGGCGGTCGCCGAGGGCAGCGGCCGGCGGTGATGGGGGAGGGTTAGTCCGGTTTCGTCCCGGCCGCCAGTGCCGCGCTGCGGCCGCTGCGCACGGCCCCCTCCATGGTGGCCGGCCAGCCGGTGCTGGTCCAGCTGCCCGCCAGCAGCACCCCCTCCACTGAGCTGAGCGGGCCGGGCCGGGCCGGGCCGGATCCGGGGAGCGCCGCGAAGGTCGCTGCGGCTTCGCGGGTCACCCGGCTGTGCCGCAGCCGGGCCCGGCGGGCGGCCGGGAAGATCTCCTGGCAGAGTTGCCACAGCCGTGCGGTGACGGTGCTCTCGGCGACGCCGACCAGATCGTCCGCGGCCGAGACCGAGACCGCCGAGTGGAATACCGGGGTGTCTCCCCACGAAGTTTGGTTGTCGCCCAGGGCGGAGCGATCGAAGAGCCACTGTAGCGGCGAGCCCGGAACCGCTACCACCGGGCCCTCCAGGAACGGCCGGTCGGTGAAAAGGTGGAGGTTCACGATGGGGGAGCTGGGCAGCGCGGCTGCGGCGTCGACCCCGGCATCCACCTCGCCCCGGCTGGCCAGCAGCCGTCGCGCAGCGCCGGCTGCGGTCGACAGCACCACCCAGTCCGCCCCCAGCTCCTCACCGTGGGCACTCCGCAGCAGGTGGCGACGCTGGGTGCCCTTGGCCAGCTGAACGGCCCGCCAGTGCAATCTGACGTCCACCCCTCGGGCCGTCAGGAGGTGGTGAGAGGGCCGGTCCAACCATTCGGTCAGGTCGGTGGTGGGAATCCGCATGGCCCCTGCTTCGGTTCCGCCCAGCAATCCCTCGCGGATCACGTAGGCCGCCAGAGCGGCGCTGCAGCGGTCCAGCCCGACATTGCACGCGGAGACCAGGAACGGTTCCCAGAGCTGGGTGATGGCGCGGTCGTCCTGGCCCAGACTGTACAGCCAGGAGCGGGCGGGCACGGCGTCGAGCAGGTCCTGCTGGCTGGGGCCCAGCCAGCGCAGCGCCGCCGCTACCGCGCCGGTCTGGACCAGCTCCCGGCTGGGCAATCCGGGCCAGCGCCAGAGCACCGGCAGCAGGTGGGCCGGGGCTGGCAGGGGTGCCGCCCGCAGCCGCCGGCTGACTCCGCTGGCTGGGTTCACCACCACCAGCTCCAGCCGGCGCTGCCGCCAGGCCGGCCGGACCTCGATCCGGGACAGGAACGATTCCAGGGCGGTGCAGCAGCCCAGGTAGACGTGCTGGCCGGTGTCGACTCGCCCTGCCACTGGGTCGGGAACCGAGCGACAGAGTCCACCCAGGACCGGGGCCCGCTCCACCAGGGTAACCCGGGCGCCCCGATCCGAGAGCTCCAGGGCGGCGTTGATCCCGGCCAGCCCGCCACCCACCACCACCACGTCCATGCCGGCGAGACTAGGGGGTATCAGGAGCCC
>Ga0307373_10006803_pt1 | contig 18065 bp, 8 predicted proteins | sample OX2MG_FD_202534 | JGI IMG/M metagenome (GOLD analysis project Ga0307373, IMG submission 202534) | Soil microbial communities from Risofladan, Vaasa, Finland - OX-2 | ecosystem: Environmental > Terrestrial > Soil > Coastal area > Acid sulfate soil | place: Finland: Risofladan, Vaasa | collected...
GGCGAATGCAATGACGCACGCGCATACGCTGCCCGTCGTGAACGCGCCGGCACGCGTGGCGCGCACCGCCCGCGTCGACGTGAGCGAACGGTGCGCGCGGATACCCGGCGTCGTGGCGCCGCGCACGCGGCTGATCGCACGCGAGCGATTTGCAGCGGAGTGCGAATTACCGACGCTCGTGCGGTCGCCCGGATTCCACACCGGCGAGCATTTCGAGCGCATCGAGAGCGCGGAGGGGATCGCGGCCGCGATCGCCGCCCTCCCCGGTGAAAACCTGCTGGCGATCGAACCGCTCGACGCGCGCGGCGTGGATGGGCGCGTGCGAAAGTATCGCGTTATCGCGATCGACGGCGAACTCTATCCCGTGCACTTGGCGGTCGCATCGCATTGGAAAGTGCACTATTTCACGGCCGACCTCATGCACGAGGCGATCTATCGAGAAGAAGAGCGAGCCTTCCTGAACGACATGGCCGGCACGCTGGGCCCCGCGGCCGTTGCCGCCTTGCGCGAGATCGCGAGCGCGTTGGGTCTCGAGTATGCGGGCATCGATTTTGCGCTGGACCCGCGGGGACGCATCTTACTCTTTGAGGCGAATGCGACGATGAAGATCGTTCCGCCGGATGCCGGCCCGGAACGCGCCTATCGGAGCGCGCCGGTAAAACGCGCCTTAGCCGCCGCTCGCGCCATGGTTCTGCGGCGGGCCGTAGCCGCCGCCGCCGGGCGTGCGCACGACGATCCGATCGCCGGGCAGTAGCGCGAAGCTCGTCTTCGCGGGTACGCTACTCCGTTCGCCGCCGGCGCGTTCGCGCTCGTGTGCGCCACAGGCACCGGCGCCGCCGCCCAACGCACCCGGCGGAGCGACGGTGTGGCGTTCGGCCAGGAGCGTCGCGCGCGCGCGTCCTTCGGTAAGTTCCAGCGCGCGAACGAGGCCGTTACCGCCCCGATAGCGCCCGTTACCGCCGGTTCCCTCAACGATTTCGTAGCGCGTTACGCGCAGCGGAAAGTCGCGCTCGATGGCCTCGATCGGCGTGTTGAGCGTGTTCGTCATATGGCATTGGATGGCGTCGATGCCGTCGGCGTCGGGGCGCGCGCCCATGCCGCACCCGTTGGTCTCGTAGAACGACCACGCGCTGCCGTCCGCGCGCGTGCCTCCCAGCATGACGTTGCTCATCGTCCCGCCGCTGCACGCCGGGACGCGCTCCGGCGCGGCCAGGGCGAGCGCTTGCAGCACGACGTCGGCGTTGCGCGTACTCGTCTCGACGTTTCCTCCGGCCACCGGCGCCGGGCGACGCGGGTTGAGTAACGAGCCGATGGGAACGCTCACGCGCACCGGCCGAAAACAGCCTTCGTTCATGGGAATGGCCGGATCGGTTACGGCGCGTAGCGCGTAGTAGATGCCCGAGAGCGTCACGCCGTACACGGCATTGAGCGGAAACGGCAACTCCGGCGAGGTGCCGGTGTAATCGAAGTGCGCCTCACCGTCCCGCAGCGTCATTTCGAGCGCGATGTGAATGCTTGGGAACCCTTCCCGATCCTCCATCACGTCGCTGCTGCGATACGTGCCGTTTCCCAATCCGCGCAGCGCCGCGCGCATGCGCCGTTCGCTATTATCGAGCGCGTGTGCGACGGCGCGCTCGACGACGGGCTCGCCGTAGCGTTCGTAGAGTTCCAAGACGCGCCGTTCGCCGATCGCATTGCCGGCGATCTGCGCCCGCAAATCGCCGGTTCGAGCCTGAGGCGTTCGCGAGTTTGCGCGGAAAATCTCCATCGTGTGCTCGATCGGGCGATCGTCGCGCACCAAACGCATCGGCGGTACGATCAGCCCCTCGGCGAAAAGATCCGGCGCATCCGCCGACATGGAGCCCGGAACCATACCGCCAACGTCGGTGTGATGGGCCTTATTCGCGGCGTATCCGATCAGCGCACCCTCGCGCACGATCGGCCGAATCACGGTGACGTCGTTGAGGTGCGTGCCCGAGAGGTAGGGATCGTTGACGACCCACATATCGCCGCACTCCATGCGTTCGCCGCTCCGTTCGATCTGCGCGAGCGTCGCGCGCAGCCCCCACGGGAGCGAGCCTAAATGCACGGGAATGTGCTCGGCTTGCGCGATGAGGCGGCCGTGACGGTCGAAGAGCGCGCACGAATGGTCCAAGCGCTCTTTGATGTTCGGCGAGTAGGCGCTGTTGCGCACGGCAATGCCCATCTCTTCGCTCGCGTACACCAGCGCGCTCGCGATGATTTGCGTCGTAATCGGATCGTCGGCGTTCATCGTCGCTCCAAGAGGAGTGCGTCCCCGTCGCTGCGCAGATGCCAGCCGCCGGGGACGTAGGTGCAACTATCGTCCTGCTCGACCAGGACGGGGCCATCGAGCGCGGTGCCGAGCCCGAGCGCCGAGCGCTGATACACGGGAATGGATTCGTAGCCGCTGCCGGTCCATGCCGAACGCATCGTCGCTGCAGCGGTCGCTTCGCTCGGGAGCGGCGGTCGCGTTGCCGCGCCGGGCGGGAGCATCGTCGCCGTTGCGCGGAGCCGAAGCGTTACCACCTCGATCGACTCCTCGGAGACGCTGTAGCCGTACCGGCGATCGTGGGCGGCGTGAAAATCGGAAGCGATTGCGGATACCGACGATGCGGCGGCGATCTCGAGTTCGAAGCTCTGCCCGCGATAGCGCGCGTCGTACGTTCGCGAGAAGGCGATGCGGTGCGGATCGGCACCCTGTTCGAGCAGGCTCGCGTGAGCGGCGCGTTCCATCGCGATAAATCGTGCCTCAAGGCCGGAGGCTTCGATGCCCTCCAGCGTGAGCAGGAGCGGTTCGACCGCGCTGACGCGCAGGTCCGCAACCAGCAACCCATCCGCGCAAAAAACGCCGGGCCGCGACGGAATGACGATGTGGGTGATGCCGAGTTCTTCGGCGACGGCGCAGGCGTGCAAAGGGCCATTGCCGCCGAAAGCGACGAGCGTGAAATCGCGCGGATCCAAGCCGCGTTCGACCGTGACGATGCGCAACACTTTGGCCATGTCGGCATCGACGAGTCGCACGATGCCGTAGGCGCACGCATCCGGCGTGAGGCCTGCGCGCTCCGCCAGCATGGCGACGGCGCGTCGCGAACGCGCGGCGTCGATAGGAAAGGTTCCGCCCGCGAGATGGGTCTGCGGCAGCCGGCCGAGCACGAGGTTCGCATCCGTGACCGTCGCGCGCTCGCTCTTGCCGTAACATGCGGGGCCCGGGTCGGCGCCCGCCGATAGCGGGCCGACGCGCAGGCTCCCGGCATCGTCGATCCAGGCGATCGTGCCGCCGCCGGCGCTGACTTCCGCGAGATCGACAAACGGGAAACGAACGGGATAACCGCTCCCCTTCACCGCTCGCCCGCTGTGCGTTCGTCCGGCGGCTTCAAATTCGTTGGCGAGGATTACGCCCCCGTCGATCGCCGTGCCGGCTTTGGCCGTGGTGCCGCCCATGTCGAACGAGAGGACGCGATCGATGCCGCGGGTACGGCCGAGGTGCGCGGCGGCGATGACGCCGCTCGCGGGCCCGCTCTCGATCATCCGTAACGGATGCGCAGCGAGATGCGAGGCTGCCGCCATGCCCCCGTTACTCTGCATCACGAACAGCGGGGCATCGATCTCGCGCGCCTGTAGCGCGAGCGAGAGGCGCGAGAGATAGGCTTGCACGATGGGCAGCAGCGCCGCGTTGACCAGGGTCGTCGAGAAGCGTTCGTATTCGCGATACTCGGGGTCCGCAACCGACGAGCAGGTGACCGGCAGTTCCGGAAACGCCGCCGCGACGGCGTTCGCCAAGCGCCGCTCGTGCTCGTCGTTCGCATACGCGTGGAGCAGACCGATCGCTACGGCGGCGACGTCGCGATCGCGCAGGAGCGCGATCGCCCGCGCGATCTCCGCATCGTCGAGCGGCTCGATGGCTTGGCCGTCGTATCCCATCCGCTCGCGGATGCCGATGCGATCCTCGCGAGCGACCAGCGGCGTCGGGCGCTGGACCGAGAGGTTATAGACTTCGCTGCGGTTCTGCCGGCCGATCTCTATGACGTCGCGGAAGCCCGCGGTCGTGAGAAACGCGATGCGCGGAAGCTCGAGATACATTTGGCCGAGCAACGCGTTGGTCGCGATCGTCGTAGCGTGCGCGAGGTACTCGATCCGCGGCCGCGTATCGAAGCGCGCAAACAGCGCATCGAGCGCATCGAGTACGCCGCGCTCGGGCGCGCGCGGCGTACTCGGAACCTTGATCGCATCGCTGCGGCCGGTGTCGATATCCAGCGCGACCAGATCCGTAAACGTTCCACCGACATCGATGCCGACGCGTAGCGTTGCCATTGGGCTGCGCTTCGCGTCAGCTACAGGCGTATCCGGCTTGCGGGGCGGAATACCCGGGGGTCGGAGGTATACATGCGTCGTTTCGCCTTTTTGGGGATCGTCTTGATCGCTGCCGCTTGCTCTGCGCCCGGGCCGCAGACGCATCCGGTCGCGCGCGAGCGCGTGGCGCGCGTGTCGGCGCGGGATCTGGGCGTTCTGCATTGGCGTTGGATCGGGCCCGCGGTGATGGGCGGCCGGCTCGATACGGTCGCCGGCGTCGCGGGAGACCCGCGCATTATCTACCTCGGTCATGCATCGGGCGGTCTCTACCGTTCGACCGACGGCGGCATGACGTTCGATGCGATCTTTCACGCCGGGACGTCGAGCAGTATCGGCGCGCTGGCGGTGGCGCCGTCCGATCCGCGGGTCGTCTACGCCGGTACCGGGGAGGGTTTTCCGCGCAATACGGCCTCGCCCGGCGACGGCGTGTTCGTTTCGCGCGACGCCGGAAAAACGTGGCGTGCAGCCGGCTTGACCCGCAGCGAACACATCGCAAAGATCGCCGTCGATCCGTCCGATCCGCGCGTGGCCATCGTCGCGGCGATGGGACCCGAGTGGACGCCGGGCGGAGAGCGTGGCCTCTATCGGACGAGCGACGGAGGGGCGCATTGGACGCGCGTGCTCTACGTCAATCCGACCACGGGCGGCAGCGACGTTACCTTCGATCCGGCGGATCCCAGCATCGTCTATGCGGGCACGTTCGATTATCTGCGACGGCCGTGGACGTTCCGCGGGGGCGGCGTGGGAAGCGGCCTCTACCGCTCGACGGACGGCGGCCGAACGTGGACGAAACTCACCGATCCCGCTCTCCACAACGGTCTGCCCGGCGGTACGATCAACCGCGTCGGCGTCAGCATCAGCTTTCACCATCCGAACGTGATCTACGCGCTCGTTCCGACCAAGCATGGCGTCCTCTATCGCTCGAACGACGGCGGCGCGCACTGGAAGCTCGTGAACGCGAGCGGCAACCTGAATTTCCGGCCGTTCTATTTCTCGCAGGTGCGCGCGGATCCGAATGACCCGCGGCGCGTCTACGTCGTTTCGGGCGAGCTCAAGGTCTCGAATAACGGCGGCAAAACGTTCAAGAGCATCGACGCTGGCGGCGACAATCACGATCTCTGGATCGATCCGACGCAGAGCGGCCGCCTTCTGCTGGGCAGCGACATGGGATTCGATCTCTCGGTCGACGCTGCGAAGACCTGGAGCTACATCAACACGATGCCGTTCGCGCAAATCTATCGCGTCGGTTACGACCGTGCGCTGCCGTATCACGTGATGGGCGGGATGCAGGATCACGAGGTATGGTGGGGGCCGAGCAGTCTGTGGAATCAAGCCGGCGTAAGCGGCGGCGACTGGCGGAATATCTCGGATTGGGGCGACGGGCAGTACGCCATGGCCGACCCGCGCGATGCGAACGTCATTTACGAAGATACGCATTTCGGCGATTTGGTGCGGCGCAATCTTGCAACCGGCAGCGCGCGATACATCTCGCCCCAACCGGCGATCACCTTCGGCACCGGGGTGGGCAGTTTCCGTTACCGCTTCAACTGGAGCGCGCCGCTCCTCATCTCGCACCACGATCCCAACGTGGTGTATTTTGGCGCGAACGTGCTGTTTAAAACCACGGACGAAGGGCAGACGTGGACCGCGATCAGCCCCGACTTGAGCCAACCTTGCCCCAAGCGGCTGCTCGGCCCTAGCGGCGGCCCGCTCGGGCACGACAACACGAATTCCGAATCGTACTGCACGATCTATGCGATCTCGCAAGATGCGCGCGACGCGCAGACGCTGTGGGCCGGAACCGACAACGGAAATCTCGATATCACGCGAGACGGGGGAGCGCACTGGACCAACGTGATTGCCAACGTGCCGGGCCTGCCGAAGCATGCGTGGGTATCGTGCCTCCACGCGTCGCCGACGCAAGCCGGCGTCGCCTACGCGTGCTTCGACCGGCATCGTTTCGGCGACCAGCGCCCGTACGCATACGTTACCAGCGACTACGGCAAGCATTGGACGTCGATTGCTTCCGGTCTCTCCGGATACGTCGACGTCGTGCGTGAAGACCCGCGGCAACCGAGGCTGCTCTTTGCCGGTACCGAACGCGGCGTTTTCGCCTCGTTCGACGCGGGCGCGCATTGGTTGGATCTGCGGTTGGGGATGGATCACGTCCCCGTGTACGATCTGGCGATTCAACCGGATGCGAACGATCTGATTCTCGGGACGCACGGGCGAGGTTTTTACATTCTCGACGACATCACGCCGCTGGAGGGGCTGGCGCACGCCGCCGCGCAGGGCGTTCAACTCTTCACGCCGATGCCGGCGTATCGATACGTACCGCGCCCCGATGGGGGAACGGGCCGCGGCGCCTTCGTCGCGGATAACAAACCCTACGGCGCGATTATTTCATACTATCTGGCTCCGCGAACGGCGGCCAAGCCGTCCGCTCCGCAGCACGCGCGCACCCGGCCCAAGCACGCGCCGAAAGCTCCGAAGGAAGTGGTACACCTGGATGTCCTCGACCGCAGCGGCCATCTGATTCGCTCCTTGAAGGCCACTGCGAAGAACGGGATCAATCGCGTGGTCTGGGATTTGCACGCCGATCCACCGGGCGGCAGGAACGCCGTCCAAGATCCGCGCGCATACTACGTGTTCTATCCGTTGGAGATCGAGGGGCCGCAGGTGCTCCCGGGTACCTATACCTTGCGTCTTCGCGCGCGTGGGCTCACCCGCAGCGTGCCGGTGGTCGTCAAGCTCGATCCGGCATCGCGCGTTACCGATGATGGGCTGCGGGCGCACGCGGACGCGCAGATGCGACTCGACCGGCTCCAGGAGCGAGCCGAAGTGTGGCTCAACGAGATCGCGACGCTCGATCGCCAAATCGCCGCTCGCCGCAAACGCACCAAGGACCGCGGCGTATTGACGGTACTCGACGCATACGGAAAACAACTGCATCGCACGGCCGATCTTCTGCGCAACGGGGACGGCAGCGAGAATGCCGGTTACACACATCCCGCGCGCGTGGTCGATCGGATCGCGTATTTACGGCATATTCTCCAGACCTACGATGGCCCGCCGACGCAAGCGCAGGCAGCGCAAATGGCCGCTGCGGCCGGCCGTATCGACGCGCTTGCGCCGCTCGTGAAGAGCGTGCTAGTGGAGCGAATTCGCGCCGTGAACGCACGCTTGCGAGCTGCGCGCCTGCCAGAGATGCAAGCGAAAATCACTCGTCCCAAGGCTCGTAAGCGTGGGTCTTAAGCAACCGCTTGGCTCCATCAAGAGCCCTCAAATCACACCATAGACTTCTCACAAACGTATCACAATCAGTGTGACTAGGTTCCCTTCGGAGGAATACACTCTTCTCAAGGGGGTGAAGGAATGTCGGCATCGGATTTCTCCGGCTGGCGTCCATCCGACGCAATCATTGCGGAGTTCGATCGAATTCGCCGCAACAGCATACGAATTAAGGCTTTCGTCGCACGCCACGGTGAGCGATCCGCACTGATCTTTGCCCGCGCTCTGTCGCCCAGCTTTCAAAAAGAACGCGAATTTCAGGAGCGCTTGGTCGGTGTCGGACGCGACGACGAGTTTGAGGAAGCTTGTGCGATCGTCCGTGCCGTGGGTCAAGACGCAGCGTCGCTGCTGCCGCAACTCGTGCGCGGCTACTATCACCCGCAGAAGATCGATCGATACGCCTAGCCGCCTCTCATAAATAGGACCGCGAAATGGGACCGCGCAGCGGAAATGCGGTGCGCCGGGTCTAACTCTCCTCAGTTCATGCTCACCGAACGCGTGATGCTTCGCGCTCTCGCATCCAATCGACTCGACACCGGACGCGGATACCACCTGGAAGGGCGGGTCCGTCATTTGCGCTTTTCGCCCGGGGATGGACGGATCGAAGCCGAGGTCGTGGGGACGCGCCAACAGATTCTCCACGTGGTCGTGTTGATCGGTAACGCAAGCACCGGCGTCACGATCGACGGAACCTGCACCTGCTTGGTGCGGCACAACTGCGCGCACGTTGCGGCCACGCTCTACGAAGCGCTCGATATCTCGACGACCGGACGTATTCGCGCGCACAGCGACAGCAGCGACGAAGCCATCGAACAGTGGATGCACGAACTTGGTGCGGCAGCCGAACTGGAACCCACGGCCGCGCCGCCCCTCGGAGCGCATCTCGCCTACGTCGTCGACGTACGCGAGATGATGTTCCGCCGCGAGGTGACGGTCCAATCCTTTCTCATCGCCGAATCGCGGGACGGCGTTGCCGCGGTGCAACCCTTTCGCCTACACCACCTCTCGAAGAGCAGCTCGGCCCACACCACGCAAGAGGATCGCGATATCGGGCGGCTGCTGGAGTTTTCGGGGCTCATTCCAGGCCAGAACGGCCGCACCAGCGCACACGTTGCGTTGGATTTGTTGCTCCGCATGCTCTGTGCGACGGGGCGCGCGCACTGGCGCACGCGCGAGGCACCGCCGCTCCGCCTCGGCGACCCGATCGCGTCGGAGTTTTCGTGGCGCGCGGATGCCGACGGGCGGGCCCGTCCGTCGGTTGCCGACGATGGCTTGATCCTGCTGCCGACCGACCCGCCGTGGTATGTCGACCCGGTTCGCAACGTCGCGGGGGTGATCGATATCGGCGTACCGACGGCGGTGGCCGGTACGCTGGCTGCGGCACCCGCGCTCAGCGCGCGACAGGCCGAACGCGCGCGTGCGTTGTGGAACGGCCCCCTGGCCCACATGCAGCCCTCGCACAGCGGCGTAGCGAGCGTCGAAGAAGCGTTGGCGCCCGTTCCGGTAGCGATCCTGCGCGGCGGCCGCACGTCGGCCTTTGCGCCGGCTTCCTCCGCACTGCGTCCGACGCTCGATCTGCGTTTCGATTACGGCGGCTCCCTGATCGAAGCGACCGATCCCAGCGGTGAGGTCCGCGCCGGCGATCGCTCGCACCGCCGTCGTCGCGATATCGAAGCGGCTGCGGTCGCGCGCTTGCGCGAGATCGGTTTTCGCGAGCACCTTTTCAGCGCGCAGGACGGCAGCGGCCGCACCCTGTTCGCGTACGCCTTCGAAGCGGACGAAGAGTATCGCTGGGGGCGAATGATCGATATCGATCTCGATATGCTGCGCTCGCAAGGTTGGCGCGTCGAAATCGACCCGAGCTTCAGCCTGGACGTCGTGCACGCGGAGGGCGTTTGGGAGAGCGATCTCTCCCAAAACGGTAATCGATGGTTCGAATTCGATCTCGGCGTCGACGTGGCCGGCAAGCGCGTGTCGTTGCTACCGATCATTCTCGAGGCGATTCGGCGCGCCGGGCCGGGGTCGTTGGACGAGCCGCTGTACGGTCAGCTTCCCGACGGGAGGTTCCTCGCGCTACCGCCGCAACGATTGGCGTTCGTTCTCTCGACCCTGGTCGAACTGAACGACGGCGAGACGAAGCTCACTCGGGACGGGCGCTTGGAGCTCTCGCCCGCTCAAGCGGCTACGCTGGCCGACGTCGACGGCGAACTCACCGTGCGCTGGAACGGAGCGGGACGTCTTCACGAATTTTTCCGTTCGACGTGGCAGAACGAACCGCTCGAATTGCCGGCGTGGTTCGGTGCGACCTTACGGCCGTATCAGCGCGACGGCGTCGCATGGCTCCAACGTTTGGCGCGCTACGGCTTCGGCGGCATTCTCGCCGATGACATGGGCTTGGGAAAGACGGTGCAACTCCTCGCGCACGTCTCCATCGAGAAAGAAGCCGGACGTTTGCGGGCACCTTGCTTGGTGGTTGCGCCTACCAGCGTCGTACCCAATTGGCTCTCCGAAACGGCGCGGTTCGCACCGAACCTTCGCGTGCTCGTGCACGCCGGAGCGGGGCGAGCCGAGAATGTGGATCTCATCGAAAACGCCGATATCGTCCTGACGAGTTACCCGCTGCTGGTGCGCGATGCCGGAGAGTTGCTCTCGCGCGAGTGGTCGATCGCGGTATTAGACGAAGCGCAGATGATCAAAAATCCCGCCTCCAAGGGCGCGAAGACCGCGCAACTCCTGGACGCACAGCAGCGCATCGCCTTGACGGGTACGCCGATCGAGAATCATCTGGAAGAATTATGGTCGCTGGCCGCGTTCTGCGTGCCCGGGATGCTCGGCGACCGGCGCACGTTCCGACGCGTGTTCCGCGCTCCGATCGAACGGCGCGGCGATCTCGACCGCCGTTCGCTCCTCGCGCGACGCCTCGCACCGTTTCTCGTGCGCCGGACCAAGGGCGAAGTCGAGGCCGAGCTCCCCGAAAAAACCGAGATCGTGCAGCGCGTCGAATTCGGCCAAGCGCAGCGCGATCTCTACGAGACGATTCGGCTCGCGATGCACGAGCGGGTGCGGCGCGAATTGGCGAATCGCGGCGTCGCGCGCAGTCGCATCGTCGTGTTGGATGCGTTGTTGAAATTGCGCCAGGCTTGCTGCGACCCGCGATTGGTGAAGGTCGCCGCCGCCAAGAGCGTCGAGGGCTCCGCCAAGTTGGAAGCGCTGGTCGAGATGCTTCCGAGCCTCATCGACGACGGCCGTCGCATCCTGCTCTTCTCGCAGTTTACGAGCATGTTGGATCTGATCGTCCCGGAATTGGAGCAGCGCTCGATACCGTTCGTGCAACTGCGCGGAACCACCAAGGATCGCACCACCCCGGTCGAACGATTCCAGCGCGGCGAAGTCCCGCTCTTCCTCATCAGTCTCAAAGCCGGCGGAACGGGCCTGAACCTTACCAATGCCGACACGGTGATCCATTACGACGTCTGGTGGAACCCGGCGGTCGAGAACCAGGCCACCGATCGTGCTCATCGGATCGGTCAAGAGCAGCACGTGTTCGTCTACAAGCTCATCGTCGCGGGCAGCGTTGAGGAACGAATCCTCGATTTGCAGCAGCGCAAGAGTGCGCTTGCGAGCGGGCTCTTCACCGACGGCGCGACCACCGTCAACGCGCTCGACGCCGCCGATATCGAACACCTCTTCGCCCCGCTGGACGCATACGAACGGGCTGGAAGCCTGCCCGTCTGAAGCGACCGCCCCCGGTACATGGGAAGCGGCACCCGTTGTGGCCAAAGGCCCCGCATGAATCAAAGCACGATGCGCCGCTTCATAGGCGGCTTCGTTACGTTACTTACCGTGGCCCTGAGTTGCACGACCGGCGGTCGCGCGGATTCGGGCCCTTCGGCGCCCGGGCTCGGCGTCGCACCTCCGTCAACGTACGTTCGCTATGGGCGGCCGATCATCGCGATCGAACACGTGCGCGTGATCGACGGCACCGGCGCGGCACCGCTCGAGGACCGGACGGTCGTGATCGAGCGAGGCACGATCGCTCGCATGGGCGCGGCGTCGAGCGTCGTCGTTCCCGCCGGGGCAACCCGCATCGATGGGCGTGGCGAGACGCTCACGCCCGGATTCATCGGCACGCACGATCACCTCTATTACGTGAGCGGTGGACCGATGTTCATCATGCGGGAGATGCCCTTTAGCTTTCCGCGGCTCTATTTGGCCGCCGGCGTCACGACCATTCGCACGACCGGCAGCGTCGAACCCGAGACCGATATTCGCATCAAGGATGCCGTCGACCGGGGGCTGCTGGCCGGGCCGCATATCCAAATCACCACCCCGTACCTCACCGGCTACGAGCCGCAATTCATCCAGATGGCGACCCTGCGTAGTCCAAGCGACGCGCGTGCCACGGTGAATTTTTGGGCCGACCACGGCGCAACGTCGGTGAAGATGTACATGCACGAGCCGGTCGACATCGCTCGCGCCATCATCGCGGCCGCGCACGCGCGCGGGATGCGGGTCCTCGCGCACCTCTGCTCGATCGGCTTTTCGCAAGCGGCCGCGATGGGCGTCGATAGCATCGAGCATGGGCTCGAAGTCGATTCGGAATTCATGCCGGGCTTTCACGAAGGGGTCTGCCCGACGGATCACGCGGCGTTGATGCAGTCGATCGCGAGTTTACGCATCGCAGGCCCCCGGGCGCAGGCGACGATCCGGACGATGATCGCCCACCACGTCGCGCTGAGCTCGACGCTGGGCGTCTTTGAGGGATCGGTGCCGCCGCCGATGCGCGTCGAACGGCGCATGTTTGCGCTCGAGGATCCGGTGACCGTATCCGAGGTGATGCACGTCCGCGCCCGCATCCTCAAGAGCCCGCTGTTGCCGACGTTTCGAAAGCTCTTCGCGCAAGAGCTGGCATTCGACGTTGCCTTCTTTCGCGCGGGCGGGCTGCTTACGCAGGGGCCGGATCCGACCGGGTACGGCGCGACCGTCGCCGGGTTCGGTGACCAGCGCGACATGGAACTCTTGGTAAAGGGCGGATTGACGCCGGTGCAAGCCATCCAGGTCGCCACCCTCAACGGCGCGCGTTCGCTCGGCATCGCCCAACATACCGGCAGCATTCAAGTTGGAAAGGCCGCCGATCTCGTGCTCGTCCGTGGAAATCCCGCGTCGAACATCGATGCGATCGAAAATGTCCAAACCGTCTTTAAAGACGGCGTCGGTTACGATTCGGCCGCATTACTCCGATCGATCAAAGGCGACGTCGGCCGGCAATAGCCGGCGATAAGTGAGGGTTGTGTAAGCATGACTAGTTCTTTCCCGACCGCGGAAACGATCGAGGACCATCCGCTCGTCGACGACGTTAACGCGATCCATCGCGAGAATCTCTCCGTTACTGAGCGCATCTGCAAACGCGTTGCCGATGCCACCGGTGCTCCTATCGCGTTGTTGCTGGCGGTGGTCGTTCAGGCCGTGTGGCTCACGGTCGGCCAGATCACCCGTTCGGACCCGTACCCGTTCGCATTCTTGCTCACGTGCTCGAACATTCTGCAACTCATCCTGATCTTCGTGATCGCGGTCGCGCAACGGCAGTCGTCCGAGCATGCGGAGCTGCGAGCCGAGGCGGATCACGACAATATTTCGCGGCTGCTCTACCACCAGCAAGTCCAGGAGCAACTGCTGCTGCGCTTAGCGGAAAAGACGCAGACCGAAGTTGCGGATCTGCGCGTGATGGTCGCAAGGCTGGTAAGCGAAAACGCTCCGCTCGGTGCGGCATGATGGACGAAAAGCGCACGGAACTGACCCTGCGGGGCCTCTTGATCGGCGCCGCCATCACGCTCGTATTCACCGCGGCAAACGTCTATCTTGGGCTGAAGGTAGGACTGACGTTCGCTTCGTCGATTCCGGCAGCGGTCATTTCGATGGCCGTCCTGCGCGGTTTCAAGAGCGCGACGATCTACGAAAACAACATCGTGCAGACGGTCGCGTCGGCGGCGGGCACGCTGTCGTCGATCATCTTCGTGTTACCCGGGCTCGTCATGGTGGGCTGGTGGACCGGTTTTCCGTTTTGGGAATCGTTCGGCGTCTGCGCGGTTGGCGGGATCCTGGGCGTGATGTACAGCGTTCCGCTGCGCCGGGCGTTGGTAAGCGAATCCGATCTGCCATATCCGGAGGGTGTTGCGGCCGCGGAAGTGCTTAAGGTCGGTATGGGCTCGCGCACCTCGGGAGAGCCGAGCGCGGACGCGCTCGAGGAGAATCGCTCCGGCCTGCTGGCAGTGGTGTGGGGAACCATCGTTTCGGCCGGCCTCGCAGCGCTGGTTGGTACGCGGTTGTTGGCCGGAACGATCGGCGGGTATTTCCGTATCGGCAATGCGGCAACGGGCGTCGGGTTCTCGCTCTCGCTCGCGTTGTTAGGCGCCGGCCATCTGATCGGCATTTCGGTCGGACTCGCGATCCTTGCCGGCTTGGTGATCGCGTGGGGCTTTGCGACGCCGATCATTACCGCACTCCATCCGATGGCCGGCTCGGCCGCCGATATCGCGAACGTGGTCTGGGGAACGAAGGTCCGCTTCATCGGAGCCGGTGCGATCGGCGTCGCGGCGATGTGGACGCTTGGGAAATTGGCGCGCCCCGTTGTCGGCGGAGTGCTGTCGGCCATGGCCGCCTCGCGAAAGCGCGCGAGCGGTGCCGGTGCGACGCTTCCGCGAACCGAACGGGATATTCCGATCGGGATTGTCGCTCTCATCAGCGTGGTATGCCTCATCCCGCTGGCCGTCTTACTCGCGGCGTTCCTGCAAGGGGGCGTCCTCGCACCGTTGATGCTTCCGCTCGTGCTCGGAGCGATCGTCTACATCGTGATCGCCGGCTTTCTCGTAGCCGCTGCGTGCGGGTATATGGCCGGGCTCATCGGTTCGTCGAATAGTCCCGTATCGGGGCTAGCGATTCTCGCAGTTATCGGTGCCGCGCTCCTGTTGCTCGCCGTCGTCAAGGGCGTGGGCATCGGCGCCGCGCCGGCGTTGATCGCCTACGCGTTGTTGGTGACCGCGGTCGTCCTCTGTATCGCGACGATCTCGAACGACAATCTACAGGATCTCAAGACGGGACAACTCGTCGATGCAACGCCGTGGCGCCAGCAGACCGCACTGATCGTCGGCGTGATCATGGGTGCCCTCGTCATCCCGCCGATCCTGGATCTCCTCAACCATGCGTACGGGTTTGCCGGCGCGCCGAATCTCCACGTGACGGCCGGGACGCAACCGCTTCCGGCGCCCCAAGCCACGCTGATTTCGGCGCTTGCAAAGGGCGTCATCGCCGGACAGATCGACTGGGGCTTGATCGGGATCGGCGCGGCGATCGGCGCCGGCATCATCGCGATCGACGAACTGCTCAATCGCTTTACGCGCTTTAAGTTACCGCCGCTTGCGGTCGGCTTGGGCATCTATCTTCCGGCATCCACGACGGCGCCCGTCGTCCTCGGAGCGGTGTTGGGCTGGGCGTACAATCGTTGGGTGCGCGGGTTCGACCGCGCCGAGATGGCGCAGCGGCTCGGCGTGCTCCTGGCCTCCGGCCTCATCGTGGGCGAGAGCCTGCTGGGCGTGCTGCTGGCCGGTGTCATCGTTGCCAGCGGCAATGCAACGCCGCTGGCACTCGTCGGCGACAGCTTTGCCGGTTACGCGAACGTCCTGGGCGCTATCGCCTTCGTCGCGGCGATTCTCGGGCTGTACGCTTGGGTTGGATCGCTTGCACGGCGTAACGAAAAGGAGCCCACGTAAAACGTAGGCTCCTTTCGTCGCGCGAGCGAGGGCTAGAGTTTGTAGGTAACCGTCATCCAGACCTGACGGAAGGGTAGGCCGAACTCTTCGCGGCCTTGCTGGAAGCTGTTGATATCGCTACCGAACTGATTCTCGGGATAGAACGTCCCGAGGCCGATGTAGCCGTAATTTTGGGCGGCGCTATTGAAGAGATTGTTCACCCCGAAGTTGACGGTGCGATTTCCGACCGTCTGCGCGATATTGAAATCGGCCCACCAGAACGCGGGACGGTTGAGATTGTTTCCATTGCCGAGGTAATGCCCCAGCAGACTCGTCGAGAATCCGCCATGAGACCGGTAGGTGATCCCTACGTTGGCTTTATGCAGCGGCACGCCGGGAATCTGCGAGCCGTTGATGAGTTGCACGTTATTCTGCAGCAGCGCATCGGAGAGCCCGAGATAGCTCGACGACATCACGTCGTAGTCGCCGGTAAACGTCAGGCCGCGCACGAGCGCGACGGTCGTATTCAACTCGATGCCACGGTAGCGCGCCGATGCCGCATTGAATGTGGTCGAGACGCTCAAATTTCCGGTCGTCGCCGTTTCGCCCGGGCAACGCGAGTCGATGATGGAGAGATACTGTGCGATATAGTTGGCGGGAATCTGGGTCTGTCCGAGCGCCGAGAGCGGAAGGTTCCCTCCGAAGAGCGCGTTGCGCTCGTTGGCATCGTACACGTCGGCCTGGACGGTGACCCCCGGGCTGAATCGGTGGCCGACTGCGAACTCCAGATCGGTCGCCGTTTCGGGCTGCAGGCTCGGATTCGAAACGCTGCCGACCTGATTCACCGGCCCCGCGCCGCAGATCGGATTGATATTCGTCGCCGTCGTATTGAACGACGGATGGGCGTACAGGAGCGAGGGATCGGGTTCGCTGTACGAGCGGCCGCCCGTTAGGCGCACGACGTCGCGATTATCGGGGCGAAAGACGACCGTCAAACGCGGATCGAAGTTCGTCGTGGCGGTATTCTTCGAACGTTGGAACCAGAAGTTGCCTAGAAGCGACAGACGCTGGTTCGGCGTGTAGACGTCGCGCAGGTAGTAACTGGATGACGTGAGCGTATAGGCGCCGGTTGCCGCCGGCCCGGCCGTGGGAATCAGGTTGCCGAATTGATCGAAGATCGGATACGCGACGCCCGTGTGAAGCTGATGCTGATAGTAGTAGCCCAGGCTAAGGTCGTGGCTTCCCAGCGTGAACTCGTCGCCGACGAGCGCTCCGCGCGTGCGGTAGTAGTTGCTGTTATAGGAGCTGTCTTGCGCGGCGCGATTGTAGTCCAGGCCATAGCTATCGGCAAAGCCATCGACGGTGAACTGCGTGTGCCCGATCGCCTGCGTGAGGCGCGCATCGTAATCTTGATTGCGAATGGCCTGCCACGGTCCGGTGCCGCCGCCGGCCGGGCCCGACGCTCCCGCTGCGTATTGGCTCACCGGAAGGCAGCCGTAGCCCGCCGCCGAGTCATTCAGTACGGCGATCGAACCCGTGCACGTGGCGGTCGTCTGATTCGGAAGCGTTACCGTCGATTGATTGTTGTTGCCGTCGAGCGCCTGCTGGGCGCGATACGCGACGGTCTGACCGGGGAGAAAATCGGTGTCGCCGTTCCCGGATTTATCGTCCCACGAGGTTGCCGAGTAGCCCGTCACCGAGATGCGCGTGCGCGGATCGAACGTGTACTGCAGATCCAGCAGATCGTTGTGCAACACATAGGTTCCCGCCACCGAGTAGGTATTGTTCGCGAGAGTAGCGGCCGTAAAATCGTTTCCGCGATTGCCGGTCTGCGCGATGACTTGCGGTGAAAACATGCCGTCGGTACCTTCGACGCCGTGCGCGAGTGCGTATCCGAGTTTCCCGAGGGTTCCGGTGAATTCGAGACCGGTCAGGAGCTTCTCGTTATTGCCGACGCCTTGCTGGATGACGGCGTGGGGTTCGAGCGTCGGGGTAATGGTGTTGAAGTCGACGGCGCCGGCGATGGTCGTCGCACCGTAGATGCCGGTCGCGCCCGATCCGAAGATCACGTTGACGCCGCTCAGTCCCCAAAACGGCGAGACCTGGTAGTCGAAGCCGTTTCCAAATGCGCCGATCGGACCGATCGGGTGGCCGTTCAGGAGCGTCGCGGTCTCGGTCGGATCGAAGCCGCGAATACTGACGGTGAGGTCGTCGCCGACGGCGGAACTCGTGCTCGTGTTCACTCCCGCGACGGATTGCAGCGCGTCGCCGGCCCGCATGTAGTTCTGATCCTGTAGAAGAGGAGCCGAAACGTGCGCGTTGATCGTGGTTGAGGTTTGGAGCGCTGCCCGTTGCGCTACGACCGTTGCAATCGTGCGCGGGTTTCCGTGCGAACGCTGGATCGCCGTCTCGAAGCTGACCGAGCGTTGGCCGGAGGAAATCACGATGCCCGGTGCGCGCGTCAATTCATAACCGCGCGCGTTGATGAGCACCGAATAATCGCCCGGAGCGATCGACGTAAACCGAAAGTCACCGGCGGCGCTGGTGACCGCCGTAGCTACGGCCTCGTTGCCGCGATCGAGCGTCACCTTTGCGGCGACCACCGGAAAGCCACCATCGATGTCTAAGATCCGACCGGAGACCAACGTGCCCTCGGCC
>Ga0307373_10006804_pt1 | contig 18064 bp, 13 predicted proteins | sample OX2MG_FD_202534 | JGI IMG/M metagenome (GOLD analysis project Ga0307373, IMG submission 202534) | Soil microbial communities from Risofladan, Vaasa, Finland - OX-2 | ecosystem: Environmental > Terrestrial > Soil > Coastal area > Acid sulfate soil | place: Finland: Risofladan, Vaasa | collected...
ACGTCGATCCGCCGGATCTTGTTCTGGCCGACCTGGCTGGCGGTGATGCTCGCCGTGATGCCGTTCTCGAAGCGGAGCAGCGCCGACGCGAGCTCGCAGCGGTCCCGGTCCAGGTGGCGCCCGACGGCGGAGACGTGGGAGACCGGCGAGCGGGCGAGCGCGAGCGCGAGGTCCAGGTCGTGGATCATGAGGTCGAGCACGACGTCGTCGCTGACGCGCGGCGAGCGCGGCCCGATCCTCGCGATCTCGATGTGCACGATGTCGTCGAGCAGGTTGACCAGCTCCATCACCGCCGGGTTGAACCGCTCGACGTGGCCGACCATGAGGCGGCGCTCAGCCCGGCGGGCCGCGTCGACGAGGTGCTCGCAGGCTGCGATCGTCGGGGCGAAGGGCTTCTCGACGAGCACGTGCAGCCCGGCGTCCAACAGCGCGACGCCCACCTCCTCGTGCACGGACGTCGGTGTCGCCACGACCGCCGCCTGCGCGAGCTCCGCGATGCCGTCGAGCCCTGGCGAGTACTCGGCGTCGAGCGCCCGGGCGAGCGCTCCCCCGCGCGCCGCGTCGGCGTCGACGACCACCGCGACGCGGGCGTCGGGGATCATGCCGAGCACGCGCCCGTGGTTCGTGCCCATGATCCCCGCCCCGACGACGGCGACGTCAAGCATCGAGCAGCTGCCTGAGGGCGGCGCCGACACGGTCGATCCCGTCGTCGCCGACGAGCGGGTGCACGGGGAGCGAGAGGACCTGCCGCGCGACGGCCGCGGTCAGCGGCGCCGGGTCGCGCACCACCTGGGGATGGCCGTCGAAGCAGCCGTAGTCGAACACGGCGCGAGGGTAGTAGACGCCGCTTCGGATCCCCTGCTCCCCCAGGCGGGCCGCGAGCTCGTCGCGGTCGAGGGCGGCGTCCTCGGTCACCCGGACGGTGAACTGGTGCCACACCGAGCGGCGCCCGGCGGGCTCGGCGGGAAGCACGAGGCCGGCGAGCCCCGCCAGCGCCGCGGAGAGCCGCTTGGCGTTCCGGCGCCGGGCGGCGTTCGTCGCCTCGAAGCGCCCGAGCTGGCCGAGGGCGATCGCGGCCTGCAGGTCGGTCATGCGGTAGTTGTGGCCGACGACGAGGTACTCGTAGCGGTCGCGCATGCCCTGGTTGCGCAGCAGCCGGAGCAGCCCGGCGAGCTCGTCGCTGTCGGTCGTGACGACCCCGCCCTCGCCCGAGGTGACGTTCTTCGTCGCGTAGAGCGAGAAGCAGCCAAGACCGTAGGAGCCGACGTCACGCCCTCCCACCGTGGCCCCGAGGGCCTGGGCTGCGTCCTCGACGACGAACAGCCCCCGCTCGCGGGCGAGCGGCGCCAGGGCGGTCATGTCGGCCGGGAGGCCGTAGAGGTGCACCGGCAGGAGCACCCGCGTCCGCTCCGTCAGGCGCTCGGCGACGGCGGCCGGGTCGAGGCAGTAGTCGTCGCCGATGTCGGCGAACCGTGCCGTCAGGCCGGCGTGCACGATCGCGTTCGCCGTCGCGACGAAGGTGAACGGGCTCGTCAGCACCTCGTCGCCGGCGCGCACCACCTCGAGATGGCGCAGCGCCTCGAGCGACACCTCGAGCGCGACCGTGCCGTTGCTCACCGCGACGGCGTGGCGGACGCCGGCGATCTCGGCGATGCGCGCCTCCAGCTCGGCGACCATCGCCCCCTGGGCGAGCTGGCCCGAGCGGAGCACGCGGAGCACCAGCTCCTCCTCGGCCGGGCCGACGTCGACCTTCGAGACGGCGATCTCCCGGCCGCTCACCGCGCGGCTGCCTCGCACCCGGCGCACTCGAACGACGCCGGCCGGCTCGCCTCGCGACTGACGACGGCGCCGCAGCGGCAGACCCACCCGGCCGGTCGCGCCGGCACGCCGACGACGAGCTGGTGCGGCGCGACCGATCTCGTCACCACCGACCCGGCGCCGACCATCGCCCAGCGCCCGATCTCGCTCCCGCAGACGATCGTGGCGTTGGCGCCGATCGAGGCGCCTTCGCGCACGAGCGTTGGCGTGATCTGCCAGTCGGGGCTGCTCGCACGGGGGAGCTGGTCGTTCGTGAACACGGCGCTCGGTCCGACGAAGACCTCGTCCTCCAAGGTGACGCCGCGGTAGACCGAGACGTTGTTCTGGACCTTGACCCGGTCGCCGATGACGACGGTCGCGTCGACGAACACGTTCTTGCCGAGCGTGCAGTCCCGTCCGATCACGGCACCGTCGCGAACGTGGGAGTGGTGCCAGACGTGGGTGCCCGTGCCGATCCGGGCACCCGGCTCCACGATCGCCGTCTCGTGGATCGAACTGTCGCCTGCCGTCACGGTCCCGTCTGCCTAGAGGAAGGGCCCGGCAGCGTTCCCGGCCCCGAACGACCGAGCGCTCCGGCGCGCAGGCGAATGCTACCGGACAGGGCAGCTGAACCACGTGATCGGTAAGGTGCGGCATGGACGTCGACGAGGCGATCGAGTTCGTACGCAACCACCACCGCGCCGTCATGTCGACCGAGCGGGCCGACGGCCGACCCCAGCTCACCCCGGTCGTGGCGACCGTCGACGCCTGGCGCCGGGTCGTGGTGAGCACCCGGGAGACGGCGATCAAGGTCCACAACTTGCGGCGCGACCCGTGGGCGACCCTCTGCGTCGTCACCGACGCCTTCTTCGGCCCGTGGGTCCAGGTGGAGGGCGACGCGGAGGTCGTCTCGCTGCCCGAGGCGATGGAGGGCCTCGTCGACTACTACCGGCGCGTCGCCGGGGAGCACCCGGACTGGGACGAGTACCGCACGGCGATGGAGCGCGAGCGCCGGGTGCTCGTGCGGATCAGGGTCAGGCGCGCCGGCCCGAGCGTCTCCGGCTGAGCTCGTCGCACTCGGTCGCGAGAACGCTCGACGCCGTGATACGCCGCACGCGAAGGTGCTCGCCGAGATCAGCATCAGTCCGCGCGGCCCCGGAGAAGGACTAGCGCGCCGGGTCGGGCTTCCGGTGGACCGACACGGCGTAGGTGCTGTCCGCCACGAATGCCTCGCGCTCCCAGCTTGACCACCGCTCGACGGGGACCAGGCCGGCGCGCCGCGCCAGCTCGTCGTAGGTCTCGAGGTCGAGCCGCTCGGCACCGAGGGAGAAGCCGGCCACGAGCACCCCGTCGTCGGCGAGGTGGCGCGCCATGTTGGCGAGCACCGCCTCCTCGCTGCCGGGGGTGAGGAAGATCATCACGTTCCCGGCCATCACGACCGCCTCGAAGCGGCGACCGAGATCGACAGAGGCGAGGTCGCCCTCGACGAAGCGCAGCGACGCTGCCTTCGCCCGGGCCGCCTCGAGCATCGCCGGGTCGAGGTCGACCCCTTCGACGTCGATCCCCCGCCGGGCGAGCTCGACCGCCACCCGACCGGTGCCGCAGCCCGCGTCGAGGACGGAGGCGACCCCGAATGACGCGACGAACGCCGCCTCGCCGTGGACGTCGTGGCCGGCCGCGGCGAGCTCGTTGAAGCGCCGGTCGTAGTGCGCGCCACGCTGGCCGTCACCCTCGAGCCACGGATTGCGCTGTTCCTGTCGCTCCACGGCCTGAAGCGTAGGCGCCCGCCTCGCCGCCGCGACCAACCGGGGGACACGGGCAGGTCCGGGGGGCGGCTCAGCGCGGCGGCTCCGCCGCCGGGCCTCGCCGCAGGCGCGGGGCGCTTCGTGGCCACCGCCGGGGGCGACGGCTCCGCTAAGGTCGGGACCACCGGCCAACGACCACGGCGGGAGAGTCCCGAACGGGACGCCGAAGGAGCAACCTCCCCGGAATCTCTCAGGCCCACGGACCGCAGTGTGAGGCCGCCTCTGAAGAGCAGCAGGTCGCCCACGGACGGCCCGCTCACCGAAGGAGCAAACCGGCGAAGCGCCGGCGAAGATCTCAGGTGGAAGGACAGAGGGGGACGGGAGGCGCCCGCAGCGCCTGTCGAAGCGCGGAGGTCCCCGCTGATGCCTGCCCCGTCTACCCCTGGCGTCCCCGGCGCCCGGCCGCTTCGCACCCTGGCCGAGCTGGCGACGCTCTCCCCGTTCGCCCGCCGGCACATCGGCCCGTCGCCGGGCGACGCCGCGGCGATGCTCGCCGAGCTCGGCTACGACGACGTCGAGGCGCTGATCGACGAGGCGGTGCCCGGCGCGATCCGCAGCTCCCGGCCCCTTGAGCTGCCCCCAGCCCTCGCGGAGCACGAGGTGCTCGGCGAGCTGCGCCGCCTGGCCGAGCGCAACGAGACGTGGATCTCCCTCGTCGGCACCGGCTACTCGAACACGATCACCCCGCCCGTGATCCAGCGGAACGTCCTTGAGAACCCGGCGTGGTATACGGCGTACACGCCCTACCAGCCCGAGATCAGCCAGGGCCGGCTCGAGGCGCTGCTCAACTTCCAGACGATGGTCAGCGACCTGACCGGGCTCGAGGTCGCGAACGCCTCCCTCCTCGACGAGGCGACGGCGGCCGCCGAGGCGATGACGATGTGTCGGAGGCTGGTCGCCGGCGAGGGCGGGACCTTCCTCGTCGACCCGGCCTGCCACCCCCAGACGATCGAGGTCCTCGAGACGCGGGCACGACCCCTCGGCCTGACGGTCGCCGTCGGCGATCCGGCGGCGGCCCCCGACGTGGCGGGGGTCTTCGGCGTCCTCGTGCAGTACCCGGGAAGCGACGGCGAGCTGCGCGACGTCGCCGGGATCTGCGCCCGGGCGCACGAGACCGGGGCGCTGGCCGTCGTCGCGGCCGACCTGCTGGCGCTCACCTTGATCTCGCCTCCCGGCGAGCTCGGCGCGGACATCGCCGTCGGCAGCTCGCAGCGATTCGGCGTGCCGCTGTGGTTCGGAGGCCCGCACGCCGCCTACATCGCGACCCGCGCCGCCCACGAGCGCTCGTTGCCCGGGCGCCTCGTCGGGGTCTCGATCGACGCTGAGGGCCGCCCGGCGCTGCGGCTGGCGCTCCAGACCCGCGAGCAGCACATCCGTCGTGAGCGTGCCACCAGCAACATCTGCACCGCCCAGGCGCTGCTCGCCGTCGTCGCCGGTCTCTACGCCGCCTACCACGGACCGGAGGGCCTGCGCGCCATCGCCGAGCGGGTGCACCGCCTCACGGTCGTGCTCGCCGAGGGCCTGCGCCGCGGCGGGCACCACGTCAGGACCGGACGCTTCTTCGACACGATCCAGGTCGAGGTCGGCGACCGGGCGGCGGCGATCGTCGAGGCCGCGGCCGCACAGCGGGTCAACCTGCGCCGCGTCGACGAGCGCACCCTCGGGATCAGCCTGGACGAGACGACCACCCCGGCCGTCGTCACAGACGTCTGGTCGGCGTTCGGCCTGCCGGCGGGGAGCGTCGACCAGCTCGACCGCGAGGCCACCAGCCCGCTCGACGCCGGTGTGCTCCGGACCTCGGCGGTGCTCACCCATCCGGTCTTCAACCGCTACCACTCCGAGACCGAGATGCTGCGCTACGTGCGCGCCCTGTCGGACAAGGACCTCGCGCTCGACCGCTCGATGATCCCCCTCGGCTCCTGCACGATGAAGCTCAACGCCGCCGCGGAGATGGCCGCCGTCAGCTGGCCGGCCTTCACCGACGTCCACCCGTTCGCGCCGCTCGCCCAGGCGGCGGGCTACCTGCGGATCATCGAGGACCTGGAACGCTGGCTCGCCGAGATCACCGGCTACGACGCCGTGTCCCTGCAGCCGAACGCCGGGTCCCAGGGCGAGCTGACCGGCCTGCTCGCCATCCGCCGGTACCACGAGGAGCGCGGCGAGAAGCGCCGTGATCTCTGCCTGATCCCGACCTCGGCCCACGGCACCAACGCGGCGAGCGCGGCGATGGCCGGGCTGCGGATCGTCGCGGTCGCCTGCGACGACCGCGGCAACGTCGACCTGGCGGACCTGCGCGCCAAGCTCGATCGCCACCACGACGAGCTCGCCGCGATGATGATCACCTACCCCTCGACCCATGGCGTCTACGAGGAGGGCATCGCCGAGGTCTGCGCGACGGTGCACGAGGCCGGCGGCCAGGTCTACATCGACGGCGCCAACCTGAACGCGCTCGTCGGGCTCGTCCGCCTGGCGGAGATCGGCGGCGACGTCTCCCACGTCAACTTGCACAAGACCTTCTGCATCCCCCACGGCGGCGGCGGACCCGGGGTCGGTCCCGTCGGGGCGAGAGCCCACCTGGCGCCGTACCTGCCCGGCAGCCGGCTCGTTCCCGACGCCAGGCCCGACGCGACCGGCGGCGCCGTCGCGGCGGCGCCCTTCGGCTCGCCCGGCGTGCTCCCGATCTCGTGGGCGTACATCCGCCTGATGGGCGCCGAGGGGCTCACTTCGGCGACGAAGTCGGCGGTGCTCGCGGCGAACTACGTCGCCCACCGGCTCGCCCCGCACTACCCCGTCCTCTACACGGGCGCGAGCGGGCGGGTGGCGCACGAGTGCATCCTCGACCTGCGCGGGATCACGGCGCGCACCGCCATCTCCGCCGAGGACGTCGCGAAGCGCCTGATCGACTACGGCTTCCACGCGCCGACGATGTCGTTCCCGGTGGCCGGCACCTTGATGGTCGAACCGACCGAGTCCGAGCCGAAGAGCGAGCTCGACCGGTTCTGCGAGGCGATGATCGCCATCCGGGCCGAGATCGCCGAGGTCGAGACCGGCAGGCTCGAGGCGAAGGAGTCCCCGCTCCCCCATGCCCCGCACACCGCCGAAGCCGTCACCGCCGAGAAGTGGGAGCACCGCTACAGCCGCGACGAGGCCGCCTTCCCGAGCGTCGCATCACGGGCCCGCAAGTACTGGTCGCCCGTCGCTCGGGTCGACAACGCCTACGGCGACCGTCACGTCGTGTGCACGTGCCCGCCGCTTGAGGAGCTCGCCGAGCACGACTGAGCCCGGGCGTCCCTGCAGGGGACACCCGGGCTCAGTCGCTATCTGGCTTGCCGCCGCACCCACGTCGCGGCGCCCCATGAGGGCCTCCGCGACGCGGGTGCGGCTTCAGACGGGCCGTCCGGTCGGAGGTCGGAGACCCGTCAGCCCTTGTGGGTCTTCGCCTTGGCGGCGGCGGCGTAGTGGAATCGCAGGGACTCGACCGTCTTGTGGCCCGCCGAGACCGTCACCGACACGAAGCCCTTGCCGGGGGGCGCGAGCACCCGCAGCACGGTCGCCGAGACGAAGCGGACCTGCTTCGCCAGGGTCTTGCCGAAGTGCACCGTCATGTGCTTGGTGAAGCCGCTGCCCCGGATGGTCACCCACACGCCACCGGCCAAGGGGGCGTGGTTGGGAATCAGGGCCTTGACGACGCCGGCGTAGTGGAACCGCAGCACGGTGCTCGTGCCGTGAGCCGTGTGGACGGTGACCGTGACGAAGCCCTTCCCGGGGGGAGCGAGCACCCGCAGCTCGGTCGACGAGACGAAGCGGACCGGCCTCGCGAGTGACTTGCCGAAGTGCACGATCGAGTTCTTGACGAAGCCCGAGCCCCGGATGATCACCCACACCCGGCCGGTGATCGGCGCGTGGTTCGGCACCAGCGCGTGCAGCACCGGCAAGAGGAGGTTCCCCTTGTTCGGGAGGATCAGCGGCGGCACTGTCGTGGGCGTGGTTGTCGGCGCCGTAGTCGTCGGCGTCGGTGCCGTAGTCGTCGGCGTCGGCGTCGGCGTCGGCGTTGGCGTTGGCGGGACCGGAGCTGCGGCGACCGTGATGGTGATCTCCGCCGATCTCGTCGGGGTACCCGCAACGCCTTGCGCAGTGAACGTCAGCGTGTAGACGTTGTTCGACGTCGTGCTGGTGTTCGCCGGGACAGTCACGGTTCCCGAGCCGTTGCAGCTCGCCGCCGGCAACGCCAGGGCCGGAGCGTCGGTCGGTAGAGATGTGGCCGTCAGCTGGCAACTCAATGCGCTCGTAGTCGAGTACGCGATGTTCACCGAGCCGCCACTCGATCCAAGCGACGTGGAGGTCGGCGTGAAAGAGGTCACCGAAGCGCTCGGACCAACGTACGCGCTCTGCGATGCCTCACGCTCATTGGCGAACGGACTGTCCGCCGCACCGACGACGAAGTAGTCGGGCCCGTACCCTTCGAACTTGAATCTGACGTTCGACGGGATGGGCGTGGAAAAGGTCGCGAGGATCATGTTGCCGTCGTTGGACGAAGGACACGTGAGCGATGCCGGGTACACCTTGTCGAGCCGGTTCAGGTTGGTGTACGGGGTTTCGTAGCTGAACTGCGCCAGGGTGTTCGGCGACGTGGTGCTCTGGCAGCTCACGTTGTTGTAATACTGGAACTGCGCCTGAAGGCGGCTGCCACTGATGGTGATCGCGGCGAGCTGTGGCGGCACGGCGGTCGCGCTCACGTAGGTCGAACCCGGCAAGGTCTCGACCACCCCGATTTCCTCGAAGGTCGCAAGGTTCGGCGTCGGAATGTAATTGAGGGTGTTCGAGTTCGTGTTGCCTATCGACACTTCGCCAGGAGGATTGTTGCCGCAGGCGTTCGTGCCGAGGGCCGCCGACGTGTTGACGTCGTAGACGGTGTCGGTAGAGCCGGCCTGGCAGTTGGTGATGACCTCCGGCGCATTGTCGTTCGGCGGACCGGGCAGGTCAGCCGTCGGCAGCGGGATGACATCGTAGACGTCCGGCGCCGTCGGCTGCGAATTGCTGTTAGCGAAGCCGATCCCGCAGTTGTCGCCGTTGAAGAAGCGGGTGTGGTTCGCGATCGTCGTGCAGGTTGACGCGCCGCCGAGGAGCGGCGCGTAGCTGGAGATCGACGGCGTCGCTCCGGCCGGAGGCGTCACCGTGAAGGTGTACGGCGGCGCTGGCGCTCCGGTGAGCCCAGTCTGGGCGCTGGCCTTCAGCGTGCTGACGGAGATGGCCGTCCCGGGCGAGATCGTTGGAAGAGTCCCGATCGTGTAGTGCAACGTGGTGCCCGTCTGGACCGCCGGGGACCCGGTGAGGACGGGAGTGGTGGTCGCCGCCAGGTTCGTCGGCGAACTGAACATCCCGCTGTTCGTATTGTCGCTAAGGGTAAGCGAGTAGCTCGCGCCAAGAGTCACGACGCCGCTGAACGTGACTGACAGCTGGTCCCCGCTCACGACCGTGGTGGGCGCGGCCGCCGTGACACCGGTGAAGCCAGTCACCTTGACGCCGTCTGCCGCAAACGGGCCTCCCGTCGGTGCGCCCTTCAACGTGTAGACGATGGTCGCCGTTCCGCTGCCGGTCGTACTCGAGTTCAAGTTGCTGATCGAGCCGGTGTTCCCTCCGACCGAGTTCGACAGGCTAAGTGTGTATATCGCTCCGACGGTGACCGGCTCGTTGTAGGTCACCGAGATCTGGTCGTTGCTTCCGAGGACGTAGTACTTGTCGACCTCACCGCTCGCTGCGAGGTTCCACGCGTTCCCGGAGCTATCGGTAACGCCGGACTCACCGACGATCTCAAGCTGGGACAGCGAGAGCGTCGGAGGCGAGAAGTTCTGCAACACAGGACTGCCGTGCACCGTGTAGGTGATGCTGTTCGTGCCGACGGTCGCAGTGAGGTTGCCGTCCGCCGTGCTGAGCGCGCCGGAGTTCGACCCGTCTGCGAGCGTCAGGCTGTACGAGCTCGCCAGCACGGGCTGCTCGTTGAAGTTGACGGTCAGCGTGGTGCCGTCGGCGACCGTGGCCCCACCAGACGTGCTTGTCGATGTCGACACGAGCGGCGTCGGCACGGCGGCCGACGCGATGCCCGTCGCCCCGAGCGAGAGCCCGGCTGTCAGCGTCGAGGCGAAGACGAGGCCCGCGGCCACGACGGTCACGGAGCGGAGTCGGCCGCGCCGCAACCGATCGACCGATCTCGCTTGCTTGGGAGAACGATGGATCAGACCCTGTAGCAACGCGACCTCCCGGTCTCTCGTTCGAACTGCCCGCGCACCGAGACCCACTGCGGTGCACTCAAGGGGTGATCCTCCGCCACCCACCGTCCCGGCACATCGGCAGGGTGCGTGAGCCGCCTACTGAATTTGGTGGGGCTCTCCGTACCGTTTCTTGCCTGCGAGGAGATGCCGCCGTCGGCGCCCATGTCATCCCTCGCGCGACACGAGATCCCAGGCAGGAACGCTCTCGTACTGTCCCTACCAGCAAGGACTCAGCTCGGCAGTCATTCTCCGGTGCCCAAACGGGTTGTCGAGGCCACCGTATTCCTCCATCGCCTGCAGTAGCCGCTGTGCCCCGGAGGTCACGCAATCTGCCCGCATCGCGAACCTCACGTACGACCTTCGCGGACGCCTGCCGGACGCCCGCCACCCCGGTTGACCGAACCCAGCGGAGGGCACGGCGCTCCGGGCGGGGGGAAGCGACGCTGCACGTGATCTCGTTCGCTTCGCCGGTGTGGCCGTCGGCTCGCCGACCTCTGGCGGCGGCTCCTCGCCGCGGTCGGGGCCCTTCGAGGACGAGCCGCGCTCGGCCTCGCCGTGCGCGCGTCGCCGCCTGATCCGGAGCTCACCAGCGACGGAGGCTCGTCACGTCAAGTGGCCGCCTCCTGATGGACCTCAGCGCTCGGCGCGATGCCCGCGAGCGCCGAGCCTCACCTCGAGGCCAGGAGCGCGGCGAGCTCCGCGGGCGGGAGCGGTCGGGCGAGCAGGAAGCCCTGACCGTCGTCGCACGACAGGCCGGCGAGCTCGCTCAGCTGGTCGTCGGTCTCGATGCCCTCGCCGACGACGGTCATCCCGAGCACGTGGGCCATCGCGGTGACGGCGCCGACGATCTCCCGGTCACGCTCGCTCCGGCCGAGCTGCTCGACGAAGCTGCGGTCGATCTTCAAGGTGTCCACCTTGAAGGTGTGGATGTGCGCCAGCGAGGAGTAGCCCGTTCCGAAGTCGTCGAGCGCCAGACGCACGCCCAGGTGCGAGAGCGCAGCGAGCGTGCCTTGCGCGTCACCGATCTCGTCGATCAACGCGGTTTCCGTGACCTCGAGGCAGAGCTGGGCGGGCTCGATCCCGTAGCGGTCGATCGAGCTCACGATGACGCGGACCAGGTCGGCGTCGGCGAGCTGGCGCCCGGAGATGTTCACGGCCATCGTGAGCGGCGAGTCGGGGTCAGCGACGCGGTTCCACTCCGCGAGCTGGCGGCACGCCTCGTCGATGACCCAGGCGCCGATCTCGCAGATCAGGCCGCGCTCCTCGGCGACGCCGATGAACTCCGCCGGCAGGATCACGCCCCGCGCCGGGTGCCGCCAGCGGATCAGGGCCTCGACGCCGCGGATCGACTGGTTCGACAGCGAGAAGAGCGGTTGGTAGAGGAGGAAGAACTCTGAACGCTCGATCGCACATCGAAGATCACTCTCGAGCGCGTGCTTGGCGAGGGCGCGGTCCCTGAGCACCGGGTCGAACAGCTGGAGGCGGTTCCGGCCCCGCTCCTTCGCCTGGTACATCGCGGCGTCGGCGTCCCGGACGAGCTCGCCCGGGTCGGCACGGGAGTCCCCGGCGACGACGATGCCGACGCTCGCGGTGACCGAGAGGTCCCTTCCCTCGTCACGGAACGGCTGGGCGAGCGCGCGCATCATCCGCCCGGCCATCATCCGTACGTCGTCGTCCTCGCGCAACCGGCTGCACAACACGACGAACTCGTCGCCGCCGAAACGAGCCACGGTGTCGATGCGACGCCCCGACAGCGACAGGCGCCGGCCGATCTCGATCAGCAGGCGGTCCCCGGCGCCGTGTCCGTAGGAGTCGTTCACCACCTTGAAGTTGTCGAGGTCGACGAAGAAGAGCGCGATCCGCCCTGGGTTGCGCTCCAGGGCGAGCAGCGCCTGCCTCAGACGGTCGAGCAGGAGGACCCGGTTGGCGAGGCCGGTCACCGGGTCGTGGAGCGCCTGGTGGGCGAGCGCCTGCTCAGCCCGCTTGACCTCGGTCAGATCCCGGGTCCAGGTCAGCACCCCGATCACGTCGCCGTGGGTGTCGACCTCGGGCACCATCCGCGCCTGCACCCAGCGTCGCAGCCCCGCGACGTCAGTGGCGAACTCCACCTCGCAGCCCGTGCCGGTCGACAGGACGCGGCGCAGGCCGCTCACCCATTTGGCGAGGAGCTCCTCCGGCCAGTCCAGGTCCTCGTCGGTCCTTCCGATGACGTCGTCTCGCGAGCGCCCGAGCGTCGCCTCGGCCGAGGGGTTGATGTAGAGGTAGCGCAGCTCGCGGTCGTAGCGGGCGATGGCGTCGGGCGAGCACTCGAGCACGGTGCGAAGCTCGGACTCGAGCTGGCGCAGCTCCTCGTTCGACCGGGCGAGCTCGTCGGCGTCTCGCTCGACGAGCTGGGCCGCCTCGATCTCAGCCGTGACGTCGCGGGAGAAGCCATACGTGCCGATGATCCTTCCCGTGTCGTCCCGCAGCGGGGCCTTCGTCGTGCACACCCAGCTGGCCGGGCGATCGGTCCAGGTCTCGCGCTCGATGACGTCCACCATCGGCACCCCGGTCCGGATGATCCGCTGCTCATCCTCGAGCGCGGACCGGGCGTGCTCCTCGCTGAACAGGTCGCGGTCGGACTTGCCGACGAGGTGCTCCGGATCGACCTTCGGACCGATCATGGCGGCGAACCCTTCGCTCACCCGGAGGAAGCGGCTCTCGCGGTCCTTGAAGTAGATCCGTTCCTTCGTCGTGAGGAGGTTCCGCATGCAGATCCGGTCCAGCTCCTCGCGCGTCGGCATCGCGTCGGTCTCATCTCCTTGCATGTCGACCTGCGTCATCGCACCGACTCCTACTGATGCCGATCCCCCGGACAACTGTCCGCCCCTGCGCGCAACGTCATGGCATGCACCGAGGTGGCCTCAGGGCACAACCTGCTTACGGCCGCGCCGCGTCGATGTTTGAGCACAGGACCGGCCAGATCGGCGACCGCGATCGAGAGAGCCCGGAGGAGAACAGCGAGCTAGAACCGATAGACAAGTGGCGACCTGGTGCTACAAGTATGTGCGTGGGCAGCGCTCCCCGCGGGCGATGGCGACGCCGCGCCGCCGGCGCGTCTCAGCCGGCCGCTCGCCGGCGCTCCGCCTCAGCGCCCGGACAGGCTCCAAGCCATCGGACCCGGACCTGATCGGTGCTCGGAGCCGGGCGGACGGATTACCTCAGCGGGCGACCGCCCTTCTCGGACCGTGCTCATCGGCTCGCCCCGCCGCGACGGCCGGGTGGAACGTGTCACCATCGCCCGACCATCCGGCACGGTGCTCGGACCGTCCGGCCAGCACCAGCTACGCGCGGCAGTTCCTTCGTGCGATTGACGAACCGGTCGCGCCCCCTGTTGGCTGGTAGCGGTGGGGGCGACAGCGGGGAACAGTGGGCAGTGGCAGCTCGGCCGCCGTCCGGCGCTCGACGGGGTGCGGGCGCTCGCGATCATCGCCGTCCTCGGTGTGCACCTGTCCACCATCCTCGTCCCGACCCTCAACGGCGCCTTGTTCGTCGGTGGGGTCATCGGGGTCGACATGTTCTTCGTGCTGTCGGGCTTCCTGATCACCTCGCTCCTGATCGAGGAGCACCAGCGGAGCGGTCGCATCTCGCTCGGTTCCTTCTGGCGCCGCAGGGCGCTCCGGCTGTTCCCGGCGCTCTACGTGCTGATGGCCGCGCAGCTGCTCTACACCGTGCTGATGCACGACCCGCTCGGCTACGCCCTGAAGGGTGACGGGCTGATCGCGGCCTACACCTCGAACTGGGCGTGGACCTTCGGTTGGCCCATCCCGTTCGGCCTGGACAACACCTGGTCGCTCGGGGTCGAGGAGCAGTTCTACCTCCTCTGGCCGCTCGTGCTCATGCTGCTCCTCCGCAGCCGGCGGGGCTGGGCCGTCCCGGTGCTCGCCATCCCCGCGGCGGTCGCGGGGGCGGCGTTCCGCTGGCATCTCGTGCTCACCTCGGGCAGCTGGATCAAGCCCATCTCCGAGACGTCCGACCACCTGGACACGCTGATGATCGGCGCCCTGCTGGCCTGGGCACTCCATGCCGGGTGGCGACCACCGTGGTGGGCGGCGCGCCTGCTCGCGTGGCCGGCCATCGGCTTCCTCGCGTGGGTGACCCAGACGACCGCGCCCGAGCTCGGCCGGTACGGGCTCGTCTACACCGTCTCCGGGCTCGCCACCGCCCTGGTGATCCTCGGGACCTTGGAGCCGAAGGGGCTCGCCTACCGCGTCCTCGCCCTGCGGCCGCTGCGGTGGATCGGCCGTCTCTCCTACTCGCTGTACCTCTGGCACGTGCTCTTGTTCGAGGCCATCGAGCGCGCGAGGCCGACGAGCAACCCGTGGGCGCGCGGTGTCGTCGGGTTCGGGCTCGCCTTCGTGCTCGCGTGCGCCTCGTACTACGGCGTCGAACGACCCTTCCTCGCACTGAAAGACCGCCGCCGGGCCCCCGAACCCCGCGTGCGGGGCGAGGCTCCCGTGGCGCTGCCGCTGGCCGACTAGGCGCGTGAGCTCCCCCTCCGGGGTCATCAAGACCTTCGGGCGGGTCATAGCGCTGCGCGGGATCGATCTCGCCGTCTACCCGGGCGAGGTGCTCGCCGTGATCGGCGACAACGGGGCGGGCAAGTCCACGGTGATCCAATGCCTCACGGGCGCGCTCATCCCCGACGAGGGCGAGCGCTTCCTCGACGGCACGAAGGTCGCGTTCAGACGGCCGCTCGACGCCCGGGGAGCGGGCATCGAGACCGTGTTCCAGTCCGGAGTTCCGCAGCTCGTAGGCAGATCCGGCTCTCCATAGGCCTCCCGAGCTGGGCGAACGACGGCTGGGACTCCGAAGTCTGTAGACACACGCCGTGCGGTGGAATCGTTGATCTGCCTGCGAGAGCGGCGTAACGTCGTAGACAGGATGTACCTGCGAGAGACGCGCCGGCGCAACGCGGACGGGACCGAGGTCGCCTACCTCGCCCTCGCCCACAACGAGCGCGACCCGAAGACGGGCATGCCGAAGGCAAGGATCGTGCACAACTTCGGCCGCGCCGACCTCGTCGACCGGGAGGGCCTTCGCCGCCTCGTGCGCTCCATCAGCCGCTTGCTCGATCCCGCAGACGCCGTCGCCGCGACGGCCTCTGGCGAGGTGGCCGTGATCGACGCCCGCCCGATGGGCGCCGCCTACCTCGCGGACGCGCTCTGGCGCCGGATCGGGATCGCGGACGGGATCGCCAAGGTGGCGGCGCGTCGCCGGGTCGATCCCACCCTCGTCGAGCGGGTCATCTTCTCGATGGTGGCGAACCGGCTCTCGGTCCGTCCGCTGTCCAAGCTGGCGGGCTGCACCTGGGTGACACGGCGCGTCTTCATCGAGGGACTCGAAGAGGTCTCCGACGACGCCTGCTACCGGGCGATGGACTTCCTGCTCTCGGCCCTTCCCGAGCTGCAAGAGCAGGCCTTCTTCTCGGTCGCCAACCTGTTGAACCTGGAGGTCGACGTGCTGTTCTTCGACACGTCCTCCACCTACTTCGAGCTCGACCGCCTCGCCGATGAGCTCGAGGACGACACCGGCGAAACCGACGCCGAGAGCGACGACGAGGAGCGGGAGGACCTCGAAGAGCGCGCCATCCGGGCCTGGTCGAAGCACTCCAAAGAAAGCCTCGCGTTTTCATCTGATGCATGATTCTCGCGTTGGCGCGCCCTGCCGCTGAACAGGGAGAACGCGGTCGGCCCGTACGTGACGGATCGCAACAGTCCCCCCTCACCTGGAGATCCACCACTTTCCCTGCAGCTGATGCTTGACTCCTGCATCTGACCCACTTCACCAGATGCAAGGAGTAAGGATGGGCCTCGAAGCGCTCGGACAACGCGACCGCCCCGATATCGAGGCGGCTGCACTTTTCGAGGAGATGCTCCTCGGCTGGCGCCACCAGCAGCTCTCGCGCAACCTCGCCCTCTCGAGCATCGATACGGGCGCTCGGATCGTCCGGCGCTTCGCGACTGCGACCGGCGCCTTCCCGTGGTCCTGGGCGCCCGCGGACCTCGAGCGGTGGGTCGCCGGGCTCCGCGAGCGCCACGGCGTGGCGCGCTCGACGGTGCGCGCCTACGAGCTCGCGCTGCGGAGCTTCCTCGCCTACGTCTGCGATCCTGCCTACGACTTCGCGCGCGCCTGCGAGGTCCGCTTCGGCGCGGTCCCCGTCCAGATCGTCACCGCGATGAACCTCGCCCGGCACCGGGTCGAGCACGAGACGAGCCCGCGGCGCCGGCCGCTCACGCGGCCTGAGTGCCAGGCGCTGTTCGACGCGGCGGATGCCCGCGTCGAGGCGGTGCAACGGTCGGGCCGCAAGGGGACTGCGGCCGCGCTGCGGGACGCGACGATGTTGAAGGTCGCCTACGCGTTCGGGCTCCGGCGCCGGGAGCTGCTCATGTTGGAGGTCGACGACCTTTCCCCGAACCCGAAGGCGCCTGAGTTCGGCCCCTACGGTGTGCTCGCCGTCCGCTACGCGAAAGCGACCGCAGGATCAGGTCCGCGACGCCGCAGCGTCCTCACCGTCATGGACTGGTCGACCGAGGTGCTCGCCGAGTGGGTCGAGCACTGCTGGCCGCGACTCGTCACGCCCGGCACGCGCTGGCTGTGGCCGTCCGAGCGCAACCCCCGGGTCAGCGAGGACCGCTTCAACGCCGCCTTTGCCCGCCTTTCGACCGAGGCTGGCCTCCCGGCCGGTCTCAGCCCCCATTGCCTCAGGCACAGCTACGTCACCCATCTCATCGAGGACGGCTACGATGCACTGTTCGTGCAACAACAAGTCGGCCACGAGCACGCCTCGACGACCTCGATCTACACCGCGGTCTCCTCGGACTACAAGACCCGCATGCTGCGGGCTGCGCTCGACAAGACCCTCGAGCGCAATGCGCGGACACGGAAGGACCGGCGATGAGCGGGACGGCCCCGAGCTACCGGTGGCACCTGCGCGAGCGGCTCGGCGCCAAGGGCATCTGGAAGACGACCGAGCTCGTGCCGCTCCTCGCGGAGCGCGGCGTCGTGCTCTCACCGCCCCAGGTCTACCGACTCGTCGCGAAGGTGCCCGAGCGCCTCAGCCTGACGATCCTCGCCGCGCTCTGCGACATCTTGGGCTGCGGTCCAGGCGACCTCATCGAGGTCGGCGTCACCGCGACACCAGACCCGCCACCTGCGCGCCGTGGCGCGAAGGTCGTGGACCTTCACGAGCTGCCCCGGCCACGACGCGCCCGGGTCGACCCGAACCGACAGCCATGACGTCGACTGTCGCCGGCGGGCAGCGAAGGCTCGACGGCTTCGATCGCTGGGCGGCAGGGCGCCTCGAGGCGGTCGGCGACACCGAGGACCGCCGGGTCGCGCTCGCCTACCTGCGCTGGCACCTGCGGCCCCGCCTCGCCGAGCTCCTCGATCGGGGCACGCTCGACGCCGTCCACGTCGGCCACGCCCGCCAGTCGATGAACGCGGCGCTCGCCTACCTTGCCGAGCTGCGCGACGAGGGGCACGTGCTCGGCGACCTCACCCAAGGCGAGCTCGACCGGCTCTTCGCCGAGCGAGGGACACGCTTGGCGCCACTGCGGAACTTCCTCTGCTTCGCGGTCTCCTCGAAGCGCTGCCCAGCGCTTCGCGTTCCCTGCTATCGGTCGAAGGTGCGTCAGCCGATCGAGGAGGTCGATCGGCTCGAGAGGATCGACGAGCTGCTCGAGAACGAGGCGATCGCGCTCGCGGACCGCGTCGCAGGGCTTCTCGTGCTCGCGCTCGCCCAGCCGGTCGCCCGGATCGCGCGTCTGTCGGCCGGCGCCGTCGGCTGGCGCGAGAACGAGGTGACCGTGCTCCTCGCGCGGACGCCCGCGCCGCTGCCCGAGCCGATGGGAGCGCTCATCGCTGCGCTCGCGAAGCAGCGCCGGGAGCACACCGGGGAAGGCGCGGCCTGCTGGCTCTTCCCGGGGCGTCGCGTCGGAGAGCCGATCGTCCAGCCCGCGCTCAGCCAGCGCCTCCGCCAGATCGGGGTCACCTGCACGGGGCGGCGCGCGGCGCTCTACGCGCTCGCCCGCGAGCTCCCCGCGCCGGTGCTCGTCGACGTCCTCGGCTACAGCCGCAGCTTCACCGCGCAGCTCCTTTCCGAGCTGCGCGTCGACTGGAACGCCTACGCCGCGCTGAAGTCGAGGGAGCGGC
>Ga0307373_10006805_pt1 | contig 18061 bp, 15 predicted proteins | sample OX2MG_FD_202534 | JGI IMG/M metagenome (GOLD analysis project Ga0307373, IMG submission 202534) | Soil microbial communities from Risofladan, Vaasa, Finland - OX-2 | ecosystem: Environmental > Terrestrial > Soil > Coastal area > Acid sulfate soil | place: Finland: Risofladan, Vaasa | collected...
CCGGTCAAACTTCTGCTGGCCAAAGAATTTCATCGCAGCGGTGTATTGTTCCAACGCACTTTGGTACTGGGGATCGGACGGGCGGGCAACTCCGGTGCTCATGGCAGTATTAAGCGGCAATCCCGCGGCGGCGTCAAGCCGCCGCCCAGGTGCCGCCGCGGCCGCTGCGGGAAGTGTATGATGTAGGCGCAACTGCAGACGAGCCTTTCATGTTCGATCAAGTGCCCACACTACTGGAAAGGCTGTTTCTGGGGCGCAGCATCTCCCGGCGCGCGGCGCTGGCGCGTCAACTGCCGCGCTGGCTGATCGAGCGCATCCAGCTTGCGGAATTTCAGCGCACACTCGAGCGCGTGCAGGCCCGCAGCCCCTACTACCGCCGCCGTTTCGCCGAGGCCGGCCTCGCCCGCAACGCCACACGCGGCGTTCGCCACCCCAGCCAGCTCGGCGATTTCTTTACCACCTCGGCCGACCTGCGCACCCACGACACCCGCGAGTTCCTGTGCGTGCCGCCGCAAGCCGGCTTTGAGACCACCGGCACCACCGCCCAGAACAAGCGCATCTACTTTTCCAACGAGGAGGTCCACGACATCGGCTTCGAGGGCGCGGTGGGGCTGTGGAACCTCGGCCTCCGCCCCGGCGACCGCGTGGTCGACGCCTTCGATTACGCCTTCTGGAACGCCGGCATCACCCTCATGCACTCGCTCAACGCGGTTGGGTGCTTCCACATGATCGCCTCCAAGCTGGAGCCGGGCGAGTTCTACCGCCGGGTGAAGGAGTACCAGTTCAACGTGATGGTGGTGGACACGGCCTGGCTGGTGAGCCTGACCGAAATCGCGCAGCAGCAGGGCACGTGGCCGGTGAAATTCATCCTTTCGGGCAGCGAGAACATGACTGAGTCCACCCGCGCCTGGGTGGAATCGGTGTGGAAGGCCAAGGTCTATCTAGCCTATGGACAGACCGAATCGTTGGGCGCCAGCGGCATCGAGTGCCCCGCCCAAAAGGGTTACCACCTCAACGAGCTGAATTTCCTGTTCGAGATCATCAACCCCAATGCGGACGGGTTCGGGGAGCTGGTGTTCTCCACCCTGACCCGCAAAACCATGCCGCTGGTGCGCTACCGCTCCAACGACATCACCCGCTTCCTGGACGATGCCGAGCCCTGCGGGTGTCTGCTGAGCTGCATGCGGCGGGTGGACAAGATCCAGGGCCGGGGAGACGAGATCATCTCCTGCGGCATGGGCATGATCAGCCCCTGGATTTTTGAGCGCTGGCTGAACGCCGCCGCCGAATCAGGCCTGGGCGCGCGCTTGGCCGACGATTGGCAGGTGGCGGTGCGGCAACCAGGCACGCGCGACATCGTCGAGCTGCGGTTGGAGCTGCGCGAGGGCATCGCCGGGGAACGCGGGGCGCTGGAAGCCGAGCTGCGGCAGTGCCTGATGGCCCAGTTCGAGCAGATTTTTCCCTATTACTTCAAGAACTTGACCATGGGCATGTTTGACCTGCGGGTGGAGTTTCTGCCCCGGGGCACGCTGCGCGGCCCCAGCGCGACCACGCGGCGCAAACTGCGCCGCGTGGTCGACGAGCGCATGCCCCAGGCGGTTCTCACCACTCCCTGAAGCCGCCGGCGGTGCCGCGCCACTTTTTGTTGGTAGCTTGTGGGCGGGTTACCCCAGCGGGCGGCGCACTCTCCCCGCGCTGCCTCAGCGGGGAGAGGCAGCCGGGCGCCCGCGTTCGATTAAAGCGCTTTAATGCTGTTTTAACAGACCCTTAACCTACGCTCAGCCAGAATGGACAGCGGAGGAGAGGATTTCATGACCGATTCACCTTCGAAACGCGGTGCCGCAAGCCGCAAAGCCGCTCCCGTAACCCCTGGCGGCGAATCGGGCGCCCCACGCCTGGGCGTCCTGCTGGTTGGCATGGGCGCCATCTCGACCACCTTGGTGGCCGGCGTGGCCGCCGTACGCCAGGGCTTGGCCCGGCCCTACGGCGCGCTCACCCAACTGGCGCTCATGCCCCCGGAGGGAGGGCGTGGACCGCAGGTGCCGCTGGCCGAGTACCTGCACCTCACCAAGCTGGACGACATCGTCTTCGGCGGCTGGGACATCAACCCCGGCACCGCCTACGATCTGGCCGCCGCCTCGGGCGTGCTGGAGCCGCAGTTGCTGCAGGCGGTGCGGCCCGCGCTCGATGCCATCCAACCCATGCCCGGCATTCATGATCCCCGCTATTTGCGCCGCACCGAGGGCAAGCGGGTCAAGGCGGAGACCAACAAGTTCGAGCAGGCGGCGGCGCTGCGCGCCGATATCCGCGACTTCAAAAAGCGGCACAACACCGGCCAGATCGTGGTCATGTGGTGCGGCTCGACCGAGGTGTTCCTGCCGGTGGGTCCGGCGCACCAGAGCGTGCGCATCTTCGAGACCGCGATGCGGGAGAACGAGCCCACCATCGCCCCAAGCATGATCTACGCCTACGCCGCCCTGCAGGAGGGCTGCAGCTTCGTCAACGCCACCCCCACCCTCACCGTCGATCTGCCGGTAATGAAGGAGCTGGCGGAGAAAAACGGCTGCCCCATCAGCGGCAAGGATTTGAAGACCGGGCAGACGCTGCTCAAGACCATCCTGGCGCCCGGCATCCGGCAGCGCATGTTGGGGCTGGCGGGGTGGTTCTCGACCAACATCCTGGGCAACGGCGACGGCGCCACCCTGGACGACCCGGCGGCGTTCCGCAGCAAGGAGGAATCCAAGCTGTCGGCACTGGGACACATCCTGCAGCCGGAGCTGTACCCGGAACTCTACGGCAAACTCTCGCACGTGGTCAAAATCAATTACTATCCGCCGCGGGGTGACAACAAGGAGAGCTGGGATAACATTGACATCGTAGGCTGGCTGGGCTACCCCATGCAGATCAAGGTGAACTTCCTCTGCCGGGATAGCATTCTGGCCGCGCCGCTGCTGCTGGATTTGGCGCTGCTGAGCGCCGCCGCCCAGCGCGGAGGCGAGAGCGGCGTGCTGGAGTGGCTGGGCTTTTACTTCAAGAGCCCGCAAACGCTGCAGGGCAAGCCGGAGCACGATCTGGCGGTGCAGTACACCCGCTTGCAAGACGCGTTCCGCGCCCTGGCGCCGAAGCTGGAAAAGCCGCAGCCGGCGAAAGTGTCGGGCGCGCGCACCGTGCGCGTGTAAGGACGTGTCAAGGAAAAGCCCCGCCGCTGGCGGGGCCCAAGGCACCCCGCCAAGGGCGGGGTGCTGGTGTGGATAAACCGCGGGCGGCGGTAGCCGGGGGCCCGCGTGGATTGACGGATAGACCGCCGTCGGCGCACGAGCGGGGCTCAAGGGCCCCCGCGACGCGCCGGCGGCTTAGCGGGCGGCGGTAGCCGGGGGCCCGCGTGGATTGATGGGTAGACCGCCGTCGGCGCACGAGCGGGGCTCAAGGGCCCCCGCGACGCGCCGGCGGCTTAGCGGGCGGCGAAGCCGGGCGCCCGCGTGGATGAACGATGCCTGAACAAACACTGACTGGTAAAGTGGCGTTGGTCACCGGGGCGGCGCGCGGCATTGGCCGCGCCATCGCCCTGCGCCTGGCCCAGGGCGGCGCCGACGTCGTCATCAACTATGTCACCAGCGAGGCTGCCGCCGCCCGCCTGGCCGATGAGGTCCGCGCCCTGGGGCGGCGCGCCGAGGTGGTCAACGCCGACGCCATCCACCCCGACGGCATCACCAAGCTCTTCCAGGCCGTCACCGAACACTTCGGCGTCCTGGACATCTACGTCAACAACGCCATCGACGTGGCCACCTATGGGCCCGTCACCCGGCAACGACTCGAGGGCTGGAGCCATACCGTCAACGGCAACACCAACGCCCTCCTGCTCAGCGCCCAGCGCGCGCTGCCGCTCATGAAAGGGCGGCGCGGCAAGATCCTCAGCCTCTCCAGCCTGGGTTCGCAGCACTATATCCCCGGCTACGCCTCCATCGGCGTCACCAAGGCCGCCACCGAGGCGCTCACCCGCTACATGGCGGTCGAACTGGGACGCTACGGCATCAACTGCAACACCCTGTCGGGCGGCCCCATCGACACCGACGCGCTCAAGCTGTTCGCCAACTACCCGCAGATGAAAGAAGCCTGCGAAAAACTCTCGCCCGCCGGACGCATCGGCACCCCGGAGGATTTGGCCGAGGTGGCCGCCTTCCTGTGCTCGGATAGCGCCAACTGGATTTACGGGCAAACCATCATCGCCGACGGCGGGCTCTCCCTGCTCAGCGTCGGCTAGCAGCCCACTCCACTCGAGGACCTAATCTCCGATGCCCGACAATAACCCTTCCAGTAACGCCGCCGAAGTTCTCATCATCCGCCAAACCGCCGACCGCGTGCTGGCCCAGCGCCACGCCGAGATTCTCGCCACCGTGCAGGGCGCGATCGCCGAGGTCCTGGGCCGGGAACCCGACGAGGTCACCCCCACCAGCAGCTTGATGAACGACCTCAACGCCGAGTCGCTGGACTTCCTCGACCTGCTGTTCCGGCTGGAGTCGGCCTTCGGCATCAAGATTCCGCGCGGCGGCATCCAGCGCGCCACCCAGGGCTCGCTGACCGAGGCCGAGTTCCAACAAAACGGGGTGCTGACCGAAGCCGCGCTGGAGCGGCTGCGCATTCTCATGCCCGAAGTCGATGCCGCCCGCCTCAAGACCGGGCTCACGCCGCGCGAGATTCCGGCGCTGTTCACCCCGGAGACGTTCGCGCGCCTGGTGGCTTGGCGCATCGGCGAAATGGAAGCGGAAAAAGCCGCCGCCCCGGCCCCCGCCTCCTCCACCGAGAAGGCGGCCGGCTAGTCCGGTTCACCGCGCTCATCGTTCATCGCTCATCGGGGCAAGACCGCCACCATGCGTTATCTCCTTCTCGACCGGATCACGGAACTGCAGCCCGGCGCCTACGCCGTCGGCCGCAAGTGCGTTGCCATGACCGAGGATTACTTCACCGACCACTTCCCGGGTTTTCCCGTGGTCCCGGGGGTGTTGATCGTCGAGTCCATGGCGCAGCTCGCCGGACGGCTGATCACCTACTCCGTGGCGGCGCAGGAGGGGCCGGTGTTGCCGGTGCTGTTGACCGTCGGCAACGCCCGCTTCCGGCGCTTTGTGCGCCCCGGCGATACCATGGAAATCCGGGCCGATTTGCTGGCGTTGACCGAAGGCGCCGGGCGCTGCAAATGCGCCGCGCGCGTGGGCGAGACCCTCGTCGCCACCGCCGAGCTGATGCTCGGCTACGACACCGGCCCGATCACTGGGGTTGGTACGGGCGTGATTCCGGCCACGGCCCGCGAGGAGCTGGCGCGCTGGGCCGAGCAGGTGAACCGGAATTTGTTGGGTGACCTGGTGGTGACACGTCCATGAGCACCCGCGCCCCCTACCGTGCCGCTTCCGGCAGCCGCCGCGTGGTCATCACCGGCATGGGCGCCCTCACCCCGCTGGGACCCAGCGTGGGCGCGACCTGGGAAGGCCTGCAAACCGGGCGCTGCGGCATCCACGCCCTGAGCCTGTTTGACGCCTCCACCTTCGAGACCCGCATCGGCGGTGAGGTGCCGGGCCACGATGTGGAGCGGGTGCGTCAGCAGGCGCCGCCGGCGCTGAGCGAAGCTCTGGACCGCAAAAACTCCTTTGGCTATGTGGCCGCCCTGGCCGCCTTCGCCGACGCCGGCCTCAAGCCCGGCGACACCGCCAGCGGCAAGCTCGACCCCGGCCGGCTGGGCATTGCGCTCGGCACCGAAGGCCGGCGCGACAGCCTGCTGCCCGAGCTCGCCCAGCGCAAACTCCGCGTCCACGGCCTCGAAGAGCGCCGGGCGGCGCTGGCGGCCATTCCGGCCTGGGAATACCTCCGCTACTCCCCTTATGGACTGGCCTATCTGCTCGCCGGGCAGTTCGGCGCCCGTGGCCCCATCACCACCATCTCCACCGCCTGCACCTCCAGCTCGCAGGCGCTGGGCTTTGCCCTCGACAAGATCCGCCACGGCGAAGCCGACGTCATGCTCGCCGGCGGGGCCGAGTGCCTGATGGAACCGACCATGGTGGCCGGCTTCATCCTGCTGGGCGCGCTCAGCAAGCGCAACGACGATCCCCAAACCGCCTCCCGCCCCTTTGATGGCGAGCGCGACGGCTTCGTGCTGGCCGAAGGCGCCGCCATGCTGGTGCTGGAAGACGCTTGGCATGCCTACCGCCGCGGCGCCCGCGTCTACGCCGAACTCGCCGGCTTTGGCGCCTCCATTAACGCCTACCGCATCACCGACTCCCCTCCCGACGGCCAGGGCCCCATGCTGGCCATGCAGGCCGCCCTCGCCGACGCCGGCATCACCCCCGCCGACGTGGACTACATCAACGCCCACGGCACCTCCACCGTGCAGAACGACGCCAGCGAGACGGTGGCCATTAAACGCTGCTTTGGCGAGCACGCCGCCCGCATCCCCGTCAGCTCGACCAAATCCATGACCGGGCACATGGTCAACGCCGCCGGCGCCATCGAGGCGGTGATCTCGGCCCTGGCCATCCATCACGGCTATGTCCCGCCCACCATCAACTACCACCACCCCGATCCGGTGTGCGACCTGGACTATGTTCCCAACCAGGGCCGCCATCAGCCGGTGACCACCGTGGTGTCCAACTCGTTCGGCTTTGGCGGCTCGAACGGCAGCTTGGTCTTGCGCGCTTATGTCCCCTGAGGCCATCCCCTCCAGCGAACACGGGCGTGCCCCGCGCCGCGTCGTGATCACCGGCGTCGGCTTGGTATCGCCGCTGGGCAACTCCGCCCCCGCGCTCTGGGACGCCTTGCGCCAGGCGCGCAGCGGGCTGGGCGATGTCCCCCATCTGGCCCTCGATGCCTACCGCACCCGCGTCGGCGGCGCGGTGCGGGATTTTGTGCCGCGCCAGTACATCTCCGACTCCAAGTCGCTGAAGTTGATGACGCGCCCGGTGCGGCTGGGGGTGGCGGCCATGGAGCTTGCCGCGCAAGACGCCGGCCTGATCGCCGCCGGCAAGCCGACGCCGCTGCTGGCCGAGCTCAACCCCGCCCGCATCGGCTGCTTTGTGGGTTCGCCCGGCCACGCCGGGGACCGTGACGAACTGCTGCGCGCTCTCGATCTCTCCTACGGCAACGGCGATGGCGGCGGCCTCGATCTGGCCGCCTTCGGTGCGGTGGGCATCCCCACCGTCAACCCGCTGTGGCTGCTCAAGAGTCTGGCCAACCTGGTGCTGTACTTCGTCAGTCTGCGGCTGGGCGCCCAGGGGCCGAACGCCAACATCTGCATGAGCGGCGCCGGCGGCGCCATGGCGGTGGGAGAGGCGTTCCACGCCATCCGCTACGGACGGGCGGACTTGGCCATGGCGGGCGGCTACGAATCGCTGTTGGACGAGGAGCGGCTGGAGAGCTTCGAGCCCAGCGGCTTGCTCTACCTCGGCGATGGCGCCGCGGCGGCGGCGAGCCGTCCGTTTGACCGGGACCGGGCCGGGTTTGTGGCCGCCGAAGGCGGGGCCTTCCTGGTGTTGGAGGAAGCCGAGCGGGCGCAGCACCGGGGCGCCCGCATTTACGGCGAGCTGCGCGGCTACGGCACGGCGGCCAGCGGCGTCGCCCACGGCGGCGCGGGCCGCGCCAACGAAACCGCCGAGGCCTTCGCCGGCGCCATGGAAGCCGCCCTCACCGACGCCCGCCTGCAAGCCTGGGATTTAGCCGCCATCTACGCCCAAGGCCTGGCGACCGAGCGCAGCGACCGCGCCGAGGCGGAGGCGCTGAAGCAGTTGCTGACCGCGCGCGCCGCCTATACGCCCGTCACGGCGGTGAAGTCCATGACCGGCAATCTGTTGGCCGGCTCGGGGCCCTTGGAAGTGATCGCCGCGATCGCCGCGCTGGGCAGCTCGCCGGGCGCGGTGGGTTATGTCCCCCCCATCCTCAACCTCGATCACCCCGACCCGGATCTGGGTTTGGATTACGTGCGCGGCACCGCCCGTGCGGGCGAGTTCGCACGCATCTTGGTGAACGCCGGGGGTTTGGGCGGCACGGTCGCCTCATTAATTATCGAGCGCACGCTCGATCACTCGCTCGAGCGCGCCGGCGGAGTCCAGTGAGCGCGCCGCCGCTGCCCGCTGGGCCTGCACGCTTGCAGGGACACGCCATCCTCATCACCGGCGCCACCCGCGGCATTGGTCGCGCCACGGCGCTGCGGCTGGCGGCCGAGGGCGCCCAGGTGGCGCTGAACTGCCGCGCGCAAAGCCCCGCCGCCGACGCCCTGGCGGAGGAGATCCGCGCCGCGGGCGGCGCCGCCGTGGTGGTGGCCGGCGATGTAGCCGACGCCGACAGCGCCCGCGCCCTGGTCGCGGCCGCCCAGCAGGCGTTTGGGCGCCTGGACGCGCTCGTCAACAACGCCGGCATTGTGCGCGACGGGCTGCTCATCGGCATGGACGAAGCCGACTGGCTGCAGGTGCTGGCCACCAACCTGACGGGCGTGTTCCACTGCTGCCAGGCGGCGGCGCAAATCATGGTACGGCAGCGCCGCGGCCGCATCGTCAACATCTCCTCGGCGGCCGGCGAGCGCCCCAACCGCGGCCAGGTCAACTACGCCGCCAGCAAGGGCGGGGTTAACGCCCTCACCAAGGCGCTGGCGCAGGAGCTGGCGCCGCGCAATATCACCGTCAACGCGGTGGCGCCCGGCATGATCGCCACCGAGATGAGCCAAAACGTGCGCGCGCTGGCGGGCGAACAGATCCTGGCCGCCATCGCCCTGCGCCGCTACGGCCAGCCGGAGGAGGTGGCGGCGGCGGTCGCCTTCCTGCTCTCGCCCGACGCCGCCTATATCACCGGCCACATCCTCAACGTCGATGGGGGACTGCGCGCATGAGCACACGGCTGACGCCCGCGCCCACGCGCGGCCTCCAGCGGGTGGCCGTCACCGGCCTCGGCACGCTCACCCCGGCGGGCGTCGGCCTCGCTGCCTGCCGCGCCTGGGAACAGGCGCCGGCAGGCTACGGCCAGCGCGTGCCAGACTTCGATCCCGCCCACTATATTCCCAGCCCCAAACTGCGGCGCAGCATGCACCGCAGTTTCGAGCTGGTGGCGGCGGCGGCGGTGGAGGCCATGCGCGCCGCCGGGCTGCCGAACGCTGCCAGCATCGCCGCCGCCGGCATCGCTGCCGAGCGCGCCGGCATCGCCTCCGCGCTCGCCGATCTGTCGCCCTTGAGCGGCGACCTGCTGCACGTACTCGAGCAAATCGAGGTGCCGGTGGGCGGTGCGGACCAGCCCATGGCTTGGGCGCAGTTCGCCGAGTTGGCACTCCACCAGCTTCACCCCTTCCGCCGGCTGACGTTGCTGGCCAACATGGCCGTCGCCCACACCTCGCTGCTGTTCGGGTTGCAGGGACCGAGTTTTACCTTCACTTCGGGCGCCGCGGGCGGAATGCAGGCGATCACGCAAGCGGCTTGGACCATCGCCGAGGGGCGGGCCGACCTCATGCTCTGCCACACCGCCGAATCACCGGATCAAACCTTCGCGGCCGCGCCTCCGCCCGAAGCCGCCGGCGCGCTGGTGCTCGAATCCTGGGAAACGGCGCAGCGGCGGCAGGCGCCGATCCTAGTCGAACTCCTCGTCGAACTCCTCCCTGGCGCTCCCCCACCGCCCGCAGGCGATTTCGGGCTCTCGCCCGTCCCCGGATTTTTGGCGGTGCTGCTGCAGGTGGACGCGGTCCCCGCCACCACGGCGATTCCGCTGGCGGCGCTGCGGGGCTTGCCGGTGCAGGCGCCGCAGCGCCGCCCGGTCCCGGGGCTGGGTGAAGTGTCATGACCGGGAACGCGTGCGTCATCACCGGCGCCGGCATCATTTCTCCCCTCGGGCGCGGGCTCGCCGCCACGAGCGCAGCTCTCGCCCGCGGCCAGGGCGGCATCGTCACCATCTCCCGCTTTGACACCTCCGGCTTCCCCGTACGCTGCGCCGGCGAAGTCGCCGACTCGAACCACGACGCCCCGATTCCGCAGGACCACCGCCGCCCCGAGGCGCTGGCGCGGATCGCGCTCGAGGAAGCGCTCGCCAGCGCGGGGCTGGCGCCCGACACCGCTCCCGATCCCCGGCGCGCGCTCTCGTTTGCCCTGGGCAAACCCACGCTGGATTTGGAACTGCTCGCCCGCCAGCGTTCCCGCTGGTCACAGACGTCGCTGACCAGGGCGCGGCCGGGCCCCGCACGCAGTCCGGCCGAGGTGTTGCAGGTGCTGCCGGAGTTGCAGCGCCAACGCGAGCAGACCGACGCCAGCGCCGTGCTGCCGCGCTTGGCCGCGCACGCCGGGGCGGGCGGCGAACGCTACTCCAGCTACACCGCCTGCGCCTCCGGCAACGACGCCATCGGGTTGGGCAAGCGCCTGATCGAACGCGGCCACGCCGACGTGGTCATCGCCGGCGCCAGCGACTGCCAGGTGCATCCCCTCAGCCTGCTGGAGTTTGAACTGCTGTCGGCGCTCTCGCATGAGCCCGCCGCCACCGCCTGCCGGCCCTTTGACCGGCAGCGCACCGGCTTTGTGGTGGGGGAGGGAGCGGCGGTGGTGGTGCTGGAAGCGGCGGCGCATGCCCAGCGCCGCCACGCGCCCGTGCTGGCGCATCTCGCCGGCTATGGCAGCTCGCTCGATAGTTACGGGCTGACCAAGTGCCATCCCCAAGGCCGCGGCGCCGCCCTCGCCATGGCCGCCGCCCTCGCCGACGCCGGGTTGGACCCCGGCGCCATCGGCTATATCAACGCCCACGGCACCGGCACCGTCCTCAATGACGCCGCCGAGGCCGCCGCCATCACCCGTATCTGGGGCGCCTCCGCCCAAGTGGCGGTGAGTTCCACCAAGTCGGCCACCGGCCACCTCCTCACCGCCGCCAGCGCCGTCGAGGCCGTGTTCACGCTGCTGTGCCTGCAGGACCGCCTGCTGCCCGCCAACTTGAACTTCCGCCAGTCCGATCCCGACTGCACCCTCAACATCGTCGCCGTGCCCACGCCCGCGCCCGCGCTCGACGCCGCCATGTCCAACGGCTTCGGCTTCGGCGGCCAGAACTCGAGCCTCATCCTCCGCCGGCCGGCGCCGCTGGGTGGGCGCCGGCCGGCCCGCACCGCCTAAACCGCCCATGAATCTGGACTCCGCCTTTAGCTTCCTCGATCACCACCTGCTGCGCCGCCCGGAGCAACGCTTGCGCGTGGCCCAGCACCTCTCGCCCGCCATCGTGCAGCGCCTGCAGCGCTCCAAGCTGCACCAGATGGTGAAGTACCTCAACCGCCACTCCCGCTTCTACCAGCGCAAGTTCCGCGAGTACGGCATCGATCCCCGCGGCGTGCACAGCCACGCCGACCTGGGAAATTTCTTCACCACCGCCGACGACCTCCGCAACAACCCCATCGAGGACTTCCTCTGTGCCCGCCCCGAGTTCGGCTTCGAGACCACCGGCACCAGCATGGGGGTCAACAAGCGCGTCTACTTCTCCTACGCCGAAATGATGGAGTACGGCCGCGACGGCGCCGCCGGACTCTATAACCTCGGCCTGCGGCGCGACGACATCATCGCCGACGGCTTCGACTACTCCTTCTGGAACGCGCCCTTCACCGCCTTTTACGCCATCCAGGCGATGGGCAGCTTTCACGTCATCGGCGCCTTTGTCGAGCCGCGGGAGTTCTACGAGCGCATCCGCGTCTACAAACCCACGGTCATCATGGGCGTGCCCACCCACTTGGTGCGCGTCACCGAGGTGGCCGAGCAGGAGGGCGTGTGGCCGGTGAAGTTCCTGCTGCTCGGGGGTGAGAACCTGAGCCAGCGCACCCGCCATTACATCGAATCGGTGTGGACCGGGGCCAAGGTGTTCCTCAGCTACGGACAAACCGAAGCCTTCGGCGCCAACGGCGTCGAGTGCCCCGACCGTGGCGGCTACCACGTCAGCGGGCTGAGCCTGGTGAGCGAAATCGACCACCCCGACGAGGAAGGCTACGGCGAGCTGGTCTACTCGACCCTCAACCGCTCCGTCATGCCGCTGCTGCGCTACCGCTCCGCCGACATCACCCGCTGGACCACCGACGGCGCCTGCTCCTGCGCCCTGCGCATCCTGCCCCGCATCGCCAAGATCGTGGGCCGCAGCGACGAGTTGATCAACTGCTCCATGGGCAACATCAGCCCTTACTGGTTCGAGGAGATGCTGCGCGATATCCCCGAAGTCACCGATGACTGGCAGGTGGTGGTGCGGCGCGGCGAACGCGACGACCGCATCGAGTTCAACATGGAGCTGCGCCCCGGCGCCGACGCCCAGCAGGTGAAGGAACATGTGTTCCGCAACATTCAGGAACGCTTCCCCGACTGCTGGCGCTACTACACCAAGAAATTTTTCGAGTTCGACTTCCAATTCCACCAACCCCAGACGCTGGGCGGCGGCCGCAAACTGCGCCGCTTGATCGACGCCCGCACCGAAGCCTGGAATGAATAAGCAAGGAGACTCCCGCATGTCCACCCCGACGCTCGCCCTGCGTGGCGGCCACCCCACCGTCACCGCTGCCCTCACCGCCGCCAAGGTCGCCTGGCCCATCGTGACCGACGCCGACCGGCAGGCGGTGCTGCGCGTGATCGACCGCAAGCTGCTGTGGGCGCAGACCCGGCCGGAGGGCTTGTACGCTCCCGAACAGTCGGCGCTGGAGCAGGAGTTCGCCGCCTTCGTGGGCGCCAAGTACGCCCTGGCGGTCAACGGCGGCACCGCCGGCCTGCACCTCGCTTTGGCGGCCGCCGGCATCGGCCCCGGCGACGAGGTCCTCACCTCCGCCTTCTCCTTCCTCGCCACCCCGGCCGCCATCCTGCACGCCGGCGCCACGCCCGTGTTCGTCGATATCGACCCCCGCACCTTCAACCTCGATCCGGCGCTCATCGCGGCCAAGATCACGCCCCGCACGCGCGCCCTGATGGTGGTGGATATCCACGGACTCTGCGCCGACTTCGGCCCCATCCTCGCGATCGCGCGCCAGCACAATCTGATCCTCACCGAGGACGCCTGCCAAGCCCCCGGCGCCACCTGGCAGGGCCGCGGCGCCGGAACCATCGGCCTCACCTCCGGGTTCAGTGTCAATGGCACCAAGAACTTCGCCGTCGGCGAAGGCGGCTTCATGGTCACCAACGACGACGAAGCCTACTACAAAGCCAACTGGATGAAGCAGGTGGGCGAGGTCTTACCGGCGAGCGATCCCACCATGCGGTTCCAGCATCTGCTCGCCTGGAACTACCGCGTGCAGGAGCTGCCCTGCGCCTTCGGCCGCAGCCAGTTAAGCCGCCTGGCCGAGGTCAACGCCACCGGGCAGCGCAACGCGGCCATTCTCGCCACCTACCTGCAGGACCTGCCCGGCGTGCGCGCCCCCTATATTCCCGAGGGATGCGTCTCGGTCTACCACAAGTACCGCATCCGCTTGGTGCCCGAGGAGCTGAACTCGAAGCTGCGCGGCGCCGCGCTGCGGGATGCCTTCATGGCCGCCCTCACCGCCGAGGGCGTGGACGTGGACCTGTGGGGCAGCGCGCCGCTGTGCGCCCACCCCATGATGCAGGCCCGCAACCCCGGCGACACCGCCGCCGACTACCCCAACACGGTCGCCATGTTCGCCAACTCGTTCTGCCTGACCAACGACGTGTTCCCCCTCTACGCCCAGCCCGCCCCGGTCATGCACGCCTACGGCGAGGCCCTGCGCAAGGTAGCGCTGTCTTCCTTTTAATCGCGGGCGCCCGGCTTCGCCGCCCGCTCCGCCGCCGCCGCGTCGCGGGGGCCCCATGCCCCGCTCGTGCGCCGCCGGCGACTTCAGCCCCGAACTTTGCTTGGGCGCCCGCCTTCGCCGCCCGCTCCGCCGCCGCCGCGTCGCGGGGCCCCATGCCCCGCTCGTGCGCCGCCGGCGACTTCAGCCCCAAACTTTGCTTGGGCGCCCGCCTTCGCCGCCCGCTCCTGCGCGCCGGGGAGCGGCGGCCCCTTCGCCCCTCTCCCCGGCTGCGCTTACCTCGCGTCCACACTCCGGCTGAAGCCGGCGGCCTTCCCCCGGCAGAGCGACCAGCAGAGCGGCGTACCGGAGACGTGAATCCGCCCAGCGCCTGCCGCGCCCAGCGGCATTTTGCAACTGCGCGGGGGGTGGCCTCATCACTTACTTAGAGGTGAGGATATGGCGAGTGCGGTGCGCGTGGTGCTGAATCCCAACCGCCGCAGTGTGCCTGCGCAGGCGCTGTTAGATGCGCTGCAAGGCCGCGTTGTCGGCCAGGGCGAGGCGCTGGAGCGGATCGTCGACACCTATCAAACCTTGCTGGCGGGCCTGAACTCGCGCCAACGTCCGCTGGCCAATTTCCTCTTCCTGGGGCCTACCGGCTCCGGCAAAACCCATGTGGTGGAAACGCTCGCCGAAACGTTGTTTCGTAATCCCCGGGCATTGATCAAGGTGGATTGCGCTGAGTTCCAGCACAGCCACGAGATTGCCAAGTTGGTGGGTTCACCGCCGGGGTACTTGGGACACCGTGAAACCCATCCCGTGTTGACACAGGAGGCGTTGGACCAGTATCAGACCCCGGAGGTGCCGCTGAGCTTGGTACTTTTCGACGAGATCGAAAAGGCTGCCGACGCGCTGTGGCAGCTTTTGCTGGGGATTTTGGACAAAGCCAGCTTGACGCTGGGCGACAACCGGCACGTCAGCTTCGCGCGCACCATGATCTTTCTCACCAGCAACTTGGGTGCGGGCGAGATGCAGGCGCTGCTACGGCCCGGGTTCGGGTTTGCGCCCGCGAGCGTGGGCGCCGGAGCGGTGGCCGAGTTGGCCGGCGGCACGCGGCGGCGGCTGGATAGTTCCGCCATCGCGGCGGCACGGCGCCAGTTCTCGCCCGAGTTCTTCAATCGGCTGGATCACGTGGTCGTGTTCCAACCGCTGGACTCCGCCCAGCTCGAGCGCGTGTTGGATCTTGAACTCGACGCGGTGCGCCAGCGCTTGGCCAGCGGACCTGCCCATGGCCTCGCCCATAATCTCGATGGCCATGCCGCGGGTCTGGAGGCGGTGCCGGTGGATTTCCGCTGCACCGCGCGCGCCCGCGCCCACCTGCTCGCCGAGGGCGCGGACTTGAAATACGGCGCCCGCCACCTGAAGCGTGCCATCGAACGCCATCTGGTCGCACCGCTCGCCAGTCTGCTGGCCACCAACCAAGTGGGTGGTGCCCACGGCATCAACCGCGTCGTGGTGGACTATGACGAAGGCGCCGGCTTGGTGTTCTCCCGCGAAGCGGCCCTGGCGCACGGGGCCTTGGCGCGCGGCACGACCCATTAGCGGACTTGCTCACCCACCCCCAGGCGGGCACTACATGCCACGCCGTGGGCTTGCAAGGCCGCGAGCAGCGTGGCGGCGCCGGTGAACACCTCCGCCCGCCAGCCCCGGCGCTGCGCCGCCGCCACGAACTCGGGGACATCGTCGAAGTACAGGATCTGCGCGGGCGCGCATTGCGCCTGTTCCTCGGCGGCGGTGTAGATGGCTTGGTGCGGCTTCTCCGCTCCCACCTCGTAGGAAAGAATGCGGAAATCAAAGCCCGCCAGGAGCGGGTAAAGCCGTTCGAGATGCACAAAGTGGAGTGCGTTGGTGTTGGACAGCAACCCCAGCCGGTAATGACGTCGAAGCTCGCGAATCCACGCCGGCGGCACCAGGTGCTGCGCGGCGGCGCCGAAGATCGAATTCCACCACGCCGGAAAGGCGTCAACGGCTACCCCAGTAAGAGCGCACATGGCCGCCTGGAACTCGGCGGCGTCGATATTGCCGGCCTCGATGCGGTCGATGAGTGCCTGCGCCGCGGCACGGCAGGGCGCCAGTTGCTCCCGTATCGGATCGAAGCTGAACGGCAGCAGCGTACGGCCTATATCGAAGATGATGGTGTGAACGGGCAAGAAGCGCAGCGGTGGGTCTCGGGGCACCGGGGTGCCCAGGTCAGTTAAAGACAGCTGTGGCCAGCCACCCCCAATCTTCTAGGAGTTAGGCTGGCCAGAATAACTGCCGAACGGATTCACGCCACGCTGCGGCGGGTTTTCGCAACCGCGGGTTGCTCCGGCTCGGGCAATAGCTCGAGCACGTAGCCCGCGTCCAGCGATGCGGAGCAGCGGCTGCACTTTTGCCCGGGCATGACGCGCAAACGCGAACGCCCCAGGCGAACTTCCGGCACCGCCAAACCCTCGATGGTGCGGGTGCACATCGGGCAATGAACTTTCGCTTTTAATCCTTCGACCAATGCAGGCATACCGTCCACCTCCTCTCTTCAAACTCTGCTTCAAACTCTCGGCGAACTCTCCGGGCGACAACTTTCCGGATATTAGAAACTCATCCGGCTAATTTTCACAATCTGGCCCATTGGACGCGGCTTGGACTGTAAAAGTTTCAGCCCGGAGACCGCTACCGCGAAATAAATATCCGCGGGACGAACCCCGAAAACCACTAACGGCGGCCGCGCCCGCTGGCTTCAGCCACGGCCTTGCACCGCACCAAGCCACCCAAGGCCACCCAAGCTCCGCTAGAAGGCCTCTAATATACACGCCTTTGGTTCAGCGCACAAGGCCAAAAGTCGATTGGTTTTAAAGGGGTTACTCTCCGCGGCAGCCGGGCAGCGCCGGGGTGGCAGCGGCAGCGACCCAGCGAAAAGTGGCGAGCCACCCGTGCTTATTTCTGCAGGCTGAAAGCGTAGAGCGTACCGTCAGCGACGGAGAGCACGTACTGCGTACCGTCCAGCATGTAGGTTTCCGCCGCGTTCCCCACCTGGCCGATGTGGGAGTGCCACAGCGGTTGCGGCGTCTTGGCGTCGTAGGCAACCAAGTTGCCGGCGCCATCACCGGAGAACAGCAAGCCGCCGGCGGTGCTCAGCAGGCCGGTGGGCCCGCCGCCCGGGAACTCGTAGTTGTAGACGGTTTTGCCGGTGTGGTAGTCGATGCCCGCGATCGAGCTGGGGAAACTGCCCACCGCGTCCTCTTCCTTGCCCCCCAGCCCCATCATCAAGCGGGTGTTTTTCAGCGTCAGGTAGTACATGGCGTAGCCCTGATGCAGCCCCACGTAGAACAAGCCGGTTTGCGGATCGAACGTCGGCGGCGGCCAGTTGGTCGAGCCGCCGTTGGTGGGCGACACCAGCGAGCCGGCGATGGTCGAATCCTTCTCCGGATTGCGCACCACTCCACCTTGGGCGTTGATCTCCGCCGCCCAGTTGGCCGCGGGCGAAAACCGGCTGGTCAGCAAATGCGCGCCCGTGTCCCGGTCCAGCACGTAGAAGTAGCCGTTGCGCGCCGCCTGCATGACCATGTGGCGGGGTTGGCCATCCCAGGTGCCGTCGACCAGTACCGGTGATTCGCTTGAGTCCCAGTCGTGAGTGTCGTCCGGCGAGGTCTGGAAATACCATTTCATTTTGCCTGTATCGACGTCGAGCGCGATGATCGAACAGGTGTACAGGTCGGTATCCTTGGCCGCCGCACCGCGCGGATCCACCGAATACGCCGGAATCGGGTTGCCGGTGCCGAAGATATACAGGTTGGTCGCCGGATCATAGGAGCCGGGCATCCAATAGGTGGCGCCCCCGTGCTGGGCCGCGTCGATCGTGCCCCAGGAATCCGCCCCCGGATCGCCCTTGGCCATGGGCACGTTGTAGTGCTTCCACTGCAGGTCGCCCGTCACGGGATCGAAGGACTGGATGAATCCCGGCGCGTCCAGGTCGTCGCTGGTGCCGACCAGGAGATGGTTTTTTACCACCACGGGCGCGGTGGTTGAAAAATAATGCTCGTCGAAGTCGGAGATGATCTTGTGCCAGCGCTCCTTGCCGGTCTTGGCGTCGAGCGATACCAGCACGTCATCGGGGGTTTCCAGGTACAGCCAATCGCCGTACATCGCCATGCCGCGGTTGCCGATGTGGGTGCCGCCGCGGGAACGCCACCAGTAGTGCCACAGCACCGTGCCATCGCGCGCATCCACCGCCCAGGCGTTGTCGGGGGAGGAGACGTAGATGATGCCGTTGACCTCGAGCGGCGAGCCGGAAATCCGCGGTGTGCCGCTGCTCGAGCCCGGCATATT
>Ga0307373_10006806_pt1 | contig 18060 bp, 10 predicted proteins | sample OX2MG_FD_202534 | JGI IMG/M metagenome (GOLD analysis project Ga0307373, IMG submission 202534) | Soil microbial communities from Risofladan, Vaasa, Finland - OX-2 | ecosystem: Environmental > Terrestrial > Soil > Coastal area > Acid sulfate soil | place: Finland: Risofladan, Vaasa | collected...
GCACCGACGGCATCAACCGGTGCGGCGCCCGCAATCGTGGTTTGCTGGCTATTGGCAAGCTGCCAGCGACCATCCTGATATGTCCACACGCGCAGGCTGTAGTAGGGCTTGCCGCCGTCATAGGGCGCGATGCGCGAGATCATCACCACGGACATGCCAAAGTCCGCCATGCGCATGGAAATGACCGGGTCGCCCGGCAAGATGGGGGCACCGGATTTTTTCTCCTGTTCCAGATGTGCTACTCGGTCCGCTTTGCTCAGCGCTCCCGCGCTGGTGACGTAATCGACACCGTCCAGCACGTAAGGCGACCAATCCTCAGGATTCGGATGCCATTCGTCCATCTTGAGTCTCTCCAAGAGACTCACAATGGTCTTGTCAGCCTCAGTTGTAGGCTTGTACGGGATGGTCTTACAAGGGTTTTCGCAATCTTCCGCCGAATTCGCGGTTGTGGCAAAGGGAGCGGTGCCGTGGCTTATACCGGTATCAACGACGGCGAATTCCCGCCACCCAGCCGGGCGCTTGACCCAGACACGCATAAAGCGCGCGTTGTGGTGTACCCCGGTAATCACTTCCAGCTGATCGTATCGGTACCACTGAACGTCCGTATCGCCCTGATTGTCCACCGCGAGCGTGCGGAGATTTTTCAGTGTCTCCGTTTTTGACCGCGTTTTACCCTCTGTGTCAGTCCACTCGAAATCCGCGTCCAGGAGTGCGCCGGCCGTCGCCTTATTCCCTTCCGCAACTGCTGCCAGGCAAGTGCGGTCCGCCTGAACAACGACAGAATCCTCACGGGAGCCGGCAGGCATCGCCTGAGCTCCCTGGGCACAGCACAGAATGCCTGCGACGAGAGCCAGCATTACGCGCGTTCTTGTGGTCGTGTTCATCGAGCCCTCTTGCTGCTCCTAACTTCGCTCCTTAACCGAGTTTGCCGACGTGCTTTTCGAGCAGGCTCCAAGCTTGCTGGCCGATCGTTTTCTTCCAATGGCTGTAAAAGGGTCCCAGCCGGTCCCGGAAAGTGGAAGCTTGGGCTTCGTTGAATATCATGCCCTGCTGGGTCAATCGACTTCTCAATCCCGCATTGAGAGCGTCATTATCCGCCCGCTGCAAGGGGACATATTTTGCGACATTGCGCTCGATGATGCGCTGCGCATCCGCCGGCAATCGTTGCCACATCTTAAGATTGGCGATCAAATTGAATCCAGTCCACATATGATTGGTCATGCTAACGTACTTCTGAACCTCATACAGCTTCAAGGCTTCGACGATCGATAGCGGGTCCGATTGAGCCTCCGCCGCGCCGCTCTTCAAAGCGGCATAGGCCTTGTCGAGGTTGGTCACAACGGGCACGGCGCCCAGCGTTTTCCAGCATTCCACGTATATCTCAGCGTCCGGCGTGCGCATCTTTAGACCGCGCAGATCGTCCGCGGTGCGGATCGGCTTTGTGGCACAGGTAAGCTGGTGAAAACCATTCGCAAAGCATCCGCGGCGAACACCGTAGATGCCTTTGGCGCTCATTTCGTCGCACAGGTAATTGCCCAAGTCGCCATCCAGTGCCGCGTACACCTGCGTGTGCGTGCGAAAAGCAAAAGGGATCGACTGCACGTTCATTGCAGGCACCACGGTTCCGATCACGCCGCCGTTCAGCGTGAAGAAATCAAGCTCCCCGTTGATAATCATCTTAAACGCGCCCGGGTCGCCGCCCGGCAGATGATCGTTCTCGGCAAAGGTCTGCACCTCCACCCGGCCGCCGGTCTGCTCCTTCACGGCCGTCCACATTTGCACGAGGCGCTTGTGCAAAGGACTGTCAGCCGGCTGATTGTGGAATTGCCGCAGTTGAAATTCAGCGGCGCGCACACCGCGGCCCAGCAACATCGAACCACCGGCGGCTATAAGGCCGGCGCTGAATTTCCGGCGTGAGATCAAAGCAGACATGCCCTCTCCTTGTGTCCCCGCGCCAACGCAATTGCATACTGCCTAGAATCTCCACGCTGCGAGGTACGGACTGATTTTTGAATTAGAAGGGGCGAAGTATACTACGGCGCGACTGGCTGCGGAATGCCGATCTGTGGTTTTGTCGTGCTCCCGCTTTCCAAGTTTCGGCCAAGCGGGAGACCAATGATTTTTGCGTAAGATAGAACTTGGCGGGCGAACACGGAACAACACGAGCTAGCCAAACTCCCCGACCGCCTAAGGCCGCGAAGCTAATCGTCGCCTGCCGCCTGTTGCACGGGTGAACTCACAGCAGGCGCCACATACGACTGCTTGCGCACACTGGCCTTCTTGCGCGATTTCGGAACCGATGGCGCTGCCGCCGGCGCATCATCCATCGGCAAACGGTTGCGATGGATCCCGTCGTAGGCGAACAGGGCGCCCGCTACGGCTCCCGCTGTTGGCACCAGCCCGATTTCACCGGCACCTTTTGCCCCATATCCTCCGACTTCATCGGGCACTTCAATCAGGATGACGTCAACCTTCGGCGTGTCCTTGGCCTTCAAAATGCCACAGTCACGCAGCAGCAAGGAATCCGGCACTGAATTGGTGCAGGGGAAATTTTCAGAAAGCGCATAGCCGAGTCCCATGTGTACGCCGCCTTCGACTTGACCGGCGCATGCTTTCGGGTTGATGGCGCGACCGACGTCATGCGCCGCCACCACGCGTTCCAGGCGCCCTTCGTCGTTAAGGATGACCACTTGGGTTGCATAGCTGAACGTCAAGTGCGTCGTCGGGTTTTGCAGCGCGGCGGGCGTGCCAGGCTTGGTCGTGAAATCGCAAACGTAATCCCCGCGATACTCGCGACCGGCGAGCTTCTCGAGCGGCAGATTTTTCATATCGTTGGCCAAGTCGCGTCCCGCTCGCTGCGCCGCAGCGCAACTAAGCGTTGTTGCGCGCGAAGCCCACGTCTCGCCGCACTTTAGGCCAATGTTTTTGTCCCAGCGTACCGATATGACATCCGGCGAGAGATCCGTTTCTTCGCATACCGCCTGCCGAACCGTGGTGAAAAGCCCCTGGCCCATTTCGGTATATCCGGTCAGGACTTCCAGGCGGCTGCCTTCCAGCACCCGGATCAGCACGTGACCGCTATCGACTGTACCGTTCCCAATGCCCGTGCTCTTGATGCCGCAGCCGATCCCGGCGTATTTCGCGCTCTTATAGATGTCTTTCACGGCTTCCAGTGTTTTCCGAATGCCGCAGCTCTCTCTCATGATCTGGCCCGTGCCAAAGGCATCTCCTGGACCGAGGATATTTCGTTCGCGGATGTCATACCTATCCACGCCCACCTTGTCCGCGAGCAGATCCATAACCCCCTCAATCGCGAAATGCGACTGATTGGTGCCGAAACCGCGCATGGCGCCGCTGGTAGGATTGTTCGTGAGCACGGCCTTGCTTTCGATATCGACATTAGGCACGCGGTAGGGACCGCAAGAATGACAAGCCGCACGAAGCAAACACTTGCCGCCCGTGCCGGCATAGGCCCCAGTGTCACCCACGATCCGGGCACGCACCGCCAGCAAGTGTCCCTCGGCATCCGCCCCGACTGTATATTGCAGGGTCATGGGGTGGCGTTTGGGATGGAGCTGCGTGGACTGCTTGCGCGTCAGCACCGTCTTTACGGGACGCTGCAGCAAATATGCCGCCAGCGCCGTCTGCGCCTGGATGGAAAGCTCTTCCTTCGCGCCGAACGCTCCGCCGCTTGAGGTCAGTTCGATTTCAACGTCTTCCAGCGAGAGTTTCAGGACGGCGGCAATCTCGCGCTGGTCGAAGGTCGAGCCCTGGCTCTGAGAAAATACCTTGATGCCTTTTCCTTGCGGAAGCGCCAGACACGCCTCCGGCTCGAGAAAGGCAGGCTCGATGGCCTGCGTGAAAAACGTCTGTTTGATTATGTGGGTCGAGGCTGCCAAAGCCGAGTCAACGTCGCCGCGAGAAAACGCCGTCGCTTCCAGCAGGTTTCCGCACTCATGGACGTTGCCCGGCGCATGCACCTGGGGCGCGCCCGGCTTAAGAGCGTCAAACGAATCCGTGACCGGCGGGAGCACCTCGTAACCCACTTCCACTTTTTCGGCGGCTTGGCGCGCATGGAAAGCGCTGTCCGCTACCACCAGGGCCAGCATATCCCCGACGCAGCATGTTGTTTCCTCCACAGCCACAAAAACAGGCAAATCGGGAATCGTGAGGCCCGTACCACGCCGTCCTATGACATCGGATGCCGTGAAAACCCTCACCACACCCGGCATCGCCTCGGCTGCGGAAGTGCGAATCGCCAGCACTTTCGCGCGGGGGTGCGGGCTGAGCGTGACCCCGGCATGTAGCATCCCGGGCACATTCATATCGTCCACGAAAGGCTTCTCACCGAGCGCTTGTTCGATTCCACGATATCGTGAGGGGGACTTACCTACTCCATTGACGCTCTTGCCGTTGCCACTGCCATCTCCTTGCCCGTTCGTCGCAAACGCGGGGTTTCTGGCCAACCCAAATTCTTCGCCAAAGTAGGAGTGCCGACGAGGCTTTTGGACGGGCAGCTTCGCGCCGTTCTTCCACGCTTCGCCCGCGGTTTGAATGCCATCCAGAATCCGGCCATAGCCTGTGCACCGGCACAGATGACCTGTGAGCGCCTGCGCGGCTGCTTCACGATTGTCCGCATTGCCTTGGCGCAGCAGCGACGAAGCCCGAACCAATATCCCAGGAATGCAGAAACCGCATTGCACCCCCCCCTCCTGTATGAACGCTTCGCCCAGCACACGGCGCATGTCTTCAGGAATGCCTTCCAGCGTCTCAACTTTGTGACCTTCCATCAGTTCCGGCTTACGCAGGCACGCCAGCGCCGGCCGCCCATCCACGAGAATCGTACAACAGCCACAGGTGCCTTCAGGAGCACAACCGTTCTTCGTGGAGATGATGCCGCATTCTTCGCGCAAAACTTCGAGGAAGTGCATACCTTCCTCATAAGAAGTTGTGACCGATTTCCCATTCAATATGAAATTGATCTTAGGCATAATGGAGCCCCTTCGCGCGCCTAGTGCCGGAAGCGCTCCGGGGGCGCATCATTAGACAGGACAGTTCCCCTTAAGGTTAGCGCATTTGCGGCATCGATTCAATCCTATTTCGACTTGGAGAGCCATCCAAGCCGCTTTCGCATTGTTAAATGTGGGTTTTACGGGTGAAAATCTCTTTCCAGCATGCGGATGGGCATTGAGATCGCATTTGCGGAAACCCACGGTCGTGCTACTCCGTCTACATGATGAGTTATTAAAAGCAGAATGCAGCCGGGTCAAAGTTTGGTAACCGTCCGTACTCTGATTTTCAGGTGATTTTCATGTCGGCTATCTATCCTTTTTTGCCCGATTGAAGAATGCCAGGGTGGTTGGAGGGCTAATGGATAATTTAAGCTGCCGAAATCGATGCGCGTCCAGCGGGGACATGCGGTGCGAATGCACCAGCCTTTTTGGCGGCCGCTTCATTCGTCTGCCTCTGGTCGTCCTGATCGCGGCGCTCAGCGTTCCGGTCTTCCAAGCGAGGGCGCAAAACGCAGCGCCTCCCGCGGGAGCCGAATCAACCGTCCAACTGGTGGAACCACCCGGGCCGGGTCAATCTACCCCGCCGGTCACGATCACTTTACAGGATGCCTTGGACCGGGCGCGGAAGAATGATGCGGGTTACCTGGCTGCCGTGGGGGACGCAAAGAGCGCCCATGAAGACCGCCAACAGGCCAGAAATGCCATGCTTCCCTCGCTTAATGACTCGACTCAGTACCTTAATACACAGGGAAACGGGCAAACGCCTGAAGGAAGATTCGTCACGAATGATGGTGTGCACGTTTATCGCGAATGGGCCGTGCTTCATCAGGATCTCTCGCCGAACACCTATATGTTAACGGGGATTCACCGCGCGGATGCCCTGGAAGCGATCGCAAAGGCCAAATCCGAAATTGCCCGGCGCGGACTCACCGTGACCGTTACCAGGACTTATTACGCTTTGGCCGTGTCCCAACGCAACTACTCGACGGCGCAGCAGGCTTTGGACACCGCGAGGCGTTTTATGACCATTACGCAGGACCAAGAGCGTGCGGGGCAGACAGCCCACAGTGACGTGGTCAAAGCGCAGATTCAATTCCAGCAGCAGCAGCAGGCGTTCGACGAAGCGCGGCTGTCCATGGAAGGCGCCCGCTTGGACCTCGCTGTTTTGCTGTTCCCCACGTTGAATGAAAATTTCACGATCGTGGATGACCTGGATTCTCCGGCGCCCTTGCCGCTGTTCACCGAAGTGCAAGGTATGGCCGAGAAGCAGAACCCTGATCTACGCGTGGCCGAGGAGACGTTACGGGCGGCAAATCTGGATGTATCCGCGGCGAAAAACGCGTTCTTGCCTTCGCTCTCCATCGACGCCGATTGGGGCATTGAGGCGAATCAATTCGCGCTGAACTCCACCTGGGCTACCCACCCGAACCTTGGGCCTGTTCCGACGCTAGGCTATTTCCTCACTGCAGCTCTGAACATACCGGTGTGGGATTGGGGAACATTGCGCAGCAGGCTGCACCAGACTGAATATAGGCAGCAGCAGGCTCGTGTGGAACTCAGCCAAACTCAGCGGCAAATGCTTAGCAATCTCTATTCGTTTTACAATGAGGCGGCGATCGCCCGAGACGCCGTGGATAGATCCCGCCGCACGGCGGATCTTGCAGCCGAGAGCCTGCGCTTGGTGAATTTACGATACCAGGCCGGAGAATCCACCGTGCTGGAAGTGGTCGACGCCGAGAATACGCTGGCGACGTCACGCAACGCGTACAGCAGCACCGAGGCTCGCTATCGGCTGGCCTTGGCGAATCTCCAGACGTTAACTGGAAATTTCTGATTGACGTGAAGGCAGCCGAACAACTATGGACACAAAAAAAGATAAACTTCCGTTCACCTCATCTCGGGTAAACCATTGCCGGGCACAGCGCCTCACTGTTTGCGCGCTCGGCGGTCTCCTGAGCCTTGCGGGCGGTTTTATTTTATCCGGATGCTCGTCGCAGGATCAAGCCGAGGCAGTGCCCACTGTAACCGTCCAGGTCGGCGCGGCCGAGAGCGAGCCCATCCAGCGCGTGATATCCGCGGATGCCATCCTGTATCCCAAAGACCAGGCCGCCATTGTTCCGAAAGTCGCGGCGCCGATTTCGAAGTTTTATGTCAATCGGGGCAGCAAGGTCCACGCGGGTGAGTTACTCGTGGAACTCGAGAACCGCGACCTTACCGGAGCGCTCACCGAGATTCAGGGCGGGTATCAGCAAGCGGAAGCCAATTACCAAACCGTTTCTCAGCAAGTGTCTCAGAATCTCAAGCTCGCCAAGGAGCAATTGGACGCCCAGCAAAAGCTCTACGATAGCCGCGAGACTCTCTACAAACAGGGCGCCGGTTCCGCCAAGGATGTCCAGGATGCCGCGATCGCTCTGACCCAGGCTCGGGACCAGTATGCGCTCGCGGAAAAACAATATGAACTCAAGGTGGCCGAGGCACAACTAACGGCTGCCAAGGGAAAAACGGCCAGTGCCGAAGCCCAGTTGAGTTATACGAAGATCACCAGCCCCATCAACGGGGTCGTGACCGACCGGCCTTTCTATCCCGGTGAGATGGCTCCAGCCGGCACTCCCATCCTCACGGTGATGGACCTGTCCCAGGTTGTGGCGAGGGCACACATTCCCCAGGCCGATGCGTTGCAACTGCATGCAGGAGACTCAGCCACCATCACGGTGCCAGGCGGGAAACCCGTTCCCGGTAAGATCACCCTCGTTAGCCCTGCGCTGGATCCGGGCAGCACAACCGTGGAGGTTTGGGTGCAGGCCGCCAACCCGAGGGGGACCATGAAACCGGGCGCTAGTGTGCGCGTGGCCATGGTAGCCCAAACAGTGGCCAAGGCTGTGGTAATCCCGGCGGAGTCGCTCCTTACCGATCCCGATGGAGTAACTTCAGTGATCGTGCTGGATTCGGATAACAAACCCCACAAGCAAAAGGTCAAGACCGGCATCCGCAACGGAGACGATGTCCAGGTCACCGACGGGCTGAAAGGCGGGGAGCGCGTGGTTACTGTCGGCGCGTTCGAACTCGCCAACGAAGATGAAGACGTCCTGGCGAAGACCAAGATACAGGTCCAAGCGCCGAAAATGCCCGACGAGGACGACGAGGACAACTGATGATCGTCAGGTGGCGCATGATTCGTTGGACATCGAGCTTCCTCGCTCTTACTTTCCTTGAGGACAGGTAAACTCTAATGCCAGGTAAAGTACCGACTTCCACCATTGCGCCCTCGGTTCGAAAAGGAGCGCCTGCGGAGGACCGATCACGCTATTGGTTCGCCCGCCATTCCAAGTCTCTTCTTTTTCTGGTTTTCGTGCTGGCGGCGGTTGGGGTCTACGAAGCTTTTTCGATTCCCATTGCCGTGTTTCCTTCCACCAACTTCCCCCGAATTATCATCGGCGTTGACAACGGAGTGATGCCGATTGACCAGATGGAGGTCACCATTACCCGCCCGATTGAGGAGGCGGTGAACAGCGTTCCGGGGCTGGAGGATGTCCGTTCGATCACGAGTCGAGGCTCGGCGGAAATCGATCTGTTTTTTACCTGGGGCGTCAACATGCCACAGACGCTTCTGCAGGTCAACGCCGCCGTGTCGCGCGTTCAAAGCACTCTTCCTTCCACGGCCCAGATATCGACGAACCGTCTCGATTTCGCCAGCTTCCCCATTCTCGGCTACAGCCTTACGTCCGATACGGTTCCGCAAACACAGTTGTGGGAGCTGGCGACCTACGACCTCAAGCCGCGCCTGAACCGGTTGAGCGGAGTCGCGAGCGTCGTGGTGCAGGGAGGGCAGGTGCCGGAATTCCAGGTGACGCCCGACCCCGCCAGGATGCTGCGCTCCCGCGTGACCTTGCAGGACATTTTGGACGCGGTCAATCGCACGAATCTGATCGATTCGCCCGGCCTCCTGACTCGCAATCATCAGTTGTTCCTCGGGCTGGTCACCACGCAAGTCCGCACGCCGGAGCAGATCGGTGAAATCGTCATCAAGGACACAAACGACGTGCCGGTTCAGATTCGGGATATCGGCATCGTCTCTCCTTCCACGGCTCCCAACTACACCGTGGTCACGGCCAACGGAAAGGCGGCCGTATTGCTTAGCATCGATCGCCAGCCTAAAAGCAACACGGTACAAGTCGCGGACGAAGCCCACCAGGCAATGCAAAGCCTTCGCTCGTCCCTCCCGCCCGGCGTGCAAATCAGCACCTTTTACGATCAATCGGACATCGTCACGGAATCGATTACCAGCGTGCGCGACGCCATCGTCATCGGCCTCTTCCTCACGGCGTTCATTATCTGGCTGTTCTTGCGGGACTTCGGCACGGCGGTGCTGGCGGCCGTGGTCATTCCGGTGGCGATCTCCATCACTTTCATTGCCATGAAATTCATGGGGCAGGGCTTCAACATGATGACTTTGGGGGGCCTGGCCGCGGCCGCCGGACTGGTGATCGACGATGCGATCGTGATGGTCGAAAACATCGTCCTGCACCGCGACGGCGGCGAAGCACCGCTCGAAGCGACCAGCAAGGCCCTCAAGGAACTCACCGTGCCGCTCATCGGCTCCACGCTGACGCCCATTGTGGTCTTCTTGCCCTTGATTTCCATCACCGGAGTTACGGGCACTTTCTTCAGCGCGCTCGCTATTGCCATGAGCATCTCGCTGCTAGTCTCATTGGCGCTCGCTCTCACTTTTACGACGAATCTGGGCACGTATCTGATCCATCGCAAACATGCCCCGGAAACAAACGACGAAAACCAAAACGGAAACCACGAAGACGAGCGTCCTTTGAGTCAGACAGAGTCGGGCGAGACTCCAGAACAAGCCGAGGTGCGGCGTATGATCGCCGCCGAGCAGGCTTCCCTGCAAGGAGGCGTGTTCGAGCGAATCCTGAAATTCTACGAGCGCTGGCTGCGGCGAGCCCTGGAGCATCCCGCGTGGCTGGTTGGATTTTGCGCGATTCTCATCGTTGTATCCTATGTGTGCTACAAACAGCTCGGTAGCGACTTGCTCCCCGCGATGGACGAGGGAGGGTTCGTTCTGGACTATGTCATGCCGCCCGGCAGTTCCCTCCAGGAGACCACTCGTGTGCTGGACCACGTGGAGCAGATCATTCGCACGGTCCCGGAGGTTGAAAGCACGTCCCGGCGCACCGGCTTGCAGCTTGGGCTTGCGGCAGTGACCGAGCCCAATACCGGAGACATTGCCGTGAAGCTCAAGAACAAGCGCAGCCGCAGCATTTATGAAATCATCAGCGAGGTGCGCGCCAAGGTTACCACCGAGGAGCCGGCGCTTGACGTCGACTTTACTCAGGTGCTCCAAGATATGATCGGCGACCTCACTGGCGCTCCGCAGCCCGTCGTGGTCAAACTCTTCTCGCCGAATGTCGACCTTCTCACCACCTGGGCACTTCGCGTGGCGGACGCCCTCGGAAGAATTTACGTAAACAATAAGAAACCGGTGGTGGATATTTCCGACGGCATCGAGGATGCGACCAGTGGACCTGCCGTGATGTTCACCGTCAATCCCGAGACCGCAGCCAAAGCTGGTTTCACCACGGATCAGCTTGCGGTCGCTGCCTCGGCGATCGTGGACGGCGAGCCCGCTACCGCGCCGGTGATTGTCGACGACCGGCCATATACCCTGCGGGTCCGCTTCCCAGAAGCGAACCGGGCGTCGCTCGAAGCCATGAGCAATACATTGCTGGTCAACTCCAATGGAGGAACCGCCACCCTGGGTTCCATGGCCGCCATCACGGAACTTCCCGGGCAGATGGAAATCCTTCGTGAAAACCTGCAGCGAGACGTGGAAGTCACCGCTCGACTGGAGGGCCTGGATTTAGGCACGGGTGTGGCTGCGGTGCAGAAGGCAGTTAGCGACTTGAAAATCCCGCCTTCCATTCGAGTGGAGTACGGCGGCACCTACCAGGAGCAGCAGAAATCCTTCCACGATCTCGTTGTTGTTCTCCTGCTCGCCCTGGTGCTGATCTTCCTGGTACTACTCTTTGAATTCCGGGCCTTTTCGGCGCCGGTAGCGATTCTTTCTTCCGCGGTTCTTTCCACCTCGGGCGTGTTCTTCGCTCTGCTGATCACGCGGACAACATTCAATATCTCCTCATTCATGGGACTGATCATGGTGATCGGCATCGTTGCCAAAAACGGCATTCTCCTGCTGGATGCCGATCAGAAATTCCGGTCGGTGGGATTCTCGGCGGAAGAAGCCCTGGTTGAGGCGGGACGCCGGCGGCTTCGTCCGATTGTAATGACAGCCATGGCTGCGGTGGCAGGCATGCTGCCGTTGTCTTTGGCCCTGGGCGCGGGTTCGCAGATGCTGCAACCCCTGGCCATTGGTGTCATCGGTGGAATTCTGATCTCAATGGTGTTGTCACTTATCATAACTCCCGCCGTGCAATTCTACCTAACTCGCGAGAGCCGGCCTTCTATCTAAAGGTGAAAGTGAAAGATGTCAGCGAGCCTGGCGTGCGGATCGTGGTGTTTTCGCGCTCCGCGCGGTGAGGCTCGCTAGGCTATGGCGCACGAGCGATATCGGTACCCTAAATTGCACCAAAGGAGACATTTCGCATGTCAAAACGACACTTTCCAGCGTGGTTCTGCAAGGCCTGCCTCTTCTCCACGTCTTTCCTTCTTCTGTCCGCTGCCGGAGCCTATGCCGCACCCCAAGGCACGAGCTACCATGTAGTCCGCAGAATGCAAGTGGGCGGCGAGGGTGGGTGGGACTATCTCCGCGTCGATCCCGATACGCATCGCCTTTTCGTCTCGCGCGGCACGCACGTGATGGTCGTGGACGAGAATTCGGGAAAGGTGATTGGCGACATTCCCGACACGAAGGGCGTGCACGGCATCGCGCTCGCGCCTGACTTGGGCAAGGGCTTTACGAGCAACGGCGGCGAGGCTACCGTCACTGTTTTCGACTTGAAAACACTCAAGCCCATCGGTTCCATCAAGACCACGGGAGACAACCCCGACTCCATCATTTACGACCCCCAGACCAAGCGTGTCTTCACCTTGAATGGCAAGAATTCGAATGCGACGGCCATCGATGCGGTCACGGGAAAGGTGGTTGGTACGGTGGACCTCGGTGGCAAGCCTGAAGAGCCCGCGCTCGATGGCAAGGGCAACATGTTTGTGAACCTCGAAGATAAGAGCTCGATCATGGAATTCGACACCAAGACTCTCGCCGTGAAGGGAACCTGGCCGCTGGCGCCTTGCGAGGGGCCTTCCGCCCTGGCGTTTGATCCGGCGCACCACCGGCTTTTCGCCGCCTGCGATAAGGTGATGGCGGTGGTGAATGCGGATACCGGCAAGGTCGTTGCCGCTCCTCCTATCGGCGGAGATCCTGATGGCGACGGCTTTGATCCGGCAACAGGCCTCGTGTTTGCTTCCTGCAGGGAGGGATTGGTTTCCATCCTTCACCAGGATTCCGCGGACAAATACAGCGCGGTCGGAAATGTCACAACGCAGTTCGGCACCCGGACCATGACCATCGACCCGAAGACCCATCACGTATTTACCGTGACTGCGGATTTCAAGGCAGCTGCGGCGCCGACATCTGATAATCCGCGACCGCGACCGCAGCCCATCGCAGGCTCATTCGTGATCCTGGAGCTCGCGCAGTAGCTGCATTCCTGGAAAGCGTTACACGGTTCGCTCCCGAGCGGCGCCTGCCAAGGCCGCGCTCGGGGCGACCCTCGAATTTGAAGCTCCTCGTCCGGATGCAGATAACGGGAGGAACGATATTGTCCGCATTACCGCGCACAACTCCCGATCCATTGCGTCCGGCACTTCTGAGATGGCAGCTTCCAATTTGCACAGCTAAAATAACCTCGGAATGCAGCACAGGCGGGGGAGGCTGCATCTATCCTGGGAGGCATGCGGCTTATGAAGACTCAACTATTTGTATTCTCTGCGTTGTTGGCGAGCCTTCTCCTGGGTGCCGGCCCGGTTATCGCACACCACTCCATGTCTATGTACGATCTGGACCACCAGATTACTTTGCCAGGAATTGTGACCGACTTTGAATGGTCGAATCCCCACGCGCAAGTTTTCTTTGACGTGAAGAAAGAAAATGGCAGCGTCGAAAAATGGACGGCAGACTGCCCCAGCCCACGCCGGCTTTCCAAAGTTGGCTGGACCAAGGACACGCTGAAAGCGGGAGATCAAATCACGATTGTCGGCAACCAGGCCAAGGATGGCTCCAATGTGATGCGGCTCGACCGCATCGTTCTCTCCGGGGGCCAGCAACTCAACGGATACGCGCGCTGAACGATTCCGCCGGTGGCCATCTTTCCGTGAGCCTGCTCGATTCGCTATCCCTCGACCGCCTTCGTCCCGCTCGCGAGGTCAAGCGGCGATAGGCCGCTTTCCGACGGCAGGTTCAAGTTATGCCGCAGTAATGCTGGGTCCAGTTCTTTCTCCCAACGCGCGACCACGATCGTTGCCACACCGTTGCCCACCATATTGACCGTTGCGCGGGCCATGCTCATGAAGCGGTCGATGCCGAGAATCAGAGCCATCCCGGCCACGGGAACGGTGGGGATGACCATCAAAGTTCCCACTAACGCGATGAACGATGCGCCCTGAACTCCACTCGCCCCCTTGGACGTAAGTACCGCGACCGCAAAAATCGTCAATTGTTGCCCAAACGTCAAATGCGTATTGGTCGCCTGTGCTACGAAGAGTGCGGCCAGCGTCATGTAGAGGCTGCTGCCGTCGGTATTGAACGTATATCCTGTCGGCACTACCAGTCCCACGAGTGATTTCGAGCAGCCGAGCTTCTCCATCTTTTCCATCAGAGTGGGAAGGGCTGTCTCCGAAGAACTGGTGGCCAGAACCAGTACGATCTCTTCCTTGATATAGTTGAGGAACTTGAAGATGCTGAACCCGAATGCCCACGCGATGACGCCCATAACCACTAACACGAACAGGATGGACGTGAGCCAAAAGGTTCCGATCAGCTTCGCGAGCGGACCCAACGAGGCCAGTCCATAATTGCCGACCGTGAAAGCCATCGCGCCAAATGCTCCGATAGGCGCAAACACCATCACGATATTCACCACGCCGAATACCGCGTGCGTGAGCCCGTCAAACATCTCTACCAGCGGTTTGCAGCGGTCTCCCATTGCGGACAAAGCGAAGCCGAACAGAACCGAAACCAGCAGCACTTCTAAAATGTCACCCCGGGCGAAAGCATCGACCACCGTCGTCGGGATGATGTGCATCAGAAAATCTGTCACGCTCTGGGCCTTGGCCGCGCCGGCGTATCCTGCTACGGCTTTTGCATTGAGGGTGGCCGGGTCTGCGTTGAAGCCTGCCCCCGTATGCACCCAGTTGCCAACCCCCATTCCAATGATCAGCGCCAGCGTGGACACCACCTCGAAATAGAGCAGCGCCTTTCCCCCGACCCTGCCCACTTTCTTCATGTCTTCCATGCCGGCAATGCCCGTCACCACGGTGCAGAAAATGACCAGCGTGATGATCATGGTGATCAGCCGGATGAAAGCGTCTCCGAGAGGCTTCATGGCCACAGCGGTATGTGGCTTCACGTAGCCGAGGACGATAGCGATCGCTACGCCAATTAGTACCTGCCCCCACAAAGTCCGGTAGAAAGGCTTTTTGGAACGGTTGGTGACCGAGCTGGCCATGATCACGTCTCCTTCAAATCAAACAAGTTAAACGGAGGTCTGGTCAATCACTTCAGCGCCCCCGAACACTCCCAGGGCGGGATTTGGCGGGGGGCATGCATGGGAGCCCTATTCTGCCGGTCATAGATACGCGTCATCCGGCTGCACGTCAAGCCCCTTTTCCGGAGGGCTGGAGCATCGGGAAATGCCGGTGGTGATGGCCGCGGAGGCTCTCTTCCCATTGCGTGGCGCCCTCAACCGAGCCACAATGTGCCGAACAAATGCGGCCGGCGACGGCGCGCTGCTTGCAATGCTGAAGCGAATAAGCATGCCAGACGCAACAATTTCAAAAATTACAATCCAGAGAGCGGTTCGGCCCGTCACACTGATTGAATCTCAACGATTGGCGAAGAAGCTTGCCACAAATATCCTCATCGCCAGCGAGACTTTCCAACACACCGGCAGCTTCAAATTTCGCGCTGCGTACAATGTGGCATCTTCCGTTCCGAACCGCCTGCTGATTGCCGCTTCGTCTGGAAATTTTGGCCAGGCTTTGGCCTATGCATGCGCACTGCTGAATAAATCCTGCATCGTGGTAATGCCGGCAACCTCCGTGAGAGTCAAGGTAGACGCGGTCCGCGAATATGGCGGCCAGGTCGAGCTTGTGGACGTGGCCGTCAAATCGAGGCAGGAGCGAGTCTCGGAGCTGGCGCGCGAGCACCCGGAAGCCTACGTTGCAAGTGCCTACGATGACCCTCTCGTGATTCAAGGCAATAGCACGCTGGGGCAGGAAGTCAGCGCCCTGAACCCTTTGCCGGACGTCGTAGTGGTACCCGTCGGAGGCGGGGGCCTGAGTGCGGGAATCATCTCCGGCATCGGCTCCTCCGGCAAAAAAATCCAGGTAATCGGCGCGGAACCGCTGATCGCCAACGATGCCGCGCGTTCATTGAAGGCGGGGAAGATTATTAGGAATGAAGCGGAGCCGAGGACAATTGCCGATGGCGCGCGCACCCTTTCCCTTGGCGAGCACAACTGGCGAATCCTTCAGCGAGAATTAAAAGATATCGTGGAAGTTCCCGAAGAGATGATCGTGGAAGCCGTGCGCCTCTTGTTCCGCCTTGCGAATCTGAAAGCCGAACCAACCGGAGCGCTCAGCATCGCGGCTGTGATGACGGCCCCGGAACTGTTTCGCGATCGTTCCGTATGCTGCGTCGTGAGCGGTGGAAACGTGGACCCGAGCGCTTACACCGCTATCCTCGGAGGTTAACAGGCGTACGATGCCCACTGAAATCTGCGTCAGGCATGTGAATACCCGCAATCTTTCGCCTGCTTGCGGCGCGGGGGCTGAGCCGAAATGCTCCAAAAACGCCTCGCGGTGCTGTATACTCGGCACCGCTCGAACGCTGGTAAGCTCCCTGATGCTTTACACCGTAAGGACATGGAGGCGCCACGTGCTCGCGAATCGAACCTTCAGAAACAATCCGTTCACAATCTCGTCAATCTCGCGGGAATTCCCGTGCTGGGTATTTCCGGGGAAGCTAGCTCATCGCGGCTTTGATCCTTACGATGCCAAGTGGCTCACACGAGCGGGAATGAAAACCGATATCAGTCAAACTGAACGACGCAGGACTGCGCGCTGTGTCACGGAATGATGCGCTACAAAAATCGTGATGGCATCGCTAATTTTTTTGCGAACTGACCGGATAAGCTGGATAAGAACGCGCACTGATTCCCGTACTCGCGACGCAAAGTGGTGCCGAGTTCAGGGCGAGAGCAACGATGGCGAATCGTAAGACTCACGATTGTGAAGGGCGGCTATCTCGCAGGCAAGTGCTGCGGGCGGGAGTGTCGGCCGCCACCATCGGAACGCTGCACGGTGTATTCGGTGACGCCGACGGAGCCCAGGAAAGCGCGCCCGTGCGCCCCATCGACATTCACGCCCACTATTTCCCGGAATCCTATCTTTCGCTCCTGGCCAAGGAAGGCAAGCATCCAAACAGCAGCGACCCCAAGTTCACCGATTTGAAACTACGCCTCGCCGACATGGACAAGAAGGGCATCGCGGTGCAGGCCATCTCGCTCACCACGCCGATGCTTTATTGGGGCGACGGCCAGCACTCCCTCAGCCTCGCCAAGGCCTGGAACGATTCGGCCGTTGCGGCGCATCGGGCGTATTCCACTCGCTTCGTCGTACTAGCCACTCTGCCCATGCAATTTCCAGGTCTCGCGATCGCCGAGCTGGATCGCGTCTCCAGGCTTCCCGGCGTTCGCGGCGTTTACATGGGGACGAATATTGCCGGAAAGGACCTCGATGAACCGCTGTTCGATCCCATTTTCGCGCGCATCGAGCAGCTGGGGCTGCCGGTCTTTCTGCATCCCGTCACTCCGCTCGGCGGAGACCGCTTCAAGAACTATTATCTTTCAAATCTCATGGGCAATCCGATTGACGGAACCACCGCCGCCGCCCATCTGATTTTTGGCGGCGTGCTCGACCGCCATCCAAACGTGACGGTCTGCTTGTCACATTCCGGCGGCGCGCTTCTTGCTCTTATTGGCCGCTGGGACCGCGGCTGGCATGTGCGTTCGGAAGACAAGGGGCTGCCCAAGGCCCCCAGCGAATATCTGCACCGGTTCGTTTTCGACACCGTCTCTCATTCCAAGCCCTACACGGAATACATGATCGAGCAGGTAGGCGCGGATCGCATCCTGACCGGCAGCGACTACTGTTTCGACATGGGAGTGGACGAGCCCGTGAAGTTTATTCAGGAGCTTGACTTGCCTGCCATCCAGCGCAACATGATCCTGAACGGCAATGCGGCCAAGCTTTTGAAGCTTTAGATCTGAACTGCCAGGAGCATTACTAGATGCATTAAAGGAGGAAAACATCATGGACACACCTTTCCAATTGAGTCGCAGGAACCTGGTCAAAATGGGACTCGTATCCGCCGGGCTTCCCGTCCTTTCGGGAGTGCTCAATTCACCCGCGCTCGCGCAGGATGCCAGCGCCGAAGGCGGGACGATGGGCGAGGTTGGAGGACGCGACGAGGAGGAGCTCTACCCCGCGAAGGGATTGCCGGGCGGAGGCCAGCTCGAAATCCGCCTGACCGCCTCGATTTACACGAGCGACGCGGACGAACTCGAAGTCGCCCAGCGACTGAAGCCGTTCGATCTGGAGTCCTGGATCGCGGAATGGAGCCGCGTCGCGGAGAAGAATGAAGGCCTCGCCGAGAAATTCGCCGGGGAAGGGTCGAAGGTCACCGCGAATCAGTACTACCTGCGCGCCGCCGAATTCTACCGCTTTGCATCCTGGCCGCAGCCGGTCACCGAGCCTCGCATGCTTCCCATGTATAAGAAGGCTCGCGAAACGTTCGACA
>Ga0307373_10006807_pt1 | contig 18058 bp, 13 predicted proteins | sample OX2MG_FD_202534 | JGI IMG/M metagenome (GOLD analysis project Ga0307373, IMG submission 202534) | Soil microbial communities from Risofladan, Vaasa, Finland - OX-2 | ecosystem: Environmental > Terrestrial > Soil > Coastal area > Acid sulfate soil | place: Finland: Risofladan, Vaasa | collected...
CTTAATCTTGGACCATGGGGCGTCCCGTTCAGTATGAACAAGGCTGTGGATGTTAGCGGTCCAGTTTCTCTGGAAACAGCCCCGGCATCCAGCGCGAAGCTAAAGCGGCCGGGAAGGCAAGCCGCAGCGGCGCGCGCGAGCTCTCTGATACGAGAACGTTTTTCGCCATGAGCGAGGCGACGATACGCCGGGCATGGCGATCGGTGATGCCGAGCGCGGGGCCTGCCTCGCCCCGTGGTAGCTCACCCGATACAGCAACGCCTCGAGCAGACTTGCGGCTTTTGCCGGCAAGCGGCTGAGCCGAACTTCTTCCTCGGCCCACAGAGATAACTGAACAGCTAACGGAAAAGTGGTGGGCCAAACGTAAGCATCGAAGTGGGCCAGACCGGATTGTCAAAATCACACCCCCTCTACGAAAACGGGTCAACTCCAGACCATGAGTCCGATTAGCGCCCGGTCGCGTAACCCCGCGTGGGTGTCGGTCTCGATCGAGTCGAGCAGCCAGCGCGCCTCGGCCGGATCCAGCACCGGGGTCTTGCCCTTTTTGACCGAGTGGCGGGGGCCGCGCACCGAGCTGGCCGGGTTGACCGGCACGGCCTGGCCCGTCACCAGCCAGTCGAACAGGTGGCGGATGGCCGCGGGCTGCTGCTTGGCCGTGGGTGCGGAATAGCGGTGCGTCTGGCGTTCGATCCAGGCGGCCACGTGGAGTGGAGCAACTTCATCGAGCGCTTTAACTCCGCACGCGCTGGTCGGCGTGGGCGACCAAGGCGGGCTGGCCAGGACGATGGGATTTGCGCCCATAGGGCCTAAACGGTTGCTCTTGATAGTTTGGTACAGTGTGTAAAAGGTGTGTATTATAGGCTTACGAGGGATGGGCGGTGGAGAGCCGGGAAATTATCAAGGAACTGAAACGCGATGGTTGGTACGAAGTGAATCAGGCCGGCAGCCACAAACAGTTCAAGCACCCGGCGAAAAAAGGCCGCGTGACGGTGCCTCATCCGAAAAGGAACCTTCCGATCGGAACCCTGAAGAGCATAGAGAAACAGGCCGGGATCAAATTGAGATAACCCCGGATGCGACAACGGAACCAACTTATGGAGTACATCGCGTATCTGCACAAAGACCGCAAGTCCGATTTCGGCGTGAGCTTTCCGGACTTTCCCGGATGCGTGACGGCCGGAAAGACCCTCGAGGAGGCGCGCCGCATGGCGGTGCAGGCTCTGGCGTTGCATATCGGGGGCATGGCTGAAGACGGCGAGCCGATTCCGGAGCCGTCAACGATAGACGATGTGGCGGAAGATCCGGCCATGAAAGGAGCCGTGGCGTTTCTGGTAAGCGTCGGTATGGAGAAAACGGTGCGGCTTAACATCACCGCGAAGGAAAGCCAGATCGCCGCCATTGACCAACAGGCCGATGAGGCGGGGATGACCCGATCGGCTTATATGGTGCGCGCCGCGCTTGGGCGCGGCATGCACAAAAAGGCGAGTGGGCGGCGCGAAGTTCGGAAGTAGGAATAGCGGATACCCGCCGCAATGTACCTCGAAACCATATTCGAATCATTGGAGTTGACCGGTTTTCGTAGCGGGGGTTTGGGGAATAAGGAAGAGGAGATTACCCAATGCCGCGAACCCATCCGCGATACGCACCGGAATATCGGCGGCGACTCGTCGAGTTGGCGCACGGCGGCCGCCGCATCAGCGCGCTGGCGCGCGAGTTCGAGCCCTCGGTCGAAACGATCCGCCAGTGGGTCAAGCAGGCTGGACTCGATGAGGGTCTGCGCAGCGATGGCTTGACCACGACCTTAGCAGGGTGCGGAGTGCGCCGGGATAAACCGGCGTGGAGGAGTGAATGAGAGAGCCACAGGGGAAAGGAGTAGCGGATGCAGGGGGGAGCGCGCGCACAAGGATTTCGTGCGCGTGCTGATGGCCAGGCACGGAATCGGATTGATTGCCGTCGCCTTCGGGTCCGTGAGACAATCTGCGCTGGGATTTATCAGTGGTGAACCCGTGGCGCGGCATCTGAAGAGCCTCGATTCCTATGCCTTGGCCGAAATCCTGAAGGCGATCAGGATTGTCAACCGCAGTTCCGCCTGAACCTGAGAAAGGGAGACCGGACAAATGATCAACGACCCAGAGAAAGCCGAGTATCTTAAATATCTAATCTTATGGGTGAGCGACTGGCGCAAAGACACCGAGTCACTATTCGAGGCCATGAATCGCCTCCCGGCCCGTGCCGCCTCATGGCAACCCATCCCCACGCCAACGGTACCAGTTCCTCCCCCGCCTCCTGAAATGTCGAGTTCGCCGGAGGATTACGAGTGGTGCGATGCCTACTTTCGGGTAATCGCCTACAACAACTATGTGACCGCCCTGGGCGTCCTTCATCTCAACCCCGATCCGGAGCGGAAGGATCTCGCCGGGTCATTGGGTTACGACGATGTGAATTCGCTTGACGCCACCAACGAGTGGATGAGATTGATATCGGGACTGTTCAAGAGCATGATTCGGTTCTATCCGATTAGCAGTCCTCCCGGCCCTCTCCCGCAACGCCCTCAACCGGAACCGAACGATGAAGAAGGAAAGTTCTGGGGCGGTTTGAAGAACGAACTCAGGTCACAGGCCCAACTTGTAGTTGATTTCGTCAACGCCCGTTTTTCAAACAGGGCCATGGGCATGCCTCAGGCGGCAAATGGCCAGATACCTTCCAAAGGCCAATGTACCTTATCGATCGAGCAAAGTGCTCATCAGGTTTTCATGGACTATTGCCGGATAGCAAATCACTTACCCGATCACTTTCCGCGGCTTGGCCCGGGTGTCGCTACCCGACAGAAAACCAAGTAGCCCGGTGCGCGTCATACAGGTGTCGCGAACGGCGCCCCGAATCCGCTCCGGCGACAGGCTATCGTCTCGAGAAAACGGCGAGAATTCAAAGCCGCCATTTTGGCGCTGCGCTGGGCTCGGGAGAGTAAGAGCAGAGCGTTCCGGTCCGGATCGATACCCTCAGGTGATGGCCGATCACTGGGTGGGTTTCTCCCACCCGCGCTATCGCCGAGCGGATCAGATTTGTCACTCTGACTCTGACTCTTTCACTGACGGAAGCTCCATGCCGGTCACGTCCTCCGAGTCCAATGGCTCGGACGAGCTCCGCCTCCAGGAACTCGATTTCCGAGGAGATTCGGTCGCTTCGACCCGTATCGTTCATCGCCTCGGCTTGCGCTGATTCGAGCCGCAAGTCCCGCAGGCGGCTGCGATAGGCCTGTTTCGCTTCTTGGTCGAGCATGGGACCTGTGTCGGTCAATATAGCGGCGAGGCTGTGACTCGAATCCCCGTTCTTGCCGGATTCGAGGTTGTTGCTATCGAGGATTGCTGAAATTTCCGCAATGGGAATTTCCTGACCCTGATGTGCAAGGAGATGGGCTATCGCCTGCAGTCCCTTGAGGTGGCGAATGCGGACGGTATCTTCGCCCCACGCGAGCGCCCAGACGTCGCCCTCACGGCGGAAAGTCGCCGCTTGGGAACGAAGCATCGCGGGCTCAGATTCGTTAGACTCTTGAATCCCGGCTGGTCCAGCCGTGGTCGCGATTTCCTTGAGCAAGGCCTTCAGCCCGAAGGCCTCGGCCGCTTCGCGTGCAAGCTGGAGCAGCTCAATCGCACGGCGGTGTTCATCCGATCCTTGACCCTTCAGGAGCATGCCGGCGTATGCGGCCTCCGTATAGGCGAGCGCCACTCCCGCTCCCATCCGGCGGTTGAAGCGCAAGGAAGACTCGAATTCTCTTTGTGCGCGATCGAACTGACCCATCGCTGCCGAGAGGAGGGCGAGATAATGGCTGACCGAGTTGTAGTAGACATCGCCGTAGCCGAGGGTGGCGCTGCGGCCGGCGTAGGGCGCGAGCATCCGGTAGAGAATCGGCATACGTTCAAGATCACCGACCCGCACGCACACCTCGGCCAGATGGGCCAGGGTTCCGAGCCAGTTCCAGTCCTCCGGAACCGGCGCAAAGTCGTCCGGCGCAAGATACTCGAACTCGGCGCGGGCCTGCGCTATCCGATCAGTCCGCGCGTACATCACTGCCATCGCCATTCGCACCACGGGTAGCTGGGGAACTTCGGAAGAGGTCCCGGACAGAATCGGCGACAATTCCGGCGCACGACCGCGCTCGACGAGCAGCGCTCCAAGCTGGCCGGCGTGAGTAAAGAGGAGCTGGCGGTCGTCGCGCTGCTGCGCGATCGGCAACAGCCGCGCGAGCCATCGTTCAGCGTCGTCGAGTTCTCCGCGCATCAGCGCGCGCATCACCCGATAACGCTCGACGGATCCGGTTGAGGGGCCGATGCCGCGCGCGATGTTCTCGATCGCGGCAATCTCCGCATCCACTTCCTGGATTTCCCCCATCTCGAGCAGCGCGCCGAGGCGCGCCCGGTGTGCACCAAGCAGAGCCTCCCAGTCTTTGGCCTCCCGGGCAATCGACACCATCTCGGTGGCGGTCGCCAGCCGCTGTTCAAGATTTGCGGGTCCCCAAAGCATCCATTGCCGAAGGTTCAGGACCGCGATGAGCGTGGCGGAATCACCCACGCGCCGCGCCATTTCGACCGCTTCTCTGCCGAGCTGCAGAGCGCGATCGCGGTTCCGGGACCAGTAGACATCGACCGCAAGCCGTGCGAGTAGAAGCGCTCGCTCCTGCGTGTCACCCGATCCTGAATCCGCCAGCGCTTCCTCGATCAAGGAGATCAGTTGGTAGTCGACGATTCCCGGCCCTGCGCCCGCAAGCGTCTTTCCCATTCCCAGCGCGGCGCTCGCGAGGAGGTCCGGTCTGTGCAGCGAGCGCGCGATTTCCGCGGCGTTCTGGAAGGCTCGCCGTGACGCGACAGGGTCCTGCGCGTCCCGCGCCTTGGCGCCCAGTTCCAGCAGACTGTTAACACGAGCGACAGGGTCGTCGCCGTTTCCAGCAGTCAGGCCCGGTGGCGGTAGGTCAATGGACTGGTGAACTGCCTTGCGGGCGGTGCTTGGCGGTCGTGCGTCTTCCATCTTTTTCTCGGGTGAATCTTGCTCAAGATTCGGGATGAACCACGGTGGGTAACATCGTTACGCGGAACCAAACGCCAACTTCGTAGAAATAGCCGCGATCTTGAGCCGTAGCCCTGGTCGGGCGCAAAAAGCTATCCCGGGACACGCATAGGCAGGGGTATGCCAAGAGCGGTCCACAGCAATGGCGGAGGCTAACAGAAAAGCGATCTGGGTGGGCATAACATTGTTACTCGAAACGCAACGCCGTACTTGTGTGGAACCGGCACCTTCCCAACGAGAAAATGCTTACACCGCCCGTCCCGCTGTTCGCGCGAGTTCGCCAGAATTAAAGCCCGTATACAGCGGCGACGCTGGTTCGAGCGTAGCAAAAGCAGAATTTTCCGCCAAACGGCTGGAACAGCGGCCAACCGCTGAAAGAAGATTGCTGGAGGAGGAAGCTGACTGTCTTCGGCCCGCAAAGGACCAGCGCAACGAGGCGTCTATGGTGTCCACTGGCGGTGATCAGCACCTCCGACGGCTGCCAGCATGCGCCTTACTCGGCGCCTTGGCGCTTGAGCGTATCGATAAGCGCTTGCGGCAGCGTCCCGGGGAACGGATCCGGGCTGCCGGCCGCGACTCGCCCGCGCCTGAAACTTGCGTTAGATCGCGCCGCCGTTCACCCGTTAGCGAACAAATTAGCGAACCTATCGTTGACTACGAGCGCAGGCCCGGCGGCTAGGAATCGAAGGCACGCCGCGTGGGGACTCCGCCATGTGTCGACCTTGACGGCCGAGCACGCACGCGCGCGAGAGCACCTCGGGGCGCGATACGGATGGCGGCATACGAATCGTGCCCTGGGGAGCATTGGGTGAGTTTGGCAGCGTAAGTTCAGGAAAAATATCGGAGAGCTGTTCTGCGCCGACTCGGTGTTGACACTGGGTCTGGTGAGTTACGTACCGGCATAGTCCATTCGTGGCGCGGCCGAATGCATAGGTCGGTTATTTGTCAGATGGAGTTGCGTTCCTGTCCTGAAATCGCCGCCGCGTGAAATCAGCGGCGGCGCGGTCGTGTATTGAGGGCGGCGGGATTGCTTTTCGTTAACAATGCCCAGACATGGGATGGCGGACGCGTGTCCGGAACCAGTCTCCTCTCACGCCACACCCTTACCAAGCGGCTTACGCTCGCGTTGACCCCTGAGCTTGGGAGAATCGGTGGGCCTCGTGGTTCGCTTCCTGTCACACCGAATCATCCAGGCGGGAGCGTGGAGGCTGCCGGCGAGTCGGCGCGCGCCGCAGTCGATGCGCTGCTGAAGGCAACTGTTCCTCGATTTTGTTGCTTCGCTCCGATCGCTCGTAGCATTCGCGAGCGAGTGAACAAATCGTTCACTCGAATTGAACGCCTCAAAGGCGGCGAATGGCGCAACGCCCTTGTGTTCGGTCGCAGGTGTCCGAGCGGCAATTTTCTGGCCTTGCGCCGAATGGGGATGGAGCGAGCGCCCTCGCGGGTGAAGAAAGCAACACCTCGAGTTGAAGGATGCCATGACCATTCAGCAAACCGCTCATAAGCCAGCGCGCAGGCGCGCTGTACAGGTACGCGGCGGGTTAGTCGCCGCGTACGCTGCCAGGCCAGCGGCTTTCATGGCCGGGAGCGGTGCGAGCGCGGATCAACTTGTTGTGAAGCGTGGCTGCGGAGGGCGGCCGTGTGTCTGTCCCACAAACCTGACGGGCAACGGCGCAGATCGCAGCCAACTGTTGAAGTCCGTAAAAGCCGCAGACGCGGTGCGGTGGCACTTGTCCACTACGGGTTCACCGCCAGAAAATTCATAGTGGCGTAAACATGTCGGAATATGCGGCAGTGATTTCCCTTGACATCGAACCCAGTCAGGGAGTTGATTTATTCGGGTTAGATTCAGAGTTGTGCATTGCGGGGCCGGGGCGCAGCGGGACAGGCCAGTTATTTTTGCGTGGTTGTAGTTACGGGTGCGGAACTCTTGCAGGCCATTCATGGCCGGGCGGACGCGCGGTCAAAATAGCGCAAGAGATCGTTCGAGAGATTTCCGTGATGTTTGAGATCTTCTCGAATGGCGGCGAAAGCGCCGCCGAGGGGCGCGGTTGTCGCTCTGGTCGTCGCCGGGTAAGGAATATTCAGTGGACTCAGGATTCGATTCAATTCAATCGATGGCCATGAACAGCCGGGGTTCGTTCGGTAGTGCCCGACCTGCGTGTAGGGATTTATCGGCAGTTGCGATTGACGGCCCTCGGATTTCCAGATTGGCCTTGCGAAGTCCCGATGAATTGGCCTGCAGTAGGGGGCAGGATCGTGCGGACCTGATTCAGTTGGACTCCCGCCTCGATGAAAGTCCGGGGTTAAGAATCGGGCGCCTTAGCCCCCTTAGCCCATTGATACGCGCCGCAAACTCTACCATACTGATTGTTGCGCAAACTCTCTGACACCACGACTCTCGAGAGTCTTTAATGAATACCGGAACAAAAAGGGAAGGGAGGCGTTTACTACAATGAAAAGATCTATGCTGGCATTTTCGGTGGCGCTGCTGCTGGTGGCGGTAGGAGCAGGGAAGGGCAGCTGCGCGGAAGTGGTCGGCTTGGTGTCGGATCTTGCGGGCAGCCCGATCAGTGGCGCCGTGGTAGCTGCGAAGGACTCGAGCGGCAAGATTCTCGGCCAGGCGCTGACCAACCCTCAGGGTCATTATGAGATCGTAGGGCTGGCGCCGGGTCAATACGGGTATTTTCTGCAGGTGAGCCAGCTCGGCTTCAAGGATGGCTCGGCGGTCGCAGCTTTGGGTGCGAAGGGCCTGACCATGGACTGGAAGGTCTCGAAGCAGGATCCGGCGGTCGCGATGGCGACCGAGGGTACGAGCGTAGAGACTGCATCGGCTGGCGATCCGTTCGGGCTGACGTGGGCACAGTTTGCAGGCTTGGCGGCGATTCCGGTGGTTGCCGGAGGCGTGATCGGTGGATACGCAGCTAACGGCGGTTTTAACGGAGCCTCGCATCCCGCAAGTCCAGGTCTCTAGTCGCAATTAGAAGCTGGGCGTTCGCACTTCCCAGCTAAATCCGGGCGTGGCGTCAGGTTTTGCGCGCGCCCGGGTCTGTCAATGTCCCTGGTTTTTCGGGGCGGCTCGATTTTTCTGAAAAATTATAGTCTCACGGGTTTTGCGCTTTCCGTGGTGCTGCTAGTGCTCCTCGGACTGGCGGCGTGCGCCACCGACGTTACGCCGGATGCGCCTGAGGCCTCATCGGATGGGGTCGCTCGCGCTCATTCAGAGGGTCACGGCCGGCTTCAAGAGCTCGAAGCGAAGCGGGAGAACGACTCCTTTTCGACCGACTTCGGAATTGGTCCTGGTGACGTTCTTGAAATTTCGGTTCCCGATGTCGATGAGGGAAAGAAGCGCGAGGAGCGCGTTTCACCGCAAGGTACCATAGAACTTCCTATGGCCGGCTCGCTTCAGGTGAGCGGTCTCAGTGAGCCGCAACTCCACGACGCGCTTACCAAGGCCTACTCGAAGTACATCAAAGACCCGCAGGTGGATGTATTTGTCAAGACTTTCAGCAGCCGCCAGGTGGCAGTGGTCGGGATGGTGAACAAGCCCGGGCTGTACACCTTGAACCGGCGCAACGAGAGCATCCTGGATTTGATTGGCCAGGCGGGCGGCATGTCGGATCAAGCCGGAAGCTCGATCGATTTCATTCCCGGCTCGGGCCATCAGAACGCGAGTGTTTTCAGTCAGAGCGTTCCGAGTCTCGAGAGCTCGGCGCAGCCGCACGCCGGCGGAAATGTAACCGCCACCACCGCAACGGTCGCGCAGCAGCGTATTCAGGTATCGGCCGAACAGCCCGACACGAAGGCCGCAGCCCACTGGCAGGGATCGGGCAATGTGATTCCCGTGGCTCTGACACAGGGGACCGATCCGATTTCGATAAATGTCACCGGCGGCAACCAGAGCGATCTGGCGGTTCCGGTGCGGCCCGGTGACGTGATAATGGTTCCGGCCCGCGGACAAGTGCTGGTGCAGGGATGGGTCGCGAATCCGGGCGCCTATCCAATCACGCCGGGCATGACGGCGCTAGGCGCGGTTACGGCGGCCGGCGGGGAAATGTACAGTTCCGCCGCCGAGGTGCTGCGCGCGGCTCCGGGTGGCGAGAAGACCAAGCTGCCGGTTGATCTGTCCGAGGTCGAAAAGGGTGAGGCGGCCGATGTCCAGGTTCAATCCGGTGACGTGGTGATCGTCCAGCGCACGGTGCTGGGAGCGGTACCATACAGTCTCTATTTCTTGCTCAGCAAGTTTGGCACCGGCATGTATTTGCCAATGTTTTAGGCTGTCGGTCGCTTTCGAATCGGTCAAATCTCGAGTCAGGATGAATTTGGTTCTTGCACCAGCAGGGCCAAGGCTCTGAATCAACACAGCGCAGAAACCGCTTGACGCCGCGGTTGAATCGCGTTGCGATGAGATCGTACCGGGCCGGGTTGGTTGAGCCTCGGTTTTACGGGCGCAGCGGCGCGCACCGAGTTGGAAAGGAATGGCCCGGTGAAAAGAGATGAATGAATCGGGTTCAGGCAACGGAACACGAGTTCTGGTCACGGGGGCGGGTGGCTTCATCGGCCACCACCTGACGGCGTATCTTGCCGCGCGCGGATGTTGGGTGCGCGCAGTGGATATCAAAGCTCCGGAATACGAACCGACCGCGGCGCATGAGTTCGAGTTTCTTGATCTGAGGCGGCGGGCGGACTGTCTGCAGGCCACGCGCAACGTCGATCAGGTTTACAATCTGGCGGCGAATATGGGCGGCATCGGCTTTATCGAAGCGAACAAGGCCGTCATCATGCACGACAACACCTTGATCAACATAAACATGCTGGAGGCGGCACGCCTCAACGGGATCAAGAAGTACCTGTATACCTCTTCGGCCTGCGTGTATCCGGGCTATTTGCAGAAAAGTGCCGAAGTCAGTCCGCTCAAGGAGTCTGACGCCTATCCCGCCGATCCCGAGGACGGTTATGGATGGGAGAAGCTGTTCACGGAAAGGCAGTGCCGGCACTACCGCGAAGACTATGGGCTCAGCACGTATGTGGTTCGCTTCCATAACATTTTCGGGCCGCTCGGAACCTATGATGGCGGTAGGGAAAAGTCCCCGGCCGCGATTTGCAGGAAGGTGGCGCGGGCATCGAACGGAAGCGAGATCGAGATCTGGGGCGACGGCAAGCAGACGCGTTCCTACTGTTACGTGAGCGACTGTGTCGACGGCATCGTCCGGTTGATGGATTCGGACTTTCATGAGCCGTTGAATCTGGGCCAGGACCGCTTGGTTACCATCGACGATCTGGTGGATATGGTTTCCACGATCGCGGGCAAGCGGCTGCGCAAGCGCTACGATCCCACCAAGCCGCAGGGGGTACGGGGCCGCAACGCCGACCTGACGCTGATGAAGAAGACGCTGGGCTGGGAGCCGCGGGTTTCGCTCGAAGAGGGCTTGGAAAACACCTACCGCTGGATCGAACGCCAGCTCGAGCAGAGCAGACGATTGAGGGCCTGAGATCGCTGCGATGACCGAGCTTCCACGAATCGTAATCCCGGGCGTAGCCGGTTTCATCGGCAGCAATCTGGCGGAGCGTGCGCGCCGCTGGCTTCGAGGTCGCGGGGATCGACGACTCGCCGCTCGGTGCGAGTCTCGGGTGGTTAAACGCAGCAACGGCAGCTTGCGGCGTGGCTGCGGTGCTGGTGCGAGATCCGGGCCGCGTATTATCCCACGGCGGACGCCGATATGAGCACTGAACTTTCTCCCTACCAGATCACACCCACGGGGCCGCCACTGCCGCATACGTACGTTCGGAACCAGCAGAATCTTTTTACCGGCGAGGTAAACTTCAAGGAATACTGGGGCGTCGTCCGCAAGCACCGGCTGATGATCCTTTCGATAGTCTTCGGGGCGGTGATCATCGCTCTCGCATGGCGGTTCACCCGCACGCCGCAATATGAGGCGACCTCGACCATCCTGATTCAGCCGCAGACCCCGGAAGTGATGACGGGCGCCAAGAATTTCAACGAAAACCAGTCCAACTATAGCGGCGATTATGACTATTACCGGACCCAGTTCAAACTGCTGGAGAGTGACAGCCTGGCGGCGCAAGTGATCGAGGACTCCGGGCTGCAGACGAATCCGGTGTTTAATCCAGCGGCGCAGCGCAGCGGATTTTTTGCCTCGGTGATCGGCTACGTCGAGGATGAACTCGCAAGCTTGTCGGGGTCGCAGAGTGCCGGGCCTTCAGAAGCGGGGGCGGGCGCAACCGACGCTGTAGCGCCGTCAGTGATCAAGGCTTACCTCAAGCGGCTGACGGTTGCGCCGGTTCGCGGCACCCGTCTGGTGCTGGTGGGTTTCACCACTCCGGATCGCGGACTCTCCGCGCAGATCGCGAACGCGCACGTTCAGACCTACATTCGCCAGGGACTGGAGCTGCACGCGCAGACCGGCAAGCACGTCGAGGAGTTTCTGCAGCAGAAGCTGGGCGAGCTCCGGGACAAGGTCGAGAAGTCGGAAGCAGCCCTCAATGCGTATCGGCGCAGCCGCGGGATCGTGACCCTCGAGGGCGGTGATGAAAAATCGGGTACCAGCAGCCCCTTGATGCAGCGGCTGACGCAACTCAACACTCAGCTGACGAAGGCCGCCAGCAAGCGCATCACGCTGGAGACGCAGCATCAAATGATCGCGCGGGGCGAGTACGATTCGCTGCCCGAGGTGATATCGAATCAGGTCATCCAGACCCTCAAGGAGCAGGTGGCGCAGCTCGCGATGCAGTTCGCGGCAATGAGCAACCGTTTCAATCCCGGTTATCACAAGCTCGATGACCTGGGCGCACGGCTCGATGCCTCGCGCCGCGCGCTCAATCAGGAATCGAAAAAGGTGGCCGAGAGCGTGGACGCCGACTATCAGGCGGCGGTCGCGAACGAAGCGAAGGTTGGGCAGGAGATCGACGCGGTCAAGGCGCAGACACTGGCGCTCAACGACGCCTCGCTGCAGGAGGCGGTGCTGGCGCGGGAGGTCGACGCGAATCGGCAATTGTATCGCAGCGTGCTGGAACGGATGAACGAAATCAGCGTAGCGTCAGAGGTGCCCGCATCCAATGTCTCGATAGTTGACCGGGCCAAGCCTCCGACCGCTCCGACCGGCCCGCGCTTGTTGTTGCTGCTCGCTTTCAGCATCGCCAGTTCGGGGTTTGTGGGGATTGCGCTGGCGTTTTTCCTCGAGTCGCTGGACGACACTTTGAAGACCAGCGACGATGTGCCGCGCTACTTGGGGCTGCCGAGCCTGGGGGTGATTCCGGACTTCGACAAGCTCGACGGCCGCGGCAAGCAGCCTTACGCATACCTTCCGTCACGCTTGCGCCGAAAGGACGAACCAGTCCCCGCGCTGGAGGCTAGGAGTGAGAGAGGGGAGTTGGTGGTTTCGCACGGGTTATTCTCGACTGGAGCCGAAGTGTACCGGGCGATTCGTGCGGCGGTAATGTTTTCGCGAGCTGGCGGCGCACCCAAGAGCATTCTGATCACCAGTTCCACTTCCGGCGAGGGAAAGACGATCACCGCGGTCAACATGGCGACCGCCTTCGCGCAGACCGGGGCGCGAACCGTCCTGGTGGACACGGACTTTCGGCGTTCGCGGTGCCACGAGATCCTCGAGATAGATCCGATCCTGGGCTTGTCCGAGATTCTGGTCCGTCAATGCGAACTGCGCGACGCGCTCGTGGAAACCAGGGTACCGGGGCTCTCCTTCATCTGTTCTGGCGAATTGCCACCCAATCCGAGTGAGCTGCTCGCATCGCCGGAGATGCGGACGCTGATTCAGCAGTTGTCCGAGACCTACAACTACGTGATCATGGACTCGGCTCCGATCATGCCGGTGAGCGACTCGGTGGGGCTTTCGACCATGGTCGAGGCGGTGCTGGTGGTGGCGGGCAACGACACCTCGCGCCGGCTGGTACGGGAGACCTGCGAGCGCCTCGGCAATGTAGGTGCGAAGATTGTCGGCGTGATCTTAAACCGCGTGGATGTCCGCAACAATTCGTCGTACCTCTATGGTCACTACAGCTATTACTACTCGTACAAGCCGAACAAAGATCGTCAGCCCAGAGACGGCAAGTCCGATGGCGCGCCCGCCTCACCAAAGTAGAATTATTTTTTCCAGGCGGTTCCGCCCAGAAATGAGTGGCTTTCCGCCGACTGGACTTAGGTTGGTTTTCGGGGAGACAGGCAGCATAACGGTCACGCTTTTGCGGCCGTGAGATTGCTGGCCGCACCCAGAAAAACGAGCGGATTGGTTACTACTCCCCTTCTTGCGGCGTGATGTTCTGGCCGATCATCCTCCTCATTCCGTTCTCGGCGCTCGCGCTGGGAGCGGTTCATCCGTGGGCCTTCGATCTTGCCGAACTGATCAGTTTTGTGTTGGTCGCCATTTGGATGGTTAGGGTGATGACCGGCCGGGTTGCCCTGGCCGCGGAGCGTAGTGGCCTCGCCGCCTCGGCCATGATGGCGCTTGGTCTTGCTGCACTGGTAGCTGCTCAGCTTTTACCTCTTCCGCCGCCGCTGCTGCGGCTGATTTCGCCAGAGACTTACAAACTTGATGGCGATGGGTTGCCGGGGTGGCCGTCGAAGCCAGCCTACGCATGGGACGCGGCGCTGCCACAGCAGTCCGGCAGCCAGCGCTACATGTTGCCAACCACGGACGAGGTGAAGGCGGGCACGGCGGTCCCGTTTGCACGTTCCGTCAGGGTGGCTTCGAGTGCGGTTGTGGCGCCGCATCTGCGAGCGGGAGCGTGGCTGCCAATTTCAGTGGCTCCGCCGATGACCCGGGTTGGATTGCTCAAGCTGCTGATGTATTGCGCCGTGGGTCTGTGGCTTTTGCTGTATACGCTGACTCGGGAGCAGGAAGTGCGGCTATACAAAAACGTGGTCCGCGCGGTGCTTGCGACCGGACTGGTGATCAGCCTGGTGGGCCTCGCCGAGCAGTTGTTTCCCAACGGCAAGCCGCTGTGGATTTTTTCTCCTTACGACTGGGCAGGCGGGAGCGCATGGGGCGCGCGGTGTTTCGGCCCTTTCGCCAATCCCGATCATTTTGCCGATTACCTGGCGATGGTATGGCCGTTTGCCCTTTCTGGAATGCTCTTTCCGAACCTGCTTGGCAAGGTACGCGACAGGATCGCGGTGCCGATCCTGTGCGGAACCGTCGGATTGGTCGTCCTTGCGGCGCTGCTGGCTACCGGCTCGCGGGGCGGATGGATGGCGGCGGCAGTGTCCAGCGCAGTTGTTCTAGCGCTGGCGTGGCGCCTGCCGGTGCAATCCCAGCCGGCGATTTTTCGCAGCGGCACACGCGGCCGGCGCCTGGTCGCGCTGGCCGGTGCGTTGGTCGTGGCGGTTTTCCTGGCCTCGTTATTTGCCAGCACCGCAAGCCGCACCGAGGCGGACACCCGACTTAACGATGCGCTGTATCAGGATTCGATGTGGGAGCGCAGCCAGGTAGCAAGAGATTCGCTGCCGATGATTGCCCAATTCCCGCTCTTCGGCGTCGGACTTGGCGCCTGGCCGGAGATTTACCCCAAATACGCCCCGCCGCCGTGGGACAGCGTATTTTGGAACGCGGTGCATAACGAGTACGTCCAGTTCTTTGCGGAAGTGGGTCTGCTCGGGGTTGTACTTGGCGCAGGGTTTATCGGGATCGCGGGGCTGCGCGTGGGATCGGGAATCATGACGCTTGCCCCCGAGTTGTTTCCGATCGCAATCGCCAGCGCGGCTGCGCTGGCGGCGATCGCGATTCACTCGCTGCTCGATTTTCCCTTGCGGATTCCGGCCAACGCGTTGCTGGCAACGATTTGCCTGGGAATGCTGGTGCGGATGTGCGCGAGGGCCGGTCCGCGCACGGAGCAGAGCTCACCGGCGGGTTGGTGGCAAAGGGCAGCCGCGGCTGGGATTCTGGGCCTGTGTGCCGTGGCGATCGTCGCGACTATTAAGCAACAGCGCCGGCCGTTCCCCTACGATCTGCGACGTCCGCGCACGATCGATGGAGCGATCGCGGAGATCCTGCGCTATCCAACCAGCGCGGGCCTGCACCTTGACCTCGCCCAACTGCTGAATATGCCGAGCCAGGCGCGGATCAGAGAGTCGGAACTCGAAGCGGCCTTGAAGCTCGAGCCAATCAATCCCGGCGCTCGCGATTTGTATGCCGCCGCGCTGGTGCTTTCCGGCCAACGCAAGCGGGCGTTGAATGAAATCCAACGCTCGATGTTTTACGGCCCGGCATTCGCTGATCATTACTATATGAATGATCGGGTGATTCAGTGGCTAATGCCCGATGAGCAAGAAGCTATTATCGCCGGGCTCAGGCAGGCGGCGGAGGCCGGTTACGGGCCGGCGACCGACGCTTTGGCGAGTTTCTATGAGAAGTTTGGGCGTTTGCGGGAAGAGGGCGAGTTTCTGGTGCACGCCGCGTCCACGGCAAAGGATCCAACCCTCAGGTCGTGGCTGCTTTATCGCGCCGGTACAGTCTTTGTGAACGCGAACGATGGTTCACGTGGCGAGCAGGTGCTGAAAGAGGCGATCGCCGCAGACCCACATAACGTCTATGCGTATCGGACGCTTGCACTTGGAGTATACGCGAATAGTGGGCGATTGCCAGATGCCCAACGCGTGATCCGCCAGGGAATCGCGGCGGGTGCTCCCGCGGTGCCTATGTATGAGGCGCTGGCGGACGCCGAGATTTCTCAGCATAACTTCGCGGCGGCGGAAGCTGCGTTGGAGAAAGCCGCGGTGCTTGCGCCTGCCAACTTCGACTTGGCGCGGATGCTGGGCCAGGTTTACATGAGCGATAATCAGCTGAACCGGGCCGCGGTTTGGCTCCGTAAGGCTACCCGCTTGAATCCGCAATCAGCACCCGCGTTTTTCGATCTGGCGCAAGCTGAGGAGGCCAACTACCAGTTCTTTGCCGCCGACCGTGCCTATACGCAGGCGCAGGCGCTCGACGCCAACAATGCCGGTTACCGCGCCCGCTACGCTGAGTTCAAACGGAAAGTTGCCGAGGCGAGCAGTCACTAATTCGGAACTACGAGCCTTCCCTGTCGCTCAGTCCGGACAGGCATGGCCATCCGTCAAGTCCGCGTCAGTAAATGACGAATGGGCTAGATTTCGCTTTCTCGTCGGCAGATGCCTCGCTTTTTACACCGTCGCCATAGTTGTCGTCTGATGCGAATCGTATATTTGGGAATCAACTACTGGCCGGATGAGACCGGGATAGCTCCCTTTGCAACCGGTCGCTGCGAATACCTGGCGGCGCGCGGCCACGAGGTAATCGCCTGTACCGCGCTTCCGTACTATCCGCAGTGGCAGGTACCGCCGCCCTATCGGGGGCGTCTGCGGTGCCGTGAAGAGCGCAACGGGGTGACGATTCTGAGGTCGTGGCTTTATGTGCCGCGCCGATTGAGCGCCGTCCGGCGCATCGCGCATGAGGCTACGTTCATTGCGTCGTCGTTCGCCAACGCCTGCTTGGGTAAACGTCCCGACTTGCTGTTCGTGAGCTCGCCGCCGCTTGGACTCGCGGCGGGCGCGATCGCCTTGAGCCGGATTTGGCGAGTACCCTACGTGTTCGATGTGGCAGACCTGCAGCCTGACGCAGCCGTGGATCTGGGAATGTTGCGGCCGGGCCGCATGGTCAAGGCCCTGTATCGGCTCGAGACGGCCGCCTACCGGAACGCCGCACTCGTTTCGACGCTGACCGAGACCATGCGCCAGCGGATAATCACGAAAGGGATTTCGCCCGAGAAAGTGACATTGTTCTCCCTTTGGGTTGAGCCGGAGTTGTTCCTGATACCGCCGGTGTCCGTTTCTCCCGCACCTCGCGAGCTGGTCGTTGCCCACTTCGGCAATATGGGGATCAAGCAAGGGCTGGACGTGGTTCTGGAAGCGGCGCGTATCACTGCCAACAACAAGCAGATTCGCTACCTGCTGGTTGGGGATGGCGCCGCCAGGCCTGCCTTGGAGACGAAGGCGGCAGCTATGGGGCTGAGAAATCTCGAAATTTTCCCGTTGCAACCGCGCGAGCGCTTCCTGGAATTGCTGGGAAAATCCGCCCTTTGCCTCGTGACGCAGCAAGCGAATGTAGCCGATATTGTATTCCCTTCAAAAGTCCTGACGCTGCTCGCCGCTGGACGACCGGTGATTGCCTCAGTCAGCGCGGCCAGCGAAGTTGCCCGCGTAGTGGTCGAGGCGGGCGCTGGAAGAGTGGTGCCTGCTGAAGACGCCGGGCAACTGGCCGCGGCAATCGTTGAATTGTGGCAATCTCCCGCACGATTGGCGGCCATGAGTGCCGCTGGCCGCGCATACGCCGCGACGCACTGGAAGCGGGAGTCCGTGCTGCCGGAGCTTGAAGCCCGGCTGCTCAGTATTGCCAATGGAATCCCGCTCGTTGCGGGGTCCGCCACGGTAAGCGCCGCACCCGACCAAGACGGAATGCAGGCGTGAGAACCTTATCCATTTTGATCTGCTTCTTTACCGCGAGCTAACACCCATTTCCTTGGGACTCGTGACGATACCGTAATGCGGATTGCTGCCCCGGCCGATCGACTGACTCAGCCATCAGCGCTTGTGAAACCCGCGAGATTCGACCTGTGCTGAACGCCCAACGCACGCTTCTCAAACAGGCGGTGGCATGGTTCGACGCGGTCACCCTGATCGCGTCGTTCGGTGCCGCCTATTTCATCGCGAGTTGGGTCTTCGCGAGACGCTTCATCGGAATTTCCGGATATATCTGGCTCTTGGGCATAATCATTCCGACATGGATTGCCGGTCTCTCGATCAGCGGACTCTATAGGTCGGTTTCCTACCGTTCGGTCAGGGGTTTGCTTAGCCGGCTGATCGAGGTTCAAGCCATGGCCGGGATGGTACTGCTGAGCATGCTATTCATGACCAAGTCCGAGGAAATAAGCCGGTTGCTGGTGGATGTCTTCCTGGTGTTCAGCTTCGCGGCGCTGGCGGCGCAAAAGCTCTATATCAAGTACTATC
>Ga0307373_10006808_pt1 | contig 18054 bp, 14 predicted proteins | sample OX2MG_FD_202534 | JGI IMG/M metagenome (GOLD analysis project Ga0307373, IMG submission 202534) | Soil microbial communities from Risofladan, Vaasa, Finland - OX-2 | ecosystem: Environmental > Terrestrial > Soil > Coastal area > Acid sulfate soil | place: Finland: Risofladan, Vaasa | collected...
CATGGCGTTATAGAGGACGTGGCGCGCTTTCGCAGGGATGCCTGTGACCACGGAAAGCATCATTGTGATTGCAAGCGAAGCAACAGTGCCATTCAGGGACATAACGGCAGGCGCAGGCTCACGCTGGCCCTGAATGTAGGGATCGGCTTGGCGCTCGAACGCGGTCATCATGTCCCGGCGAACCTCATTTGCGTCCAGCAAACCATCACACGCAAAGCATGCAAGACCGGGAGCCAGCAGTTGGACGCGACCGTAGATATGCGTAATACGACCCTCGGTGACTGCGATGGTCACGCCCATGTCGATGCACGGGATCATGTACTGGTACGAAACTTGCTGTAGAACAGCGCGACTTCCATGAGAATCAGTGCAGCCGAAGATGATGTCTGCGTTCAACAACTCTCGCGCGGTTTTACTCTCAATAACATCGCCCTTAACGCAAGCGACGGTCGCATCTTTCGCGATGCTTTGAATGTATCGGGCTGCGATGTCAACTTTCTGATGACCTATATCATTTGCCGTAGCGTTAGCAACTCGGTTCAGGTTCGTCGCCTCTATAACGTCTGGGTCCACAAGAATGAAGTCTCGCACGCCAAGATGTACAAGCTGCTGCGCGATGAGCGACCCGGTACCCCCTAATCCGACAATTGCGATTCGCAGACGCTGGAGCGCCTCTTGTCCGGCCGAACCGAAGGCGCGTATTTGACGGTCGAACTTCTCGGAAACAGACGCCACAGGAGCCAATGGATCGAAAATCACTTCGCGGGTCGTGCCGATCGAGACAATACGAATATCTTCGTCCCCGCCGAGGCGGCGAGCGCGCAAACCTCCGGCGCTCATAACAAGAGCCGCATGTATGAGGTTTGGATGACGGCGCGCAAGGAATGCGGAAAGGTGCTCCTCACCTTCTGAATCCACTAGCGAAAAGAGAGGAGCTTCGGGACCTGGATGGCTATGCGCGAAAACGAGGGAGCAGGCTTCACGACGCGCGCGCTTAGTCACCCGCGCAACAAACTCGGGATTCAACTCCGCCTCTAATAGGCCTCTTCGTGTGTAGTCAGTCGACGCTGGGAACTGAACTTCTCGTACGAGGAGCCTCACCACGCCGTCCGTGCGGACTGTTTGGCTAGCGTAGAGAATGGCGCACTTCTCAGTTTCTCCGCCTATCAACTCGGCTCGGATGGCAGCGCCATCTTCCTCAGCAAGCACGAGTTCTATCATTGAAGCGACCTAAGTCGCCCCATGATGACTTTGAAGTACGTCACCAACGAGTCGTTATTCGGATTCCAATGTTGAAGGTGCCAGGAAAACCATGTGCCGCGCGGGCCGATTTCGGGGATCGGGTTGGAGTCGTTGGTGCCTTGCGGCGTCGCGCCATTTGCGAGCCGCACGCCCTTGGGTTCCACCCAAAAGCAGTCCGGCTGCGCAGCAGGGTAACCGGGCGGGGCGACGAAAAGGACCGTCACAGATTCCTGATTCCAGCCCGGAGGCATCCTAACATCAGGGATCGTGACCAGGTGCGCGCCGCTTGCCAGTCGCGTCAATGAAGCGCCTGGACAAATGGTCTGAAGCACCTGCATCTGCTGCTCGACCGGAGTCATCGAGTCCCAAAGGTCGCCGGTGGTACCGCATAGAAGTGCCTAGTGTGCTCCCCCTCCTTGAGGTGGACGGCCTCACTATCCGATATCGGCTTGTCCGGCGTGTCCCCCTCCTCTTCAAGGAACAGTTGATAGGTTGGGGTAATCGACGCTATCGCCTTGATTTCGGCTCCTGTCAGAGAAGACTTGTCTGTCTCGTAGCGCTTGGCATCTACGAAAAAGTGATAAATCTTCTTTTGCTCTTGTTCATTCATTTGGGTCCTCTCGATCAATGCAGAAAAAAGATAACACGGTGACGCTTGTTGCGAAAGGAGCAGCGTACGAAGCCGAGCAAAGGAATCTTGGATCTGGCAATTTTCAGAATCCGCGCCGATGGCGGTCTCGTCTTGTTGGCCAGCTCTGGGATTGCCGCAGCAGGACACATCATATCCGCTATTCCATTTCGAGGCCGTATTGGTTGTGAATTTCGGTGTTCAGCTGTTCTCCGTGACCGTTTGAACGACATCTCGGGAGCACCGACGACCCGACGAGTCCAACGAGATGAGTCCCTCACTCCCATGTCGAGGTTTTGAATCCAAGGCTCTTTGCATTCTCTGACACCGTGCGCTTGATCTGGTCCGTGGCACCGTTCGGAAAATCGGCAGTGATTTCCACCGTGATCTTGAGTTCGGCTTGGGGATCAGAAGCAAGGTTGCTAATAATTTCTTCTGCCAGTTGCACTAGCCGCATCTTCGCCGTTGCCGGGTTCACCTCCACAGAGCCATAGAAAGACTTCGCTTTGCCTGTGCGAGCAGCAGGAACGGAGCTTGCTCCAACGGTTGGGGGTTGCAAGGGCGTAGACCGGTCATCAGGAGCTCCTGTCGGCGGCGGAGCGACCCCAGAATTTGGTTTCAGGTCTGCGGGTAGGCTAGTTTCATATCGCTTCGCAACTTCTGGCTCGATCAGCAGCAGCGTGTCGTCGAATTGGACATTGGCGTCACCGAATTTGAATCCCTCAAATACATCGCCGGTCTGCCCGTATGCAGTGCCGAAAAAATCCTTACTCCCCGCGCCCTTAATGATGGCCTGTTCCAGCACGTTGCGGCTATTGAGACGCGGCAGGTAGAGGTAGCGCTGCATGTCTTCCCAGAAGGCCATTGCACCCACCGCGTCCTTGCCATCTTTCCAGTAGAGCTTTTTCAGCGTGTCGCGCAAATGTATCGGAGACCATGCGCTGATAACCAACTCATTGTCGTGACACACCCGCTGGATTTCAGCGCCCAACCCTGAGCCACTAGTATTCAGCGGGAATGCTTCGATGGTAGGTTGACGATCCGCGGGCGTCGCCTGCACCGGGCACAGGAGCCACTTGTAGCACTCTCGCGCGACCCGAGGCAGCACGTCTTCAGCGGACTGGAGTTCCTTCTTCGCCTGCTGCTCTTGGAGGCCGTCGATGTTCAACCGTTTTTCTTTAACATCCGCAACGATGGAGTTCCAGGCAAGCGCGGTGCGCACACAGTCGCGCACACGGGTCAAGGAGGCATGATCTGGAGCAATGAAAATGAGTCTATTCCCACGGTATCGGGGCTTTGGGCCGTGGTTGCGCACAAATTCCAGCACCTCTTCGGAGGCTATGCGCATCTCCTGCTTGCTGTAAAACTTTTCCGGCGGCAAAATCACTAACCGCAGTGCGCCGTCATCGGGCACGTCCGCGTGCGGCGTGAAGATGTGACTACCCTCAAAGAATGAGGCTCCGGGCATGAGCTTGCGCAGCACATCGGCCACCTTGCCACGGACCTCGTTCTGGTCGTTGAACCGTCCCTTCCGATCTTCCATTTCCCGACGCAAGTTAGCGCGAGTGTCAAACCAGAATCGTGTAGTGTCCTGAGTCTTATCGCCAGAGGAGTTCAGGTAATGCAGCCGGTCGGCCAACCGGTTGAGTGCGTCGGAGAAGGTTGAAGACGCTTGTCCTGGCTGCACACACCCTAGAAGCACGCGGGCGCGATCCAGGCCGCGAACAACTCCCTTCTGTGTTACGGCTGCAGATGGCGCACTGCCTAGGAAAATTGTACGAGCCACACGGCAGGCTGCATTAATGGCACCAAAACGCGGCTCCTTCGTTTCGAGTTCCGTGGTCTCAGCGCGTTCGCCGTCGATATCCTTTTCCAGCACTGCATCCCAACCCGGTGCAAGGTAGTAGGTCAGCTCATTCCGGGTATTGCCATCGTAAAGCGGCAAGCTGCCAGGCAGAATCATTAGGTCTTGATTTTGATCCTTCCAAAGCCGGTAGATCACCTTCGCCATCAGCTTCAGCACGCCGCGAGTGCGCTGGAAAGTCTGGAGAGTCGTCCAGTCCTCATAGAGGCGATCGAAAACTTCCGGGTGAATGGGATAGGCCTGCACGAGACGATTGAAATACCGCGCTTCCTGCGTCTCAGACGGCAGCTTGGCGCCCTCGCTAACATACGCATCAGCAAAGGCTCGGCATACCGCGTCGCGCGCAGAGGCGTCGCGTACCGGTTCGAAGAGACGACGGCGGACGATCTCGAAGGCCTCTTCCGTTGCGACAGGCTTCCATAGCGCCTGCAACCGGCCGAAGGTTTTCTCTAGTGCTTGCAGCGCCGTCATTCCGCGATTACTCCCGGCTTCGATGTCCGATTCCGGTAAAGACGCGAGCAGGATGGCGTTCGGCACCAGCTTGATTGCTTCGGTCAGCGCCTGCACAAAGGACAGATTGCTGTCGTAGCTTCCGCCGCTCAAAGTCTGGCCATTTGGAAACTGGCGAATATAAGCCACAAGCTCATCCACTAGCACCACACACGGCGCATACGTCTCTAGCAACGTTTTCAGGACGTTCTTGCCGGGTGATGTGCCGGTCGTGTCGGCATCTTTCACCAGCTCATAGCCTTCGTCACCGCCGAGCTGCCACGCGAGTTCACCCCAAAGCGTGTTGATGGTTTGCTTGCCATCTTTCCAGGCCTGACCGGGCGCGCGAGCCGTGCCGTCGAGCACAACTACGCGGGCTTTTGGCACGTCCGTGATGCCCGCGTGATCGAGCAGATCGGGAACGCCTGGCAGATCCTTGAGCGGGCACTGGCGGGTGGCTAGGTGATAGACCGCCAACATCGTATGCGTCTTGCCCCCGCCGAAGGCTGTTTGGAGTTGAATTACAGGGTCGCCGCCTTGGCCGTTCAGCCGTCTGGCCACGGAAGTGAGCAACAATCCCATGCCCTCGGTGATGAAGGTGCGCTGAAAAAAGGCGGTTGCATCCTGGTATTCAGGCGTTGCCTTGCCGGTGTACACGGCAGTAATGTCCGCGGCGAACTCCGATTGAAGGAACGTGCCTTCGAGCACATCGGGATGGGGAACTGCTATTTCGCGCCACGGTTTCATCGATTTGTGCTCCAGTCTAATGGCATGTCAGTCAAAAAGGCTGCCTTGTGGTTTCTCCGTTGGCACAGCACTGGCAGCAGCTTCAATGCCACTCCAAGAAGTAATGAGTTCGTTGTAAGCGCGCGCGTCCTCGGACCAACTCTGACGCTCGCAAAGCGTGTGAAGGCGATAGGCTAGTTGGCGAATTGCTTCAGATTTGCCGTTCATAGCCACAAGGAGTCGGCCCGCACCGATTTCGCCTTCATTCTTCAGAGTGCGGATGAACTGATGCAGCGCCTCCCACACTGGCACGCGAATGTCGGTCTGCGGGTTCCAGCCGGTGGGGTATTCGGACCACTTGCGAAGGCGAACCACGCCACCACCAGATTCCACAACGCCGGCATGCCGTACACCCTCGACGCTTGTGCCCTTGGCGCGGGCGAGTGTATCGGCATCTCCGAAGCGACCCTCTTTCCATCCATTTTGCTCGAACCAGTGAAGACAGAACTGCGTGTCATGATCAAAATCGTCTTCGGCTAGGAACCGATTGATGAGTTGTAGGGCGACTCGGACACTCATGGGCGAGCCGTCGGCCTCCAATACAGCAGCGTATTTAGAATACACCGCCATACCTGGACCGATGATGGCCTGTGACAGATCGACAGGGGCGACAGGTGAACGGTCGTCGCCGGAGCCTTTGGTCATTTCATCTAGCGCCTCAGGCAACACGGCATTCAACTCGCGCAAAAACTCGCGCCTGGAAACAGTAACAGCATTAGCTGAGCGCTTGCGGCAGACCAGGACGATGCTCGAAGCAAGGGCATTAGTACCTGTGGCATTAATTCGTCCTGCCCCTTCCGTCCGCATCGGCCAAGTGCCGTTCAGCGCAAATCCTGCCTTTATCACGGCGTCGAGGAAAGTCTCCCAACCCGTGCTGGCGGTGCCACCTTCGCTCTCAGTTTCTGACTGTTTGAATGCGTAGTAGACAGTGACCGGGAATCCCGGGTGCGCTTGCTCCGACAAGCGATGCATCGCATTTGTCATGCCCTTGAGGAAGAAAGCCTCAGCCTTCTCCTTGCTGCCATGTCGATAAGGGATTGCGACCAACTCCTCAGCCTTTGGCACCGCAACTGTTGCAAAGAGCTCCGGGAATACCGGCTTCAAGGCTCGCCGCAGCCAGACGTAGAAAAAATCCGAAAGGTCTGCGTATCCAATGTTGTCGTAGTAAGGCGGATCGGTTGAGACGATCTTGTTGGACGAAATCACCTGAGTTGCCGCATCAGCCTGAGACACAACGGCTGAGCAGGATGCCGGGAATGAATCGATTGCCATTGCGACCTTATCGAGCACGGTGCGCCAGCTTCCCCCAGCATCAGCAAATGGATTTGCTTCGGCAAAGTCCCAAACCATCGCTATTCCTTGCCGCGCAAAAGTCTCCCGGAATGCACCCCGGTCGCTCATCCAAGAAGCCATAGAGGAGCCGATATTGGAGACCTTCGAGATGGTAAACGCTAAATACACACAAACCGCCTCCGCATAAGCCCTCGCGCCGCTACCGCCTACGTCAAGGCCCTTCTCATCATCGGGCATCCCAGCGGTCACCGCGTCTTGGCGAATCCTTTCCCGCGCCTCGATCACAAGGTCACTAAACGCCGTCAATGTCACGAGCTGGCGCGGAGTGAAGTAATCTCCAAATGTCTTGAACCCGTAGATTCGACCTTGTGCATTGCTGGCCCACGTTCCACGGGAGGGCGTATCCGGTTTCCATGGCGGCACCGTTTGTTTGGCAATAGCCTCTATAGGTGTCGTGGGTCCAAGGTATACGCGGCCGTGAAGCCCCTCCGCTACGATGGCCATCAATCGCACACCCATCCGCCCTGCATTGGCTTCGTCATCGATGTAGGAATAGGGGAAAGGAGTATTCGATAAGAGGCACTTAAAAGATCCCCGAGCTAGCTTGGTTCCATCCTTTGCTTCCACCGGGGGTTTCGCTGCTATCACTCGAAACGAATAGTGATCGCCCTTAATAACCGGCTGAACATAGGCTTCTCTTCCCTCCGTGCTCGATAAGATAAAAGTAGAAGCAAGCGGCACGTCCACATGACGGAAGGCAGGATTCGGGCTTTTCACCGTCCGCGCCCACAGCCAGGCGATCACTGTGAGCTTTTGGTCCATGAGCGGTTTGAGATCGGGTCGTTCGCGGGCCATCTCTGCCGTGATCTCGATCGGTGGATAAAAGTGGCCGACACGTTTGTGTGCCTCTGTTCGCATCCATTCTCCATAGCGGCGAACATCCTCCGCCAGTCCGGTCGCACCGGGCCATACCTTTGGTGAAGCGAGCCGTGCATCGAACTCGCCCGGTGGCAAGGGCCCCAAAGGGATGCGTCCAGCGAACTTGGGAGGAATTTCAATCATGGCTTTGTTGATGAGCACGGCCACGGGATTGAGGTCGGAGGCGTAGGCTTCCAAACGTAGGCGTTGCGCTTCCAGCGGGATTGCGCCCCCGCCGGCAAACGGGTCATGGAAAGGAGGCAGCTTATTGGGATCGAAAAGCTCGGTTGCTAGTGGATGGTCCTTGTTCAGTTCGCACACTTCTCGCCAAGAGCGGCGGATCTCAGCGCGGGCCCGTTCGACCACTTCCTCATTGGTCGTGTTTTCCCACACGACGAGTTCTTCCATAATTTTGAAAAGCCGCTTTCTCTCAATGGCAGCCTCTTTCTTGTTCTTACCGTATTTGAAGCCACCACCCTGCTGGTAACCGGGATCATTGACGAGTTGAGCGAAAATGACCGCTCGCGCCGCCGCAAGCGGTCGCCGTGCCCACCAGAGATGCAACGTACTTGGGTGACCATGCCGGATGGATTTCTCGCGGGAGCACGCCGCATTGATCGCATCGAGGGGCAGGGCGACTTCGATGAGCTTGCGGGGCGATTTGACGGGGTAGCTCACTATGTGAGTGTTCCTTTTTCGAGCAGAGCCTTCAGATCGTAGTTCACAGACGAGACGCCCCAGCCAGGTTCGGACTCGAAGGGGTTGCGCAGATAATGGGGGCCGTCCACCGCGTCGCTCTCGCCCACGAGGACAATGGCGAGGACAAATTTGTCGGCCTGGTTGAGGGCGTAGAGCATTTCGTTGCGGGTAATGGTGACTGTGCCAGCGCCCTGTACGCGGCCTTTGACTTCGATGTGACGGGCTTCGGGCTGCTTGCCGTCCACGGCTGGCGGATAGGAAGTCATATCCCAGCCGCATTTCTGAGCGGACACATCTACCACGCGGCAACCGCGTGTCTCCTCGGCATGGCGAACAGCGTCCATGGCGAGCTTTTCGACGCGAGCGCGGGCGACGGGGTCGGTGGAAAATGCGGAACCGTACTCAGCAGGAGATTCCCCGCGCAAGCGATGGAGCAGGCCGATGGGAACAACCAGGGCGCCACCGAGGGCCACAGGTGTGGCGGAGGTGACGTGGCGCATGGATAGGAGTTCCTTCTTTCGGTTTTCTAGGCGGCCTTCGAGATCTGAGACGGTACGGCGAGCGTTTTCAACATTCAACCGCACGTCCTTGCCGGCTTCCTGATCTTCTTTGAGCTTGATCCAACGGTCGGACCAAAAGGCGATTTCCTTGGTAAGCCGTTCATGGACGGCGGCAAGAGTCTTGTCCACATGAGCTATGCGGCGTTCCGCGACTTCCCGAAAATGTTCCGGGACGAGCGTGGCAGCGGCGAGGGCGAGTGCCCGCTGCTCCTGGTCGGCACGAATCCATGGGGCGGAAAGGACATCCTTTAGCAGCGCACCGTCTGCAGCCGCGAGGGCTTCCAGGTCAAGGTGCGGTGCCCAGCCCGCAAACGTTGCTGATCCATCAGTCGCGACGCGGACAAACTGGAGGCGTTTGGAGAGCACTTGGTCATCGCCGGATTTGATCTCGTGGGTGAGCAAGAAAAGCAGATGCGGCTCTTCGCCCTCGTCGGCAGGGTCCACAAGAATAGTGCCCTGACGGAGGAGGTTGCCGTGCTGTTCCAAAATCAAGTCGCTCACGGCGAGCATAAGCGGGTGGCCAGGATGGAGCATTGCGGCGAAGGCCGCGCCTGGCTTGTCGAGTGGCCGGACAGCTTCGCGGGTGAAGCAGACGCGCTCGTAACGCTTGAGCACAGGAGCGAGTTCGCGGCGGTTGCGGCCGGTGATGATGCGGTCGCGCTCGCGGATGGAGGCCGGCACATGCGTGACCTCGAAGCGGGCGGCCTCTCGCGGATGAATGGAACCGCCCAGTGACTCGAAGGCTTTCATGAAGAAAGAACGCACGAAAAAGGGCTGTAAGCGGCGGGCTTCGGCCTTTTCCATCTCCTCCTTCACGGCGAAAAGGCGTTCGGCGCTCATGGACTCCTGTGCCAGGGCGTTGCGGTTAAGGATGTCGCGAAGCTTGTCGTGATCGAAGGCGTTCTCAACGCGCTGGCCGAGACGGGCGCGAACTTCCGGCTGGTCGCCGTAGCGGATGGCCTCCAGGAGTAGATCCTTGAGGCTAATGCCCTCGAAAACTTCGCCAAGGATGTCGAAGACACGGCCATTCAGGGCGGCACTCTCGACACTGAGTTTTTCAAGAAGCCGGAAAAACACATCACCTTCGCGGGTTTCCTTGGCGACAAGATTCCAGAGGTGACAGACCTCCTGCTGGCCAATGCGGTGGATGCGGCCAAAGCGCTGTTCGAGGCGGTTTGGATTCCACGGTAGGTCGTAGTTCACCATCAAGTTGGCGTTCTGGAGGTTGACGCCTTCACCGGCGGCATCGGTGGCGACCAGAACGCGCACTTCGGGGTCGGAACGGAAAATGGCCTGAATGCGGCGGCGCTCGTCGCGGTGGGTGCCGCCGTGAATGGTGACGATGGAGTCAGTACTGCCCAGCACTCCGGCAATTTTCTGATGGAGGTAGTTCAGTGTGTCGCGGTGCTCGGAAAAGATGATGAGTTTGCGCAAGCGGCCATCGGCGTCGCGCATGGCAGGGTTGTTTTGTAAGATGCGGGAGAGTTCGTCCCATTTGCGGTCCTGTCCAGAGGCGACGACAGCTTTGGCCTGTTGTTCGAGCGCCTGGAGGATGACGATTTCCTGCTCCAACTCGGCGATGGTGCTGGCGGCGGTGGCCTGATCGACTAGGGTTTCTTCGAGGGTCTCCTGCTCCTCGGCGTTGAGATCGTCGTCGTCCTCGGGAACATCGGCGAGCGTCTCGGCTAGGATTTGCTGGCCCCGGATGCCCAGCCTTTCCTCTCTAAGGCGGCGTTCGAGACGTTCCTTGCGTCGCTTGAGCGATTGGAATATGGCCTCGGGGCTTGACGCGAGGCGGCGCTGGAGGGCGGTGAGGGCGAAGCCGACAGAGCCTTTGCGCGAGCCATCAAGCTGGTCGGCCTTGCCCATTTCCGTCTGCACGTAATGGGTCACGGATTCATAGAGGGCGGCCTCGATGTCGGAGAGCTTGTAGTTTACGGTGTAGGCCCTGCGTTCAGGAAAGAGCGGAGTGCCGTCGAACTTCACCATCTCCTCTTTCACCATCCGGCGCATGAGGTCCGAGCAATCCACTTTGTGGACGCCGTCGCGGAACTTGCCATAGAAGCGGTCGGAATCGAGCAACGACAGGAAAAGTTGGAAGTCTTCCTCCTTGCCGTTGTGTGGCGTGGCGGTCATCAGCAGAAGGTGCCGCGTATGCCCGCCGATTTTCTCGGCGAAGTTGAAACGCTTCGTGCGCTTCATTTCTCGCCCGAAGAAGTGCGCGGAAAGCTTGTGGGCTTCGTCGAACACAACCAAATCCCACGAAGCGAGGCAGAGCTTCTCCTGGGACTCCTCGTTGCGCGACATCTGATCAAGCCGGACAATCAGGTGGTCGTGGTCCCCGAAGGGATTGCCGCTAGGTGAGGCAGCTTCGAGTTCTTTGGAAAAGATGCGGAACTCCAAGCCAAACTTTTCAAACAGTTCATCGCGCCACTGCTCCACCAGGCTGCCGGGAGCAACGATGAGGATGCGGCGGGCGTCGGCCCGCATGATTAACTCGCGGATGTAGAGACCGGCCATAATAGTCTTACCGGCACCGGGGTCATCCGCCAAAACAAAGCGCAACGGCTGCTTCGGCAGCATGGACTCATAAACAGCCGTGATTTGGTGCGGAAGCGGGTCTACGTTTGAGGTGTGGACGGCCATCATGGGGTCAAAGAGGAAAGCGAGGTCAATGCGCTTCGCCTCGATGGCCAGCTTGAATTCATCGCCGTTACCATCGAACGCCCATGGGCGCTCGACTGTGGCAACGCTGATGCTCGCCTCATCCGCGCGGCCCAGCAACCTCTCTTTAATAGTTCCCTCCGGGGTCTTGTAAAGGATCTGCACGGCACCGTCGCCGATAGGCACCACGGCGATGACACTGGCGATCAAGGTGGGTTCGATGCCAACCAGCGATATTCCAGCTTTGAGAGTTTCTAATTTCATCATGACAAGTGAATCTCCGGCTGGTGTAGCGCGGGGAAACAGCCGCTGGCCGCTAACTGGAGAGCTTCGAGGCGGGTCATGTTGACCTTCGTGTTGGTTTTCCGGTACGGTGGCTGGTCCGCTTACGCCCGTTCCCGCTTTTTCCGGTTTCGTCTACCGCATATCTCTCCGAGGCCTCACGCACGACCCAGGCCAAGGATACCTTTTTCTGTTTCGCGATCTTGTCGAGCGTTCGATAGAGATCAGGCGGAAAGCTGATCGACGCACGGACCAAGACTATCTTCTGATTGTTCATGCCTTTTTTCTGCCTTTTTCCCGTCAACGTGGCGTGTTTCTTTAGAGACTCACCACTTTACACCACGGCGGTGAGGAAAAGGCAATGCAGTTCCGTTTCGAGCGGTCAGCATTTTCCTGTCTCCTTTCCTTGGTTGCTTCCGGACTGTAAGATCGGTTCAATAGCGATGTGTTCGGGCGATTGCGGGGCGAGCGATGCAATTTAGTGTCAAAGTCCGGGTCTTCAAGTGTCTTCTTTGGCTCAGAAATGACTGGACGGCGCAACGGACGCAAGTCCATTGCTGACTGAGTGGCATACCACTTTGTTGCATAATCGAGAAGCCCGCTCTATGCAATCGGCGCGGAGATTTCCTCCGCGCCGATTGCGTTCAGGATTTGGGTAGCTGTTTTCTGGATGTGTTCAAGGCTCTCCGTCAGAAGTTTTGCGTCGCCATCGTAAATCTGAATGTAATCTTGAGACGCTGAGCCCGTCTCCAGGCCGATGGCGTGGCAAACCACAAACGCAACAGCTTCGGCCTCGGTCTCACGGCTGCGCTTTGAAGTGCTGCGGCGGCGCTCGTCGCGGTGCATCATTTCGTGTGCGAGTTCATGCGCCAGCGTCGCGAATTCTTCAGCCGGAGACTGTCCAGGTAGTAGGGTGATTGTGCCTCCTGCGGAAGTGCCTCGCGCCGGAGCGATTTCCTCTGAATACCCAAGAGCGATGCCTTGATCGGTGACGAACTTCGCAAGACGCTCACGGTACTCGCGAGGCTCGCCGTTGACGCTGCCGATTGTCGGAAGCTCTTGGCCGTCTGTCTGGCTGATGTCGAAGACATAGGCCGCACGAAAGCCGACAGCCGTTGACGATTCGTCGATGTCTTTGTGTTCGGTGCTTTCGTTTTTTCGCCGAACAATCGGGGCGAGAATTAAGATGCCTTTCTCGCCTTTCTTCACGAAGCGACCCAGTTTGTGCCAAGCGTGAAAGCCCGCTACGTGCGATGCAGTCGGTTTCTGTGATGCGATGAGCATCACGTTTCGGAGACTGTAGCGGTGGAATCGGCCAATTGCCGTAAGGTACTGCGTCAGCGTCTCGCTACGACCCTCGTTGAGCGCCGTAACGAGCTTCTCGATGGCTTGATTTGTAACTTTCTTAATGTTTTCAGAATTCATTTTCTTTGTCCTTTCGGTGAGTTGAGAGTTGGTTCTCTCAACCAGAAAGGAGAACCAAGTCGCAACGGACTCACTGAAAGGACAGAAAGCAGAGCGGGCTGGGAATTGCGGCTGGAGCGGATGGCAACGGGCGTGACAGGGCGCTGTTTACCTGGCGCGACCGTATGCTAGCGGAGGCCGTTAAAAGATGTGGCTCTTTGACTAAATGGAGGAGGTTAAGGCAAGTAGAGCACCCGTCTATGAAAACAAGTGCTCTACCCTATGCAAGGAACTATGTTTGGTCGCTGGGGTTAGCTTTTGAGCGAAAAGCAGATGCCCCAAGTTCAGGTTATTCTAAAGAAACATTGAAAGGGATCATAGAGGTTTTGGATTCTTCGCGTATTTCAACCTGTAGCCGGTGCGGACTTGGCCTTCATTCGATCTTGGATTTCGTCGAAGTGCCAGGGCCGAAAATCGTGAGTGTCCACACCAACATCCATTGAAAGTGAAGTATCGGGGGCCAGAAGTTTTCCGTGGGAGTGCCCATACAAATGCCAGGCTCCCCGCGATGACTGATTCCAGACTCTCATTGCATAGTGGCAGAGCACGATTCGTTGTCCGTTGAGCGAGACTTCTGCGAGATCATTGAGCCACGTAAATTCCTGAGTAAGTTTACGGGTTTCCTTGTCATGGTTTCCGGCAAGTGCAAATATTTTCTTGCAGCGAATCTGTTGGCGAAGCTCCGCAGCTCGTGCCTTTGGGCCGATGCAGAAATCTCCGAGGAAGTACAGAATATCGTTCGCTTTCACACGCGAGTTCAGGCGTTCCAAAATCTCCTGATTCATTTCCTCGACGGTTTGGAACGGGCGATTGCAGTATCGAATTATGTTCGTGTGACCCAAATGAAAGTCGGCGGTGAACCAAATGTTGAGCACAGCTCGTTTCTCCAATAACGTACACCGAATGAGTATTCTATGCCGGGAGGTGAGATGAGCAAGGCCAATCGCGCAGACGCAACAGGTTCAATTGCTTCGTGCGGCGACGAACGTCCATGGACAGTTCAGCAAGCCGCTCAATTCCTTGGTGTGAGCCCGCAAACGGTCTATCTATGGGTGGAGCGAAAGCAAATTCCCCATTTGCGCGTGATGGGCCGAAATATTCGCTTCCTTAGGTCAGACCTCGAAACATTCCGTGCGTCATTCAAACAAGACATAGAGAAGATTTAAGGAGCTGGAAGATGCACGCATGGGCCTTGCGGCTGACGGGAATGGCACCGGGCGTGACAGGTCGTTACTTACATGGCGCGACTGTGTACTACCGGAGGCCTAGCGGTAAAATCGGTCATCAATTCAAGAGTCCGAAAGTGCCAGTCGGTCGCCAGCGTGCCCTCCTCGGAGGCACGCCGTTTGGCCTTGAATCTGTAAAAGCGCGAAAACAAGTTGGCTCGGGTCGGTTAGATTGACCTGAGACTCCTATAAGATTGAGAAGGATCGAGAGTCTAAACCGCTTGCCAGAAACCTACTCTTGAATGTAGCCCAGATTTTTAAGCCGATTGACCAGAGCTTGAGTGCTAACGCCGTACTTGCGGCTCAAATCGGACAGGAAGTCATCACCCAGAAGATCGAAATATTCTTCAGTTTCCAGATCCTCCTCCAGAAAACGCTTCGGCATCAGCAGGGAAGCCGCAAAGAAATTTGCTTCGCGCTCGTCGTCATCCGTGCCTAGGCTAGACACATCGTCTCTAAGACGAACGCGGAACTCGCGATCAATATGGAGCTGCTCTTGCTCGTGAAGTAGGAAATGCCCGAGTTCGTGCGCCGTGGTGAAATTCTGGCGCGCGGGAGCGTGATGTGTATTGACGCCAATAACCGCCTGCGTTTTGTCTCTATACAGAAAGCCAGACACATTATCTTCCAATGACTGGTAGAAGATTCTAGCTCCCTTCGCTTTGGCAATTCTTTCAACCGGCACGGGGGCTTCGGTGATTTCATACCCCGCGAGCAATTCTTCAATCATAGACTCAATTTTTCGTCTTCGAACTGCCATCGCTATCCTCCTTTTTTTTCGCAGGCTTTATCGCAGCTTCGACGAACTCCCTTACCTCCTTCGAAAACGACGTCAGGTCGGGCATCTGCTCAAGTTCCGGCCTCAGTCGTTCAGGTAGCAACGCGGTCGGATTTGAATCCAGCGTCTCGGCGATGTCACAAAATGTATGCAACAAAATATTTTGTCTCCCTTTCTCTATGTTGCTCATGGACGGTCTCTTGAGGCCTACGGCCTTCGCGAGGCCCTCCTGTGAAAGCCCGCGTTCCTTCCGCTTTGCACGGATATTCTCGCCAACCTTCCTATAGAAGCCATCGGGTTTATTCATAAATTCTTGACCGGCGTGACTGTACATCCACTATGCTCTCACGTCAACAATAATAACATGTCATCATTACCAGCATCGGAACTAGTTTGTGTATAAAACTATTCGTGGTATCCTGTTTTTGTTTTCACTTTATCTGAACTAGATTGCGAGGGCCAATTATGGCGAGAAACTCAAACCACTGCGATGCCGGACTCGATCAGCGGTGCCGCGACAATGATGGCGAAATCCGCCAGAAACGCGGCGACACGCTCATCAAGACCTTGCGTAAAACGTATGGGTCAGACTTTGCGCCCGGTGTTCGCGGTGACACGCGACTGGACACCTTGCGCGAACGCGAGGGCGGAGAATCGCTTTCGAAACTGGTGAAGGGCTCTCACCGCCATGGTGGAAGTCGATGAATATGCTTGAAGCGCGCGCGCTGGAAGGCCCTCTTTCAGCTCCTGCAATCACTCACGTGGACGTTGCGAACTTCGCAGCTGAATCGGTCAACCTGAATCGTGAAGACGCAGAAGAGTATCGCGAACAGGTTCGTCGGCTGCGCGACATACTTGATAAGTACGCCGCCGACCATCCCGACTATGGCCTGATCAAGACGTTGCTTTCGGGGAGTCTTGCGAAAGGTACGTCGCTGAAAGCGCTTAACGATATCGATGTCGCGTTCTACGTCAAGGCGGAGAAAACTCCTAGCGCGGAGCCGGAACTACTCAATTGGTTGGCACAACGCCTGCGCGATGCTTACCACCAGATGAAGCCCGACCAGATCAAGCCTAATAACCACTCTGTCTGTATCAAGTATGCCGTCAGCGGATTGAGTGTCGATGTGGTTCCTGTCCAATACAAAGGCGATCAGGATGATCGCGGATATCTGTTCGCGGTTGACGGCGGCAAGCCGGTTCTAACGAGCATCCCTCTCCACTTGGCCTTCATTCGAAAGCGGAAAGCACAGCAGAAAGACCACTTCGCGCAAGTGGTTCGGTTGGTGAAATGGTGGGTCCGGTTGCAAAAAACTAACGACAAAGAGTTCAAACTTAAATCTTTCATGGTCGAGATGATTATTGCGCATTTGACGGATAGCGGCGTGAGCTTGGCCGACTATACAGTCGCGCTGGAAAAGGTTTTTAGTTACATCGTAAAGTCCCGGCTCAAAACGCGGATATCCTTCACGGACTACTATCCGGCATCGAAGCTGCCGGGACCGACCGGAAAGCCGATGGAAATATTCGATCCCGTCAACCCAACGAATAACGTTGCGGGGATTTATGACGATAACCATCGCCAGAGAATGGTGACAGCCGCTCAGGACGCGCTAGAAGCGATTTCAGAAGCACGTTATGCGACAACACGCGGAAGAGCAATAGAGTGTTGGCAAGACGTTCTAGGGCCATCTTTCCGAGGATAAAAACATGACGACCAGTTATACAAGATCGGGAACGGCTACATTCACCATTGTTCATGCTCGCTACCTGGCATCGAAGGTTGCAGCGGACATGCATCTCTGTGCGCAATACTATGGCAGGCCCTCGGAACAGGAAATCCGTGAATACGCGGAAGAACTGGCGCAATACCTGAACGCGGGGTATCTCGAAGAATACGAATTCGGTTTTAAGAAGGATGAAAAGCGCATCGTGAGCTGGCGCTACAAGGTTGATGCGAACGGCAATCTCACAACGGATGACCGGCCTGGAAAAGTCGTGGCTTATGTCGGAATAGGTAGCGCGAGGTTCTTTAACTTCTTAACACAAAATTCCGACTTCTTCGACCTTTCTTCGGACCAGCAGACGCGATTTAAGGCCACGCTTCCAGTGCAAAGGACCAACGGCGAACCGCCTTCCGACGGAGCGGGATATTGGACATCGGATCGCAACTACTACTCAACTGGATGCGCGTTGAACCGCCAGACCTTTCAGCCGCTGACATGATGGACAGCAAGATAGGCATCTTCGAAGAAGTGCGAGAATTCCCGGACCCGGCTGCGGCGCGGCGATTTGCTTCGCTCGTGGGCCTGGATGAAATGAAGGACCGCCTCCTGAAAGAGGCCCGCCTGCTTCTAGACCCTGAAAGTCTTACCGTGTGGAGCACGAAGCATCACCACAAGAAGGTCAAGATTATCGGATTGTTTCGCGACCGCCCTCCGCTTTTTGTTTTTGCGGGCGATGTTGGAACGGGAAAGACGATGCTGGCGGAGACATTTGGTGACGCCGTCGCGCGGGAAGCGGAAATTGGGGTAACGCTTTATGCGCTCAGCCTCAACGCCCGTGGCACCGGCGCGGTCGGAGAGATGACAAGCCTGCTCTCTGCGGCATTCACCGAAGTAAAACAAGCGGCCAAGAAAGGTGCGGGCCGTGGAAAACACAATTCTGGGATCATTCTTTTGATCGACGAGGCTGACGCGTTGGCTCAGTCTCGTGAACTTGGGCAGATGCACCATGAAGACCGTGCCGGTGTGAACGCCTTAATTCGTGGCGTGGACGATCTCGCAACGGGCAATCTCCCCGCTATCGTCGTTATGTGTACCAATAGACTTGATGCCCTTGACCCCGCTGTCCGCCGACGCGCTGCTGTAACGTTCACTTTCAATCGCCCAAACGAAGCACAACGAATGGCCTTTCTCAAACCGGTGCTGGAAGAATTGAGCTTCAGTTCGCAGCAAATTCACTCCCTCGTCGTCTCGACGGGAGCCACGCATGGACGGTCATACGGGTACACCTATTCGGACCTCGCGCAACGGCTTCTTCCGGGTCTCTTACTCGCGGCCTATCCGTCGAATCCAATCACCTTTGATTTAGCTAAAGAGGTCATTGAGCGTCATCCTCCAACTCCGCCTTTCAAGGAATCCGCAGAAGGGACGGCGCGA